>WBZT01000526.1_pt1 | contig 30581 bp, 45 predicted proteins | sample 5204241 | NCBI WGS metagenome assembly WBZT01 (sample SAMN12344358, study PRJNA552823) | activated sludge metagenome | biome: Activated sludge suspended growth; feature: Nitrification reactor; material: Wastewater; isolation source: activated sludge from nitrification reactor of wastewater... | reverse complement strand
CCCGTCATTATCGCAGCTTGTTTGCTGTTTCTTGGTGGTATGGCGTTCGCCTATTTTGCTGTGTTTCCAGTGGTGTTCGGGTTTATTGTGGGCAGCGCGCCACAGGGTGTGGCGGTGATGACAGACATTGCAGAATACCTAGATTTTGTTATCACGCTGTTCATGGCGTTTGGTCTGGCATCCCAGGTACCTATTGCCGTGGTGTTAGCCGTGCGTTTTGGCTGGGTCAGTACGTCGCAACTTAAAGAGGCGCGTGGTTATGTGATTGTCAGCGCGTTTGTGCTGGGAGCTATCTTTACGCCGCCAGATATCATCTCGCAGTTCATGTTGGCTATCCCGCTGTGGCTGTTGTTTGAAGCCGGTGTACTGGTAGCCGGGTTGATCGAGAAAAAAACCAACGCCATTCACGCTGAAGGTTGAGGGTCTATTTTTCTGTGGTAACTGGTTTCGGACGGCGGCCTATTATCACATCCACATTTTGATTCACGCCGTTACGCGTGATGACCAGCGCTACTTTTTCATTTGGCTTCAGGGCAGCAATGATATTCAGCATCCCTTCAGCATCAGCAACCGATTTACCAGCAATCTTCACAAGAATATCCCCGGCTTTCAGTCCTGCCTTGTCCGCCGGGCTGTCGCGCAGCACACCGGCAATCAGCGCACCTTTCGTTTCGGACAGCTTAAAGGATTCGGCCAGTTCATCGGTGACATCTTGTGCCTCAATGCCCATCCAGCCACGCACAACGCTACCATGGGTGATAATTTGCTCCATAACTTGTTTGGCAAGGCTGGCTGGGATGGCAAAGCCAATACCCATGCTGCCGCCGCTACGGGAATAAATAGCGCTGTTGATGCCCACTAGGTTGCCTTCCGCGTCAATCAAGGCGCCACCAGAGTTGCCAGGGTTGATGCTTGCATCGGTCTGGATAAAGTTCTCATAAGTGTTGATGCCTAGATGGCTGCGTCCCAATGCGCTCACAATGCCTTGTGTGACCGTTTGTCCGACGCCGAACGGGTTGCCAATCGCCAGCACCACATCACCAATCGCTAGCTTATCGTTGGCTGCGAATGTGATAGATGGTAGCTTTTCTGCATCCACTCGCAACACAGCCAAATCGGTTTCCGGGTCAGTGCCCACTACGGTAGCAACCATTTTCCTTCCGTCGGACGAGGCAATTTCAATCTGGTCAGCAGAGGCGATTACGTGATTATTGGTCAGAATCAAGCCTTGTTCGCTGACAATGACGCCGCTGCCCAGGCTGCTTTCCGGCTCATCTTCGGTATTGTCCGGGTCACCAAAGAAGTGGCGATAAACAGGGTCATCCATGTAAGGCTGATTGTTGCCAGTGCGCTTGGTGGAAGTGAATATGTTGACCACGGCTGGCATGGCTTTCTTTACCGCATTGCTAAAACTGCCTTTGGATGTTGTTGTAGACGTTGTGGTTTCTGGTAGGGCCTGCTTAATGACGACTGGCGTTTGTGGTGTTTCCAGTAATTGCGGGTAAAACATGCGGACGACAAACAAAAGACCCAAGCAGGCCGTGACGGATTGTGCAAAAATAAGCCAAATCTTGCGCATCTTATGGTGTGTAAAGACTCAAAATAACGAAATATATGGATAGTATAGGTGAAAACCCATGCAATTAGCGGAGCTGAATCAATATTTAACGCAACTTTTGCAGCCGGAAAAATTCAACGATTACTGTCCCAATGGTTTGCAAGTTGAGGGCAACCACGAAATTTTCAATATCGTCACTGGCGTAACAGCCAGCATGGCCTTGCTGGAAGCGGCCTTGAAGGCCAATGCTGATGCGGTTCTGGTGCATCATGGCTATTTTTGGCGTGGCGAGCGCCCCCAGATTACCGGCATGAAACAACGTCGCATCAAGTTTTTGCTGCAACATGATTTGAACCTATTTGCCTACCACCTGCCGCTGGATGCGCACCCCGAGCTGGGTAACAACGTTATGCTCGGCAAAGTGCTGGGTTTGCCGATAGCTGGCTATCTGGATGATAAAAACATGTTGCCATACTGCAGGCTTGAAAAAACAATGACTCTGGAAGCCTTTTCTGGCGCGGTGTTTCAGGCCTTGGGTCGTCAGCCGCAAGTGATAGGTGATATGTCTAGACAGGTGCAATCTGTCGCCTGGTGTACCGGTGCGGCACAGCAAAATATCGAACAGGCAATTGACAAAGGTATCGACGTGTTCATCAGCGGTGAGATTTCCGAGCAGACCGTGCATAGCGTGCGTGAATCCAGTACGGCTTATGTTGCCGCGGGCCACCATGCCACCGAGCGCTATGGTGTTCAGGCTTTAGGGGCGCATTTGGCGCGGAAGTTTGGGCTGCAGCATACATTTGTTGATATAGATAATCCAATTTAATTGATATAAATCAATCGCTTATTAGATAAAATTTGGCTTTTTTCTGTCGCATCCTGTATAATCAAGACTTTTGAAACCAGCAAAAGTTAGCCTCAAAAGGGCAGTTTTAGGGGAAGCTATGTCAGACAAGCCCAATGGCAAAAAGCCACGTAAGCCGCGCTCAGCGGTTAGCGAAACTGCTGCAGTTTCTGCAGCAGCGCCCATCAGTAAATCCAATAGCCCGCTTTCCTTTGATACGGGTGCGGTTGATGTGGAGAAACGCAAATTCATCACCATCGCCACTGCCTGCGTAGGTACGGCCGGTGCGCTGGGGATCATGGTGCCGCCGTTTATCGGTAGCATGGCGCCAAGTGAGCGCGCCAAGGCCGCTGGTGCGCCAGTGGAAGTGGACATCGGCAAGCTGGAATCTGGTGGCATGATGACCGTGGAATGGCGTGGCAAGCCGGTGTGGATTATCAGGCGCACGCCGGAGCAGACAGCAGAACTGCCCAAGCATAACAATCAATTATCTGACCCAGATTGTGATGTGATTTCGCAGCAGCCGGAATATTGCAAAAATGCGACACGTTCCATCAAGCAGGACATCACGGTGATTATTGGCATTTGCACGCACTTAGGCTGCTCCCCAACCTCCAAGATGCAAAAAGGCGGGGATATGGGTGAAGGCTGGTCCGGTGGTTTTTTCTGTCCGTGCCATGGCTCTAAGTTCGACTTGGCTGGGCGTGTGTTTAAGGGGTCTCCGGCGCCAACCAACCTGGTCGTGCCCCCGCACCAATATTTGACAGACACCACTTTGCTGATTGGTGTGGATAAATCGGAGGCTTGATCATGGCAGAAAAACAAATAGTTGAAACAAAGGGCTTGATGGGCTGGATTGATGCGCGGTTTCCCTTTACGGCTACTATCAAGAACCACTTGACTGAATATTACGCGCCGAAGAACTTTAACTTCTGGTACTACTTCGGTTCGCTGGCTTTGCTGGTGTTGGTCATGCAGATTCTGACGGGCATTTTTCTGACTATGCATTACAAGCCTAGCGCCGCAGAGGCATTTGCTTCGGTAGAGTACATCATGCGCGACGTGTGGGGCGGTAACTATATCCGTTATATGCACTCGACCGGTGCCTCGATGTTTTTCGTCGTGGTTTATCTGCATATGTTCCGTGGGCTGATTTATGGTTCTTATCGCAATCCGCGTGAGTTGATCTGGCTGTTCGGCGTGGCGATTTTTCTGTGTCTGATGGGCGAGGCCTTCTTTGGGTATCTGTTGCCTTGGGGGCAAATGTCCTACTGGGGTGCGCAGGTGATTGTGAACCTGTTCAGCGCAATCCCGTTCATCGGGCCGGATTTTGCTGAGTGGTTGCGTGGCGATTACTTGATTTCCGATGCAACATTAAACCGCTTCTTTGCGTTTCATGTGATTGCTTTACCGTTGGTGCTGCTGGGCTTGGTTGCGGTACATCTAGTGGCTCTGCATGAAGTGGGTAGCAACAACCCGGATGGTGTGGAGATCAAGAAAAACAAGGATCCGAAAACGGGTATTCCGCTGGATGGTATTCCATTCCATCCGTATTACACGGTGAAAGATATTGTGGGCGTAGTGGCGTTCTTGATGGTGTTTGCTGCCATTGTGTTCTACGCGCCTGATATGGGTGGATATTTTCTGGAGGCGAATAACTTCGTACCGGCAGATCCGCTAGTCACGCCCGCACATATTGCGCCAGTCTGGTATTTCACACCGTTCTATTCGATTTTGCGCGCGGTACCGCCGATATTCAATTCACAGTTCCCTGGCGTGGCCATGATGGGATTGTCTGTGCTGGCTTTTGCATTCTTGCCCTGGCTGGATAAAAGCCCGGTGGCTTCTATCCGCTATCGCGGCGGTTTGTACAAGAAGTGGCTGGCAGCATTTGTGGTGAGCTTTGTGGTATTGGGTTATTTGGGTACGGTACCTTCCAATGTGTGGGGTCAGTTTGGTGGATGGATGGGTGGGGCGGATCGTGCCACTGTGGTTGCACGTATCTGTACGGCCATTTATTTTGCATTCTTCATCCTGATGCCTTGGTATACGGCAAAAGATAAAACCAGACCTGTACCGGAAAGGGTGACTTACTAATTATGAAAAGCATGAAGAAATTATTGATAGCGCTGGCTTTCTTGCCAATGGTGGCGTTTGCCAATGAGGTTAAAATCGATGTGAAGGCGCCAGTCGACTTGAGTGACTACGATTCGTTGCAGCGTGGGGCGAAGACGTTCATGAATTATTGCTTGAGCTGTCATAGCGCCAACTATATGCGTTATAACCGTTTGCAAGATATTGGGTTAACCGAGAAACAGATTAAAGACAATCTGGTGTTCGCAGGCGAGAAGGTCGGCGAAACGATGCAGGTCGGCATGACACAAAAAGACGGCAAAAAATGGTTTGGCGCAGCGCCACCTGATCTTTCTGTAGAAGTGCGCGCACGTGGTGCAGATTGGGTGTATGCCTATCTTCGTGGCTTTTACAAAGATGAAACAAGCCCAACAGGTTGGGGAAATTGTGTGTTCGATCCGGTAAATTGTAAAGTGGCCATGCCGCATGTGCTGTATGAACTGCAAGGCATACAGACAATGAATCACGAAACGCATCAGTTGGAGATGGTGAAGTCTGGTCGTATGAACCCGGAAGAGTATGATGCTTTTGTGGGTGACTTGACCAACTACATGGCTTATATGGCAGAGCCCAAACAACAGAACCGCAAGCATACCGGCATTTGGGTGCTGCTGTTTCTGGGCGTGTTGTTTGTATTCGCCAAAAAACTTAAAGAAGAATATTGGAAAGATATCAAGTAATCACTATGGCGTGGTTACTGGAGGAGATTAGGAAATGATGAAGTTGTACTCAGGCACGGTTGATCCGTATAGCCACCGTTGCCGTATCGTGCTCTATGAAAAGGGCATGGATTTCGAAGTAATCGATGTGGATTTGGCTAACAAACCGGAGGATTTGGCGATACTGAATCCTTATAACGCTGTGCCGGTGCTGGTAGAGCGCGACTTGGTGCTGAGTGAGGCGAACATCATTAATGAATATATTGATGAGCGCTTCCCGCATCCGCAATTAATGCCGGCTGATCCGGTGATGCGTGCCCGTGCCAGATTATATCTGTTCGAGTTTGAGCGCGATCTGTTCAGCCATATCAAAGACATTGAAAGTGGCGATGAGCAGCAGGCAGATAAAGCACGTAAGGCAATTGCAGATAACCTGAGCATTCTGGTGCCGATCTTCAGCAAGCAGAAATATCTGATGGGTGACGAATATTCCATGCTGGATGTGGCGGTAACGCCGCTACTGTGGCGCTTGGGTCATTATGGTATTGAGCTTCCGAATCAGGCGGCGCCGTTACTTAAGTATGCTGAGCGTTTGTTCTCCCGTCCGCTGTATGCTGATGCGATGACTCCCTCCGAAAAAGCGATGCGCAAATAAGTTAAGTGATGGACAAGCTGATTCCAACCAAGCCTTATATGCTACGTGCCATTCATGAGTGGTGCGTGGATAATGGTTTGACGCCGCATTTGCTGGTGGTCGTCAATGGTCAGACGCGTGTGCCGATGGCTTACGTCAAGGATGGGGAGATTGTGCTGAACCTGAGCTATACCGCTACCAAAGATCTGCATATAGATAACGACGCCGTTGTGTTTTCCGCCAGGTTTGCCGGGATTTCACAAAGCCTGTATGTGCCCGTGTCGGCGGTTAAGGGTATTTTTGCACGTGAGAATGGCCAGGGCATGTTTTTTGATGTAAGCGAGCCGGCTTCGGAGATTCAAGCTGAGCCGGATGAGGCGGAGAAGGTGGTTTCCGCAGTTTCCGCCAAAAAGAAGCCTACGTTAACAATAGTGAAATAATTGATTTTTCTATTTTAAAGATTTACAAAAAAGTGGTATAGTCACGCCTCACGTTTTTCGACGTTCCCAAGCCGGGTTAGCTCAGTTGGTAGAGCAGCGCACTTGTAATGCGAAGGTCATCAGTTCGATTCCGATACCCGGCACCATTTCCTTATGTTCAGCATTAGGGCCTGTAATTCATTCTGCATTCTCATTGCTGAAAATTTGGTGCCAAACATTTGACAGCTTGGTCAAAAATACGCATAATTGCGGGTTCGGTTAGGAGAGGTGGCCGAGTGGTTAAAGGCGACGGACTGTAAATCCGTTCTCTCTGAGTACGCTGGTTCGAATCCAGCCCTCTCCACCAAAAGCGTTATTGCAACTGTAATGAGCCTGTGGGCGTGGGTTGTGCTTTAGTTAATGTCAGGCGAGCCGCAGCGCGGGTGTAGCTCAGTTGGTAGAGCACTTGCCTTCCAAGCAAGATGTCGCGAGTTCGAGCCTCGTCGCCCGCTCCAGTTTGCTTGATAGTTGTTTAAGCTGCCCATGTGGCTCAGTGGTAGAGCACTCCCTTGGTAAGGGAGAGGTCGCGGGTCCGATTCCCGCCATGGGCACCAAATAACGTGATGGCAATGTTGTAAATGGTTTCTTAAAGTTTTACTAAGTTAATGTGCTTTAAATTATTAAGCGATGAACTTTAAGAAGTAAAAAATTAAAGTGGTTTGACGTGCTGATGTTGGCCGTTGAGCGTTAAGTTAATAAGATTTTATTGATATCAATTGCAAGATTGGGCAAAGGACTAAAAAATGGCAAAAGGTAAATTTGAGCGTACCAAACCGCACGTAAACGTAGGTACGATTGGACACGTGGACCATGGTAAGACAACGCTGACAGCGGCGATCACCACGATTTTGTCGAAGAAATTTGGTGGCGAAGCGAAAGCCTATGACCAGATTGACGCGGCTCCGGAAGAGAAGGCCCGTGGCATTACCATCAACACGGCTCACGTAGAATACGAAACCGCAGCACGTCACTACGCACACGTTGACTGCCCTGGTCACGCCGACTATGTTAAAAATATGATTACCGGTGCCGCCCAGATGGACGGCGCTATTCTGGTGGTATCTGCCGCTGACGGCCCGATGCCGCAGACCCGTGAACACATCCTGTTGGCTCGCCAAGTAGGTGTGCCATACATTGTTGTATTCCTGAACAAAGCCGACATGGTAGACGATGCCGAGTTGCTGGAACTGGTTGAAATGGAAGTGCGTGACCTGTTGAGCAAATACGACTTCCCGGGTGATGATACTCCAATCGTCAAAGGTTCTGCCAAACTGGCGCTGGAAGGCGATCAATCCGAAATCGGCGAACCTGCCATTTTCAAGCTGGCGGAAGCGCTTGACAGTTACATCCCAACCCCAGAGCGTGCCGTCGACGGCGCATTCCTGATGCCGGTAGAAGACGTATTCTCTATCTCTGGCCGTGGTACCGTAGTAACCGGCCGTGTAGAGCGCGGTATCGTGAAGGTCGGCGACGAGATCGAAATCGTAGGTCTGAAACCTACCCTTAAAACCACCTGTACCGGTGTCGAGATGTTCCGCAAATTGCTGGACCAAGGTCAAGCCGGTGATAACGTTGGCGTGCTGCTGCGCGGTACCAAACGTGAAGAGGTCGAGCGCGGCCAAGTGTTGGCCAAACCAGGCTCCATCACCCCGCACACCAAATTCACCGCCGAAATCTACGTCTTGGGTAAAGACGAAGGTGGCCGTCACACGCCATTCTTCAACGGCTACCGTCCACAATTCTATTTCCGTACCACTGACGTGACCGGTGCAGTAGAGTTGCCGGCAGGTACCGAAATGGTGATGCCAGGTGACAACGTATCCATCACGGTAGAGCTGATTGCTCCGATTGCGATGGAAGAAGGCTTGCGTTTTGCGATTCGTGAAGGCGGCCGTACTGTTGGTGCCGGTGTTGTAGCAAAGATTATTAAGTAATTTTTAAAAGCGATAGCGTCAAAAAGGCCTATCGCTTTCGCTCTTTTTAAGGATAAAGTAAATGGCAACTCAAAAAATCCGTATTCGCTTGAAAGCGTTTGATTATCGTTTGATTGATCAATCCGCTCAAGAAATCGTAGAAACAGCAAAGCGCACTGGTGCAGTGGTCAAAGGCCCGGTGCCGTTGCCGACACGTATCGAACGTTTTGACATTTTGCGTTCACCACACGTAAACAAAACTTCGCGTGACCAGTTTGAGATTCGCACGCATCAACGCTTGATGGATATCGTGGATCCAACCGATAAAACAGTAGATGCGTTGATGAAGCTGGATTTACCGGCTGGCGTGGATGTGGAAATTAAACTGTAATCCAGTAGTTGTATAAAAGAAATGAGTCGGGTATAATCCCGCCTCTTTACCCGAAGTCGGTCAATTGTAATCGGCTTTTTAACTAAATAATAAGGAATCGATCATGAGCTTAGGGCTTATTGGTCGCAAGGTGGGTATGACCCGCATTTTTACTGATGATGGCAATAGCATCCCAGTAACGGTGCTTGAGGTTGTGCCTAACCGTGTGACACAGGTCAAGACTGTCGAAACTGACGGCTATTCAGCTGTTCAAGTTGCTTTCGGCGAGCGTCGTGCCAGCCGCGTAAATAAAGCGCTTACCGGGCATTTTGCCAAGGCGAGTGTTGTCGCGGGCGCTGGTCTCAAAGAATTTAATGTGAATGCAGAAGTCGCTGCTAACCATGCAGTGGCTAGCAATATCACCGTAGAACTTTTCCAGGCAGGTCAATTGGTAGATGTTACTGGGATCTCCATTGGTAAAGGTTTTGCGGGTGCCATCAAGCGTCACAACTTTAGTTCTAACCGTGCATCTCACGGTAACTCGCGTTCACATAACGTGCCGGGCTCTATCGGCATGGCGCAAGATCCGGGTCGTGTTTTCCCGGGTAAGCGTATGCCAGGCCATTTGGGCAACATTAAAGTGACGACCCAAAATTTGGAAGTAGTGCGCGTGGATGCTGAGCGTAACTTGTTATTGATTAAGGGTGCTATCCCTGGCGCTAAAGGCGGCGACGTCGTTGTGCGTCCAGCAGTGAAAGCCTCAGCTAAGGCGGAGGCATAATCATGGAAATTACATTATTAGATAAAAATGGCAAGGCCTCAAAAAAAGGCTTGACCGTTTCTGAAACGACTTTTGGTCGTGAGTTTAATGAGGCCTTGGTGCATCAGGTTGTAGTAGCCTATATGGCTAATGCGCGTACTGCGACACGGGCTCAAAAAACGCGTGCAACTGTTGCGCATACGACACACAAACCTTATGCACAAAAAGGTACTGGTAACGCCCGTGCCGGTATGTCATCCAGCCCAATCTGGCGAGGAGGCGGTCGTGCGTTCCCAAATAGCCCTGACGAGAACTACAGCCACAAGGTAAACCGTAAGGCCTATCGTGCTGGTATGCAGGCTATCTTGTCTGAATTGGTTCGTCAGGATCGTATTGCTGTAGTGGAAGATTTTAAAATCGAAGCGCCAAAAACCAAGCAATTTGTACAGAAAATCAAAGGTATGGGTTATGACGGTGGTGTGCTGTTGTTAACTGACGGCTTTGATGAAAACTTGTATTTGTCTTCACGCAATCTGCCAAACGTATTGGTGATTGAAGCGCAATATGCCGACCCAGTGAGTTTGGTGCGTTTCCCGAAAGTGCTGGCGACCACTGGTGCAGTGAAGAAACTTGAGGAGATGCTGGCATGAGTGAAGCAAAAAACATGAGCGTGCAAACTCAAGACCGTTTGTTGCAAGTAATCTTGGCTCCGGCGATTACCGAAAAAGCGACTTTTGTGGCCGATAAACATCAGCAAATCGCATTCAAAGTGCGTACCGATGCGACTAAGCCAGAGATTAAGGCGGCGGTAGAGTTGGTCTTTAAGGTTGAGGTTCAAGCCGTAACCGTGGCTAATGTATTGGGTAAAACCAAACGCGCAGGCCGCCGTATGGGTAAGCGTAACGACTGGAAAAAAGCTTATGTGAGCTTAAAGCCGGGTCAAGAAATTAATTTTGCAGCTGGCGAATAAGGAGAGAAGATATGGCATTAGTTAAAGTCAAACCAACTTCCCCCGGCCGCCGTGGCGTGCTGAAGGTGGTAACGCCTGATTTGTATAAAGGCAAACCGCATGCGCCGCTGTTGGAAAGTCAAAGTAAAAATGCTGGCCGCAATAACAATGGCCGCATTACTACGCGTCACCAAGGTGGCGGTCATAAGCAGCACTATCGCGTAATCGATTTTCGTCGTAACAAAGATGGCATTCCAGCGAAAGTGGAGCGTATCGAGTATGACCCTAACCGTACGGCCAACATCGCGTTGTTGTGCTACGCGGATGGTGAGCGTCGTTACATTATTGCGCCACGCGGCATTTCAGCTGGTAGTCAATTGATTAGCGGTTCCGAAGCACCAATCAAAGCAGGTAATGCATTGCCATTGCGCAATATTCCTGTGGGTAGCACGATTCATTGTATTGAGTTGCAACCAGGCAAAGGTGCGCAATTGGCGCGTTCTGCTGGTACTTCGGTGCAGTTGTTGGCTCGCGAAGGTGCTTACGCGCAATTACGTTTGCGTTCCGGTGAGGTGCGTCGCGTGCATGTTGATTGTAAAGCGACACTGGGCGAAGTTGGCAACGAAGAACATTCATTGCGTTCTATCGGTAAAGCCGGTGCAATGCGTTGGCGCGGCGTACGCCCAACCGTGCGCGGTGTGGTAATGAACCCGATTGATCACCCTCACGGTGGTGGTGAAGGTCGTACTGCAGCTGGTATGAATCCAGTAAGCCCATGGGGTGTTAAGACCAAGGGTTATCGTACACGTCGTAACAAGCGTACGGATAACATGCGTGTTAGCCGCCGTCCTGCGAATAAGAGGTAATTAAATGGCACGTTCAATTAAAAAAGGTCCGTTCGTAGATGGACATTTGGCAAAGAAAGTAGAAGTTGCGCAAGCAAATCGCGATCGTAAACCAATCAAAACTTGGTCACGTCGTTCAACCATCTTGCCTGATTTTATCGGCTTGACTATTGCGGTGCACAACGGCAGGCAGCATGTTCCTGTGCTGATTTCAGAAAACATGGTAGGCCACAAGCTTGGTGAATTCGCGTTGACACGCACGTTCAAAGGCCACGCGGCTGATAAAAAAGCGAAGAAATAGAGGTTCATGATGCAAGTAACGGCTATTTTGAAAGGTGTACATCTTTCTCCGCAAAGAGCGAGACTGGTGGCTGACCTGGTGCGTGGTAAGAGAGTAGATCAAGCGCTGAACATTTTGACTTTTACGCCTAAACGTGGCGCTGAAATTATCAAGAAAGTAGTGGAGTCTGCGATTGCCAATGCAGAACACAATAATGGTGCTGATATCGATACATTGAAGGTGACTTCAATTTATGTGGATAAAGGCTTGGTGATGAAACGTATTCGTGCACGCGCCAAAGGCCGCGCCGGTCGTATTACTAAACCTACTTGTCATATTCATGTGACAGTGGGCGACAGCAAGGCATAGGAGCAAGATATGGGACAAAAGATTAATCCAATTGGCTTCCGCCTTGGCGTTCAAAAAAATTGGGCCTCACGTTGGTATGCCACTAGCAAAAATTTCCCTGCGATGTTGCAAAGCGATATCAAGGTGCGCGAATTCTTGAATAAGAAGCTGGCAGCAGCAGCAGTAAGCCGTATCGTGATTGAGCGCCCGGCCAAAAATGCAAAAATCACTATTTATAGTGCCCGTCCGGGTGTGGTAATTGGTAAAAAAGGTGAGGATATTGAATCCTTGCGTTCCGCCTTGCAAGGTTTGATGGGCGTGCCAGTACATTTGAATATTGAAGAAGTGCGCAAACCGGAATTGGATGCAACATTGATTGCACAGTCCATTGCTCAGCAATTGGAAAAGCGTGTGATGTTCCGTCGTGCCATGAAGCGTGCGATGCAAAACGCAATGCGTTTGGGAGCGCAAGGCATCAAGATCATGTCTTCCGGTCGTTTGAACGGGATTGAGATTGCGCGTACCGAATGGTACCGTGAAGGTCGCGTGCCACTTCATACTTTGCGTGCTGATATTGATTATGGTGTAGCAGAAGCTTCTACTACTTACGGTATTATTGGTATCAAAGTTTGGGTATTTAAAGGTGAGGTATTTGGTGATAATGCAGCTGCACAATCTGCGGTAGCAACGCCGGATGCTGAACCAGAAAAGAAAGTAAGAAAGCCGAGGGCTAAAGATGCTGCAACCGTCTAGACAAAAATATCGCAAGATGCAAAAAGGTCGCAATAAAGGTATTGCGACGACCGGCAACAAAGTTAGCTTTGGCGACTTTGGTTTAAAAGCAATTGGCCGAGGCCGTTTGACTGCACGTCAAATCGAGGCAGCGCGTCGTGTGATGACGCGTCACATCAAGCGTGGTGGTCGTGTGTGGATTCGTATTTTCCCGGATCAGCCTATTTCCAAAAAACCTGCTGAAGTGCGTATGGGTAACGGTAAAGGCAGTACCGAGTACTACGTAGCGCAAATCCAGCCAGGCAAAATGCTCTACGAGATGGATGGCGTGAGCGAAGAGTTGGCGCGCGAAGCTTTCCGCTTGGCTGCAGCTAAATTGCCAATCGAAACCGTGTTTATGACACGTCACGTTGGCAGCTAAGGAGTCGATATGAAAGCGAAAGACCTGATTAATAAGACCGCTGATGAGTTGAATAAAGAGTTGATCGAGTTGCGCCGCGCGCAGTTTTCACTGCGCATGCAACTTGCAACCCAGCAATTGAACAACACTGATCAAATCGGTAAAACACGTCGTGATATCGCACGTGTAAAAACTGTACTGGCTCAAAAGGCCAAGGCTTAATTAAGGACAAACAGAGATGACTGAGCAAGTAAAAGTTGTGCGTTCCTTTAGCGGCCGTGTGGTAAGCGACAAAATGGACAAAACCGTAACCGTGTTGGTGGAGCGTAAAGTGAAGCATCCGGTGATTGGTAAAGTAGTTGCCAAATCCAAAAAGTTTCATGCACACGACGAAAACAATGAATGCAAAGAGGGTGACATCGTTACCATCACTGAAAGCCGCCCGCTCTCCAAAACCAAAACTTGGGTGGTGAGCAAAATCGTAAGCAAGGCGCAAGCAGTTTAGTTGTAAGTAATGTCGTTGTTTGCTTGATTTAAGTAAACAATTAAAGTTATAATATTAGACTTTTCGGCGCTCGTAACTTTTTGGTGCACAAAACACTACAAAGTTACATAAGCTAGCGCCCCAATACTGACCGTGGCTATCGGCCGTTTTAAGAGCGGCTGGTGTTGGTTAAAACGGATTAAGTTGGAGATTATTCTCATGATTCAAATGCAATCTCGGCTTGAAGTTGCCGATAACACAGGTGCGCGTTCCGTGCAGTGCATTAAAGTGCTGGGTGGTTCCAAGCGTCGTTACGCCGGTATCGGCGATATCATTAAAGTGAGCATCAAGGATGCTGCGCCGCGTGGTCGCGTCAAAAAAGGCGAAGTGTATAACGCTGTGGTTGTGCGCACTGCTAAGGGTGTGCGTCGTCAAGATGGCTCTTTGGTTAAATTTGACGGTAATGCTGCGGTGTTGCTGAACAACAAGCTGGAGCCGATCGGTACACGTATTTTTGGCCCGGTGACGCGTGAGTTGCGTAGTGAGCGCTTTATGAAGATCGTGTCTTTAGCGCCAGAAGTCTTGTAAGGATGGTTCAAATGAGCAAAATTCGTAAGGGCGATCAAGTGATCGTTAACACTGGAAAAGACAAGGGTAAGCAGGGCGCGGTATTGCGTGTATTGGCTACGGGTCATGTGGTGGTGGAAGGCATTAATCTTGCCAAAAAACATACCAAACCCAATCCGATGCGTGGCGTGACTGGAGGTATCGTTGCAAAAGAAATGCCTATCGCGGTTTCTAATGTTGCTTTGTTTAATCAGTCTACACAAAAGGCAGATCGCGCTGGATATAAGGTTTTGAAAGACGGTAGCAAGGTGCGCGTGTTCAAATCTAACGGTGAAGCGGTAAGCGCTTAATGCGCGCATAAGGACGAAATATGGCACGTTTGAAACAATTTTATAATGATGCGGTTATTAAAAAACTCACGGAGCAATTCGGTTATACATCCGTAATGCAGGTTCCTCGCATTGAAAAGATTACGCTCAACATGGGTGTTGGCGAGGCTGTTGCAGATAAGAAAGTGATGGAAAATGCTGTGGCGGATATGGAAAAAATCGCAGGCCAGAAGCCTGTTGTGACCAAAGCCAAAAAATCCGTGGCCGCATTTAAGATTCGCGACAATTATCCGGTAGGTTGTAAAGTAACTTTGCGTCGCGAGCGTATGTACGAGTTTCTGGATCGTCTGATCACAGTAGCTATTCCACGTATTCGCGATTTTCGCGGTATTTCTGGCAAATCTTTCGATGGCCGTGGCAACTACAATATGGGTGTCAAAGAGCAAATCATTTTTCCAGAAATTGAGTACGACAAGATTGATGCTTTGCGTGGTATGAATATTACTATCACTACCACGGCGAAGACGGACGAAGAGGCTAAGGCTTTGTTGTCTGCGTTTAACTTTCCTTTCAGAGGTTAAGACATGGCTAAAACATGTATGACAGAGCGCGAAGCCAAACGCCGCGCAACCGTAGAGAAATTTGCAGCCAAGCGTGCAGCATTGATGGCAACAATCAACGATCAAAAAGCGTCTGCTGAAGATCGTCGTGCAGCCCGTCAGAGGTTGGAAGCTTTGCCTCGCAATGCAAGTCCTGTTCGTTTGCGTAATCGTTGCGCGCTGACAGGTCGTCCGCGTGGCGTGTTTAGTAAATTTGGTATCGCGCGTAACAAGCTGCGTGATTTGATGATGAGTGGCCAAGTGCCAGGCGTTACCAAGGCTAGCTGGTAATTAGGTTAGCAAAAGGATAAATGACTTATGAGTATGAGTGATCCAATCGCCGATATGTTGACCCGCATTCGCAATGCGCAACAAACCAACAAGTTATCGGTTTCCATGCCTGCATCCAAACTAAAGGGCGCGATTGCCAATGTGTTGAAGGATGAAGGTTATATTGAGGATTTTGCTGTATTGCCTAATGATGGCAAGCCTTTGCTAAGCATTAGCTTGAAGTACTATGCGGGCCGTCCTGTGATAGAGAAGATCGAGCGAGTTAGTAAGCCTGGTTTGCGCATCTACAAGGGCAGCGAAAGCTTGCCTAAGGTGATGAATGGTTTGGGTGTAACGATCGTGTCTACATCCAAAGGTGTGATGACGGATCATAAAGCGCGCGCTGCCGGTATTGGCGGTGAAGTGCTGTGTGTGGTTGCATAAGGAGGCAAAATGTCACGCGTTGCTAAAAATCCTGTTGCGATTCCAGCTAAAGTAGAAATCGTTTTAAACCCAGGTAGCATTTCTGTAAGTGGTCCGTTAGGTAGGCTGACCCAACCGCTGACTGATGCGGTCAAATTGGCTCGTGAAGGCGACACGGTTACGTTTGCTGCTGCAAATGACAGTCAGCATGCCCGAGCAATGTCCGGCACAATCCGCGCATTGGTGGCAAACATGGTGAAGGGTGTGTCCGAAGGCTTTACACGAAAATTGATGCTGATAGGCGTTGGTTATAAGGCGGCTGCACAAGGTGCGGTGTTGAATCTGGATTTGGGTTATTCCCATCCGATCAAGCACAAGCTGCCAGATGGGGTGAAAGTACAAACCCCTACACCTACAGAGGTGATTCTGACTGGTGTGGATAAACAAGTGATTGGTCAGGTGGCCGCCCAGATTCGTGCGTACCGTGCTCCAGAGCCATACAAAGGCAAAGGCGTTCGCTATGAAAACGAAGTGGTGGTCATTAAAGAGACCAAGAAAAAATAAACAGTAACTAGATAAGCTTAGACTAAAGGCTAGATCATGACTACAGTAAATAATCGCTTGCGCCGTGCACGTAAAACCCGTGCCAAAATTGCCAAGCAGAATGCTACTCGCTTGAGTGTGCATCGTACCAACTTGCATATTTATGCACAAATCATTGCCGAAACGGGCGATAAGGTGTTGGCAAGCGCATCAACCGCAGAAGCTGAGGTGCGTAAAAAAATCAAAAATGGCGGCAATATTGAAGCGGCTGCTGTTGTTGGTAAGCGCATTGCTGAGAAAGCGAAAAAAGCGGGTGTCACAGAAGTCGCTTTTGACCGTTCCGGTTATAAATATCACGGCCGAATTAAGGCGCTGGCAGATGCTGCGCGCGAAAACGGCTTGTCATTCTAATTAGGCGAGACACAAGATGGCGAAAGATATAGAGCAACAATCACAGCAGACAGATGGTTTGCGTGAAAAGATGATTACCGTAAACCGTGTTAGCAAAACGGTTAAAGGTGGTCGTATCATGAGTTTTGCCGCTCTGACAGTGGTTGGCGATGGTGATGGCGCTGTAGGTATGGGTAAGGGTAAGGCGCGTGAAGTGCCTGCCGCCGTGCAAAAAGCGATGGATGAAGCGCGTCGTGGCATGCTTAAAATCAGTTTGAATAACGGTACTTTGCATCATGCGGTGACTGGTACACATGGCGCAGCCAAAGTGTTTATCCAGCCAGCATCAGAAGGTACTGGAATTATTGCAGGTGGCGCGATGCGTGCTATCTTCGAGGTGATGGGTGTCACTAACGTATTGGCGAAATGTATCGGTTCCAGTAATCCGTATAACGTGGTGCGCGCAACTCTGAACGGTTTGGCTTCCATGAATACGCCGGCTGAGGTTGCTGCAAAGCGCGGTAAATCAGTGGAAGAGATCAGGGGTTAATCATGGCAAAATCAAAGAAAGACACTGGCACTGTTAAGGTGACTTTGGTTAAAAGCACCATCGGTCGTATCGAGGCGCATAAAGCCACTGTGCGTGGCTTGGGTCTGCGTCGTATGCATCACACTGTAGAACTGCAAGATACACCAGCCGTACGTGGCATGATCAATGCAGTTGGCTACTTGCTGAAAGTTGAATAAGAGGGCTGTATGAAATTAAATTCCATTAAACCAGCAGCAGGCGCTAAAAAAGCCGCTCGTCGCGTAGGCCGTGGTATTGGTTCTGGCTTGGGTAAAACCTGTGGCCGTGGGCATAAAGGTCAACATTCTCGTGCGGGTCATTTCAAAATCGGTTTTGAAGGTGGTCAGATGCCTTTGCAACGCCGTTTGCCTAAACGTGGTTTTAATTCCATGACTAAAGATGATACTGCACGTATTCGCACGAGCGAACTAGTGGCAGTGGAGGCTGACATAATCGATTTGTTGGCTTTGAAGGCCGCAAAACTTGTAGCGGGTAGTGCAAAGGCCGCCAAAGTATATTTGTCTGGTGAAGTGACTAAGAAATTGTCAGTACAAGGTTTGCAGTTGACCAAAGGTGCGCGCGCTGCGATTGAAGCGGCTGGCGGTAAAGTAATCGAAGCAGCGTGATAGCAGTAAGCGAGTTAGGCATTGGCGCAAGATAATTTTCTGGGCAACATGAGCAAATTAGGCGAGCTAAAAAGCCGCCTATGGTTTGTGTTGGGTGCCTTAGTGGTATATCGTTTGGGTGCTCATATCCCGGTTCCCGGGATTGATCCCAATACGCTGAAGCAGCTTTTTGATGCGCAGGGCGGTGGTATTTTGGGCATGTTTAACATGTTCTCAGGTGGTGCGTTGTCCCGCTTTACTGTGTTTGCGCTGGGGATTATGCCCTACATTTCTGCGTCTATTATTATGCAGCTAATGTCAGTGGTGTCGCCCAAGATTGAGCAGTTGAAGAAAGAAGGTGAGGCTGGCCGCAGGCAGATCACTAAGTACACGCGATATGGTACGGTGTTACTGGCAACATTCCAGGCGCTGGGTATTGCAATTGCCTTTGAGGGTACGCCTGGACTGGTTCTGGATCCAGGTTTTGCATTTAGGCTAATAACAGTTGTTACCTTGGTAGGTGGCACCATGTTTTTGATGTGGTTGGGCGAGCAGATTACTGAACGGGGCATTGGTAACGGTATCTCTATTATTATCTTTGCGGGTATTGTGGCCGGCCTGCCAAATGCGATTGGTAATACATTAGAACTGGCAAAAACGGGAGCTTTCTCTATCCCGTTGGTGATGTTCCTGTTAGCGGCTGCTTTGCTAGTAACCGCTTTGGTGGTGTTTGTTGAGCGTGGTCAACGCAAGATTACGGTGAACTATGCGAAGCGCCAAGTTGGAAACAAAGTATTTGGTGGACAGACCACACACTTGCCAATGAAGTTGAATATGGCTGGCGTGATCCCACCTATTTTTGCCTCGAGCATTATTTTGTTCCCGGCAACATTAGCGGGCTGGTTTGGCAGTAGTGAAAAAATGTATTGGCTGAAAGACGTCGCCAGTGTGTTATCCCCTGGTCAGCCGATTTATATTTTGTTGTTTGCTGCAGCGATTATTTTCTTCTGTTTCTTTTATACGGCTTTGGTGTTCAATCCGAAAGAAACAGCAGAGAACTTGAAAAAAAGTGGTGCGTTTGTGCCAGGCATCCGTCCTGGTGAGCAAACTGCGAAATATATAGACAAGATCATGGGTCGCTTGACTTTGGTGGGTGCGTTTTACATTACCTTGGTTTGCTTGCTGCCGGAGTTCTTGATTTTGAAGTTTAATACGCCGTTTTATTTTGGCGGTACATCGCTGCTGATTATTGTAGTGGTAACGATGGATTTTATGGCACAAGTGCAATCACATTTGATGTCGCAACAGTATGAAGGCCTGTTGAGAAAGGCCAATTTTAAGGGTAACGCGCAGCGTTAACAGAAAATTGGCAAAAGAAGACACCATAGAAATGCAGGGAGAGATTCTTGAGAATCTGCCTAATGCAACTTTTAAGGTAAAGCTGGAAAACGGCCATACGGTATTGGGTTATATTTCCGGCAAGATGCGTATGCACTATATTCGTATTTTGCCGGGCGACAAGGTGACAGTGGAAATGACGCCTTATGATTTAACAAGGGCGCGGATTACATTCCGCGCCAAATAAGCAAAGTAAAGAGGTTTAACATGAGAGTTCGTGCTTCAGTAAAGAAGTTGTGTCGCAATTGTAAGGTGGTGCGTCGTCGTGGCGTAGTGCGTATTATTTGCACTGATCCTCGTCATAAACAACGTCAAGGCTAATTGCCTGTGGCCACAGTATTCATTGAATTGCTCTGGTTAAACTGTTAAAATATTCGGCTTTTTATTTGGTTAGCTAAGCGCTAGCGCATTTGGAGTTTTAGTTATGGCACGTATTGCAGGGGTTAATATCCCAAATCATAAACATGCTGAAATCGCATTGACTGCGATTTATGGCATAGGCCGCCCTACAGCGCAAAAAATATGCGTAGCGGCTGGCGTGGCTATCAGCACAAAGATTAAAGATTTGAACGATGCAGATATTGAAAAATTGCGTGACGAAGTTGCCAAGTTGAAAGTGGAAGGTGACTTGCGCCGTGATGTCTCCATGAATATCAAGCGTTTGATGGATTTGGGTTGCTATCGCGGTGTGCGTCATCGCCGTGGCTTGCCCGTGCGCGGTCAACGTACCAAAACCAATGCGCGTACTCGCAAAGGCCCGGTCAAGGCTATCAAGCAAGCTAAATAATTTTAAGAGATTTTGTTAAGGACTGTACAACATGGCAAAAGCTAATGTACGTATTAAAAAGAAAGTGAAAAAGAATATTGCCGAGGGTATCGCTCACGTGCATGCTTCTTTCAACAACACCATTATTACGATTACCGACCGTCAGGGCAATGCGCTTTCTTGGGCAACTTCCGGCGGTCAAGGTTTTAAAGGTTCTCGTAAAAGTACTCCATTCGCGGCACAGGTTGCGGCAGAGGTTGCAGGGAAAAATGCACAAGAGTCTGGTGTTAAAAATCTGGAGGTGCGTATCAAAGGCCCGGGCCCAGGTCGCGAATCTGCGGTGCGCGCTCTTAATGCAGCCGGTTTTAAAATCACTAGCATTACGGATGTGACGCCAGTGCCGCATAACGGTTGCCGTCCACCGAAAAAACGTCGCATTTAATTATCGCGAAAAGATTATTGGAGAATATTTTGGCTAGAAATTTAGATCCTAAATGCCGTCAGTGCCGCCGTGAAGGTGAGAAACTGTTTTTAAAAGCTGAAAAATGCTTTACGGATAAGTGCGCGATTGAAAAGCGTGATTTCGCGCCAGGTCAGCATGGTCAGCGCCGTAATACCCGTTTGTCAGACTACGGTGTGCAATTGCGTGAAAAGCAGAAAGTACGTCGTATCTATGGCGTGCTGGAAGCGCAATTCCGCAGTTATTACGCTGAGGCAGATCGTCAAAAAGGTATTACCGGTGAAAATCTGTTGCAATTGTTGGAGTGCCGTCTAGATAACGTAGCTTACCGTATGGGTTTTGGTGGTTCTCGTACTGAGGCACGCCAAATCGTACGTCACAATGGCATCCTGGTAAATGGTAAGCGTGTAAATATTCCTTCTTACCAAGTAAAAGCAGGTGATGTAATTTCTGTAGCTGAGTCTGCCAAACAGCAGCTGCGTATCAAAGGTTCGCTGGAAGCTGCAGAGCAGCGTGGTTTCCCAGAATGGCTCGAGGTGGATGTGAAAGCGCTGACAGGCAAATTCAAGTCCAAACCACAGCGTGATGATTTGCCATCCACGATTAACGAGTCATTGGTTGTTGAGTTGTATTCTAAGTAATTAGCTAGAGTATAGTCATCAATAACAATGTAAGCCATTTAAAGGAAAGATATGCAAAATAATCCGACTGAATACTTGAAGCCACGCGTGGTGGATGTTGAGGTGATTAGCCCGTTACGTGCTCGCGTTACGCTTGAGCCGATGGAGCGTGGCTTTGGATATACCTTGGGTAATGCATTGCGCCGTGTTTTATTGTCTTCGATTCCTGGTTATTCGATCACCGAGGTAAAAATCGATGGCGTGGTGCATGAGTATTCTACGATCGATGGTGTGCAGGAAGATGTTGTTGATATTCTTCTAAACCTGAAAGGTGTTGCGCTCAAGCTGAATAGCAAGTCAGAGGCGATTCTGACCTTAAGCAAATCTGGTGAAGGCGTAGTGACTGCTGGCGATTTTGAAACAGGTCATGATGCTGAGATTGCCAATCCTAATCATGTTATTGCACATTTGACCAAAGGCGGCAAGCTTGACCTGGAAGTTAAGGTTGAGATGGGGCGTGGTTATCAACCGGTGCCATCTCGTCAGAAAGCCAATCAGGAAGATCGCGTACTAGGCTTTATCATGGTGGATGCTTCATTCAGCCCAATCAATAAGGTTAGCTATCATGTGGAAAGTGCGCGTGTCGAGCAACGTACCGACTTGGACAAGCTGATTATGGACGTTGAAACCAATGGCATCATTGAGCCTGAGCAGGCGATTCGTGATGCAGCACGTATTTTGATCGGTCAACTATCCGTGTTTGCCAACTTGGAAGGGGCGCCAAGCGAAGTGGAAGTGAAAGCTGCGCCACAAGTGGATCCTGTGCTGTTGCGTCCGGTAGATGATTTGGAGCTGACAGTTCGTTCTGCAAACTGCTTGAAAGCAGAGAATATTTTCTACATTGGCGATTTGATCCAGCGTACCGAGAATGAACTGTTGAAAGCACCGAATTTGGGCCGTAAGTCTCTGAATGAGATTAAAGATGTTTTAGCATCCAAAGGCCTGACATTAGGGATGAAGCTGGAAAACTGGCCGCCTGTGGGTTTGGAAAAAGCCTAAAATAAGCAATTAAAGATTAAGTTAAAAAGGAAATTACCATGCGTCACGGTAACAGCAATCGTAAATTGAACCGCACAAGTAGTCATCGAGCTGCGATGTTCCGCAACATGACCACTTCTTTGTTGCGTCATGAAGTAATTAGAACAACCTTACCTAAGGCAAAAGAGTTGCGTAAGTTCGTCGAGCCTATGATTACTTTGGGTAAAACAGCAACTTTGGCAAACCGCCGCCTGGCATTCGATCGCTTGCGTGATCGTGAAATCGTCGGTAAATTGTTCGATGAGCTGGGGCCTCGTTACAATACGCGCAATGGCGGTTATGTGCGTATCCTGAAATGCGGTTTCCGCAATGGTGATAATGCACCTATGGCGTTCGTAGAGCTGGTGGATCGTCCAGAAGCTAGCGTACAGGTTGCCGCAGAATAAGCAGGATATTCGCTATATCAATAAAAGGGCCAGCATGTGCTGGCTTTTTTATTTGTCCCTAGCGGATAAATTGCAGAATTTGTGTCGTAGTGAAAGGCCAGCGCAACTCTAGCTGGTTATCCGGACGTTTGAGCACGGGTATTGACTGGCCGTAGAGTGTGACCAATGCTTCATCGTATGCGATTTCCATTTTTTGCCAGCAAAGTGGTGGCTGAATGCTATTAAGCTGCGCTTCAGCAAGCTCGCATAAATGGCAATGTTCGGTCATGAAGAGTTGTAATTGCATTTTGGGCAGATTTTACATGGAAAATCACTCATAATAGCGCTTAGTTCAAGATATAAAATTGGATTGAAGTTTGGAAACTCAGGATACCAAAGAGAGCTTACAAGAAACGCTAGAGCAAATTGTCCATTTGTTGGATAAACAAGCGCTTGTCGAGGGTCTTGTACACCATCAGGAAATGCCGCGGCATGACTTGGTGGAATCGCTCGTACATAAGCAGCATCTGGCTGAATTGCAGAAAAGGCTTGATGCCCTCCACCCGGCTGACGTAGCTTACATCCTGGAAGCGCTGCCGCTGGAACGCAGACTCATCGTCTGGGATCTGGTCAAGGCAGAGCGGGATGGCGAGATTCTACTGGAAGTATCTGATGCCGTTCGGCAAACCCTGATTGCAGAGATGGAGCCGGAGGAGCTGCTGGCTGCAGCCGAGCAGCTGGATACGGACGAGATTGCAGACCTTGCGCCGGATCTGCCGAAAGATGTGCTGCAGGATGTGCTGGATAGTCTGGATAGCCAGAATCGGGCACGCCTGCAGTCAGCTTTGTCTTACCCGGAAAGTACTGTGGGCGCACTGATGGACTTTGATATTGTCACTATCCGTGAAGATATCACCTTGGAAGTAGCCTTACGCTATCTGCGCCGTCTTGGCAGCCTACCAGACCATACCGATAAACTATTTATAGTGGATCGAGAAGATATTCTGCGCGGCATGGTGTCACTCAAGCGCATCGTAGTGAATGATCTTGATGCAAAGCTTTCTGAGATACTTTCTGATGAAGTGGTGGTGTTCCACCCGGAAGATGATGCGAGTGAGGCCGCAAAGGCTTTTGAACGTTACGATTTGATTACTGCGCCGGTAGTGGATGCCAATAACAAGCTGGTAGGTCGTATCACGGTTGACGCAGTGATGGATTATATCCGTGAAGAATCCGATGCGGATATGCTTTCCATGGCTGGCTTGCGTGAGGAAGAGGACTTTTTCGCTTCGGTATGGAAATCCGTGCAAAACCGCTGGGCATGGCTGGCGATAAACCTGGTCACCGCATTGGTGGCATCGCGTGTGATTGGCCTGTTCGAGGGGTCGATTGAAAAAATTGCCGCGCTGGCAGCCTTGATGCCGATCGTGGCCGGCATAGGCGGCAACTCGGGCAATCAAACAACCACCATGATCGTACGCGGCTTGGCGCTTGGGCAGATTGCCTCGACCAGCATGAGTTCCATGATGAAAAAGGAAATGGGCGTGGCCTTGTTGAATGGGCTGCTGTGGGGCAGTGTACTGGGCTTGGTCGCGTATGCGTTATATCACAATTATCAGCTCAGCCTGGTTATGACTGCTGCCATGACGCTTAACCTGTTATTGGCAGCAGTCATGGGGGTTGTGATTCCAATCATCATGACCCGCTTGGGTAGAGATCCTGCGGCTGGTTCAAGTGTTCTGATTACTGCGATGACCGATAGCGGTGGGTTCTTTATCTTTCTCGGGTTAGCGACTTTGTATTTGCTCTAATGTTGAAATGAATAACGAAATTCGTCAAATCTGGCTGGAAATTCTGCAGGATTTTGGCAGTCAGCATATTTTCTGGCAAGTTGTGGTATTGCTGGCGGCTTTTGGTGTGGCCTGGCTTATCAATGATACGCTGCGCGCCTATGTGATGCGTCATGCGCGGGAAAGTACTAAGCTGGCTATTGGCGGTATTAACCGCGTGCTGTTTCCGCTTTCTGCGCTGCTGGGTGTTGGTTTGGGCAAATGGCTGCTGGCAGGTTGGCAACATACTGGCCTGTTGCAAATTACCATTAAGTTGTTGCTTGCGCTTGCGCTGATCCGGTTGAGTGTATACGCGCTACGTTATATTTTTGATGCTGGCGGCTGGCTGAAAGTGTGGGAGCGCGCCATTTCATGGAGCATATGGGCGGTGCTGGCGCTGCATTTTACAGGGGATTTGCCACGCATCATTACCATGCTGGAAAGCGTGCAATTTAGCCTTGGCAAGGGCAAAGCTGATTTGTGGATGGTCTTGCAAGGCATCTTCACTATCATCGTTACGCTCTTCCTTACGCTCTGGCTGAGTCGGCTGGCAGAAAACCGGCTGATGCGCGCAGATACGCTGAGTGTCAATATACGCGTGGTAATGGTCAAGCTGGTGCGCATCTTCTTTATCACCATTGGCGTGTTGTTTGCACTGTCCATTGTGGGCTTTGATATTACGCTGTTTTCCGTTTTTGGTGGTGCACTTGGCGTGGGGCTTGGTTTCGGTTTGCAGAAAATCGCCAGCAACTATATCAGCGGCTTTATCCTGCTGCTGGATAAATCCATGCAGATTGGTGACGTGATCACAAGCGAGAACCATTATGGCGTGATTGCTGAGCTGCGGTCACGCTATACCGTATTGCGCAAACTAGATGGCACACAAGTGATTATCCCGAATGAGACCTTGATTGCGAATTTGGTCATTAACCATTCGCATTCCGAAAAGAAAGCACGGGTGGAGCTGCCGATACAAGTCAGTTACAAGAGCGATTTGGAGCAAGTGATACGCTTGCTCAAAGAGGTAGCGCTTAATCACCCCAGAGTGCTTAAAACACCGGAGCCCACGGCAAATATCGTTCAGTTCGGCGAAAGTGGGATTGATATGAACTTGGTGGTATGGATCCCGGATCCAGAAGAGGGGTCAGCAGCGCTGAAGACCGAGCTGTATCTGGCGATATGGCATAGTTTCAGACAATACGGGATAGAAATCCCTTACCCGCAAAGGGAGATCAAAGTGTTGAAGGCGACGAGTTAATCCGGACCATCTTGGAATTTAAAAATAAGAAAGCCCGCATTTGCGGGCTTTTTCTATTGAAAACTGAAAATTATTTCAGTTTGGTTTCTTTGTACATTACATGTTTACGTGCCACTGGATCAAACTTTTTAATCTCCATTTTTTCTGGCATCGTACGTTTGTTTTTCGTGGTGGTGTAAAAGTGACCAGTACCAGCACTGGATTCCAATTTGATTTTTTCGCGCATGGTTGCTCTCCTTAATTAGGCTGAAGAAATTCAGCGCCTTAGATTTTTTCGCCGTTAGCGCGCAAGTCTGCCAAAACAGCGTCAATACCATTTTTATCAATGGTACGCAATGCGGCATTGGTGATGCGCAAGCTTACCCAGCGGTTCTCGCTTTCAACCCAGAATTTGCGGTTTTGCAAATTAGGCAAAAAGCGGCGTTTTGTTTTGTTTTGTGCGTGGGATACGTTGTTGCCCACCATTGGTTTTTTACCAGTTACCTGACATACACGTGCCATGGTTTACTCCAAATATCTGCTTTTCGAGAAAGAGCGAGATTATAGTACGAAATTAGTTGTTTATTCAAGCTAAATTTAATGTTTTCCGGTGCTGCCGAAGCCACCTTCGCCTCTTTCCGAAGTAGTAAATTCATCCACGATATGAAAATCCGCCTGCACGACAGGCACGATGACGAGTTGCGCGATGCGCTCCATCGGGTTGAGGATGAAGGGATGCTGGCTGCGGTTCCAGCAGCTGACCAGTAATTGACCCTGATAATCCGAATCTATCAGCCCGACCAGATTTCCTAACACAATGCCATGCTTATGCCCCAGGCCAGAACGCGGCAGAATCAGCGCGGCGTAATAAGCATTGTCGATATGAATCGCCATGCCGGTGGGAATCATCACCGTTTCGCCTGGCTGTATGGTCTGTGTATGCTCAATGCAGGCGCGCAAATCCAGCCCTGCCGAGCCGGGCGTGGCATAGCTGGGCATCATGTGATGCAGGCGTGGGTCAAGAATTTTTAAATCGACTGAAATGGCCATGTGATTAATTTGAACGATATTTGAATAGGTGACATTAAACACTAATTGGGCGCGAAAATCACCAAGCCATGCCGACAAAAAGCGCTTTAAACCGCATATTTTTCATTGTAAAAACGACATGCCTGGAAGCCGCACCCAGCTTGGCTCCCAGGCCGATGCTTGAGTCAATGAATGCGCGCACGTGAAGAGCATTCATTTTTCGAAACAAAAAAGCCAGCTTGTTCAAGCTGGCTTTTGGGAAGTCTTTCTGCAGAGTTACTTAGAACTTGTAGCTTGCACTCAGGCCAAGCAGGTAGTTTCTGTCTGCGGCCGGTTCAAAGAAGCGCAAGTTGGCGTCATTGACGCGCACAGAGCCGATATAATCTTTGTCGAACATATTTTCAACGCGTAAGAATTCTTTGAAATTCCAGTTGGCAAAGTTTTGTTCAAACCCGGCACGCAGATTGAAAATAGTGTAAGAAGGCGCAGTGTCTGTATTAATGTCATTCACGTAAACTTTGCTGTTGTGGCGGCCTTCCAGCGCAGTGCTAAAGCCCCAAGGCGTGTATTTCCATGCAACTTCGCCATAAATTTGGCTACGGTATGTTCCGGGAATTTTATTTCCAGAGGCCACTAAACCAGATGCCCCAGCAAAATCAGAATCAAATTTGGCATTTAGCAAAGAGTAAGAAAAATAGGTGGAGATATTGTTAGAAAATTGCGAGTCAATAGAAAGTTCGGCACCAGTACGTTTCGTTTTATTTGCATTGGCGTATAAGCTTCTGTTGGCAGCATCAGTTTGTTTGATCACTATCTCATCATCAGTGGTAATTCTAAACAAGTTGAGATTAACCTGTGTATTGTCGCCAATAAAAGCTTTGGTGCCTATTTCGTAATTACGGCTTTCACTGGGTTTCAGGTTCAGGTTTGGTGTTGCTCCGGCGCTTAGGACGCCATATGCAGCTTCAATAAACGTAGGGGTTTCAAAGCCTCGTCCATAATTGGCATAAAGATTAAGTGAGGGGGTCACTTTCCAAGTTGCGCCAATCACAGGTGTGGTTTTTTTGTATTCTACTGAGCCGCTGTTATTGCCAAACACGGTCAGAAGTTTATCTCTAACTTCGAGATTTACTTTGGTGTGGCGCGCACCCAAATGTAAGTCCACTTTATCGGTGACGGATAATTTACCTTGAATATATTGGTCGAAGTTGTCGACGATATTATCTTCGTCGCGATTCAGTGTGCTAATCGGCAGGCCTGCAGATAATATATTTCTATCAAGGCGTGCATCTTCTGATTTGCCATAATTTAAGCCAAAACTGACGTTATATGGCATGCTACCCAAGTCGCCTTTGTTATCCCAGCGTAAATCAGCACCGTAAAACTCCCTAGATATTTCACTGGCACGGGCATTAGTACCTTGAGAATTGGTTGCCAAGATTTGTAAATTTTCTCTAGTGCCGACATAGGTCATAAGATTCAGAGTGTTATTTGCATTGAAAGCATGCTCCAAATTAAACCCGATTTGAGCATGGTTGCGGCTGACGCGAGTGTTGGCGTTGTTCGCCGCATTTGGCACACCTTTAGAATCATTAAACGCAGAAGGAGCTGCTGCCGCGCCGGTTACGGCGATTCTCGGCAAGCCAAGCGGATCCTCTGCATCTTGTTCAAACCAGTTAACTAAAGTGGTGAGTTTGGTATTTTCATTAAAATTGATTTTGAATTTAGCAGTAGCTGCTTGCTTGTCGGCCTTGCTGTGGTCGCGGTAACCATCAGTTCTAAAGTTAGAAACATTTAGCATGTATTCTATGTTTTCTGACGTGCTGGCTGCGTTCAAGACTTGACGATTAGTATCGTAACTACCGTACATCGCTGTTCCGCTAATCTCCGGCGTCTTAGGCGCATCTTCGGTCAGCATCTGTATCACGCCGCCAGAGGAGTTGCCATAAAGCGCAGAGAATGGTCCGCGCATGACTTCAATACTTTTAATGGCTGATAAATCTACCACACCGGGTTGACCTTGACCATCAGGCATAGTGAGTGGGATGCCGTCGACATACACACGGATGCCGCGCACACCAAAACTGGAGCGTGAGCCAAACCCGCGGCTAGAAATTTGTGGGTCTTGAGCAGACTGGGTTCGGTTCTGTGCGGTGATGCCAGGTAAACGAATCAGGCTTTCAGACAATGTCATCTGTAGCTGACCGTCTTGAATGTCTTTTTTACCTACTACGTCAATCGCCACAGGTAGATCAAAGCTGTTTTGTTCTATGCGTGTCGCGGTAACGACAACTGGGGCGGCAATAATGCTTTTTGTGTCAGTTTCTTCTGCATTGGCGCTATAGTTTGCCAACAAGGCACCTAAAACAGCAGTGGGCAATAATCTGATTTTGAAAATACTGGAAGACATGATAAACCTTGATTTCTATATGGATATAAATGAACAAGCGCGATTCTACGTGATTAAAATCATCTGGAAATCAGTATTTTCATGAATAACAGGCAGTTGGCCCATAAGGGCTAAAGCATCTGTGCTACATGTTGCAACAATAGGTGGGCGACTTCGGTTTTGGATGCGCGTGGTAGATGGTGTGTGCCGGTGTCATCAAGCAGCGTGACTTCGTTGTCCTCGCTGCCCATGGCCTGCGATGCCAAGTTGGCCACAATCAAAGGCAGCTTTTTGGCGATACGTTTTTGTTCTGCGTATTGCAGCAGGTTCTCGCTCTCTGCCGCGAAGCCAACGCAGAACGGCGGGTTTGGCAAGCTGGCGACATCCGATAAAATATCCTTATTCTTATTAAGTTCCAGAATAAGTGGATGCTCACTCTTCTTGATTTTATTTGTGCTTTTTTGCGTAGGTGAATAGTCAGCTACGGCTGCAACACCAATGAAGATATCTTGGTTGGCGATGTGTTGCATCACGGTTTGATACATCGCATCTGCGCTGATGCTTTGAATGTTTTGGGTGGATTTTGGCAGTGCAATTTCCACTTTGCCATGTACCAAAGTCACCTCAGCACCCATGTCTGCGGCGGTTTGCGCCAAGGCGATACCCATCCTGCCGCTGCTGAGATTGGTAATGACGCGTACCGGATCGATGGCTTCCTGTGTTGCGCCAGCTGTAATGAGGATGCGTTTGCCTGTTAGTAATTTTGGTGTAAAAAAACGGTTGATGTGCGCGAGTAAGTCTTCCGGCTCCAGCATGCGTCCCATGCCCGTTTCGCCGCATGCCTGATCCCCGCTATCCGGGCCCAGCAGGGTAATGCCATCTTTGATAAGTTGGGCGACATTGCGCTGGGTAGCGGGGTTCTCCCACATTTGTTTATTCATTGCGGGGGCAATCAATAAGGGGCAATCGCGCGCCAGGCAGAGTGCGGAGAGTAAATCATCCGCACGTCCATGCAACAGCTTGGCCATGAAATCCGCACTCGCGGGCGCAATCACAATCGCATCCGCATTGCGGCTAAGCTCGATATGCGGCATACCGTTGGGCACGCCACCATCCCACATGCTGGTAAACACCGGCTGGCCGGACAATGCCTGCATCGTAACCGGTGTGATGAACTGCTGCGCGCCTTCGGTCATGACTACTTGTACCTGCGCGCCAGCCTTGAGGAGCAGGCGTGTCAATTCAGCAGCTTTGTAGGCTGCTACGCCACCGGTAATACCGAGTACGATCTTTTTGTTTGCAAGAAGGCTCATGTATATATGGATTGCTGAATTGGTGCCAAGTTTAGCATACCCATGCGACGCATAAGCTGTTATCTTATGCAGAAATGGTGTGATATGCAGAAATGGTGTGAATTGGCTGGGTGAAATAATGGCAGGCGAAGTATGGCGATAACGGATTGGCCGGAGGGCGAACGCCCGCGCGAAAAGCTACTGCAAAATGGTGTGGAAAGTTTATCCGACGCCGAGTTGCTGGCAATTTTCCTGCGTGTTGGCGTGACCGGGAAAAGTGCGGTAGATCTGGCTCGGGATTTGTTGAAGGAATTCGGCGGTTTGAACGGCATTTTTGCCGCCAGCGAAAAGCAAATTGGCGCCGTGCATGGCATGGGCAGCAGCAAATATGTGCAGTTGCAGGCAATTTTTGAAAT
>WBZT01000525.1_pt1 | contig 30590 bp, 27 predicted proteins | sample 5204241 | NCBI WGS metagenome assembly WBZT01 (sample SAMN12344358, study PRJNA552823) | activated sludge metagenome | biome: Activated sludge suspended growth; feature: Nitrification reactor; material: Wastewater; isolation source: activated sludge from nitrification reactor of wastewater... | reverse complement strand
AGCGCCGCTATATCTGGAAAAACTGGCAGCCCCTTTGAAGCAGCAAGGCGTGAATGTGATTGAGGTGGTATTGCCGGATGGCGAAGCCTATAAAAACGCCGACACCCTGAATCTGATTTACGATGCATTGCTGAAACATCGCGCAGAACGCAGTACGACCTTGATTGCGCTTGGTGGCGGCGTCATTGGAGACTTGACCGGTTTTGCAGCCGCCACTTATCAGCGTGGCGTGCCATTCATTCAAGTGCCTACCACACTCTTGTCACAGGTCGATTCCAGCGTGGGCGGCAAGACGGGTATCAACCACCCGCTGGGCAAAAACATGATAGGCGCGTTCTATCAGCCGCAGTTAGTGCTGGCGGATACGGACACGCTCAAAACCTTGCCGGCGCGTGAGTTATCTGCTGGCATCGCAGAAGTTATCAAATACGGCTTGATACGCGATGCGGATTTCTTTGACTGGCTGGAAACCAATATGCCCAAACTGATGGCGCTGGACGAGGCAGTGGTGAGTTATGCCATCTACCGTAGCTGCCAGAATAAGGCCGAAGTCGTGGCGGCGGACGAACGCGAAAGCGGGGAACGCGCCTTGCTGAATCTTGGGCACACATTCGGGCATGCCATAGAGACTGCCATGGGCTACGGCAACTGGCTGCATGGCGAGGCGGTGGCGGCAGGCACCATGCAGGCGGCAGCATTATCGCAAAAAATGGGATGGCTTACTGCCGATGAAATGGCGCGGATCGAGACGATATTTAAGGCGGCTGACTTGCCGACGAAAGCCCCCGCGCTGGGAATGGATAAGTACCTGGAACTGATGCAATCCGACAAAAAAGTCCAGGATGGCAAGATTCGTCTGGTATTGCAAAAAGGCATAGGTAAGGCGGTGATTACCAGCGAGTATGATTTAACACAGCTTAAAGCGGCGCTTGCTTAAAACTAATGGTTATATACAGCTAATCTCCATAGGGTTGTTGCTTCTATACAACAATTCTATGGGATTATTCAACAAAAAATACAAACTTGTTCGCCTTCCAAAGTATTTTTTGGCATACTCTCACTACCTTCTTAGTAAATAGCAGTTTGCGTTTTATTGAGGAAGTTCGCGAACTTTCTTGTTTCTGGTGGCGGAGGGGTTGTTGTGAAGCTGCTGGGAATGAGGGTAACTTAAGTAGTAAATTTAGTAGTACGAATTAAAACTAGGAGAATTATATGAGCAAGAAATTAGGTTTAGCAGTTGCTTCCGCACTGTTGGCTGCAGCTTCTAGCGCTAACGCTGGTATCGTAATCCCAGCTGGTGACTGGACTCTGGACATCAACGGTAACGTGAATGCATATTACATTCACAACCGTTCCTCTGATAACAACACTATTGCTGGCGGCCTTGCTAATAAGGAGTCTGAGAGCGCAGGTACTCCTGATAGCGGTGCTACTAGCATCAACACAGGTCTGTTGCCTTCTTGGCTGGGTGTAACTGGTAAAACACGTCAAAATGACTTAGACGTTGAATTTACTATCAGCCTGCAACCAGGTGCATCTGGTAAAACTTCACTGGCTGGTGGCGGTGGTAACGAAAATCGTCAGGCATACATTGCTTTTGGCGACAAATCCTGGGGTACTATCAAGATCGGTAAAGACTTGGGCGTGTTCGGTAGAGATGCAATCCTGAACGACATGACCTTGCTGGGCGTAGGTTCTCAAGGTATTGTTGGTCGCGCTGGCGGTACAACAACAACTTTGGGTCGCATCGGTACTGGTTTCCTGTATGCTGACTTCAATGGTCAAATCAACTATACATCTCCAAACTGGAATGGCTTTAGCTTTGTAGTGGGCGTTGATCAGCCTCTGAGCACTTTTAACTTGGGCACTAGCGCTGTATCATCTGGCGCACAAAAATCCCCTGGTTTTGTAGGTAATGCTTCTTACGCATGGGGTGGTGATGTTGCTGGTAAAGTATGGTTAGAAGCTAAAACACAGCAAGCAGACTACGGTGCTGCTATCGGTGACGAGCGCGCGACCGCTTGGGGTATCGGTGCTAACGTAAACGTGGCTGGCTTTGGTTTGACTGGCTACTACTATGACGGTAAAGGCGTTGGTACAACAGCTTGGATGATGGACGGTGTTTCTGTTGCTGGTAAACGTCGTGATTCCGACGGTGGTTATGTACAAGCGACTTACACTATCCCAGGTGTAGGCACGAAAATCGGCGCTAGCTGGGGTATCAGCAAGCTGGACACAGCTGGTGGCGAAGTAAACCCAACCTTGGTTGAAGAAAACGAAATGTGGACAGTTGGTGCTTATCACCCACTGACCAAACATTTGAACTTGGTAGCTGAGTACTCAAACGTTCAGTCTGAGAACCAAGCTGGCCAAGACAATGATTCTGACATCATGTCTGTTGGCGCTATCTTGTTCTTCTAATTTAAACGCAGGGTAACCTGCTTTAAATTGCTAGAACTGATTTAGCACTACAACAAAACGGCAACTTCGGTTGCCGTTTTGCTTTTTGTGCAACAAATTTGGCTTTGCGCTATCATGCGTGAACTTATGATTTCACTCTCCATCGCTCATCTGCTGAAACAGGCGCAATCGCATCATCCTGAGATTCCTGCGCTGGAAATCCGGCTGTTGCTACAGCATGTGTTGAATGTGGACAGGGCGTGGGTGATTGCACATCAAAACGATGCCCTGGAAGCCAATATCCATGCGGAGTTTCAGGCATTGCTTGAACGTCGCGTGGCTGGTGAACCGCTGGCTTATATTGTAGGTTGTCGTGAGTTCTATGGATTAAAGCTGAAAGTTACGCCAGACACACTGATACCCCGTGCCGATACCGAGACATTAGTAGAAGCGACTCTGGAGAAAGCAGACATTCAGGCGGCGTGTCGCATTCTGGATCTGGGTACAGGTTCCGGTGCAATTGCATTAGCCGTTGCAAAGCATCTACCGCAAGCACAGGTACTTGCGGTAGATGCATCCGAACGGGCGCTAAACATAGCGCATGAGAATGCGCAAATGCTGGATATCAAGAACGTATCTTTTTTGCAAAGTGACTGGTTTGGTGCGTTAAGCGGAGAGTTGTTTGACGTCATTGTTAGCAACCCGCCTTATATTGAGGAAAGCGACCCGCATTTGCAACAGGAGGATTTGCGCTTCGAGCCAATGACAGCGTTGGTGGCAGGTAAGGATGGTCTGGAGGATTTGCGTGTCATTATTGGCGGCGCCAAAGACCATTTAAAACCACATGGCTGGCTGATGCTGGAGCATGGATACAATCAATCACGTGGCGTGAGGCAGCTAATGCGTGAAGCGGGTTTTGTCGAAATAACGCACAAGTTTGATCTGGCTGGAATCGCACGCGTTACGCTTGCCCGGTGGTCGGACTAGCATGCCTGTCAGCATCCGGTTGCAAGCCATAGTATAATTCCCGCATGAGTAATGACATAGTGAATTCAGTGGGGGTAGTTCAGGCGCGACAAGCGCATTTTGACGTGCCCATCAGGCTGAAAAGCGGCGAGATATTGCCGCAATTTGATTTGGTATATGAAACCTATGGCACGTTGAATGCCGATAAATCCAACGCAGTGCTGGTTTGTCATGCGCTTTCCGGTACGCATCATGTGGCGGGTAAATATGCCGAAACTGACAAACACCCGGGCTGGTGGGATAACCTGGTTGGGCCGGGGAAGCCGTTGGATACCAATAAATTTTTCGTGATTGGCGTCAATAATCTGGGCGGTTGTCACGGTTCAAGCGGGCCTTCCACTATAAACCCTGCTACTGGTAAGCCCTGGGGGGCGGCTTTCCCGGTGGTGACAGTTGAAGACTGGGTGCAGTCGCAGTCGCGCCTGCTGGATTATCTAGGTGTTTCCCAGCTTGCGGCAGTCATTGGCGGTAGCCTGGGCGGCATGCAGGCGCTGGAGTGGACGATTAGCTTCCCGGATCGGGTGCGGCATGCCTTGGTGATTGCTAGCGCACCTAACTTGACGGCGCAGAACATGGCATTCAACGAAGTGGCGCGTCAGGCCATTATGACCGATCCGGATTTTTATGCAGGCGATTATTACAGCCACCAAACCTTGCCGCGCCGCGGTTTGCGCATTGCAAGGATGCTGGGGCATATTACCTACCTGAGTGATGATGTAATGGGCGAGAAGTTTGGCCGCAAACTCAGAAACGACATCAAATACAGCTTTGATGTCGAGTTTGAGATGGAGTCATACCTGCGCTATCAAGGGGACAAGTTTGCAGGTGAGTTCGATGCCAATACCTACCTGCGTATGACGCGTGCGCTGGACTATTATGATCCGGCGCTGGCATTTGGCGGCGACCTGAGTGCTGCGTTGCGAGCGGCTAAAGCCAAGTTTCTGGTATTGAGTTTCACCAGTGATTGGCGTTTCTCACCAGAGCGCTCCAAAGAGATTGTGCAGGCCTTGCTGGATAACGAATTGGATGTTTGTTACGCTGAAGTGACTGCTGCGCACGGCCATGACGCTTTTTTGATGCCGGACGAGCATTATCACAAGATTTTGCGGGCCTATTTGCAGAAGATTGAGGTGTAATAGTGCAAAATAATGTTAATAATACAAAATTTAGACAAGATTTTGCAATAATTGCAAATTGGGTGCCATTCTCTGGCAAGGTGTTAGACTTGGGCTGCGGAGATGGGACTCTGCTGAAATTCTTGCGTGAGAGCATGGAGGTGCGTGGTTACGGTGTAGAAAAAGATGATGGCAACTGGTTATTCTGCCTGAAAAACGGGGTTAATGTCATCCAGATGGATTTGGAGGCTGGGTTGTCCGGCTTTGAAGATCAGTCGTTTGATATGGTGATTCTGTCGCAAACCTTACAGGCCATGCATCATACCGAGGAGATTGTGCAGGAGATGTTGCGTGTGGGTAAAGAAGCCATTGTGACGTTCCCTAATTTTGGCTATTGGCGGAACCGTATCCAGATTGCTGCTGCAGGGCATATGCCAGTGTCGGAAGATTTGCCTTACCAGTGGTATGACACGCCGAACGTACATCTTTGCACTATCCGCGATTTTGACAACTTCTGTTTGAATCACAATGTCCGTGTGCTGCAACGGAAAGTCATTACCGCGGGTAAAGAGATAGATATACTGCCAAACTTGCGTGGTGCGCTTGCGATGTATCGTTTGAAAGCGGCCTAGTGTAGTGGCAGCGCAAAAGACTGTGCATAACTCAAGCGTTTTGCAATCCTTGCTCAGCAAGCGGATGCTGACTTGTGTTTTTCTGGGTTTTAGCTCAGGCTTGCCGCTATATTTGTTGTTGCAATTATTGCCTGCCTGGTTGCGTACGGAAGGCTTGAATCTTAAAACCATTGCGGCGTTTGCTTTTATTCAACTACCCTATACCTGGAAGTTCTTGTGGTCGCCGTTGATGGACAGGTACAACTTGATTGCGCCGCTGGGTCGTAGGCGCAGCTGGATGTTGGTTACGCAGATTGCACTGTTGATGGCAATCGCCGCATATGGCTTGTATCAGCCAAAGTTTGATATTGTCAGTATCGCCGTTATTTCCACTTTGATCGCTTTCTTTTCTGCTAGCCAGGATATTGTGATTGATGCATTCCGGCGCGAGATTTTGAGCGATTATGAGCTAGGTTTGGGCAATAGCATCCATGTTAACGCGTATCGTGTTGCCGGGTTGGTGCCTGGCTCACTTGCGTTGATTCTGGCAGATCATGTTGCGTGGTCGTCGGTGTTTTTCATCGTCGCGCTGTTTATGCTGCCCGGGACTATCATGACCCTGCTGGTGAGCGAACCACAGATCGCGGCTGCACCAAAGACTCTCAAGGCCAGTGTGGTCGAGCCGTTTAAAGAGTTTATTAATCGCCAGGGTTGGCAAGCGGCAGGACTGGTGCTGTTGTTCATTTTGCTCTATAAGTTGGGTGACAGCATGGCTACTGCACTGGCCACGCCGTTCTACATTGATATGGGGTTTAGCAAAACCGACATCGGCACGATTGCAAAAGGTAGCGGGTTGGTAATGCAGATTGTTGGAGCGTTTGTGGGTGGCATCTGGATGCTCAAGCTCGGCATTAACCGTGCCTTGTGGGTGTTTGGTGTTGCGCAGGCAGTGGCGATTTTAGGCTTTGCATGGCTTGCTTATGCAGGCCCATTCTCCGGTATCGGCGCGCCTGAGCGCAGCATGCTCGCCGTAGTGATTGGCGCAGAAGCCTTTGGCGTGGGCTTGGGAACTGTAGCGTATGTGGCCTACATGGCGCGCGAAACCAACCCGGCTTATACCGCTACACAACTCGCGCTATTCACTAGTCTTTCCGCTGTACCACGCTCGGTATTCAACGCACTTACCGGGGGCATGGTGGAGTCATTAGGTTGGGTCAATTTCTTTTATGTCTGTACTCTGCTGGCGATCCCGGGCATGTTGTTGTTGCTGAAAGTAGCGCCATGGAGAGAAAAGGTGTAAGTTTTGCACGAGTGCTGCGACTAAGGGTTATAGCCACCACGGAGTTGCAAGATGCACTTTTCTGCCCCAATAGGCATTGCTGCGAGCCTTATTTTATGCGCCTTACAGGCAGATGCCGCTAACGAATGTACAGCAAAAAGCGGCCCCAACACCACGCCATTGCTTGAACTGTACACCTCTGAAGGGTGCAGCAGTTGCCCGCCTGCGGATGAATGGTTAAGCGGCCTGAAAGGCAAAAACCTCAATTTCACCGCGCTCGCCTTCCATGTGGATTATTGGGATTACATCGGCTGGAAAGACCGTTTTGCCCTGTCGGCTTATAGCGAGCGGCAACGCAAAACGGCGGCCTTGAATGGCAGCAGTTTTGTATATACTCCGCAATTTGTTTTCAATGGCCGCGATTTCAGAGGCTGGGGCGATACGCGTTTGCAAACATTGCTGGATCATAGCCAGCAGCAACCTGCGCGTGCCGATTTGTCATTACGCATGACCAAGCAGGCGGATGGCGGCATCATGCTGTGGGCTAATGCGCAGATGGCAGCAGCAGATACCCAGCCAGCAGATGTTTATGTGGCTATATTCGAAAACGGTTTAAGCAGCAAAATAAAAGCCGGTGAAAATAATGGTAGGTTGTTGCGGCATGATTACGTGGTGCGGCAGTTATTGGGGGCTTACCCATTGGCGCAAGCCGCAATAAGCAAAGGATTTACCTTAAGCCAGGAGTGGGACAGGCATGATGCCGGTGCCGTGATTTTTGTGCAGAACCGCACCAGTGGCGAGATTATTCAGAGCTTGCAACTCCGGTTCTGTCATTGAGTCTGCTGTGTTTCGACATCTGCCTGTAAGGCGGTCTGCTGCGACATCTCTTCTGGCAATGCTTCTATTGTGGCATCCTCAGCTTCGATCACCCTTTCTAGCTGCATCCTGCTCTGTTCAAGATCTGTGTCCCAAGCAGTCTGCGGCGTATGGTCTCGTGTCAGCACACTATTAGCTGAACGCATGTCCCACTCTACCTTTTCCATGATTTGGTAAGCAATCTCATCGGCTTTTTGCAGTTGGGTTGGCTTCATTTTAGCCATAGCAATCTCACCGCCCAGCATGGATGTGGCAGTAGATGCGGCGCTGGTGACCAGGCTGGTGGCAGTGCTGGCTTGTGCGGCAGTGCTGGATGCCCCAATAATGGCCGCCGCCGGAAACACAACGCTGGCGATTGCACTAATAATCAGTTTGGTGGAGGTGTTGGTAATGTGATGTCCGTCCAGCACATGCCCCATCTCCCGGGCAATGATATACCCTAGCGCATCGTCACTGAGCTGCATATGCTGTACACCACGAAACACGATGACGTTACCTTTGTTGTTGGAGGCTGTGCCAACATCTTTCTTGTCGGCAACGGAAAATGTCATGCGTTGGATCAATGCTACTTGCTGCGGATACAGAATAATGGCTGCCTTGGTTAAGTAGTGTCCAATGGCGGATACACGCGCATCAAACTCTTGGTTGGCTTCACAATATGCAAGGCTACATGCTTCCGCATTTTGTTTAACCGATAATCTCAAACGCATATCGATGTCAGAGTACAGATCGCTGATAGGCGAATCACTCTCTTCCGCATACAGGCTGACAGAGGCAGCTTGCAACAGAATGGCTATCATCAGGGTAGCCAGTTTGGAATAAATAACGGATTGGCGTCTCAACTTGGCGGGTATTGGTAATCAATAATTAAAGGCGCATGATCGCTGAAACGCGTGTCTTTGTAAATGGTTGACATAAAAGCTTTTTTTGCAAGTTCCGGAGTGGCAATCTGGTAGTCTATCCGCCAGCCTACGTTTTTCTCATAGGCCGCGCCACGGTTGCTCCACCAGGTATAGCAGGCATCCGTGGCGTCCGGGTGTAACTGCCGATATACGTCTACCCAGCCGGCGTTGTCAAATAAATGTGTCAGCCAAGCGCGTTCTTCCGGCAGAAAGCCGGAATTTTTGCGATTCCCTTTCCAGTTTTTCAAGTCCTGTTCCTGATGCGCGATGTTCCAATCTCCGCAGATCAACACATCGCGCCCGCTTTTGGCTAAGGTTTCTAGATGCGGTAGCATACGCGTCATTACGTCGAATTTAAAGGCTTGGCGTATCTCACCGCTGGAGCCACTGGGCAGGTAAAGCGAAATGACGCTGAGTTTGCCAAAAGTGCATTCGATGTAGCGCCCCTCCGCGTCAATATCCACCATGCCAATCCCTTCAATCACCGTATCTGGCTTGGTTTTGCAGTAAATGCCCACGCCGCTGTAACCTTTCTTTTCCGCCAGGTGAAAATAACCATGAAACCCGGGAGGGTTACGCATCTCATCGGTTAAGTCGGGTAGCTGCGCCTTGATTTCCTGCAGACACACAATATCGGCATTCTGCTCGGCTAGCCAAGCGAAAAAGTCTTTATTCGCGGCAGAACGTATGCCGTTTAAATTCGCAGTTATAATACGCATCAAATTCTTTCTACATTACATCATGACTGACGTCGTACACGATACACAACGCAACGCCCAGGAGTTCATCGCTTTTGCCGTGGAAAAGCAAGTGCTCAGGTTTGGCGAATTCAAGACCAAGGCCGGGCGTTTAAGCCCTTATTTCTTCAACGCGGGCTTGTTCAATGATGGGTTAAGTTTGCTAAAACTGGGTGAATTTTACGCTAAAAGTATCTGGAACAGCGGCATTGAATTCGATATGTTGTTTGGCCCGGCGTATAAAGGCATCACGCTGGCAGCCAGTATCGCCATTGCGTTTGCGCGCGAAGGCCGCAATATCCCTTATGCTTACAACCGTAAAGAGGCCAAAGATCACGGCGAGGGCGGCGTGATTGTGGGCAGCCCTTTGCAAGGCCGTGTGCTAATTATCGATGATGTCATCTCTGCCGGCACATCTATACGCGAATCCGTCAGCCTGATTAAAGTGCATGGCGCCATACCTTGCGGCGTGAGCATCGCGCTGGATAGGCAAGAGAAAGGTACGGGCACGCTTTCCGCTGTGCAAGAGGTGGAACGAGATAATGGTATTCCGGTTTGTGCAATCGCTAATTTGGCAGATTTGTTGGCTTATTTGGATGAAACTCCGGAAATGGCACAGTATTTGCACACTATTCAGCGTTATCGTGAACAATATGGCGTAAATTGACACCATGCGAATTTTGACTATTTTGACTTTGCTGGCTTTTTCATTTGGCAGCACGGTTTTTGCCGCCGGAAAAGAAACCGGCGCAGCGCCAGCAAACACGGGCAATTCCAAGCGTATCATCAAGTGGGTGGATAGCCATGGTGTGACGCATTATGGGGACAAGCTGCCTGCACAGGAGGCTGGTCGCAGCAATAGCGAAATGACCAATCACGGCGTTGTGGTGAAGCAGAATGTCACCAATGTGACAAAAAATGAGCAAGAGGACGCAGAAAGGCTGGCGCAGCAGCGCAAGGACGGCATTCTGCTGGCTTCTTATACCAAGGTGGAAGAAATTGATATGGCGAGGGATCGGTACCTGCAGATGGATCAGGCAGCGATTCAGGCACTCACCTCACAGAAGGATGGTGTGAATGGCCGTTTAACGCGCAACATGAAAACGGCCGAAGGGTTTGGTAAGCGCAACAAGCCGGTGCCCGCCTATGTTGCTGAGGAAATCAGCATTGCAAAAAATGAGCTGGTCAGCATAGATCGACAAATCGCTGCTCGCAAACAGAATATGCAATTAATCACTGCACGATTTTCAGATGAAAAAGCACGTTTCATGGAATTGAAACAGCTGGCGCCGCCAGCTCAGGCGGGTACATCGCCCAGCTCAAATGTGGCGGTCATGCCAACGCCGATGTCGGCAACCGCCACGACAGCCAAATAAATCAGGCGCCCAGTTTTTTCTTCAGCAGTTCGTTCACTTGCGCCGGGTTAGCCTTGCCTTTACTGGCTTTCATGCATTGACCCACCAGCGCGTTAAAGGCTTTTTCCTTGCCGGATTTGAACTCGGCCACCATTGCAGAATTTGCGGCTAGCACTTCATCAATAATGGCTTCAATCGCGCCACTGTCAGATACCTGCTTCAGGCCTTTGGCTTCGATAATACTATCCACTTGCCCTTCGCCAGCCCACATTGCCTCAAACACTTGTTTGGCAGCGTTATTGGAGATGGTGTTGTCAGCAATGCGCTTTAATAATGAAGCCAGTTGTGCTGCGTTAACAGGGGAGTGTGCAATGCTTTTTTCATCAGCATTTAATTTGGCTGAGACTGCACCCATGATCCAGTTGGCGGCAGGTTTGGCTTCCGCACCCGTCTTAACGGTTTCCATGAAGTAATTGGCCATATCTAGGCTGGCGGTCAGGGTGTCCGCATCATAAGCGGTTAGCCCAAACTCCGCTTCAAATCTGGTTTTCATAGCCTGTGGCAATTCCGGCATGCCCGCTTTCACGCGCGCTTTGTCGGTTTCGGTCACTTCCAGCGGCAACAAATCCGGGTCGGGGAAATAGCGATAATCATTGGCTTCTTCCTTACTACGCATGGCGCGGGTTTCGCCGGCATCCGGGTTGAACAGCACGGTCGCCTGCTCAATCTTGCCGCCATCTTCCAGCGTTTCAATTTGCCATTGGGTTTCATATTCAATCGCCTGCTGCATAAACTTGAACGAGTTCAAATTTTTAATTTCGCGGCGCGTACCCAGCTTGTCCGAGCCTTTTGGTCGTACGGAAACGTTCACATCGCAACGGAAGCTGCCTTCTTGCATGTTGCCATCGCAAATGCCAATCCATTGCACCAGTTCGTGCAGCTTTTTGGCATAGGCCACTGCCTCGGCAGCGCTGCGCATATCCGGTTCGGTCACGATTTCCAGCAGCGGCGTACCGGCGCGGTTCAAGTCGATGCCTGACATGCCTTCTTGCGCGCCATGCACGGATTTTCCGGCGTCTTCCTCTAAGTGAGCGCGGGTGATATTGATGACTTTTTCCTGCTCGCCAATTTGTATGGCCAGTTTTCCTTTACCGACCACGGGCAGCTCGTACTGGCTGATTTGGTAGCCTTTAGGCAAATCGGGATAGAAATAATTCTTACGCGCAAACACGCTGCGTGGTGCGATTTCCGCATCAATCGCCAAACCGAATTTGATGGCGCATTCGACGGATTGTTTGTTCAACACGGGCAGCACACCTGGCAAGGCGATACTCACCTCGCAGGCCTGCGTGTTGGGCTCGGCACCAAACGCAGTCGAAGCGCCGCTGAACTGCTTGGTGTTGGTTTGCAATTGCACATGGGTTTCTAACCCGATGACGACTTCCCATGCCATGTTATATGCCCTCCGGCATGCGCATATGCCAATCCGTGACTTGTTGATAGGCATGGCCGATATTCAACATGCGTGCCTCATCAAAATAGTTGCCAATGATTTGCAGGCCAACCGGCAGGCCATTACTGAAGCCTGCGGGGATGCTCATACCCGGCAAACCGGCCAGGTTCACGGCAATGGTGTAAATGTCCTGCAGGTACATCGCGACCGGGTCGTCCACTTTTTCGCCAATCTTGAATGCGGTGGAAGGCGCAGCCGGCCCCATGATGATGTCGCATTGCTTGAATGCCTCGGTGAAGTCTTGCGCAATCAGGCGGCGAATCTTCTGCGCTTGCAAATAGTAAGCATCGTAATAGCCTGCGGACAGTACATAGGTGCCAATCAGGATGCGGCGTTTCACCTCGGCGCCAAACCCCTCCGCACGTGTCTTGCAATACATGTCCATCAGGTCGGTATATTCTTTGGCGCGATGCCCGTAGCGCACGCCGTCGTAACGCGACAGGTTGGAGCTGGCTTCCGCTGGTGCAATCACGTAATACACTGGGATGGAGAGCTTGGTGTTGGGCAGGCTGATGTCCACAATCTCCGCCCCTAGCTTTTTGTATTCCGCAATCGCTGCCTGCACAACTGCACCCACATTGGCTTCCAGGCCATCAGAAAAATACTCTTTCGGCAGGCCAATACGCAGGCCGTTTAGCGGTTTGTTCAGGTCGCGTGTGTAATCTTCTTTTGCTCGGTTGATGCTGGTGGAGTCTTTTTCGTCGAAGCCCGCCATCACATTCATCATCAACGCGCAATCTTCGGCGGATTTTGCCATCGGCCCGGCTTGGTCTAGGCTGGACGCAAACGCAATCATGCCGTAGCGCGAAACTAAACCGTATGTTGGCTTTAGGCCGGTAAAGCCACAAAGCGAGGCAGGTTGGCGTATCGAGCCGCCGGTATCGGTGCCGGTTGCGGCCGCGCACAAGCGTGCGGCCACCGCAGCAGCAGAGCCGCCGGAGCTGCCGCCGGGGACGCGCTTCATATCCCACGGGTTCTTTACGTCACCGAAATAGGAAGTCTCATTGGAAGAGCCCATCGCGAACTCGTCCATATTAGTTTTGCCCAGATTCACCGCGCCCGCTGCATCGAACTGCTTAATGACAAAAGCGTCATACGGGGCAATAAAATTTTCCAGCATGTGCGAGCCGCAAGTGGTGCGCCAGCCGTTGGCGCAGAAAATATCTTTTTGCGCGATTGGAATGCCGGTGAGCGCTTCGGCTTTGCCTGCGGCGATGCGTGCATCGGCAGCCTTGGCTTGTGCCAGGGTTTTATCTTTATCCAGCGTGACATAAGCGTTGATGTTCGGGTTCAGCGCATCAATGCGGTTCAGATACTCTTGCGTCAGCTCCACGCTGGAGATCATTTTGTTGGCCAGCATCTGTCCGAGCTGTTCCAAGCTGCTGTTAATGACTTGCGACATGATTATTCAATGACTTTAGGGACTAGGTACAAGCCATCCTGCACCATGGGGGCAATGGCCTGGAAATCTGCGCGGCGATTGGTTTCTGTCACCACATCCGCGCGCAATCTTTGGGTAACGTCCTGCGAATGGGACATGGGTGCGATGCCGGAAGTGTCCACAGCCTGCATCTGCTCGATCAGCCCCATAATGCCGGTCAGCTTGATCAGTGTGGCTTCCGCCTCGGTCGGGTTGATTTCTATTCTTGCCAGGTGTGCAATGCGTTGAACGTCTTGAATACTGAGTGACATAAGTAAATTTGTAAATTGTTTGTAACAATAAGCAATAGCGGCTTAAATTTAAGCGCATAATGGGGTATTATACCTCGATTTTTAAGCGGTATTTCAGTAAGTTCTTGGGCGGGTGCGGGCAAGTCTGCGCAATGAAGTAAAAACACAGGATAAAGATAATATGTTCGGTTCTATCAGCAGCTATTTTTCCAATGATCTGGCAATCGATTTAGGCACTGCCAATACGTTGATTTATGCGCGTGGCAAAGGCATCGTGCTGGACGAGCCATCTGTGGTGGCGATACGTCAGGAAGGCGGGCCAAATAGCAAGAAAGTATTACTGGCTGTAGGTGCGGATGCCAAAAGCATGCTGGGCCGCGCGCCAGCCAACATTCAGGCGATTCGCCCGATGAAAGATGGCGTGATTGCGGACTTTACCGTGACCGAGCAAATGCTCAAATTCTTTATTCGCAAAGTGCACGAGTCGCGTTGGTTCTCACCCAGTCCGCGTATCATTATCTGTGTGCCTGTCGGCTCTACTCAGGTCGAGCGTCGTGCGATTAAAGAATCGGCCGAACGTGCCGGTGCGAAGCAAGTGTATTTGATTGAAGAGCCAATGGCAGCCGCGATTGGTGCGGATATGCCGGTAGCCGAGGCAACAGGCTCCATGGTGGTGGATATTGGTGGCGGCACCACTGAGGTGGGCGTGATTTCCTTGGGTGGTATCGTCTATGCAAAATCCGAACGTGTAGGCGGCGACAAATTCGACCAAGCGATTATCGATTACATCCGCCGCAACTACGGCATGCAGATTTCCGAACCAACTGCCGAAGCAATCAAGAAGAAGATTGGTTCCGCGTTCCCGGGTTCCGAAGTGTTGGAGATGGAGGTGACGGGTCGCAACCTGGCCGAAGGCTTGCCGCGCAAATTCACGATTTCCAGCAACGAGATTCTGGAAGCGCTGACTGAGCCGCTGAATGCGATTGTGGGTGCGGTAAAATCCGCGCTGGAACAAACTCCGCCTGAACTGGGCGCCGATATTGCCGAAAAAGGTATGGTATTGACTGGTGGTGGCGCGCTGCTGCGTGATTTGGATAGATTGTTGGTAGAAGAGACCGGCCTGCCAGTCATTGTGGCGGAAGATCCGTTGACCTGTGTGGCGCGTGGCTGTGGACGTGCGCTAGAGGAGATGGATAAGCTGGGCAATGTATTCGCAAGTGAGTGAGTCGGATTAGGGTATAACATTTACGATTCGGCATGCTAAAGGGTGTCCATCAAAAACTAGAGCCTCAACAAACCCCTGCTTTTTTCGTTCGCGGCGCCAGTCCGTTTTCCCGTTTAATGCTGTATTCTGCCTTGTCTATTATCATCATGGCGGCAGATGCGCGTTTTAGTTATCTTTCCCGAGTGCGTCATGCGGTGATTGGGGCGCTGCACCCGCTTGAGGTGCTTGCCAATGCGCCCAGCAACTGGGTGCGGGATACCAAAAGATATTTCACGGGACACCACCAGTTGATCCAAGAAAATTATTTGCTCAAACAACAGGCTTTCGAGCATCGTGTGATGTTGCAACGGTTGAGTACCATTCAAGCTGAGAATGTACATTTACGCAGCTTGTTGAATGGCAATATCCCGATACAGCCCAAGGCAGTTCTGGGTGAGATATCCCATACGGGGCGTAATCCGTTCAGCAATGTGGTTATTGTTAATCGGGGTACCAAGCATGGGATCAAGGCCGGGCAGGCAGTGGTGGATGCAAAGGGAGTCATTGGGCAGGTAACACGCGTCTATCCGTTTAGCTGTGAAGTCACTTTAATTACTGATAAAGAGCTGACTATCCCCATACAGATTGAGCGAAACCAGTTACGCGCCATTGCGTTTGGCGCTGGCAACAATACACTGGATATTCCCTATTTGCCTGCCAACGTGGATATCCGGGTAGGTGACAAACTGGTGACATCCGGCATAGATGGAATCTATCCTGCGGGTTTGGCAGTTGCAACGGTGACCAGCATATTGCAGAACCCGGAGTCGCCTTTTGCCAAAATTGTTAGTACTCCGGTGGCAGAAGTGACCAATCACTTACAATTGTTGCTGCTGGAGTTACCTGAAGTGCAAGAGACCGAGATCCAGCCTGTGCAGCCAGAGTCCAAGTCCACCGAAGGCAAGCCGGATACTAAACCGGTAGAAAAATCCAAGGATAAGAAACCACATGCAGCCCGTTAGCAGATGGATCATATACCTGACCTTGCTGGTGGCATTGCTTTGCCACCTGTTTCCATGGGAGGGGCGCGGTATTATTCTGCGTCCGGTGTTTATGTTTGTTGTGCTGCTATATTGGGTGCTACGCTCGCCACATTTATGTAATGTTGGGACAGCCTGGGTTTCCGGATTGCTGGTTGATCTGGCGACAGGGAGTCTGCTAGGGCAGCATGCGCTGAGCTTTACGCTAGCGGCTTTTGCTGGCGTGAGTTACCAGCGTAGATTGGTGTTGTTCAATGCATGGCATTTGACCGGTTATGTTTTTTTACTCATTCTTTTGGAAAGAGTGGTTTTGTTGTTACTGAAACTGTTCGCCGGCAATGAGAGCCCAAGCTGGCATTATTTCTGGCCGGTCGTAACAGGTATGCTGATGTGGCAGGCCATGATATTTGTATTTGGCGCGATTACGAAGCCAAAGACCAGATAATTCCAATGTATCGGCTTCATGATGCGCTCCAGTACCGAACTTAAAAATTACCAATATGAGCAATATGATTTCAGGCTGCGATTAGCGGTATTGGGTTTAGGCGTTTTGCTAGGTTTCTTGCTGCTGGCATCCCGTTTTTATTATCTACAGGTATATCGTTACGATTACTATCAAACACTGGCCGAAAGTAACCGCATCTCTGTTGTACCCATTACACCGAACCGCGGCTTGATCTCGGACAAGAACGGCGTAGTGCTTGCGCACAATTTTTTTGCTTATACATTGGAAATTACGCCTGCCAAGGTCGAGCATCTGGAAACGACTATCGCAGACCTATCCAAATTAGTTGAAGTTTCCAGCTTGGACCTGAAACGTTTTAAAAAACTGAAAGCGCAAAGCCATGAGTTTGAAAGCATTCCTTTGCGTACTCATCTGAATGAGGTGGAAGCCGCCAGATTTGCTGTTAACCGTTTTCGCTTTCCGGGGGTCGAGCTCAAATCCAGGTTGTTCAGGCACTATCCGCAAGGTAAGTTGGGGGCGCACATGATAGGCTATATCGGGCGCATCAACGATAAAGATCTGGAAAACCTGGAGAAAACCAATGTGCTTTCCAATTACAAAGGCTCCGATCATATTGGCAAAAGCGGTATCGAACAGTCTTATGAGGCGCAACTGCACGGTATTACCGGATTCCAGCAAGTGGAGATTGATGCGGACGGTAAGGCCGTGCGCGTACTTTCCAGCAAGGCACCAATTTCGGGTAACAATCTCACATTGTCAGTGGACAGCAAGCTACAGGAGATCGCCGAGATGGCTTTTGGGGAAAGGCGTGGCGCAATGGTGGCGATACAGCCAACCACTGGCGAAGTGCTGGCCTATGTCAGCATGCCCACTTTCGATCCTAATCTGTTCGTGGATGGCATAGATACGGAGAACTGGAAACTGCTGAACGAGTCGCTGGATAAGCCGTTGATCAATCGCCCATTGCGCGGTGTTTATCCCCCGGGGTCCACTTTCAAACCATTTGCCGCATTAGCGGGGATGGAAGCGGGCAAACGCCTGCCGCCTTACAGCATTTCGGATGTTGGCTATTTCGCCTTGCCTAACAGCAGGCATCGTTACCGCGACTGGAAGCCAGGTGGTCATGGCCAGGTGGACATGCGCCGTGCCATTACCGTTTCATGTGACACCTTTTTTTACGGGCTCGCAATGGAACTGGGTATAGAGAGATTGACGGATTTTGTGCGGCATTTTGGTTTTGGGCAAAAGAGCGGCATTGATATTGAAGGGGAAATGCAAGGTTTATTGCCGACTCCAGAATGGAAGAAGAGACGCTATAAACAGCCTTGGTATATGGGAGAGACCGTTATCGTGGGGATTGGTCAAGGCTATACCTTGGTGACGCCAATGCAGTTGGCACAGGCGACGGCAATTCTCGCTAATAAGGGGCAAGCTATACGTCCGCGTATTGTCAGTGGTATCGTCGATGTGAAAACCGGTGTTGCTACACCAACCCCCAAAGTGTTGGTGGACAAGGTCCAGCTAAATGAGAAAAATCTGGAAATCGTCAAGCTAGGTATGATGGATGTGACCCAGCCGGGTGGCACAGCTGCGAGTATTGGCGCCAATGCTGGATATACGATTGCGGCAAAAACCGGAACCGCTCAAGTGATTGGCATCAAGCAGAACGAAAAATACAACGAGAAAAACATTGATGAAAGGCACCGTGACCATGCTTTGTTTATCGCCTATGCGCCTGCGGATAATCCCAAAATCGCTCTGGCTGTGATTGTTGAGAATGGCGGCCATGGTGGGTCAGCAGCAGGGCCGATTGCACGTAAGGTGATGGATTACTATTTGCTGGGCAAACTGCCTCAGCCCGAGTTGCAGCTTGCTCCCACAGAGACTGCGACAGAAACGGATGCCTCCGCGCCGACAGAGCCAGCTAGCCAGCAGGTTCAGGAAGAGATATACCATGATTAGTCAATTTTTACAGAACATCTTCAAACATATCGATTCTTTTCTGCTGGCTTGTTTGCTGTTTGCTATGGTGGTGGGGCTGCTGGTTCTCTATAGTGCTTCCGGGCAAAGTTTTGCGCGCGTCAATGCGCAGCTGATCAACATCATGGTTGCATTTACGGTACTGTGGCTAGTGAGCAATATTCCGCCGCAGCATCTGGAACGCATCGCAGTGCCGATATATATACTGGGCGTACTGCTGCTGATAGCGGTAGCATTGTTTGGCGACATTAGTCATGGAGCGCGTCGCTGGTTGAACTTGGGTGTTACCAAGATACAGCCATCCGAGATCATGCGCATTGCGGCACCTATGATGCTGGCATGGTATTTCGCCAAACGTGAAGCGCGACCTCGTATCGCAGATTTCGTTATTGCCGCGGCCCTGTTGTTGGTGCCTGTCGCATTGATTGCCAAGCAACCTGACTTGGGGACGGCGCTCCTTGTAACTTCCTCGGGGTTTTATGTGATCTTTCTGGCAGGGCTAAGCTGGAAATTCCTGTTGGGTGGTGCGGTAGCACTAGGGGCGATGATGCCTATTTTTTGGTCCATGCTGCATGATTACCAGCGCAGACGAATTGAGATACTGATTGATCCTACACAGGATCCGTTGGGAGCGGGTTACCATACGATCCAGGCAACGATTGCTTTGGGATCGGGAGGGGCGACCGGTAAAGGATGGCTTAATGGTACGCAATCACAGTTGGATTTTTTGCCAGAACGTACAACGGATTTTATTTTTGCGGTGTTTGGTGAGGAGTTTGGCCTGGTTGGCTGCCTGTTGTTGCTAGTGCTTTTTATATTGATTATCGGTCGTGGTTTGGTGATTGCCGCACAGGCCAAGAGTACCTTTTCACGCCTGCTGGCAGGCAGTATTACGCTGAATTTCTTTACCTATGCATTTGTGAACATTGGCATGGTAAGCGGAATTTTGCCGGTGGTAGGTGTGCCATTACCCTTGATTAGTTATGGCGGCACTTCCATGTTAAGCTTGCTCTTAGGGTTTGGGGTATTGATGAGTATTCAGACCCATAAAAAATTGGTGGCCTCGGGGTAATGCAACATGAAAAAAACGCATTTAGTTTACCTGTTGTGTGGCATGCTGCTGGTGAGTTGTGGTGGTGGCAAGACAATAAAACCAGCGCCTAAGCCATCTGCAGCTACTACGCCCGCATCCTCACCTGCTCAACCGGCGCCTTCAGTCGATACCGGCAGTGTTTCGGTAAAACCTGATGGTAGCAAGCCCGGCGGATACTATCTGGATGATGGACCGGGGGAGAATCCGCCAGCCAATTTGGATAGTATCCCGGATGCGGTGCCTAAAGAGGAACCGATGCAGCCTCGATTGAACAAACCTTATGTCGCGCTGGGGCAGACCTATCGCCCGATGCCAACTGTACAAAGCTACAAAATGCGTGGTATTGCATCTTGGTATGGCAAGCGTTTTCACGGCAAGAAAACTTCTAGTGGCGAGCTATACGACATGTACGCAATGACGGCAGCCCATACAGTATTACCGTTACCTAGTTATGCCAAAGTGACCAATCTGGCAAACGGGCGTTCTGTCGTTGTGCGTATCAATGATCGCGGTCCGTTCAAAAAGGACAGGATCATTGATTTATCTTACGCGGCTGCTTATAAGCTGGGGTTGGTCGCACGCGGCAGCGGGTTAGTGGAAGTTGAGGCGGTAGACAAACATTATTCGACCAAGCGTGAACCTGCTGTTCATGTAGCAGAAAAGACATTGGAGGGTAAACAGGCCGCGCTGACCACAAGTCCGGATTCAATGGCAAAAGATACTCCTGCCGAGGTTGCTACACCAACCGTGGCGACTGCTTTGCCTTTAGCTAGTGCTGAGCAGACCAGGGTGATGCCTGTTCAATCTGCAGAAGCCATCGAGTCATCTGCGATCCAGAGTTATTATGTACAGGCAGGCGCGTTTAAAAATGAGGATAACGCAGATAATCTGATGAAACGTATCCAGGCTTTGGAAATCGCACCGGATATCGGTATTAGTCGCGTGTATAATAACGCCCTGCATCGCCTTCGGCTTGGCCCTTTTAGTGCCAAGCGGGAGGCAGAGCTACTTGTATCACAACTCCGAAAACAACTTAATGTATCAGCCATTATTCTGAATCAATAATTTATGCGTTTCTCACTATCAGTTTTTGTCTTTTTTTCAATTGTTTATCAGTCCGCATTTGCTCAGGTGCCGCCTCCACCGCCATTGGCAGTCAAAGCTTATCTGTTGCAGGATTTTAATAGCGGTAGCGACATCGTCTCTTATGAGAAAGCGATGCGTGTGGAGCCAGCCTCGCTTACCAAGATCATGACAGCTTATATTGTGTTTGATGCTTTGCAAAAAGGGCATCTCAAGCTGAGCCAGACAATTCCGGTCAGCGAAAAGGCCTGGAAAACCGAAGGTTCGAAAATGTTTATCGAGCCCAATAAACCGGTAACGGTAGATGAGTTGCTGCATGGCATGATTGTGCAATCGGGCAATGATGCCACGATAGCACTGGCTGAAGCGATAGGTGGGGACGAAAGCCAGTTCGCTATATTAATGAACAAGCAGGCAGCCAAGTTGGGTATGACACAGACACATTTCATGAATGCAACGGGTTTGCCAGACCCGCAGCATTTCACTACAGCGGCTGATTTAGCCAAGCTAGCCACTGCGCTTATCCGCGACTTTCCGCTGGAGTACCGCCGTTTGTATTCCGTCAAAGAATATACCTACAACAATATCAAACAGCCTAATCGCAATCGCTTGCTATGGCTGGATGCCAATGTGGACGGGATGAAAACCGGTCATACCGAAGCGGCGGGCTATTGCTTGATTGCATCATCCAAACGCGATTCTACGCGGCTTGTTTCCGTCATATTGGGAGCGGCCAATGAAGCCATGCGTGCCAGCGAGAGCCAGAAGCTGCTGAACTATGGCTTCCAGTTCTACGAATCTACGCTGGTGTATAAGGGTAACCAGACCGTGCATACTCTGCGCGTTTACAAAGGTCAGGAGCGCACCGTGCCCGCCACGTTGGCCAAGGATTTTCACCTCTCTCTGCCCAAGGGCGATTACGCACGCGTCAAGGCGACATCCATTACACAACAACCGCTGATTGCTCCAGTGAAAGCAGGGCAGACTGTAGGCAAGATCCGCTTTATGTTGGATGGGCATACGATTGCCGAACAAATGCTGGTAGCGGCCCGCCCGGTGGAACAAGGCGGGTTTTTCAGCCGTATTGCAGACAGTATCCGCCTGATGATGCAATAAGCATGGCAGAAGACTTTCAAGATCAGGAAACCCTTATCGAGTTTCCATGTGACTTTCCCATCAAGGTGATGGGTGAGACGCACGTGGATTTCGCCAGTGAGATTGTGGCCGCTATCCAGAAGCTGATACCGGAATTCGATGCTAATCGTGTAGAGATGCGCGGCAGTTCCGGCGGCAAATATATCAGCCTGACATGTACGGTTATGGTGACTTCCAAACCGCAGCTGGATGATATTTATCGGGCATTGACCGCACACCCCATGGTCAAGGTTGTTCTGTAGGAAATTTATTTTATGAGCTCATTGCGTCGTTGCGCGGGTTTTTGGCTTCGGCCGCTACGCTTAACATCGCTTCGCGAGTTAGCCTGCACCGCAACTTCGTTGTCGAAATCCTCATGTACTGTCGTGTACGTTCCGGTTTCTGTGTGCCGTGTGCCTTGCCCTGTGTCTCATAAAATGAATTTCTGACTTTCTCGGTGAATCTTTTGGTAATTACTCGCCAGCTCGGCCTGACCGATTACGAAACAACCCTGCAAGCCATGCAGGCCTTTACTCAAGCGCGCACGCCAGATACGCCCGATGAGCTTTGGCTGACCGAGCATGATAGTGTCTATACGCTGGGTTTGAACCGCAAAGGCATGCGCTTGCCACAGAACAATATTCCGCTGTTGCTGGTGGATAGGGGCGGGAAGATTACCTATCACGGTATCGGGCAAGTCGTCATTTACCTGCTGATAGACCTGAAACGGCGCGGTCTCAATATTCGCCAGCTGGTTAGCATGATGGAAAACAGCATCATTAGCCTGCTGTCAGAATTCGGCATCCGAGCTTATGCTGAAAAGGACGCGCCCGGTGTGTATGTGGAAAGCGCCAAAATCGCTTCGCTGGGTTTGCGGATTAAAAATCAATGCAGCTACCATGGCCTGAGCTTGAATGTGGATATGGATCTCGGTCCGTTCTCGGCCATCGACCCGTGCGGCTACCAAGGCTTGCGTGTCACGCAAACCAAGGATTTGGGCGTTTCGCAAACGCCTGTACAATTGGGCCTGTCATTATTAAAACTGTTGAAAGACCAATTGCATGAGTCAAGCGCCCACCCCTAAGGTGCCCGGTGTCAAAGAGACGGATGCGGCCAAAACGTCGCGCATCCCCATCAAAATCGTACCTCAAGCGGCACTGCGCAAGCCGGAATGGATACGCATGAAAGTGCCGGATTCTGCGCGCTTTCAGGAAATCAAGCGTGTATTGCGCGACAATAAACTGCATACCGTGTGTGAAGAAGCAAGCTGCCCCAATATAGGCGAATGCTTTAGCGGCGGCACCGCCACGTTCATGATCCTAGGCGACATCTGCACCCGTCGCTGCCCGTTTTGCGATGTTGCGCATGGCCGCCCATTGCCGCCGGACGCTAATGAGCCGGAGAACCTGGCGCGCACCATTGCGCAAATGGGATTGAAGTATGTGGTCATCACCAGCGTTGATCGCGATGATCTGCCAGATGGCGGCGCCCAGCATTTTGTGGATTGCATTCAGGCCATTCGTGCTGCATCGCCGCACATCAAGATCGAGATTCTGGTGCCGGATTTTCGTGGGCGTTTGGATACTGCGCTGGAGATTCTGCGCAAAGCGCCGCCAGATGTGATGAATCACAATCTGGAAACCGTGCCGCGGCTTTACAAGGCGGCACGTCCAGGGGCGGATTACCAGCATTCCCTGAACTTGCTCAAAGCGTTCAAGGCACTTTATCCGCACGTCCCTACCAAATCCGGCCTTATGCTTGGACTGGGCGAAACGGACGAGGAGATTTTGCAAGTGATGCAGGATTTGCGTGCGCATGACGTGAATATGCTTACGTTGGGACAATACCTGCAACCCAGCACCCACCATTTACCGGTGATGCGCTATGTCACGCCGGAAACTTTCGAGATTTTGCGGCAAAAAGCGGATGCGATGGGGTTTGAAAACACCGCAAGCGCCCCCATGGTAAGAAGCAGTTATCATGCAGATATGCAAGCGCATGAAGTGATTGCAAAATAATACTTGAAAGACAGGTCATAAATCATGGTCCCTCACCTCACCACTGCCCTCACCGGCCCGCTGCACGAACTGGAGCGCCGCATGCTGGCGGCTATGCCGCAGATCGAGCACTGGTTCCGCTCCCAATGGCTGGAACATACTGCGCCGTTTTACGCCTCGGTGGATTTGCGCAACGCCGGTTTCAAGCTGGCACCTGTGGATACCAACCTGTTTCCCGGTGGTTTCAATAACCTCAATCGCGATTTCCTGTCGCTCAGCATCCAGGCCGCTACCATCGCGGTGGAAAAGCTCTGCCCGGAAATCCATCGCCTATTGATTATTCCAGAAAACCATACTCGCAATACTTACTATCTGCGCAATGTGGCGGAACTGGCGCATATCTTGCGCCAAGCTGGACTGGAGGTGCGTATTGGCAGTATCTCGCCGGAGATCATCGCACCGACGACACTGGAGACGCAAGAGGGTCAAACCTTGCTGGTAGAGCCGGTAGTACGGCGCGGAAACCGGCTGGTACTGGAAAATGAAACGTTGGGAAATTTCGATAGCTGCGCCATTTTGCTGAATAACGACCTCTCCGGTGGCGTGCCGGAACTCCTCAAGAACCTGGAACAGACATTGATTCCGCCGCTGCACGCGGGCTGGACAACGCGGCGCAAATCACAACATTTTTCTGCTTATAACCGCGTGTTGGAAGAGTTTTCCAGACTTATCAGTATCGACCCATGGCTGCTTAACCCGTATTTTGCTACTTGCGGCGAGATTGATTTCCATGCTCGCACCGGCGAGGATTGCCTGGCCGCTCAAGTGGCTGGTTTGCTAGAAAAGATTCGCGTAAAATATACCGAATACGGGATTAAGCAAGACCCATTCGTCATTGTTAAGGCAGATGCAGGCACCTACGGTATGGGCATCATGACTGTGAAATCGCCCGAAGACGTGCGCGATCTGAACCGCAAAACCCGCAACAAAATGTCCGTGGTCAAAGAAGGCTTGCAAGTTACCGAAGTCATCATCCAAGAAGGCGTTTATACCTTCGAAAATATCAACGACGCCGTGGCCGAGCCGGTAGTCTACATGATGGATCACTATGTCATCGGTGGCTTCTACCGCGTACATACTGGTCGCGCTGTGGATGAGAATCTGAACGCTCCCGGCATGCACTTTGTGCCGCTCGCGTTCGAGACCTCATGCTCTACACCCGATCGCGCAGGCGCACCGGACGCCGCGCCAAATCGCTTTTACGCTTATGGGGTTGTCGCCCGCCTCGCCTTGCTGGCCGCGGCGATCGAGCTGGAAGAGACCGAGTCGCTGAATACATAGTTTTTAGCTTCAATTTGTTCATTATGAAAACAGATGCTCTGGAAGCCGCTCTGGATGTGGCTTCCAGGCCGATGATTTTGATAATGAAGCGCGCGTATGTTAGCCACTTCGTTTTCTTTTGCGTATACAGCAGGTTAAAATGACATGATGAAAATTCTCTTGATTCTCGACCCGCTGGATAGTCTGAAAATCCACAAGGATTCCAGCATCGCCATCATGCGCGAAGCGGCGGCCAGAGGGCATTCCTTGTTTGTGTGCGAGCCACATGATGTACTGATGCAGCAGGGCAAAGTGATGGCCAAGGCGACGGCTTTTACGTTTGCAAATGGCGCAAACTGGTATGCGTTGGGTGATCCTGCCGAGTCGAATCTGGCGGATTTCGACGTGGTGCTGAACCGCAAAGACCCGCCGTTTGACAGCGAGTATCTGTACCTGACTTATTTGCTGGAACAGGCGGCGAATCAAGGGGCAAAGGTACTCAATGCGCCAGCCGCAGTGCGTGGCTGGAACGAGAAGTTGTCCGTCGCGAAGTTTCCGCAGTTTGCCCCGCCATTTCTGGTGACTAGCCGTTATGCGGAGATTCTGGATTTTCTGGCGGTGCATCATGATATTGTGGTGAAACCGTTGGATGGCATGGGTGGTAGCGGCGTGTTTCATTTAACCGAGGACAGCCCCAACAAGAGCGCGATTCTGGAAACCGTGACGCATCACGAAAAGCGTACCATCATGGCACAGCGGTATCTGCCGGAAATCAAGATGGGCGACAAGCGCATTCTGGTGATTGATGGTGAGCCTTTGCCTTATGCGCTAGCGCGTATTCCTAAGGCGGGCGAACTGCGTGGAAATCTGGCGGCGGGAGGCACCGGCGTGGCGCAGCCCTTAAGCGTGCGGGATTGGGAGATTGCCAAGGCCGTGGGCAGCACGCTAAAAGCGCAGGGCTTGTTTCTGGTGGGGTTGGATGTGATAGGCGATCACCTGACCGAGATTAACGTGACCAGCCCGACCTGTATGGTGGAAATTGCCGCGCAAACCGACTGCAACCCTGCCGCACGATTTGTAGATGCGCTGGAAGGAATTGGCGACTAGCGTTATAGTAGCGTTTATGCGGGGGCTGATTTTAATTTTCTTCGGATTATTTCTGGCGAGTTGTAGCCGGGAAGAGCCTGTCTATCATATGCAAAGCTTTGTATTTGGCACGATGGTGGACATTACTATTTATGGTGAACCGGAGGAAGAAGCGCAAGCCATTTCTAATGATGTCATGCGGAATTTCCAGGAGCTGCATAATCGTTTGCACGCCTGGCGCCCCAGTGAAATTACTGCGCTCAACCATGCTTTTAAACAGGGCAAGGTGCCGGTCAAAATTGCGCCCGATATCGCCGAGATGATCGCGGATGCGACCGAACTGTCGGTCAAATCCAAAGGCGTGTTCAATCCGGCAATTGGCGCGCTTGTCAGTGAATGGGGTTTCCATCAGGATGAATTCAAGCCGGTAGTGGTCAATCCGCAGCGTATCGCCAAGCTGGTGCAATCTAACCCGCAAATGGTGGATATCGTGATAGAAAACGGGAAAGTATTCAGCACCAATTCGCAGGTCAAGCTGGATTTTGGCGGTTATGCAAAAGGTTATGCGCTGGATCAGGCATTGCTGTTGCTGCGCAAGCAAGGCGTCAGGAACGCGCTCATTAACATTGGTGGAAACATCATCGCGCTTGGGCGGCATGGCGATCAGCCCTGGCGTGTCGGTATTCAGCATCCACGCCAACCCAATGCGATGGCGACATTGGATTTACCAAGCGGTTGGGCAATCGGCACTTCGGGGGATTACCAGCGTTATTTCGAGTTGAAGGGTAAACGTTATTGCCATATCATCAACCCGACGACGGGTTACCCGGTAGAAGGCGTGCAATCCGTTACCGTGCTAATCCCGCCGCAAGTCAATGCTGGCGTGCTTTCCGATGTGGCTTCCAAGCCAATTTTTATTGCATCGCCGGAAATGCGCGCGGCAGTTGCCGCCCAAATGGAAGTGAAAGATTTCTTGATCATTGAATCCGACAGCAAAATCATTGCCAGTTCCAGTATGGCCAAACGCCTGACCTGGCTGGATAAGAATGCCATGAAGCATGTGGTTGAGGTTCAATAGCGCTTTATACCCCAAGCCATTAGCGGGGGATTGGTGCGTCATCGCAGCGGGATGCGTCGCAGTATTTCTGTCATTCAAGCTTTTATGGAGCCATACGCCCGCTAATCGACTGGAGGTTCGCCAAGGCAACCAGGTGTTGGGTATTTATGATCTCAACCAAACCAGAAGTTTGCATGTTCATGGGCCTTTGGGCGTTTCCGAAGTTATGATCGAGAATGGCAAGGTACGCTTCAGGCAATCACCCTGCAATAACCAGTATTGTGTACATCAGGGTTGGTTGCGTCATGCGGGACAAGCTGCGATTTGCCTGCCGAATCAGGTGGCGCTGGAACTGCTGGGAACTGTAAAGCCATATGACTCGCTCAATTACTAGCATCAAAACTACGCCCAGAGATCATCAAATTGCCAGGCTTACCGCCTTGGCCATTGGGCTGCATGTGCTGGAGGCCATATTCCCTTCGCCGTTGCCGGGGGTCAAGCCGGGTATTGCAAACATCATTACTTTGTTCGTGCTCATTGAGTTTGATTTTGTTACCGCCGCTTGGGTAAGTTTGTTGCGGGTGTTTGCCAGCGGCTTGCTATTAGGACACTTTTTGTCGCCTACTTTCGTATTGAGTTTGTCTGGGGCATTGGCAAGCTTGATAGTGCTGTTTGTTGCACAGTATTTGCCCAAGCGTTATTTCAGCGCCATCACATTAAGTATCCTGGCAGCTTTCGGACATATTGCCGGCCAACTTCTGGTCGTCAGGCTCTGGCTGATTCCCCAGGCAGGGGTCTTCTATCTGCTGCCCGTTTTTGCAGCCGCGGCATTGTTTTTTGGCTGCATTAATGGGCTGATTGTCGCAAAACTTCTTCTTAATGAGCGGCAATAAAAAAGCCACAGCACTGCTGTGGCTTTTGGTTTGATGCGTTTCAGGACTTAATCGTTTTCATCGATCAACTCACGCCAGATCACACGGTGATTTGTGAACCCTGAGGCATTGCCACCAGAGAAGTCCGGTTGTACCGGCGGGAATGTCGGTGTCGGGTTATCTGCCGTCACGATATTCACCACAGGCTCGCCTTTGACGTAGATAACGTTGATACCTACGATAGGCGCATTGGTTTTGGTAGCTACTACATTACCAGCTACCGATGCCCCTGTTTTGTAATCCAGGAAGTTCAGCCAGCCATAGCCGCCAGGTGAGCAAACGGTATTGGTGGGCACTGTAGTTGGCAGCAATAATGTGCCAAAAATCATTTGCGCAGGCACATTCTGACGCTCGCCAGAATCCGGGAAATCAATGAACCAACCACGACCGCTGGCAAAGTTAACCGTGTTCACGGGCGGTGCCATGGAACGTGTCGCTGTACCAGTATCATTCTGCAGGGTTTGCTGAACCATCAATGGGCTGACGCGCGGATTGTCCAGCGTGGCAGGTGTCCCGGCAGTCTCATCCGAAATCGCGTAGATAGATTGCTGCTGCGTATCAGTCAAGTCACTGGTGCCCAGGTATCTGCCGGTACCGACATACACTACACGCTTGCTACTAATCTCTGCCAGTTCTGGACGTACAGTAATTGGCTGCACATTTCCGCTTGGATCCTTCAAGATAGCCATCTTGAAAGGGTTGTTGGCAGACGCGACACTATTGATGTCAAAGCGCCATACATTGCCTAACAAATCACCGCCATAGATATACAGAGCCGCATTATTGACGCTGGCATCGTAAATATAGGCGTTGATTTTAGCTAGTCCGCTAGGGGTGGTAGCATCACCGGTATCTGTGCTGTATTTACTAATGACTGCGCCAGTACCGGCGTTTAATACATAGAGGAAGCCTTTGCCCCTGTTGGCAGAGACGCCAGTTACATTGTTATAACCGGAGGTGAGTGCGACTATCCAAGTACCATCAGATTTTTTGGTGATAATGGGGTTGCCATATGAATATCCAAGATCACTGTCATCCGAAGTGTCAAATTCCCACAACAGAATAGGCGAGTTCGGATTGGTAATATCCAGGGCAAAGTAACCTTTGCCACCTCCGTTCAACCCGGCAACCAGAATGGTTTTCCAGGTGGCACTGTCTGTGGTGCAATTGGCGGTACAGATGTCATTCACCACGATGTCGCCATTGACATAGTAATTATGATTCTGGCTGTAATCTTTTCTTGCCAGTGTCCATAAGTTGTCTATTACCATGCTTGGTATATAAGCCCAGCGTTCTTCACCATTAGCGGCGTTAATCGCATGTAGCATCCCGTCGTTGGCGCCAATATAGATGGTGCCCGGGCGGTCTTTGTAGATGTATTTGAATGTGCCGGGTGTTGTGTCGGAACCATAACCAGCGTCACTGAAGTTGGCTTTCGGGCCGCCCACAAATACAGGTGTCGAGTCTACTAGGTCACCTGTCGTGGCTTCGCGCAGGCGATAGATACGGTTGTCAGTAAGCCCGGAAATATTGCTGGCGCGGTTCTCAAAACCGGTTTGACCGCGTAGGAAGCTAACAAGGCTATCCCCTGTTATCAGTGCTTTGCGGTCTGCAGGCATTGCATTGCCTAAGTCATCAAAGTCGTTGGTGACTTGTGGCAAATTGGCAACCAGAAAACCGTTGTCAAAGGTACCGGCCTTACTTGCGGCAACCAGATTGGTTTGGCTAAAGTCACCCAATATACCGTTGACATTCATGTAAATGGTGCGGGTGTCAGAGGTGCTCGCCACTTTGGCTGGCATAGTACCGGTACAGGCGGTGGCAATTTCTACCAGGCAGTCTGTTCCGGACAATACGCCCGGTGCGGGGCAGGTGGCTGCAGTCGCACCACCAGTCTTACAGTAATATTGTGTGCTGGAGCCTGAAGTGAGGGCTTCGACTACACTTGGTGCAGCGCAGGTATCTGCAACGACATTCTCCAGACACCAGCTAGCATCCTCGCTCACTTTACCGGTATCCACATTGATACTGCGCGCTTCCAGGTTACCCATCCACTTGACCGTGGTGTAGCTGGCAACATAACTGAAGTTGTTGCCCTGTACCGGGTTCAGTGTACTGGTGGCTGCTGCAGCGCCGGCCCCAACTTTGGATTTGATGGATTGTAAAGCTTCGTTGAGAGACTGGCTCAGTTGGGTCGGGTTTTTGGCGCTAAAATAAGTGCCTTGACCATTGACGGCAGCATGCCACAGGTCATCTACCGTGGTTTGTTGCCCCTCTACCGGCACAGGCCAATCCTTCGTTCCTTGGGTCAATTCATAGAAGTCACCCTCGCTTGCCGTTTTGTAATCCGTGGTATAAGTCAGGCTGGCATCCACACCCAGGCCCAAGGTAAATGTGGTCATGTGCTGCTTGATATTATTGTCCGTAGATGAGACGAATACGTTGTTCTCACAGACATCAAACCCTGCGCCCAGCGCACCGGTACAATTGCCCAGCGCAGAAGTACGTAGGTCAGTATCGTAATAGTATTTTGTCACGTCTGCCAGAGTGTTGTTAGTGGCAGTCGGACCTTCAAACATCGGTCTGGATGTGCCAGTGCCATCTAGATCGCCTACAGAGCTGCCAGACAAGTTCTGGACGGAAGAATCCGTGTCAGTGTTCCAGTAGCCGTCAGTGGTCAGGATAGAAAAGTTTTGCTGACATGAATATTGTA
>WBZT01000524.1_pt1 | contig 30605 bp, 34 predicted proteins | sample 5204241 | NCBI WGS metagenome assembly WBZT01 (sample SAMN12344358, study PRJNA552823) | activated sludge metagenome | biome: Activated sludge suspended growth; feature: Nitrification reactor; material: Wastewater; isolation source: activated sludge from nitrification reactor of wastewater... | reverse complement strand
AAACTGACGGCAGGGATACTGCATGCGCTGCAGCTCGTAGTGGTTGCCCTGGAATCGAGCGGATCGATTGACCGGCAGGCGTTGGAATATCTAATTGATCAACGTCTGCAGGCGATGTCTCAGAGTGACCTGGAAGCAGCTCCCCTGGCGATGATGCTGCAGTGGCTGCGTCCGCAGGATCCGCCGTCTCCGGTCTTGCGGCTTGTAAAAAGCTGACGAACCCCGCCAGCGCCAAGTCCATACGTCGTTTCTCGATTCTTTTCTCACGATTCCGTGAAAAACGTCCGGGACGAACCGGCAGCGAACGGCGAACGGGCGGGTTCATGCGACCTCCTGAAAGTGGGGGGATTGGGGGGTGATGGGGCGGATGCGTAATTCTGGGTAGCGGCCCGGCCAGGCGACGTTGGGGTCCAGCCCCGTCAACTCGCAGATGCGGCGGGCGATGCGGAGGGAACGGTGACGGCCCCGAACCACATAGGAGACCGCCTGATGGCTGACACCCAGGCCGCGCGCTACATCGCTGGCAGTGGTGCCAGTCTTGCGGATCGACGATTTGATGTCTTCTGGGTGCATGGTCTGGGTCTGACGCCGTCAACGTGTGGTTTTTGTTGCATGTGCAAGTGAATTTGTTAGGCGAATTATGAGGAACAAACGTACCCCTTGTCAAGCGCTATGAGGAACTAATGTGCCCACTATCGGAAATCGTTTGCGGGAAGAACGCGAGCGGATTGGCATGAGCCAGGCCGCGATGGCGGAGATCTGCGGAGTAACGATGCGGTCTCAGCGAAACTACGAAAAGGACGAACGCCTGCCAGACGCGAGTTATCTGGCTGCAGCGACGCAGGCCCGAGCAGATGTCCTCTATGTGCTAACCGGTCAGCGATCTCCGGGCATGTCTTCGCTCACCCCCGAAGAATCCGCCCTCCTGGACAACTACCGCCACAGTCCGGAAGCGGCGCGCGCCGCGCTGCGGGCGACGAGCGATCTGTTCGCGAAACACGATTGCCCCGGCGCCGCCGAATCCGCCTGAAGCCCGCTAGCGCCCCGCCCGCCGCGCCCGATGCCTTCCCCTGCCCGGAACGCGAAAGGCCGTTTATAAACGCACAGAGGCCGCGCGGAGGCCGGATTTTTCGAAGGGGAACCGGGATGGATGCGTTCTGCTTGTCTCTCACCTGGAGCTTCGAAGATGATTCTTGATCGAACCGTGCAGCGCCAATTGCTGGAGACCCTTGCGGCCGCTTACCCGGTGCAGGTGGAAATCGAGCCTTTGGGATTGGACAACGCAATCGCCAGCGCGAACTTGCGTTACCTCGAAGAGCATGGCCTGGTCACCAATATGGAGCGCGATGTTCTCGGCGCTCCTTACCAGATCCTCGTATCGTCCATCACCGCTCGCGGAATGGATTTTCTTGCGGACGATGGAGGTCTCTCCGCCATCCTTGGCGTGACGGTGGTCAAGCTCCATGCCGATACGCTGCGCGAACTCATCGCCAGCAAAATTGCTGCATCTACGCTTCCTCCAGGCGAGAAGAAGCGACTGGTGGAGGCGCTTCGCTCCTTACCTGCCGAGGCGCTGAAGCACCTAACCAAACGCCTTCTGGACGCGGCGCTGGACCATGTGCCGGACGCCATTCTGCTGCTGCAAAAATGGCTTGACCCCTCAAGCTTGTAAGAAACTCGAAGCGCATCCATCCCATCAGTGGGCCTTGCGGCGTGGAGAACTCCAGCCAGAATCCCGTTTCAATCCGGCTTTGGCAAAATCGGAACGGGAACGAGAGCAGCAACTGGTGGGCTACGCCTTCCCCGCGGCCATACTCCAGCCACGCATCGGCGCCCGCGTTTTCGAGCGAGGGGAAGCCGCTCGTGGTCATCGTTCGTTTTTCTTCCATGGCTCGTTTCTTCCTCACATCCAGTGTTGCAACACCCAGCCGATGCTGTACGCCACGAACGGCTTGATGACGTTCCTTTCCGTCACCCGGACCAAATAATCGGCGATGTGCTCTTCGGGTTGGGCAGCGGGAAACGGCCGCGTCAGGTACGTCGGCAGCAGCCAAATCCCCATGGTGGCCGGCATCGAGAGCGGCGGCAGGCCGAACGTCGGCACGCAGAACCATTGCCACAACGCGGCCACGACATAGCCGTTCCACATCAGGAACGCGGGAAAGAACAGCAGCGACAGCAGGTAAATGGCGATTTCCAGCCGCCCAGGGGACGAAGTACTCATCAGGTTTCCTTCTCAAAATTCCTTCTCACAACGCTTCCCATCCCGTCCCCGTCCACCGCTGCAGCATCTTGCCGCCCTCGGTCGTCACGCCTTCCTCGACCAGCGTCTGCCAGATCAGGCGAAAGCGGCGGTCGCGCTTCGAGAGCTCCTGCACCGCCTGTAGCGCGGTCGGGCTGCAGGGGCGCTTGGCCCAGCCAATCGGGTCTTTCGGCCCGCTTCCCGGTTTCAGGGTTCGCTCGCTTCCTTGAGTTTGATCGCCGCACCCACGCCGGCCATCATCGATCCGATCCCGATCCCGAACTCCTGCAGGCTGAACGGATGGCCGCGCCAGACGGTGTCGTAGATCGATAGTCCCAGCCCGACGGCAAACGACGCCACCGCCAGCCAGCGCGCGAGGTCGTGCGTGGTGTTGTCTTTCCCCGTCAGAATCTGGCGCAGCGCTTCCGGCATCAGTTCGAATCGCAGGGCATGGGGGTCTCCTGATCGGTAGGGGGATAGGCGGACCCGGCGCATCGGGCCTGGGCAGCGAGTGTCGCGCGCGCGCGTGGCGCGACGGGACATGAAGCGCTTCACGGCGGAAACGCGGGGAAGGGCCGGGCAGAATGCCGCCATGGCAAAAAACACCTCTTCCCTGCTGCAGATTTTCCGGGCCGGCCGGCATACCGCGATGAGCGGCGCCGTGCTGGATTTTTCCGATGCGGACCTGGCGGCCACGGCCGCGGCCTACGACCCTGCTCGCTCCGAAGCGCCGATCGTCGTCGGCCACCCGAAGACCGACGGGCCGGCCTATGGCTGGGTGCGTTCGCTCTCGTTCGCCGAGGGCGGGCTCGAAGCCGAGCCGCACCAGGTCGATCCGGCTTTCGCCGAGCTGGTGGACGCCGGGCGCTTCAAGAAGATTTCGGCGAGCTTCTTCACTCCGGACGCGCCGAACAACCCGGTTCCCGGCGTCTATTACCTGCGCCACGTGGGATTTCTCGGCGCGCAGCCGCCGGCCGTCAAGGGCCTGCGCTCGCCGGAATTCGCCGATGGCGACGAGGGCGTCGTCTCCTTTGCCTGTGTCGAGGACAGCGTGAACGCCGCGCTCTGGCGCGGTCTGCGCGAGTGGCTGATCGCCGAGCGAGGGCTCGACGTGGCCAACCAGGTGGTTCCCGATTACCAGGTGCAAGCGCTCGAAGCCGCCGCGCAGCAGGACTCTTGCGACGATGCGCAGCCGATGCCCAGCGCCTTTGCCGATTACTCCCAGGAGAACTTGATGACTCCCCAAGAAATGGCCGCCCTGCAGGCGGAGAACGCAAAGCTTCGCCAGCAGGTGAAGGAATCTGCCGATGCGGCGCTCGCTGCGCGGCGCGCGGCCACCACCGCCAGGCACGAGGCGTTTGCCGACACGCTGATTGGCGCCGGCCGCTTGCTGCCGGCGCAGCGTCCCGTGGCGGTGGCGCTGCTCGACCATCTCGCCGACCACGATCTGCCCGCGTCGTTTGCCGAGGGCGAGGAGAGCAAGCCACTGCTGGCGGGCGTGCAGTCGCTACTGGAGTCGCTGCCGGTGCAGGTTTCGTTTGAGGATATCGCCACCCGCGAGCAGCGCGGGCCGGCGGTCGATCGCAACGACCCGGTGGCACTGGCGAAGGCGGCGCAGGCCTTTCAGGATTCCGAGATGGCGGCCGGGCGCTCGATTTCGATCGAGCAGGCGGTGGCCACCCTGGCCAAAGCATCCCGTTAAACCGCCGCTTTCCCACTTCCCTTTTCCCCGTTTTTTAACCTTTGAGCCGAGGACCCGATGAGCAATCCCACCCTACTCAAGAGCTTCACCGCCGGCGCGGCGATCTCGCCGTTCCGCCTGGTCAAGCTGTCGGCCGCCGAAACGGTCATCCAGTCGGCGGCGACGACCGACCTTTTCATCGGTGTTTCCAACGAAGTCGGCGCCGCCTCTGGCGAACGGCAGGACGTGGTGCTCGACGGGGTCGCCTTCGTCGAGGCCGGCGCTGCCTTTGCGCTCGGCGCATACATCGGCAGCGACGCATCGGGACGCGGCATCACCGCCGCACCCGCCGCCGGCGTCAATAACCGCATCATCGGTCTGGCGCTCGAAGCCGCAAGCGCCGCCGGCGACGTGGTCCGCGTGCTCGTCTGTCCGGGCTCGTTCCAGGGCTAAGCCTTTTCCCCCCTTCCGCCTTCCGCTTTTCTTTCCCTTTCTCCGGAGAACTCCATGCGAAACCACTCCTTCGATCGCCGCCTGATCGTCCCGGCGTTGCTGATGCTGACCACCTGCGCGCTGCTGATCGCCAACCTGTGCGGCGTCCTGCACCTGCCCTGGGATCAGATCGGCTACCTGGGTCTGGCCGGCACGACCACCGCCTTCCCGGTCAACCCCGAGCTTTCGGCCATCGCCATCGGCTGGCGCAACCGCGATGTGGACATGATCGCGGACCAGGTGCTGCCGCGCGTGATCGGTCCCAAGAAGTTCGCCTACACGAAGTACACGCAGGCCGACGGTTACACCGTCCCCGCCACCCGGGTGGGCCGCAAGAGTGACCCGACGATGGTCGATTTCGGCGGCACGCTGGTCTACGACGAGTGTGTTGACTGGGGCCTTGATGACCTGGTGCCGAACGATGAAATCGAGGCGTTCAACGCGATGCCGCATCCGGCCAGCTTGGTCTCGCCGCAGGCGAAGACGGTTTCGCTGCTGACCGGCCTGGTGCTGCTCGACCGCGAAATCCGGGTGGCCAACCTGGTGTTCAACACCAGCAACTTCTCCGCCGGCAACCAGGCGACGCTATCCGGCACCTCGCAGTGGAGCGATTTCACCAACTCGAACCCGCTCGACGCGATGCTCGTCGCGCTCGATGTCCCGCTGATTCGGCCGAACACCGTCGTGCTCGGGCAGCAGGTATGGACCAAGGTCCGCCAGCATCCGCGGCTGATCCAGGCGGCCAACGCGAGTGCGCAGACCGGCGGCGCGATCACCCGGCAGGATCTCGCCGATCTGCTGGAGGTCAAGAACGTCCTCGTCGGAACCGGTTTCCAGAACACCGCCAAGAAGGGGCAGACGCCCACCTATGCACGGGTCTGGGGCAAATACGCGGCTCTCTTGTTCGTTTCCGAGGATCAGGCGAACGCCGATCAGCCGACGTATGGTTTCACGGCACAGTTTGGCCAAAGGGTCGCCGGCACCATCCCAGACCAGCGCAAGGGACTGCGCGGCGGACAAATCGTCCGCGTCGGCGAGTCGGTCAAGGAAGTGATCGCGGCGAACGACGCGGGCTATCTCTTCGCCGCGGCGATCGCGTAAGGAATACATGACGGGAGGGGCTTCCAGGGTGTCCTGGGTCAAAGCCCCTCGTTACACGCTTCCCCAGGTCGCGTTGGCGGCCTGGGGCTACGGACATACCAGGAGCCACGATGAACACCTACCGCATCCTCACCCCGGTCGAACACGACGGGAAGCGCTTCGAGCCGGGCTACACGATCGACCTCGAAGACGCGCAGGCGGCCCCGCTGCTGGCGCTGGCGGCGATCGAAGGGCCGGTCGCAGCAGTCGTCCCGGCCGAGGCCGGCAAGAGCAGCAAGAGCGCATGAGCTTGTCCAGGCAGACCGTGTCCGTGATCCTGCGCCTCCTGAGTGCCTTCTGCTTTGTCTTGGGGGGCAGCATGCTGCTGATTTTCTCGCTGTTGTTGATGTTGGCGCTGTTCTCTCGCGACTCCGACGCGCAGGAACTGCGGCAGTTCGCCGTCGCCGATCTGACGGCCGCCCGGGCGGACGCGGAAGCGCACCAGGATGCGACGGCGGTGCAGTGCTATGCGGCGCTGCTCGAACAGGCGCGGACGCCCGTGGCCGCGCCGGTGGGGATTGTCTCGGCGTTTCAGCGTGCCCGCGATGTACACCGCGCGACGCAATCCGAGGCGCTGCAGACCGCGTGCGGCCCGCTGGCGGTCGAGGCGGTGCTCGGCCTGCGGCAGCTGCCGCAAGTCGTGATCTGGCCGCCGCTGCGATGACCTACGCCCTGCAGGCAGACCTGGTGGATCGCTTCGGATCCACCGAGATCGCACAGCTCACCGACCGCATCAACGGCACGGTGATCGACGCGACGGTGCTCGGCCGGGCGCTGGCGGACGCGGACGCGGAGATCGACAGCTACCTCGCCGCGCGCTACAGCCTGCCGCTGGCCAGCGCACCGACGGCGCTGGTGCGCGTCGCGGCCGACATTGCGCGCTATCGCCTGTTCGACGATCGCGTCACCGACGCGGTGCGCGCGCGCTACCAGGACGCAGTGGCCTACCTCAAGCAGATTTCGCTGGGCAATGTCGTCATCGATGGCGCTTCGCCGCTGACCCCCGCCGCGACGGCGATGGCCGTGAAATCGTCCTCGCCTGAAAAGACCTTCAACGACGATCTGCTGGGGCTCTACTGATGGATCTCGCTCCGATCCTCGCGCGCCTGAAAAGCCAGCTGACCGGATTCAAGACGGTCGGCAGCGCCGTCGACCTCGAAGCGCTGGGCGCCAGCGTCGCCGCGTCGCCTTCCTGCTACCTGCTGCCGATGGCCGAATCCGCCGAGGACAACCGATTGCTCGGCGCTTTCGAGCAGAGGGTGAACGTCACCTTTTCGGTCGTCCTGGCGGTGTCGAACAAGCGCGATGCCGGCGGCTCCGCGGCGATGGGAGATCTGGAACCGCTGCGCGCGCTGGTCCGCGCCGCGCTGATCGGCTGGCCGCCCGATCCCGCCATCGGCGAGCCGGTACGCTTTGCCGGCGGCCACCTGCTGCGCTTCGAAAACGCGCTGCTCTGGTGGATGGATGAATTTCGTGTCACGACCTATCTGAGGAGTCCCTGATGCCCACTCCCCCGCGCCTCCCCGGCGAACCCTCGACCAACAAGCCGGCGCCCGCATCCCTCGCCGTCGATTCCGCAGTGGCGCCCTCACCCTCGATCCCTCTCCCGGGGGGAGAGGGAAGGGATGGGGAAGGGGAGACGCTTCTCTCCTCTCTCCCCCCGGGAGAGAGGCCGGGAGAGAGGGCGGAAGCGCCCGTTCCGCCTGCCGCCAACGTGAAGGAGTAAAGCATGCCGCGTTACATCCGCAATACCGCGATCCTCGCCAAGATCGAATCCACCTACGGCACCGACGCGGTTCCGACCGAAGGCGCCAACGCGATCCTGGTCTCGAACGCGACGATCAACCCGCTGGCCGCCGACAACGTCTCGCGCGATCTGATCCGGCCCTACATGGGCGGCAGCGAGCAGCTTGTCGGCGTCGTCCACATCGAGCTTTCGTTCGACGTGGAATTGGCGGGTTCCGGAGCCGCCGGCACGGCGCCGGCGTACGGGCCGCTGCTGCGCGCCTGCGGTTTTGCCGAAACGGTGACCGCCTCGGTGCGCACCGAGTACAACCTGGTGACGCCGGTGGCCGATTCGGTCTCGATCTACTACTTCTCGGACGGCGCCCGCCATGTCGCGCGCGGCTGCCGCGGCAAAGTCTCGATCAAGATGAGCGCCAGGGATCGGCCGCTGCTCTCGTTCAGGTTCCTCGGCCTCGATGGCGGCGTCACGGCGACGGCGCCATCGACGCTGACCCTGAGCGGATTCAAGACGCCGGCGGTGATCAGCGATCCCAACACCGGCGATTTCACCCTGGGCTGCACCTACACCGCGGCGACGCCGACGCTTACCGGCGGTACCGGCTATCCGAGCCAGGGGCTGGAGATCGAACTCGGCAACGACGTGGCGTATACGGCCCTGCTCGGCGGAGAATCGATCGACATCAGCAAGCGCGAAGTCACCGGCAAGGTGAGTCTCGATCTGACGGCGGCGCAGGAAGCGACCTTCATGACCAACGTCAAGGCCAACACGCTGCAGGCCGGCGGCCTGATGCACGGCACCGCGGCCGGCTACAAGGCGATGTTGTTCCTCCCTGCGCTGCAGCTGATCAACCCCAGCAAGGTGGAGGTCAACGGCCGCCTGCTCTGCGGCTACGACCTGCGCGCCGTGCCTTCGTCGGGCAACGACGAAATCAAGATCGTGGTGCACTGAGATGTCCGAAAAAAAGCCCCTCTTCCGGCTCGAACCGAACCCTACCTTCTGGGCTCCCGTCGAGATCCACGTGCCCGGCCAAGGAAAAGGCCGCATCGAGGTGGAATACCGCTACCCCGACGCGTCTGCCCGCAAGGCCTGGGTCGATTCCCTGCCCGGCCGGACCAACCACGAAGCGCTGTCGGACATCGTCACGAACTGGCGCGAGATCGACGCGCCGTTCAGCCCGGAGAACCTGCAGCGCCTGCTCGACCACTACGCCACGGCGGCGACGGCGCTGTTCGAGGCCTATTTCGACGAGCTCGCCGGCGTTGTGGAAAAAAACTCCGGGCGGCCGTCCGCCACTGGCTAGGTGCGGGCGGCCGCGGCTGCGACGAGACGGCCGCAGCGCTCGCAGCCTTCGGCGCCGACGCGGCCACGGTGGCATCGGTCCAGGAAGGTCGGCAAGTGCCGGCCTTCGGCGTGTGGAAAGAGAACGTGCTGCCGCTGGAGGTCTTCCTCGCGCTGCAGACGCAGTGGGCGGTTGGCGGCATGGGCGGGGTGATCGGGCTGCGCTACGAAGCGCTGCCGGCGGTGCTCGATCTGCTGCAGATCAAGAAGCGCCGGCGGCGAGACTTGTTCGCGGCGCTGCGGGTGCTGGAAGCGGAAACGCTGCGGGAACTATCCCAAAGATAAGCGAGTGAGACACGAGCATAGACCATGGCAAACGACGAACTTGTCCTGAAAATACGCGTCGATGGCGCTCCGCAGGCGGCGGCCGGCGTGGAGCAGGTCAAAGGGGCCATCGCCCGCACCGAGGTGGCCACCGACGAGCTGTCGGAGAGCGTGCAGAAGCTGCTTGCCAAGTACGACCCGCTCGGCGCCAAATTGCGTGCCCTTGAAGCCGACTTCCGCGCACTCGACAAGGCCGCGGCCGGCGGCAAGATCGGTTCCCGCTACGACGCCGCCGTCGATTCGGCGTACAAATCGCTACAGGAGCAGATCGCCAAGACGAAGGCCTTGATGGTCACCGCCGGCGTTGCCGGGGCCGAGGGCTTCGAGAACGTCGCCAAGGCGGCCGAGAAATCGATGTTCGCCACCGTTGGCGCTCGGCGCGAGCTGATGGTGCTCGCGCACGAGGCGGTTTCCGGGAATTTCTCGCGCATCCCCGGCAGCTTCATGGTGCTCGCCGAGCGGATGCAGCTGACCGGCGGCGCGCTGGCCGCGCTGATCAATCCCTTCACGATGACCGCCGCCGCGGCGGCAGCGCTGGGCGTGGCGTATCTGCAGGGGAGCGCCGAAGCGCATGAGTTCGCCCGGGCGCTGGTGCTGAGCGGAAACGCGGCGGGGAGTTCGGTCAGCCAGCTGCAGGCGCTCGCCGGACAGGTCGCGAACTCCACCGGCGCGACCAAGGGGCTGGCCGCGGAAGTACTCAGCCAAGCCGCCGCTACGGGCAAGGTGTCGAGCGACATGCTGCAACAGGTCGCGCAGGCGGCGATCCAGCTCGAGCGTGTCGGCGGAAAGGCGGCGTCGGAAACCGTGCAGGAGTTCGCCGAACTCGGCGGCGCACCGGTCGAAGCGGTGAAGAAGCTCGACGAGAAGTACCACTTTCTGACCGCGTCGGTGCTCGAGCAAATTCAGGTGCTGCACGACCAGGGGCAGGAAACCGACGCGGCGCGTCTGGCGCAGACCACGTACTTCGATGCGCTTTCCTCCCGCATTCCGGCGCTGGCGGAGAATCTGGGAATCCTGGAGCGCGCCTGGCACGGCATCCGCGACGCCGCCAAGGGCGCCTGGGACCGAATGCTGGAGGTCGGTCGGAACGGCTGGAACCCCTTGGCGAATCTCGACGCGGGTTTTGCCAAGACCATGCCGGGAATGGCGTCGATCGTGGATCGTATGAAAATCCCGGAGCCTGGCGAAGCAGGTTCCCGCCAGGCGAGAATCGATGCGGAGATCGCCGCCACCGAAAAGCAGCGTCTCGAAAATCTGAAGAACCAGGCCGGCAAGGCTTTCCTCGCGCTGCGCGAACAGAACCGAAGCCAGCGGGAGCGCCACGATCAGGAAGTGATCCGAGCGCGCGAACTCGGCACGCAATCGGGCGCTTCGGCTGCGGAAATCCAGGACCAGGTACGGCGCATCGACGAGCGCTACAAGACGTCGAAGGGCGCCGCCCGCGACCCGCTGGATACGCAGCTGGAAAACTATCGGCGCGATGCGAACGCCGCCGCGGCCGGCCTGGCGCCGGCGACGGTGAAGGAAATCGAGAACCTCGGCGTACTCCTGCAGCGCGGCAAGGTCGACGCGGCGGAATACAACAAGCTGCTCGACACGGTGTTGAACAAGGATTCGGTGCTGCGTTCCGAACAGGAGCGGATCGACAAGTCGAAGCTCGCGCAATCGGCGATGGGGCAGGCGGTGGAGAACCTGCAGGCGCAGTACGACCGGCAGAACGCGATCTACGGCGAGAAGCAGATGACCGCCGCCGAGCGCGAGCTGGAGAGTGCGCTGCGCAAGGTGCAGGAGGCGGCGAGCAAGGAACGCGAGCGCCTGGCGCAGCTCGCGGCGACCCTGCAGGGCGACGACGTCGATGCGCTCGCCGCCTTCTCGCAGGCGTTGCAGCGGGTGGCCGAACAGGAAGAGCAGCAGATGGAACGAGTGGTGGCGCTGCAGGCCGAGCAGCAACGCCTGAACAGCCTGTGGGAAACCGGCGCCGGGCGGGCGCTGGACAAGTATCTCGCTTCCGCGAAAAGCGTCGCCGACCAGGTCGAGGAGGCATTCACCAGGGGCTTTCAAGGGATGGAGGATGCGCTTTCCAGCTTCGCCACGACCGGCAAGATCAGCTTTTCGAGCCTCGCCAACAGCCTGATCTCCGATCTGCTGCGCATTCAGCTGCGCGCTTCGATGGCGCCGGTGACGCAAGGGTTGAGCGGCTGGCTGAGCGGGCTCTGGGGGGGATCGGGCACCAGCGGCGGCACCATCGCCGGGGTGATGGTCAACGGCGTTGCCGGCGGCCCGCTATCCGGCACGGGGCTGCACGCGGGCGGGATCGCCGGCGCCGAGGCGACCTTTCTGCGCGCCGTGCCTGCCGGCGTTTTCGCCGAGGCTCCCCGGCTGCACGGCGGGGGGATCGCCGCCGACGAAGTGCCAGCGATCCTGCGCAAGGGTGAGGGGGTATTCACTCCCGAGCAGATGCGAGCGCTGGGCTCCCCGCAGATCAGCGTGACGATCAACAACCAGGCGGCGGCCGACGGCTACCAGGCGAGTGCGACGCCGCGGCAGAACGGCGCCGGCTTCGACCTCGAAGTGCTGGTCGCCAAGGTGGTGCAGTCGGATCAGCGGCGCAACGGCCCGATGACGCAGGGCTTCGCGTCGCTCTTCGGACTGGCGAGGGCGGTCTGATGGAAACCTTCCCGAGCACCGCGTTGATCCGCCTGCGCGGATTCGCGGAGAAGCGCGAGTCGGCGCTGCTGCGCTCCGACATGGAGTCCGGCCCGCCGAAGCAGGCGAAGATCAAGACGGCGGTGCTGGTGACGCGGCCCGTCGAGTTGCTGTTCCGGACCAAGGGCGATTACCTGTCGTTCGTGAGCTGGTACGCGGTCAACATCAACGAGGGCGCCGACTGGTTTCAGTGGACCGACCCGGTTTCCGGCACGGTCAAGACCGCCCGCTTCGCCCAGGGCGGATTCGACGCCGCTCCGGTCTCCAGCACCAGCGGCGACTGGAAAATCAGCACCAGCATCGAGACCTGGGGCTGACATGGCGCGCGCGTATTCGTCCGCCTATCGCTCGACCCTTGCCCAGACGAGCGCCCCGGAAGCGCCCGTCGTGCTGCTGCAGATCGACCATCCGGCGCTTTCCGCGCCCGTGCGCGTGGTGAACGACACCGTCGATCTCACCAGCAACGGCAGTCTTTACGTCGCTTTCCCCTTCGATTGCCAGCTGCCGGACGACTTCGAAGGGCAGTTGCCGCGCGCCTCGCTGGTGATCGACAACGTCGGACGCGATCTGATGTACTGGATCGAGACCTCCGGCGGCGGCCAGGGCAGCACCGCCACCTTTTCGCAGGTGATGCGCTCGCGCCCGGATGTGGTCGAGTGGAGCATCCTGATGTACCTCTACAACGTCACCGCCGACGCGCGGCACGTCTCCGCCGAGCTGGGTTTCGCCAATTTCTTCGGCCGGCCGGCGGTGCAGCTGAACTTCCGGCCCGATAGCGCGCCGGGGATCTTCTGATGCACTGGTCCGACCGGTTCATCGGTGAGCCCTACGTGCCCGGAGACGCCGACTGCCTGCAACTTTATTGCCGGGTGAGCAACGAAGTCTTCGGGCGCGAGATCCCGTCTGCCGCCTACGTGCAGCGCGCCGTGACCGCTCTCGGCCGCGCCCGTCAGATGGCGGATGGCGTGGCCCTGTTCACCGCGCCGACCGGGCATCCCATCGAGGGCGACGCGGTGTTGATGCAATGCCGCGGCCGGCCGTCGCACATCGGCGCCTATTGTCTGGTCGATGGCGAGCCCAGCGTGTTGCACGCAATGGCCAATGCCGGCATGACCGTACGCCACGCGCTGCGCGACCTGAACCGCATCGGCCTGGCCATCGAGGGGTTCTACCGATGGGCGTGAGCGATCTGGCCATCGTCAGCCAGCCGCATCCGCTGCTGCCGGCCGCTGATCGGCGCGTCTGGGCGCAGGACTGGCGGCCCGGCGAGACCGCCCGCGCGGTCCTGCTGCGCGCCGGCCTCGATCCCCACTGCGAGATTCATGTCCTGATCAACGACCGCGTGCTGACCCGGGAGGAATGGGATAGCGTCTGCCCGTCTCCCGGCGATCTCGTGCACGCGGTGGCCGCGGTCAGCGGCGGCTCCGGCGGCAGCAACCCGCTGCGGACGGTGTTGATGATCGCCGTGATGGTGGCGTCGTTCTTCGTCGGCCCGGAGATCGGGGCGTATCTCGGCGGCTTCGACTCGGTGGGGGCGATGACCGCCGCCGGCTCGATCGGCGCGCTGGGTCTTTCCGGAGCGGCGTGGGGGGCGATCGGCTCCGGTCTGGTATCGCTCGCCGGCAATCTCGTCGTCGGCGCGCTGTTCAAGCCGTCGACCGGTGCGCTCTCGCAGGTCAATGGCAGCTCCGCCGCCGCTTCGCCGACATACTCCCTGTCCGGCGGGTCGAACAGCCTGCGCCCGTACAGTCCGATGCAGGTCGTCTGCGGGACGCACCGCGTGTTTCCCGACTACGGCGCCAAGCCCTACACCGAGTTCCAGGGCGCCGATCAGTACCTGTTCCAGATCTTCCACTTCGGCTTGTCGACGGTGCAGCTCACCGACCTGCGCATCGGCGATTCTTCGATCGGAAACTATGCCGACGTGTCGCTGTACTGGTCCGACGACAGCGGCGCGCTGCCGCAGTTTCCGGGCAACGTCGACTCGGATTCGGGGGCGACGCTGGTGCGCGGGGCGGACTGGATCGTGCGCACGACCGCGCAGGAGACCGTGCGCTTCGCGATCGATACCGAGGGCAGCATCTATTACGCCTCCGACAAAGGAGCGCTGCCCTGCTGGGTGCGGCTGGAGGCGCAATATGCGCCGTCGGGGACGGGCGCCTGGCAGGCGATGCTGCTGGGCGAAGAGGTCACCTACACCACCGGCTACTGGTCGCTGCAGACGACCGAAGTGGTGTGGGAGCAGACGCAGGTTTCCGACCCGAGCACCCCGTGGCGCGACAGTTTCGTCAGCGAGGGATGGGTCCGGCGCGTGGTGCAGCATGCCTATACGCACGTGGCCTCGGCGCACTACGAAGGCGAGACGCAGCAGATCGGCAGCGAACAGACCTTCGCTGGCCTGGTGCCGGTCTACGCCACCTGGCACTGGGCGCCGTTCTACAGCGACGCGGCGGTGGGCGGCACGACGCCGACCGGGCTGGCGAACGACGGCCCGCAAGCGATCCATACGCCGGTCGCCTACGTAGACATTGCCCACGGTGCGAGCCAGACGCCGCAGCGCCGGACGTTTTCTCTCGACGTGCCGCAGGGCGTCTACGATGTGCGCGTCCGCCTGACCAGCGCCCGCGCGCTTTCCGCCGAAATCCAGGATGGCGACGATCACGGCGCCTACCGCTACTCGTGGACGACCCTGCGCAGCTATCAGCCGGACGACGCGTCGTATGCGGGACAGACCCGGCTCGGGATGATCATCCGCGCCAGCGGGCAACTTTCCGGCGTGGTGCAGCGTCTCTCGGCGCTGGCGTCGGCCTACGCCTGGTGCTACGTCAGCGGCGCCTGGCGCTGGCAGCCGACGAGCAATCCGGCCTGGTGGTATCTGGATTTCGCGCGTGGACGCAAGAATGCGCTCGGCGCGCAAAGCTACGGCTGCCATCTCGACGAGAGCCAGATCGATACGGCCGGGATCCTCGCCTGGGCGGCGTTCTGCGACGTCGAGGGGCTTTCGTGCAATCTGGTGATCGACAGCCCGCAATCCGCCTGGGACACGCTGTCCGACATCGCCCGCTGCGGGCTTGGCTCGCCGTCGTGGTCCTCGGGCAAGCTCGGTGTCGTGTGGGACAGGCGCAACGCGTCGCCGGTGGCCGCGTTCGGCATGAGCAACATCCTGCGCGGCAGCTTCAACGTCCGCTACGTGACCGAGAATCTGGCGGAGGAAATCGTCGTTTCCTACGTCGATGCCGATCGCGACTGGACGCAGCAGCAGGTGCGCGTGACGGTTCCCGGCGTGAGCAATCCGCAGCGCGCCAGCACGATCGAGATCAAGGGCTGCACGAACTCCCGTCTGGCGGGAAAGCTGGCCAACATCCAGGCCTCGGCGCAGGCGTATCGCCGGCGCACGATCACCTGGGACACCGATATGGAGGGCTTTGTCTGCCAGCGCGGCGACGTGGTGCTGCTGCAGCACGATCTGACGCAGTGGGGCTACTCCGGCCGCCTGCTCGCCGTCGCCGGCGCCGTCGTCACGCTCGACCGGAAAGTGCCGCGGGCCGGCGGCACCGACTACGTGATGCTCGCCTTTCCGGATGGCAGCATGGCGACCTTTACCGCGCTGCCGCCGTCCGGTCGCACGAATCTCCTGATACGCTCGGAGCAGTTCGGCCACACCCAGTGGACAAAGGTTCGGGCGTCGATTACCGCAGACTCGGCGACCGCACCGGATGGGTCATTGACGGCGGACAAGCTGGTGGAAGATGCCACCGCTTCCAGTACACACGAGTGCTACTCGTTTCTAGGCAAATCCGGGTCCCCGGTCACCTATACGTTCAGCGTCTACGCAAAGGCAGCCGAAAGGTCACAGATCCTGCTCTTGCTGGACAGCACGATCGGGGGAAATAGCGCGCGCTGCCAATTTGATCTGGCTGCGGGAACAGCGGGAACCCCGTTTACCCAAGGGGCGTTTTCGGGGACCACGGCTTCCATAACTGCGGCAGGAAACGGATGGTATCGCTGCGCGATCACGTCGACTACCGACGCGGATACACGAATCTATTACGAGGTGTTCCTGGTGGTCGCCGGAAGCTATGCGTACACCGGAAACGGGGCGAGCGGAGCTTACCTCTGGGGAGCTCAACTGGAAGCCGGCGCGCTGACCGCCTATATCCCGACGGTTGCCACCCCTGTCACGGTCTACGACGATTCGTCGTCGCTTACCCTGAACAGCGCGCCGACCCTGCAAGGTGGCATGCTGGAAATCGACCATCGCTGGTTCTTCAGCCCGCTGCCGACGCCGGGCAAGCGCGTTAAGATCGTCTCGGTCAAGCCGCTGTCGCAGTACCGCCTTCAGATCGTCGCCACCGACGACGACCCGGATTTGTACGCCGCCTGGGACGGAAGCTGGACACCGCCGGCGAACAACACGCTGCTGCGCGCGTCGGCGCCGACGATCCGGGAGATGGCCGTCTCCGAGTCGCTGGTCCTGACTTCTCCCGGTGTCGTCAGCAACCGCGTGGTGCTTTCGTTCTCCGTGGACGGCGCGTTGGACGCGATTTTCCTGCGCTACCGCGTCGCCTCCGGGCCGCGGTACAGCCGTCGAATCGAAGGCACGAGCCTGTCGTTCGATACCGACGAAACCGGCCCGCTGGAAGTCGAGGCCAACGCAATCTCCGGGCTTTCGCTCGGCGGGCGCTACAACGGCCGCGGCCTGATCGTCGGCAAGTCGGCCGTGCCGCGGGACGTGACCGGATTTTCGCTCGCGGCGAGCGGTGCTTTCGCCTCTCTCACCTGCGATGCGACCGATGAACTGGACGTGCGATTCGGCGGCCGTCTGCTGATCCGGCAGTCTTCCCTGCAGAGCGGCGCGACCTGGAATAACAGCGCTTACCTGACCGATGCGGTACCTGGATCGCCCGTGCTGGTGCCGCTGTTGGCCGGGACTTACCTGGCCAAGTGGGTGGATTCGGGCGGCAGGGAGAGCCGCAACGAGGCGTTGATCCTGTCGACCGTCACCTCGGCGCTGCAGGATCTGAACTTCGTCGCCACGCTCGACGATGGGGGAACGTGGCCCGGCACGAAGTCGAGCGTCGTTCTCGATCCGACGATGGGTGGTATCAAGCTCGACAGCGCGCAGCTGATCGATGCGATCGGGACGACTATCGACGACTGGGCGCCGCTGGACACGCTCGGCGGCAACGTCGTCGATGGGGTCTATACGCTGGCCGCGAATCTCGATCTCGGCCGGGTGCTGACCTCGCGGCTGACCGGCGCGCTGGATCTCCTGGCGTTTTCGGCGACCGATCTGATCGACACCTGGGGCCTGATCGACAGCCGAACCGACACCGACGGCGGCGGTGATCCGGTCGACGGGCGGCTCGACAAGATCGACACCTGGCTGGATCTGGATGGCATTTCGCTTTCCGCGGCGCGCGCGTTCTTTGAGATTTCGACCTCTCCCGATCTGGCGAACTGGTCGGCGTGGCAGGTCTTCCAGGCCGGCGAATGGACGTTCCGGGGCATTCGCGCGCGGCTGCGGCTGCAGGCGGATCTGGCGTATATCAATGTCGTCGTGCGGGGGGCCAGTTTGACCGTCGATATGCCCGATCGTACCGAAGCAGGCAATGATCTGGTCGCCAGCGGGGGCACGCGCAGCATCGCATACGCCAACCCCTTCCAGGTTTCGCCGGCACTCGCGATCGCGGCGCAAGGCATGGGCACGGGGGATTATTACGAAATCACCGGAAAATCGGCCAACGGATTCACGATCAGCTTCAAGAACGCTTCGGGGACGTTGGTGACTCGCAGCTTTGACTACATCAGCAAGGGGTATTGACCATGTCACAACACGACTTCGTCCTCGACAACCAGAGCGGAGCGTCTTTTCGGGCGGACCTCAACGCCGCGCTGCTGGCGATCGAGACGTGCTCCAGCGGCAACAGCGCACCGTCGGTCACGTATCCGTTCATGCTCTGGGCCGATACGGCAAACGGCATCCTGAAACAGCGCGACGCGACCAATACCACCTGGCTGCCCGTGCTGACGCTGTCCACCGGAGCGCCCGTGGCGCTGGCGGCGGGTTCGGTTTTGGGCGCGATTTCCGGGGGCTCACTCGGTCCCTTCAGTCACCGGAACAAGATTTTCAACGGCGCGTTCGCGGTCAATCAGCGGGCCTATGCCTCCGGCGCGGCGCTGGCGGCCGGCAGCTACGGGCACGACCGCTGGAAGGCAGGCGCCGGTGGCGGGGACTATACGTTCACGCAAAACGCCAGCACCACCACCATCACCATCGGCGCCGGCAAGTCGCTGATCCAGGTTGTCGAGGACAAGAACGTCAGCGATACCAGCTACGTTTTGAGCTGGACCGGCACGGCGCAAGCCCGATACGCCGTCAACTCGGCCACCCCGGGGGGTTCATACGCCGCGAGCCCGATCCTGATCACTGGCCAGACGGTGGGATCGACGCTGAGCGTGGAATTCAACGCGGGGACGCTCGGCAAGGTGCAGCTTGAGCCCGGCTCGGTCGTGACTCCGTTCGAGCAGCGCCCGTACAGTTTGGAGCTTGCGTTGTGCCAGAGATATTTCGAAGCTCAGAGCGAAACTCAAAACTATGGCTTTCCTTGCCCTTCTACCGGCGGCTTTGCCGCTACGTTTGTCATTCCTTTCAAAACCAAAAAGCGGGCTTCCCCGACGATTAGCTGGAACATTGGTAGCCAGGTCAATGTGGCTTCTTACTCCAACCTGACGGTCACCCTTGATTCGTTCTCTTTTCAGGTCGTCGGCTCGTCCGCCACAAATACGACGTTTAGTGTTTCAAACCTAACAGCGTCCGCGGAGTTGTGATATGTACAGGCTAACCTCTTTTGGTACGATTATTCGAGTTTCCGACGGGGCCTTCATACCGTCGGATATAGCCAATCTCGACTACGTCGAATATCTGGCATGGTGCGCCTCCGGCCACGTCGCTGTCGATCCGCTGACGCTACTGACCCTGGAGCAGGCGCAAGCTCAACAAATTGGCCAACTGACTGGCTCCTATCAGTCCGCCATCGCGCAGCCCGTGAGCTTCAACAGCCACGGCGGCGTAACGAAAACGTACCAGGCAGACGCGCAGTCGATCGCCAATCTGCAGGCGATGCTTGCCGCGTTCGGCAGCACGCAGACCGCTCCAGCCGGTTTCTACTGGGTGGCGTCCGACAATACCCATGTGGCCTTCACCTATGCCGATATGCAGGGTTTGGCCGAGGCAATGGGGGCGCAGGGCTGGGCGGCTTTCCAGCGTCTGCAGACGCAAAAGGCGTCCGTTCTGGCGGCCGTAACGCCGGCGTCCGCACTGTCCGTGCAATGGTAGGAAGCAGGCGCTCGCCTCTCCGTCACGGACTTCTACCGCAACTTCCTTGCGTCTAGGGTAATTTTTTCCACTGCCATTTATCGCGCAAAAACCCGTCCATTTATCGCGCAACGCTACACACTGCTCGTCGCTCCATTCCTTTCCGTCGCCACATCGGCAACGGGCGAAACTTGGCGCTTCGCGGCGATCGGCGATACCCCCTACAGCGATTACGAACGCAGCGAACTGCCGCACCTGCTTGCCGACATCGCCGACCAGAGTCCGGCGTTCATCGTTCATGTCGGCGACTTGAAGGACAGCCGAGCACCCTGCAGTGACGAGATGTTCCTCGACCGGCGAGCGCTTTTTGACGCGTCGCGGGCCCCGTTCGTCTATGTCGTCGGGGACAACGAATGGACCGACTGCCAGCAGGTGGCTGCGGGCCACTACGATCCGGTGGAACGTTTGCAACGGTTGCGTGAGCTGTTTTTCGCCGAACCGCGTGCGCTCGGGAAACCGACTCTCGCGGTCGAACAGCAGGCCGGTGGCTATTCCGAGCACCTGCGCTGGCGTCTCGGCCCGGTGTTGTTCATCTCGCTCAACGTGCCTGGTCCGAACAACAATTTCGGTAGCGGCCCCACCCCGAGCAACGAGTTCCTGGCACGCAATCCACCACTGATCGATTGGCTGCGACAGGGGTTTGCCGTCGCCCGTCGCGAGCGGGCAGCCGGCATCGTCATCGTCATGCAGGCCAATCCGGGCTTCAAGCATCATGCCGCCGGACTCACTCACGCCGGCTTTCGCGACCTGCTCGAAGCGCTGCAGGAGGAAACACTCGCTTTCCCCGGTCAGGTACTGATGATCCACGGCGACACCCACTGGCAGCGCATCGACCATCCCTTGCGCGATCCGCAAACTCATCTGCCGATCGCCAACTTCACTCGCCTGGAAACCTTCGGCTACCCGCTGCTCGGATGGGTGAAAGTGATCATCGACAGCGATCAGCCGCAACTGTTCCGTTTCGAGGTTTACCCCTACCGCCGGCGGTGAGCCTTTCTGCCGGCACACGATCGATCGACAGCGGAGACTGCAAACCCTACACTTGCACAGATCAATCGACATCGGGAGGACGGGACCATGAGGCTGATTTGGCTATTGCGCTTGACCTTGACGGCAATCCTTCTTGGCTTCGGGTACGCCGGCGCAGCGATCGTCGTCGTTGGCCAGGTCGCCGCTTTCAGCGGTCCGCTGGCACCAACGGGAACGCACATGCGAGCGGGAGTGCAGCTCTACTTCGACGCGGTCAACGAACAAGGCGGAATCCACGGCGCAAGGATTCGGCTGCTCTCGATCGATGACGGGTACAAGAGCGAGGAGACGGTCCGGCTGGCGCGTGAAATGATCAGGCAGTCGCAGCCTCTGGCGTTCATCGGTTTCGTCGGCAGCAGCAACGTCGAGGCGCTCCTCGACCAGAAGGTGCTCAGCGAGGCCGGCATTCCGCTGATCGCCATACGCTCCGGCGCCGAGTCGCTGGTACGCAGAAACGACCCCTTGCTCTTCCTGACCCGCGCCAGCTATGCAGAGGAAATCGAAAAAATCATCGACCAATACACGACCACCGGCTATGCGCGCTTCGCCATCCTCTATCAGGACGATGCCTTTGGCCAGGACGCACTGCTCAGCGCCGAGCAATCGATCCGGAAAGTCGGCGGATCGCTGGTCGCCAAGGAGTCTTATGCCAAGAATACGACCGAGGTCGGCGCTGCCGTGAAAGCGATTGCCGCCGCCAAACCGCAGGCGGTGATCCTGATTGCCAACACGGCAGCCAGTGCCGAATTCCTGAAACAGTCGCGCGCCGCGGGCAATCTCGCCCAGTACGTCGCCCTGTCGGTGACCGACGGCGCGCAGGTGGTGCAACGGATCGGCGCCGAGAAGGCGGAAGGACTGGCGCTGACCCAGGTCGTCCCCGACCCGAACAGTCACACGGTCCCTCTGATTCGCGAAATACAGAACAACTTCGCAAAGTTCAGGCCCACGGACGTGACGCTGAACCACACCTTTGTCGAAGGCTATCTCGGTGCCAAGGTGTTCGGTGAAGCGCTGCGTCGCGCCGGACCGAATCCGACGCGCAAGAAGTTGCGCGATGCCCTGGAAACCCTCCGTAACTACGACGCGGGCGGTGTCTTCATCAGTTTTTCACCGAAGCAACACGCCGGCTCGCGCTTCGTCGACATCACGATCCTCAACCGCAGCGGCAAGCTCCTGCGCTAGTGCCGGTGCTGCGCCGGACAGAATCCGGTGCCGCAGAACGCTCAGTCATCGTCGTCACAGCTGCCGTCGTGCGTATGCCCGTGGCTGATTTCTTCCGCGGTCGCCGGGCGGATATCGGTCACGGTGCATGTAAACACCAAGGCCATTCCGGCCAGCGGATGGTTTCCGTCGAGCACCACCTTATCGTCGGCGATCTCGGTCACGCGGTAGATGAGCACGTCCTCGTCATCGTCGGCATCCTCCGGTACCCCTTCGAACTGCATCCCGAGCTGCAGCTCCTGCGGAAACTGGCTGCGTTCCTCCAGCTGGACCAGGTCGGCGTCGTACTCACCGAAAGCATCGTCGGGTTGCATCTTCACCACTACCGACTCACCAATTCGCTTGCCCTGCACGGCCTCTTCGATCATCGGGAAGATGTCGTCGTAACCGCCGTGCAGATAGACGAGCGGTTCCTGACCGGCATCCACCAGCTCTCCATCGAGATCGGTCACGCTATAGTCGAGAGTCACGACCGTATTCTTGGCGACTTGCATGTTCATTGCTTGAGTTCCTTCACCGTGCGCAGCATTTCGCGCGCGTGGCCCTTGGCGTTCACTCCGTAGTGCGCGAAGCGGAGAACGCCCTGTTTGTCGATGACGAAGGTCGAGCGGACGATGCCATATTTCCGGACACCATTTACTTCCTTCGCCTGCCAGACACCATACTGTTTGCACGCAAAGCCTTCGGCATCGGACAGGAGACACACGGAAATTCCATGCTTGTCGCGAAATTCTGCGTGTTTGAGACAATCATCGCGGCTGATGCCCATGATCAGGCAGTCCAGCCGTGCGAATTCGTCCTCGTGATCGGAGAAATCGGTTGCCTGCAAGGTGCAGCACGGTGCGTCATCTCTCGGATAGAAAAAGAGAATGATATTGTTCTTGCCCCTGAACTGGGCGATATCGATGAGTTCCATATCCGCATCGGGGAGGACGAACATCGGCGCCGCCTGTCCTGCTTTCAGCATGGTGCCCCCTCATAGACCGTGCCCGATCGCCTGCAAGCGAGCCGGTGACCCAGATTCTAACCAAGCTTCCGGCGCCTGACTACCATAAAGGAATGCCGGCAATCGGCTACAATGAGCTCCCCAGGGTAGCCTGTGCCGAACGTGAGCGGCCTGTTGCTGCCCGCTGGCCGGCAAATCCCCGTCATTCTCGAGTGCCGTAAACCGGAGACGCCATGTACCCCGTCCGCCCCTTGTTTCGCTTCCTGCCCCTGCTTGCCCTGCTGATCGCTGCCCCGGCACTGGCCGCATCCTCCGCCGGCGGCACGAGCATCGACCTTTCGGCCGAAGCCAGCCGGCCTGCAGCCAACGATCTGGCGCGCGCGACGGTCTTCGCGGAAGCCACCGGCGCAACACCGAGCGAGCTGGCGAAACGCGTGAACGGCCTCGTCGCCGACGCGCTGAGGACCGCTCGAAGCTACAGCAGCATCCGGACCCAGAGCGGCACCACTTCGACCTATCCGATCTACGGCAAAGGAAGCAAGATCGAAGGCTGGCGGATGCGCTCGGATCTCGCGCTGGAATCGGCCGACACGGCTGCCCTCTCGGAGTTGCTGGGCAAGCTCCAATCGTCGCTGGCAGTCGCCGGCGTGGCCATGCTGCCGGCGCCAGAAACACGCAGGAGGACCGAGAACGACGCCATGGTCGATGCCCTCGCCGCCTTCAAGGCGCGCGCCAAGGTGATTTCGGACGCAATGGGCAAGACGTACCGGATCAAACACCTGGCCATCAACAGCAGTGGCCGCATGCCGCCGATCATGCGCTCGGCAGTTCTGGCCGCAGCCGACGCCGCTCCGATGCCGATCGAAGCGGGCGAAACGCTGGTGACCGTCGCGGTATCCGGTCAGATCGAACTGTCGGAATAGACGGAGCGGCACTGCCCCCGTGGCAGGCCGCTAGCGCTTGGCGGGCTTCGAGGCTGCGGCCGATTTGTCGCCTGTGGGAGCTGCCGCCTTGTCGCTCGCCGGCTTGTCCGGGATCTGGACAAAAATTTCGTCCTGCTTGACCATTCCCAGTTCGAAGCGCGCGCGTTCCTCGATCGCGTCGTAACCCTGCTTGAGGTCACGCACTTCGGCATCGAGACCGGCGTTGCGCAATTCCAGCTTCTCGTTGGCTTCCTTCTGCTGCTGCAACTGCCGATCGACGTCCCATACCCGCAGCCAGCCGCCCTTGCCCAGCCATAGCGGATGCTGCAGCAGGACCACGACCACCAGCAAGCCAACCGAGAGCCAGCGCACGGCAGCAGGCGTCGACCGTCGACAGGTCAAGACAGATTGTAAAAGGCTTCGCGGCCCGGATAGCCGGCCGTATCGCCAAGGTCTTCTTCGATGCGCAACAACTGGTTGTACTTGGCAATACGATCAGAACGTGAGAGCGAACCCGTCTTGATCTGCAGCGCGTTCATTCCGACCGCGATGTCGGCAATGGTACTGTCCTCGGTCTCGCCCGAGCGGTGTGAAATCACCGCCGTGTAGGCCGCCCGCTTGGCCATTTCGACCGCCGCAAAAGTCTCGGAAAGTGTCCCGATCTGGTTGATCTTGATCAGGATCGAGTTGGCGATTCCCTGCCTGATCCCTTCCTTGAATATTCGGGTGTTGGTGACGAAAACGTCGTCCCCGACAATCTGCACGTTCTTGCCTAGGCGTCCGGTGAGCGCCTTCCAGCCATCCCAGTCGCCTTCGGCCATGCCGTCCTCGATCGAAACGATCGGGAAACGGTCGGCCAGGTTGGCCAGGTAGTCGACCAGTTCCTGCGAACTCAACTGCAGGCTCTCGCCGGCCAGATGATAGCGACCATCCCGATACAGTTCGGAGGCCGCACAGTCGAGACCGATGAGCACGTCTTCGCCGGGAGAATAGCTCGCGTTTTCGATGGCCTGGATAATCAGCTGTAAAGCCTCCGCATGACTGCCGAGATTGGGCGCGAAGCCTCCCTCGTCGCCGACCGCGGTCGAAAAGCCCTTCTTGTGGAGCAGCTTCTTGAGGGCGTGAAAAACTTCGGCGCCACAACGCAGTGCCTCGCGAAAAGAGCTCTGGCTCACTGGCAGGATCATGAACTCCTGGAAGTCGAGGCTGTTGTTGGCGTGCTCACCGCCATTGATGATGTTCATCATCGGCACCGGCATCTGCATCGGTCCGGAGCCGCCGAAATACCGGTAGAGTGGCAGGCCGGATTCCTCGGCTGCTGCCTTCGCCACCGCCATCGAAACCGCGAGTATGGCATTGGCACCGAGACGCGCCTTGTTGTCGGTGCCGTCGAGATGAATCAGCGTCTGATCGATGAATGCCTGCTCCTGCGCATCGAGACCGATGATCGCCTCGGAGATTTCGGTGTTCACGTTCTCCACCGCCTGCAGCACCCCTTTGCCAAGGTAGCGCGCGCCATCGCCGTCACGCAGCTCGATCGCCTCGCGCGACCCGGTCGAAGCCCCCGACGGCACGGCCGCACGTCCCATGACCCCGGATTCGAGCAGAACGTCACATTCGACGGTAGGATTACCGCGCGAGTCGAGAACCTCACGGGCGACGACATCAACGACAGAGCTCATGACTTTTCCTTTGTCAACAAAATATGAATGTTAAAGCCTGGTACGCCGGGCTGGCGAAAAGCGGCGCGGCCGGCGGCCATTAGCCGAGTTCCTCGAAACGGCCTGCCTTGACCAGGCGATCGAGTGCGACCAGCGTCATCAGCAGGCTTTCCATCCGATCCAGAGGCCAACTGTTCGGCCCGTCCGAAAGTGCCATCTCGGGACGCGGGTGCGTCTCCATGAACAACCCCGCGATACCCACTGCCACCGCGGCACGTGCCAGCACCGGCACGAATTCGCGCTGGCCGCCAGAAACGCTGCCTTGACCTCCAGGCAACTGGACCGAGTGGGTGGCGTCGAACACGACGGGAACGCCACACTCGCGCAGGATCGCCAGACTGCGCATGTCCGCAACGAGATTGTTGTAACCAAAGGAGACGCCGCGCTCGCAGACCATGATCGTGTCGGCTCCGGCGGCAGCATCCCTTGCCTTGGCAACGACGTTGCGCATGTCGCCCGGCGCGAGAAACTGGCCCTTCTTGATGTTCACCGGTTTACCCGTCGCCGCCACGGCCTGGATGAAGTCGGTCTGGCGACACAGGAAGGCTGGTGTCTGAAGAATATCGACTACTGCAGCGACAGCAGCGACATCCTGCTCGCGATGCACATCGGTAAGGACTGGCACGCCGATCTGGCGACGTACTTCGGCAAGAATATGCAGGCCTTCGTCGATGCCGGGCCCGCGCGGCGACCGGCCCGAGCTGCGGTTGGCCTTGTCATAGGAAGCCTTGAAGACATACGGCAGGCCGAGGCGGACGCAGATCTCCTGCAACCGCCCGGCAACCTCGACACATAATTCGAGCGACTCGGCGGTACAGGGGCCGGCAATCAGGAACAATGGCCGGTCGATGCCAACTTCGCAATGGGCAAGCTTCATGCCTGTGCCCGGTATGCCGCTGCCGCCTGGACAAAGGAAGTGAACAGGGGATGGCCCTTGCGTGGCGATGACGTGAATTCGGGATGGAACTGGCAACCGAGAAACCATGGATGCGCGTTGCGTCCTTCCTTCGGCAGCTCGATGATTTCACACAGATCGGTGTTCGGGGCGCGACCGGAAACGATCAGCCCGCTCGCTTCCAACTGGCCGAGGAACTGGTTGTTGACTTCGTAGCGATGACGATGTCGCTCCACGATCTCCTCCTGTCCGTAGATCGCGCGCGCCATCGTACCTTCGCCCAGCATGCACAGTTGGCCACCGAGACGCATGCTGCCGCCAAGGTCCGAGTTCTCGTCACGCTTCTCGATCCGTCCGGACGCATCCTGCCATTCGGTGATCAGACCGACCACCGGGTACGGCGAGTCCCTGTCGAATTCGGTGCTGTGGGCGCCAGTCATTCCGGCCACATCGCGGGCAAACTCGACGACGGCGAGTTGCATGCCGAGACAGATGCCGAGAAAGGGAATGCCGTTCTCACGGGCATGGCGAATTGCGGCGATCTTGCCTTCGGTTCCTCGCCGCCCAAAACCGCCGGGAACCAGGATGGCGTCCATCTCCCGCAGCACATCGCACCCCTTGCGTTCGATTTCCTCCGAATCGATGTAGTTCACCTTGACCTTGCTGCGGGTGGCGATACCGGCATGCACCAGTGCCTCGGTCAGCGACTTGTACGATTCGGTCAGGTCCACGTACTTGCCGACAAAAGCCACATGGAGCACCCGTTCGGGATTCTCCAGCGCATGCACCATCGTCTTCCAAACGGTGAGATCGGCAGCCTTGGCGAGAATGCCGAGCTTGTGACAGACGATCTCGTCGAGCATCTGGTCGTGCAGCATGGCCGGAATCTTGTAGATCGAGTCGGCATCCCGCGCCTCGATCACTGCCTCGCGCTGGACATTGCAGAACAGCGCCATCTTCCGTTTGTCGTCTTCGGGAATCGGGCGATCGGTACGACACAGCAGAATGTCCGGCTGGATGCCTATCTCCCGCAGTTCCTTGACAGAATGCTGCGTCGGCTTGGTCTTCAGCTCGCCGGCAGTCGCGATATACGGTACCAGCGTCAGATGCATGTAGCAGGCGTTGCTGCGACCTTCCTGCAGACCCATCTGACGGATCGCTTCGAGAAAGGGCAGTGACTCGATGTCGCCCACGGTACCGCCGACTTCGACAATCGCCAGTTCTGCCCCCTCGGCGCCGCGGCGGATATGCGCCTTGATTTCGTCGGTAATGTGCGGAATCACTTGCACCGTCTTGCCGAGGTACTCGCCGCGCCGCTCCTTCTTGATCACCGATTCATAGATCTGGCCGGTCGTGAAGTTGTTGCGCCGCTCCATCCGCGCGTTGGTGAATCGCTCGTAATGCCCGAGGTCGAGGTCGGTTTCGGCCCCGTCCTCGGTGACGAAAACTTCACCGTGCTGGAACGGACTCATCGTTCCAGGATCGACATTGATGTAGGGATCGAGCTTGAGATGTGTAACCTTGATTCCGCGCGACTCGAGGATCGCGCCCAGCGACGCGGCTGCGATACCCTTGCCCAAAGAGGAAACGACGCCGCCGGTAACGAATACGTATTTGATCATGAAGAGGTATGCAGCCGGAAATCAAGATTGTAGCGGAATTCGCCATGGCCCTCCAAGCGGCAGCGGTCAGCGGCAGCGGTCATCGCAACAACTGCCGTGGTCGCCCCCGGTGTCAGCGAATGAATTCGCGGCTGATCTCCCGGAACAGCTCGCTGCCCGCCTGACGCAACCACTCGAAGACGACCATTTCGCGCGAAACGATGTCGGCACCATGACGGCGCATGCGGTCCAGCGCCAAGACCTTGTCCGACTTGCGCCGCGAACCGACGGCTTCCTCGACGACGAACACCCGGCGACCGGCCGCCAGCAGATCGAAAACCGTCTGCTGCACGCAGACATGCGCCTCGGTGCCGGCCACGACAAACTGTGCGCGGTCTCCCCCCGGAGCCCGGAACAAACCTTGCTCGGCGACCGCCGAAAAATGGATTTTCTCGACCAAACACTCGTCCGGCAGCAACTCGCGCAACGCAGGCATTGTCGGTCCCAATCCTTTCGGATACTGTTCGGTGCAGATCACCGGAACCTCCAGGCGGCGTGCCACCCTGGTCAGCCAAAGGCAGGCCTCGAGCACCGTCGCAGCGTCGTCGATAGCGGGCTGCAGACGCTCCTGCAGATCAACCAACAGCAAGACGGAACGATCACTCAGCATCAACATGAAAACCTCCTCCAAACCAGCCACCGTTCTGCGCAAGAAACCTGTGCAGCGTGAGTTCCACCATCGATCACCTGCGGTCGCCTGCGACCCGCCGGGACGATCGCACGGCAGGCGGCGGCCACCGGCAGTGATGGTAATATGCGTTCGGCCAACCGCCAAGTTTGGCCAGACCAGCGTTCGACTCCGAGGCCCCGCTGACGCACCGGCCATGGCCGCAGCGTCCACGGCAGATACGCGCGCCGGAAATAATACGCAAGCACGCAATTGGCAGGAAGATCGTGAAGATGAAGACCTCCCTCTCACTGAACACGCTGACCGGCATTATGGCGCTCTCTCTGACGCTCGCCGCATGCAGCAAGGATCCGGCAGCCGAAGCGATGGCGAGACCCAAGCCGCCCGCAGCAGCCGCGGTCGACGACGTTCCCGCCGCAGAGTCGCCCTTGGCCCGGGCCGCGATGCGTGGCGACCTGGCGGAAATCAAGACCTTGCTGGAGGCACAGGCCGAGGTGGACGCCGCTGATGCCCTCGGCAGGACCGCTCTCCACATGGCAGCCTTTTACGGACGGACCAGGGCCTCGGACGCACTTCTCGCCAGCGGCGCCACCATCGACGCGCGCGACCGGGTGGGGATGACCCCACTGCACGCCGCGGTCCTCGCTGGCGGCAGAAACGAAGTGGAGTTCCTGCTCGACAGGAAAGCCACGGTCAACGCTCTCAGCGACACCGGGCAGACACCACTTCACCTTGCCGCGGCGACCGGTCAGCCAAATGTTTCACGGGTTCTGATCGAACATGGCGCCGATCCAAGGGTCCGGGACAAGGACGGCAAGACGCCGCTCGACTATGCAGTCCGCAACAGACATCCGCTGACCACCGAACTCCTCCAGCAGTACGCGACGAAGAACTGAGCGGCGACATCCCGGATTTCCCCGCCGCCTGGCATTTCCTGCTCAGGCCGGCCGGGGAGCCTCGTCGCGCAGTTCGCGACGCAGAATCTTGCCGACGTTGCTTTTTGGCAGCTCGCTCCGGAACTCCACCTGGCCAGGCACCTTGTACGCCGTGAGATGCTCCCGGCAATGGGCGATCAGCGCCTCGGCAGTGAGCGCAGGATCCTTCTTGACGACGAAAATCTTCACCGCTTCGCCGGTCTTCGCATGCGGCACACCAACCGCTGCAACTTCCAAGACACCCGCGTGTTGCGCGACGACATCCTCGATTTCGTTCGGGTAGACGTTGAATCCGGAGACAAGAATCATGTCCTTCTTGCGATCGACGATCCGGACAAAGCCCTTGTCATCCATCACCGCGATGTCGCCGGTCATCAGAAAGCCATCGGGCGTCATCACCTTTGCCGTCTCCTCGGGACGATTGTAGTAACCCTTCATCACCTGCGGACCACGTACGCAGATTTCGCCTCGCTCGCCGAGCGGAACATCCTGGCCGGCGTCGTTGCGAATTGCCACCTCGGTGGACGAGATCGGCACACCGATGGCGCCGGTGTAGCTCGCCACGTCCAGCGGATTGATCGTCACCGCCGGCGAAGTTTCGGTCAAACCGTAGGCTTCGATCAGCGGCTTGCCGGTCACCTGCCGCCACTTCTCCGCCACCGCTTTCTGCACGGCAGCTCCACCCCCCAGCGTCACCTTGAGCTTGCTGAAATCTAGCCCGCAAAAGGCATCGTTGTTCAGCAGGCCGTTGAACAGCGTATTCACACCGATGAATACCGTGTTGGGATACCGGCCAAGCTCGGCAACGAGGGCAGGAAGATCGCGAGGATTGGTGATCAGCAGATTGCTGGCGCCGATCTTGAAGAAGGTGAAGCAGTTCGCCGTCAAGGCAAAGATGTGGTACAGCGGCAGGGCAGTAACCACCATGTGCTGCTCGCTCCCCAACTCGGGCTGAATCCAGGCGTGCGCCTGCGCCAAATTGGCGAGAAGGTTGCGATGGGTCAGCATCGCCCCCTTCGAGACCCCGGTCGTCCCCCCCGTATACTGCAGAAATGCAAGATCCTCCTGGTTGACTCCGACGGCCTTCAACTCGGCCGAGGCCCCCCTGCCGAGCGCCGTCCGGAAATTCACTGCGCGCGCCAGGCTCCATGCCGGAACCATCTTCTTGACATACTTGACGACGAAGTTGACCACCGCGCCTTTCGGAAAACCGAGCATGTCGCCGAGACGGGCAACCACGATGTGCTTCACCGGCGTCCTCGTCAACACCTGCTCGAGCGTAACGGCAAAGTTTTCGAGAATCACGATCACTTCGGCACCCGAATCCTTGAGTTGGTGCTCGAGTTCGCGCGGGGTGTACAGCGGGTTGACGTTCACCACCACGTAACCCGCACGCAGAATCGCGAAGATACAGATCGGATATTGCAGCAGGTTCGGCATCATCACTGCGACACGGCTGCCTGCCGGCAACTTGAGCACCCCTTGCAGGTAGGCGGCAAAATCTCGCGACAACTTGTCTAGTTCGCCGTAGGTGACCTCGACCCCCATGTTGATATAGGCGACCCGGTCCCGATACTTGGCGACGCTTCTTTCGAAGA
>WBZT01000430.1_pt2 | contig 30627 bp, 24 predicted proteins | sample 5204241 | NCBI WGS metagenome assembly WBZT01 (sample SAMN12344358, study PRJNA552823) | activated sludge metagenome | biome: Activated sludge suspended growth; feature: Nitrification reactor; material: Wastewater; isolation source: activated sludge from nitrification reactor of wastewater... | reverse complement strand
GCGCGCGCCGGGCACGGGCCGGCTCATGTGGGTGTTCGCCGACGTCGACGTGGACACCGACGGCAGCGTGGGCCCCGACGGCCTGCGCGCACGCCTCGGTCTCGGCCTCGACGTGAACGCGTTCTGCACCGCGCTCTTCACGCCGCTGCGGCCGTAGGCGAGGGGCGCCGGACCGACGGCGGCCGCAGTGCGCGACGGCGGCACGTTCGGCTCGGCATCCTGCCTCGCCTCACTGCATCCAGTCGCGGCTCCCGCCATCCCTGGCTCCGCCGCTCCTCGGACGCACCGCCGTCGCGCACTGCGGCCGCCGTCGGTCCGGGGTCTTCGCGACGCGAAACGGCGGGCCCGATCGCTCGGACCCGCCGTTCGCATTCGGCGCGTGCGTGTGGGCGCGCCGACCCGGAATGCGTCTACTTCGCCTGCACCTTGTACGGCGGGTGCTCCGGACGCACGACCGTCTTCGTCTTCAGCTGCTCGAGCGTCCACTCGATGGCCTTCTCCAACTGCAGGTCATGGCCGTTCACCATCGACTCGGGCGTGTTCTCGACCTCGAAGTCGGGATCGACGCCGTGGTTCTCGACGAGCCACTTGCCGTCGGTCGAGTACATGCCGAAGTCCGGCATGGTCACCGAGCCGCCGTCCACGAGCGGCAGGTCGTGGCTGATGCCGACGAGACCGCCCCACGTGCGCTTGCCGATCACGGGGCCGAGGCCGCGCATGCGGAAGTAGAACGGGAACGCGTCGCCGCCGGAGCCGGCGTACTCGTTCGCGAGGATGCACTTCGGTCCGTCGAGCGCCGTCGACGGCGTGCGGCCCGCGCGGCCCTCGCGCTGCGACCAGTACACCCACGTCGTGCGCTCGAGACGCTCCACGAAGAAGTCGGGGATGAACCCGCCGCCGTTGAAGCGCTCGTCGACGATGATCGCCTGCTTGTCGACCTGCGGATAGAAGCCCTTGCTGAACTCCTGGATGCCGGCGATGGCGGTGTTGGGCACGTGGACGTACGCCACGCGGCCGCCGGTCGCCTTCTGCACCTTGTCGTAGTTGTCGCGCACCCACGCGACGTAGCGCAGGCCCGTCTCGCTGGGCACGGGCTTCACGACGTACGTGCGCGCCTTCGGATCGTTCGCCGACGCGCCGACCTTGATCGTCGTCTGCATGCCGGTGGTGCCGGTGAACGCGGCGTACACGTTCTCGGGTGCGCGCACCGGTCGGCCGTTCACCTCGAGCAGGTAGTCGCCGTCCTTGACGCCGATGCCGGGCTCGCCGAGCGGCGCGTGCTCGTCGGAGTTCCAGTCGCGGCCGCGATAGATCTTCGCGAAGCGGTACAGGCCCGACGCGGCGTCCAGCGACCAGTCGACGCCGAGCAGCCCGACGCTCGTGCGCGGCACCTTCGGCAGGTCGCCGCCGCTGACGTAAGTATGCGATGTGCCCAGCTCGCCGATCAGCTCGCCGAGGATGTAGTTGAGGTCGGCGCGGTGCGCGACGTACGGCACCAGCTGGCGGTAGCGCTCGCCGACGGCCTTCCAGTCGAGCCCGGCCATCGCCGGGTCGTAGTAGAAGTCGCGCTCGAGGCGCCACGCCTCGTTGAACATCTGCATCCACTCGGCGCGCGGATCGACGAGCGTCGTGAGCGACGAGACGTCGATGCGGCCGTCACCGACCTTCTTGCCCTCGGCGAGCTCGGTGATGCCCCACGTGCCGCCCTTGTGGTAGAGCACCTTGCCGCCGTCGCGCGACAGCGAGTAGCCGCCGTCGATGCCCGCGAGCACGGTCTTGTCCTCGCGCTTCTCGAGGTCGAACACGTGCAGGCTCACCGGCGCGTTGCCGTCCTCGTCCGGCGTCGTGTCGACCGACAGCCACACCAGCTTGCCCTTCACCGCGCTCAGGCTGTTGTAGCGGCCGGCGTCGACGGGGATCTCGGCGGTGCGGTTCGCGAGGCCCGCCAGGTCGATGTGCAGGCTCGGCTCGGCCGGCTTCGCGTCCTTCGCGCCCTTGCCGCCCTTGCCGGGCTTGTCGTCACCGCCCTTGTCGTCGCCCTTGTCGGCGGGCGTGCCCGTCTCCTCGTCGCTCTCGGGTGCGACCGGCGACGCGATCGTGTCCTGCAGCGACATCGCGTAGAGCTTGTCCGTCGCGCTGAAGTGGATGTTCAGCTCGAACGCGCCCAGCTCGGGCGTGAACGTGCGGCGCGAGATGAAGAAGAGGTACTTGCCCTCGGGATCGAACACCGGCTCGAAGTCGTCGGAGAGCCCCTCGGTCACCGGAGTGACCTTGCCGCTCTCGAGCGAGTAGAGCTGGATCGTGCCGAAGCCCGCGGACGTCGGCGCCGAGAACGCGAGCCACTTCGAGTCCCCCGACCACGCGTAGTCGTGGATCTCGCCGTTCTCGCTGCGGTAGACCTGCGTGATCTTGCCCGTCGTGACGTCGGCCCAGTACACGGCCTTGGTCTTGTCCGAGAACGCGAGCTTCTTCGAGTCCGGCGACCAGCGCGGCGCGAAACGGAAGGTCGCGCCCTCGCGCGTCACCTGGCGGTCCGGCGTCTTGCCGTCGGCGCCGATCACGTGCAGCTGGTATTCGCCGCTCTTGTCGGAGAGGTACGCGATCCAGCGGCCGTCCGGCGACCACGCCGGGTCGCGCTCGCGCGCGCCGGGCGTGTGCGTGAGGTTGCGCACGTCGCCCTTCTCGGCGGGCACCGTGAACAACTCGCCGCGCGCCTCGATCACCGCGCGCTTGGCCGAAGGCGACAGGTCGCCACCGGTGATGTCGTCGGCCACGCTGCGCCACTCGGGACGCGTCGCGGGCTTGTCGTCCGGCACCATCACCGAGATCTTCACCGGCTTCTCGTCTGCGGTGCTCATCACCCACAGGTAGCCGCCGTTCTCGAACACGATCGCGTCGCCGCCGATGCTCGGCCACTTCACGTCGTACTCGGCGAACTGCGTCACCTGCCGGCGCTGCTTCGTGTCGAGGTCGTACGCCCACAGGTTCGCGTTGCGGCCGCCCTGGTCGGAGCAGTAGTAGACCGTGCGACCGTGCAGCATCGGCCACTCGTCGGCGCCCTCCCAGTCGGTGATCTTCTGCGACGCGTTCTTCGCGAAGTCGTAGACCCAGATGTTCGGCGCGTTGCCGCCCTTGTAGTGCTTCCACGTGCGGCGGTCGTAGCTGGGCGAGACGAACGCGAGCAGGTTGGCGTCGGAGGAGAAGCTCGCGTAGCCCGCGGTCGGCAGGGCGAGCGGCTGCTCGAAGCCGCCGTCGGCCGAGATCTTGAAGAAGCGGTCGAAGCGCATCGGCGCCGATGCGCGCGGCGAGCGGATCAGGATCGACTTGCCGTCCGGATACCACTCGGCGACGAGGTCGCCACCGGGATGGTAGGTGAGCCGCTTGGGCTCGCCGCCCTCGGCGGGCATCACGTACGCGTCCGTGTTGCCGTCGTACTCGGCCGTGAAGGCGACCGAGCGGCCGTCGGGCGAGAGCTTGGGGAAGAGCTCGAGGCCTTCGTGGCTCGTGAGGCGCTGCGCGGTGCCGCCCGTGCGCGCGACGGTCCACAGGTCGCCGGCGTACACGAACACGATGCGGTCGCCCTGGACGTCGGGCATGCGCATCAGGCGGCATTCTTCGAGCGCGAGCGCGGGGGCGGCGATCGCGGCGAGCGCGAGCAGACCGAACGCGACCGCGGTGGCGAGTCGGCGGAACATGCGGGGATTCCTCCTGTGAAGTGAGGTGAGGGCGGGATCGCCCCCGAGGATGCGACGCGGCGCAGTCTCCGGAGCGCCTCCGGGCCGGTCAAGACGTGGCGCGCGAGCGCGGCGCCCGGCTCGCCCGGCGCGGATCGGCGCGGATCGGCGCGGGCCCCGCGCGTTACGCGGCCCGGCCGCAGGCAGTTGCGCGCGCGCTGGCTCTCAAGGCGGGACCTGCGCGAGCCGATAACGCCCGGGTCGAATCCACCCGCTGCCCGCACCGTCGAGGGAAGGAGTCCGTCGACCCGTGAACGCGAACGTCCGCTCGGGGCATCCGCCCGACGACGCACGCCCGCACACCCTGTCCGAGCCCGCGATCCGCTCGGCCTCGGCGTGGGTCGCGCAGCTCGCGCGCACGCTCAAGACGTGCCGGCTCTACGACGCCGCCAACCCGGCGGTGATCCGGTTCCGCGACGAGCTCGCGCAGGCCACCGAGCACCTCGTGGAGGAGCACGGCTCGCTCACGTTCGCGTTCACCGCGAACGACGTGCTCTGCGACGGTCGCTCGACCTACCCGGCGCGCTCGCGCGAGGACAACCTCGCGTACCCGTTCCATCGCGACGGCGTGCGCTCGATCACGCTCAACCCCGGGATCGATCGCGTCGAGGTCGCGACGCTGCTCGACATCGTGCTCGCGGTGACGGGCACGCATCTCGACGACGGCGATCTCGTGACGCTGTTCTGGGAAGCCGACCTGCGTCACATCGACGCCGACTTCATTCCCGCCGAGGGCGACACGGGCGGCCCGACCGGGCCCGAGCCCGCGGACGGACAGGGCGCGCTCATCCCGTGGCCCGCGGCGCAGGACGAGGACGAGAAGCCCGCCGAGGACGCGAAGCCCGACCCCGACGCGAAGGGACGCTCCGAGGACTGGTCGCTCGGCGAGCTCACGGTCGAGGTCGAGGCGAGCTACGTCGAGCTCGACGCGATCGCGCCGGCCGAGACCGAACGCTTCCGCCGGGAGTTCGCCGACGAGCACGCGATCGGCGCCGAGGCGGCGGCGCTCGCGATCGCGACGGCGTGCCTGAACGCCGGCGCGCAACCCGACGATCAGCGCGAGATCTCCGGCTTCATGCCGCGCGTGCTGCGCGGCGCGGTCGCGTCCGGCGCGTGGGAGGAAGCGCGCGCCGCGCTCGAGACGCTGCGCGAGCTGCGCACGCCGCTGTGGTCGGAGGAGACGTTCGTGCAGGAGCTGCTGCAGCCCGTCTCGGTCGTGCGCGTGGTCGAGCAGCTCGACCTGCAGGAGCCCGCCGCCGTCGGCGCCTTCCTGCAGCTCGCGAAGGCGGTGGGCGACGCCGGCATCGACTGGCTCACGCTGACGCTGTGCGAGAGCCAGAGCCGCACGACGCGCACCGTGCTCGCCGAGGCGATCGCGCAGCGCTGCCACGACCGCCCCGAGCGGCTCTCGCCGTGGCTGTCGGATTCGCGCTGGTACGTCGTGCGCAACATGGCCTACATCCTCGGCTGGATCGGCGGGCCGGCGATCGTGCCGCTGCTGCAGGTCGCGATCCGTCACGAGGACGCGCGCGTGCGCGCACAGGTCGTCGCGTCGCTCGCGCAGGTCGAGCTGCGCCATTCGCGGCCGCTGCTGGTGCGCGCGCTCGACGGCGCCGACACGCGGCTCTTCTGCCAGGTGCTCGCGCAGCTCTCCGGCGCGCGCGATCCCGCGACGGCGCGCTACCTCGTCGCCTACGTGCAGCAGGAGCGCTTCGCGACGCGCCCGCCCGAGGAGCGCCGCGCGCTCTACGCCGCGATCGCGTCGGTGGGCGGCGACGAGATCGTGCCCGACCTCGAGCGCGAGCTCTCGCGCGGCAACTGGTTCGACCGTTCGCTGGAGATCCACCGGCACAACGTCGCGCGCTGTCTCGCGCGCATCGGCACCGCGCACGCGCGGTCGGTGCTCGAGGAAGCGGCGCGCTCGCGGCGCGCGCCCGTGCGGCAGGCGGCCGCCGCGGCGCTCGGCGCGATGAGGGAGGCGGCATGAGCGAAGCCCCGCGCGACGCGCACGGATCGGAAGCCCTCGCGGCGATGGGCGAGTCGCTGCTGGTGCGCCTGTCGGCGCTCATGCGCACGGCGCGCACGTACGACGTCTCCAACCAGGCGTTCCAGCGCCAGCTCTCCGCGTTCACCGAGGTGACGCGCGAGCTGTTCCGCGAGGAGGACGAGATCACGCTCGTCGTGCTGGCCGACTACCTCTACCTGAACGGCGTGCGCATCAAGGCGCACACGTCGGTGCTCGGCGCCTACCACGCACTCATGGCCGACTTCGAGCGCCGGCAGGTCGGCGGCCTGCGCTTCCTGACCGGCGTCGAGGCCGCCGAACTGGAGCGCTTCTTCCAGATCTTCACCGCGGCCGAGGATTCCGGGCTCGCGGAGCGGCTCGCCGAGACGCTCGCCGAGGCCGCGATCACGCATGTGCAGGTGGTGCCGCCGAGCGAACTCGAGGCCGAGGACCTCCAGCGCGCGCTCGAGGAGCAGCCGACGCCGCAGGGCGAGCGCGCGCGGGCGCGGAAGTCCTACTGGCGCGCCGTGCTCGGCACCAAGAAGGTGCTGCTGCGCACGCAGCAGAACGGGCGGCCCGACCTGCGCCAGGCCAAGCGCCTCGTGCAGCCGATCGTCGACAACATCATGAAGCACGAGTACTCGATCGTCGGTCTCACGGCGCTCAAGGACCACGACGAGTACACGTACACGCACTGCGTCAACGTCGCGGTGCTGTCGATCTCGATCGGCCAGCAGCTCAAGCTCCCGCGCCAGACGCTCGCCGATCTCGGCGTCGCCGGGCTGCTGCACGACCTCGGCAAGATGGCCGTGCCGGGCGACGTGCTGCGCAAGCCGGGCGCGCTGACCGCCGAGGAGTGGGTGCTGATGAAGCGCCATCCGCTCGAGGGCGCGCTGATGATCGCGCGCATGCCCGGGCTTTCGGGCCCGATGCTCGACGCGATGCGCGCGTGCCTCGAGCACCACATGAACTACAACCGCACCGGCTACCCCACGGTGAGCATGGAGTGGGGGCAGGCGACGCTGTCGCGCGTGGTCGCGATCGCGGACTGTTTCGACGCCATCACCGCGCACCGCGCGTACCACAAGCGCCCGCGCACGCCGTTCGAGGGCCTGCAGATCCTGCTCGGGCCGAACCGCACGAACTTCGATCCCGCGGTGCTGTGGGCGCTCGTGCGCGCGGTCGGTCTCTATCCCGCCGGCACCGTCGCGCAGACCGAGTCGGGCTACGTCGTGCTCGTGACGAGCCCGAACCCGAAGGACGTCACGCGTCCGCACGCGCGCGTGCTCGTGCGTCCCGATGGTTCGTCACCGCCCGAGGAAGAGCCGGAGATGTGGGACCCGATGCCGGACGCCGAGCACGTCGTGCGCGTGCTCATCCCCGAGGAGCACGGCTTCCGGACGTCGAACCTGCTCGCGGCCTGACCCGCGCGGCGGGCGCGCCGCCGGGATCGCCCACCAGCACGAACGGTCCCCAGTACGCCGGGTGCGCGTACGGATGCCGGCCATCGGGCGTCGCGAACGCTCGCAGTTCCGCCTGCGCCGCCGCGAGCGCGGCCGCGCGATCGCCGCCGAGCGCGGGATCGTCGAGCTTCGCGTAGAACGCGCGCATCAGGTGCGACGTCGCTTCGTCGTCGACGGCCCACACCGAGACGAGCAGCGAGCGCGCGCCCGCGGCGAGGAACGCCTCCTGCAGCCCGAGCGAACCTTCCGATGCCGACGCCATGCCGTTCGACGACTGGCAGCCCGCGAGACAGACGAGGTCGGCGTCGAGCTTCCACTGCGACGCGACCTCGCGCGCGAGCAGCCGCGAGCCGCGCGCGTCGCCGGGCGCGTCGGGCGCGAGCACGATCGCCGCATCGAGCGGGTGCCGCGCGTCGATCGCGGTGTGCGCCGAGAAGTGCAGCAGCCCGTAGCCCGCGAGCGAGCCGCTCGCCGCCAGCGCGCGCAGGCTCGACACGCGCGCCTCCGAACCCGCGAGCGTCGTCGTCACCGGCCAGCGCGCGGCGATGTCGCGCATCTCGTCGCGCGAACCCGGCAGCCGCGCCCAGCGCTCGGGGTCGCCCGGCGCGTACGCCGGATCGCCGACCAGCAGCGCCGCCTTCGCGCGTGTCGCGTCGCGCGAGGCGCGCTCGCGCTCGTGCACGAACAGCAGGGCCGAGGGCGAGTACGAGATCGCGAAGCGTTCGCCGAGCCAGCGGCCGCGATCGTCCTGCAGCACGCCGAGCGGTCCGCCTGCGACGAGATCGGGCGCGCACACGACGAGCTTCGCGACGCCGTCGAGCTCCGGTTCGAGTTTCGCGAACCATTCGCGCCACATGCGGCGCGCCATCGCCGACGCGGCGTGCGCGTCCTCGACGCGGCGCGGCCAGCGCGCGGTCGCGATCAGCTCGCCCCAGAGCACGTCGCGCGTACCGCCCGTGCGCGGCCCGCTCGACGTGACACGGTCCAGTCGCACCCAGCGGACCGGCCGGCCGTGCCGCACGACGCATCCCCACATCGGATCGTTGCCGGCGATCACCGGCGAAGGACTGCTCGCCCACGTCACCATCGCCTCGTCGTCCGCGAGCGTTTCGCTCACGCGCTCCAGCACGCCGCGCCACGGATCGACGCGCGCCGAGTCGGTGCCGAGCAGCCGGTTGGAGAGCAGCCGGCTCGAACCGCGCGCGAGCTGCTCGAACGCGTCCTCGCCGCGGCCGTCGGCGGCGAGCGCCATCGCGAGATCGCGGTACGTGCCGAGTCCCGCGACGACCGAGCTGCCCTCGTCGCGCGGCGATCGCGCCCACACCGATTCGCGCACCGCGACCGCTTCGCGCAGCACGCCGACCGCTTCGCGGTCACGACCGAGCTGGTGCAGCGCGCGACCGAGCAGCGCGAGCCGCACGCTGCGCGAGCTGCCCGGCGCCGCGGACGGCGGGGTCGCGGCAAGCGCCTCGCGCGCGAAGCGCTCGACCTCGTCCCAGCGGCCTTCGCTCGCGCGCAGGAACGCCATGCCACCGAGCGTCGCGGCCACGTCGTCGTCGACGGGGCCGAGTCGCGCGCGGCGCGCGTCGTACGCGCCGCGGAAGAGCGCGAACGCGAGCGCGGGCCGGCGCTCGACGCGGTGCACGTTCGCGAGGTTCTGCAGCGTCTTCGCGAAGGCGAGCGACGTCGGGCCCTCGGTCGCCGCGAGGACGCGCAGCGCGTTGCCGTAGTGCCGCAGCGCGAGCGCCGAGCCGGCGCGTCCGGAGTAGTTCTTCGCGAGCCTTCCGCGCAGGTCCTCGACCGCCGCGAGGTACGGATGCGCGGTCCCGAGCTCGGCCACGAAGCCCGCGGCGGCGTCGGTCGCGCGCGCCTCGCCGTCCTCGACGCGGGCGAGCGCGAAGTCCGCTTCGCCGAGCGCGAGCGCCGCCTCGGCGGTGCGCACGTCGTGCGGCCCGAGCCACGTGTGCCGCAGCGTCCACGCGAGGCGCGCGTGCACCTCCGCGGCGGCGAGCGAGTCGGTGGACGCGTCGAGGCGGCCGTCCGAGAGCTGGCGCTCCGACTCCGCGACCGCGCGCTGGCCGTCGAGCGGCAGCGACGCCTGGCGCTCGAGCGAGCGCGCGAGCGCATCGGCCTCGCGCACCCGCCACGCCGGCTCGCGCCACGCGCGCGCGAGTGAGCGCGCGCGGCGGGCGAGGAGCAGCGCTTCGGCCGGCCGGTCCGCGGCGACGAGCGAATCGACGCGCGCAGCGAGCGCGGGCCACGGGTCGCGCGACGCCTCGACGAACGGCCGGGGCGGAACGCAGCCGGCGACGGCGGCCGCGAGGACGAGGGCCGCGAGTCCGCGCACGGTCAGGGCACGAACGGCATCGACGGATCGTGCGTCGCGAGCGCGCGTTCGATCGAGTCGGCCGATGCGCCTTCGCCCGCACGGCGCAGCGCACGCGCGTAGAGCGCAATCGCGTCGCGGCGCCACGGCTCCGGCACGTCGAGCCAGCGCACGCCGCGCAGCAGCGCGATCGCCGCGTGCGCGTCGCCGAGCGCGAGCTTCACGTCGGCGAGGTAGACGCGGCGCAGCGGCTCCGCGCCGCCCGTGGTGCGCGCGGCCGACAGTTCGCGCTCGGCCGCGGCGAGATCGTGTCGCGCGTACGCGTCGAGCCCCGCGGTCAGGTGCGCGTCTTCGCCTTCGCCCGCGCGCGTGCCCACCGCCGCGCCGGGCGAAGGCAGGTGCGAAGGCGCGTCGCTCACGCGCGGCGCGGGGCGCAGCATCGGGATCGTGCCCGCGATCACGAGCACCGCCGCCGCGGCCGCGAGCCACGCCGTCGCGGGACGGCGGTACCACGCGATCGGCGTCACGACGCGTGCGCGCGCACCCGGCGCATCGGCGGCCGCGCGCTCGGCGGCGCCGACGTGTGCGCGCAGGCGTGACTCGCACGCGGGGCACGCGGCGAGGTGGGCGAGTGCCGCTGCGCGCTCGCCCGCCGGCAGCAGGCCGAGGTGCAGGTCCGCGCAGCGCGTGTCGTCGAGATGGCGATTGTCGAGCCGCGGCTCAATCGCGCTCATGTGCATCGTCCTCTTCGCGCTCCGTCGCGGCCGATTCCGCGAGGAACGCCCAGATTTCCACGAAGGCGCCCGGTCGCAGCTCGGCGTCCGGATGCCCCTTGCCGTTCATGCATTCGCGCAGCGCGGCGCGCGCCCGCTGCACGATCACGTCCACGTGTGCCGCGCTCACCGAGAGCCGAGCCGCAATCTCGCGGCTCGGCCGCTCGAGGAAGACCCTCCGGAACCACGCCCGGCGCGAGCGAGGCGCCAGGCCCGCGACGCACTCGCGCAACGCCGAGGCGAACTCGCGCGCCGCCAGCCGGTCCTCCGGCCGCGCGGGTTCCGAGCCCTCGCCCGACAGCGCCGACGTCCATGCGTTCACGTCCTCCGGTCCCGGACATTCGCGACCACGGCGCCGCGCCAGGTCCACGAGCGCGTGCCGGGCGACCCGCGCGACGTAGCCCGAGATCTCGTGCTCCGCGCGTCCCTGCGGATCCCATTGACCTTCTTCGGCCTGGAGCAGGAGTTCTAACGCCTTCTGCGACGCGAGGTCCTCGAGATCCTCGCTGCGCACCGGCGCGATGCGCCCGGCCTGCGCGCGCAGCGCCGCGAACAGGCCCGCGTGCAGCAGCGGCCAGAGCTCGGAGCGCGCGCCGTCGCGCTGTGGGGGCGTCGCGCGGCGCAGCCGGGGAATCGCCTCGGCGACGCGCGCGGGCCAGCGCGGGGAGGGCACGGGGGAGGAAGACATGCGTCGAGCGTATCGCCCCGCACGGGTCCGCCGGAAGCGGGTTCGGTGTCGCCGAACCCGACGGCGCGCTTCGCGGGGCCGGCCCGGGACGCCGGCGTCGGGTCGCACCCGCCTGCAAAGGAGAAGGGCGGTGCCTTTCGGCACCGCCCTTCGGGTTCAGTGGGTCCGCCGTGCGAGCCTGGACGCTCCCCGTTGTTCCAGCTCCACCGCCGCGGCCCCACCTCGGTTGGACGACGCGTCAGTCGTCGTCCCAGTCGTCACGATCGTCGCGGTCGTTCACCCAGTGACCGTGCTTCCAGTAGAGGACCTGCACGCAGACGTCGGTGCGGTCGTTCACGACCCGGATCACGCGCGGTCCGTTGCGGCCCCACGCCGCATCGCTGCACTCGTCGAGCGTGTCCCACCAGCGATTGCCGTACGCGTCCTCGTAGCGATAGCGGGGCGGCGGCGGCGCGCACTCGCGTTCGTGCACGACGACGGGCTGCGCGTGCGAGAGTGCGCTTCCGAGGATGAAGCCGCCGACGAGCCCCGCGAGCGCCGGGCCGGCGCCGTGGTGATGGCCGACCTCGCGGACCACGACGACGCGCGAGCCGTGGCGACCCCAGCGGCCGTGATCGACGTGCTTCCAGCGGCGGCCGCCCGGATCCGCCAGCGCGGCGGTCGAGAAGGTGGCGAGACCGGTGGCCAGCGCGAGCGCGGCGAGCGTCCAGCGAGTCAGCGAGGGCTTGAGCATCATGGCGTTCCTCCGGGTTCGAGTAGCTGTCGTCGCCGGAGCAGATGAGCAGGCCGCGTGCCACCGGCCGCCGCACGCGCCGGGCGCGCGATTGGCGCGGGAATTCGCGCGGCCTGACGGATCGTGAACGACGCGAGTTCCGGGGCGTGTGGCGCGTGCGCCACAGCCGCGCCTCACCCGCGCGACGCCGGGATCCCGTTCGCGCGGCGCCGGAGCACGCGCGGCGCGGAGGTCACGCCGCGCCGCGCGTCCGCGCCGTGCGCGTCAGTGCGCGCCGTGATGGTGCTGCGCGCGCATCGCGAGGTACCACGCGAGCGCGAGCAGCGCATCGAGGTCGGGCAGCACGCGCGCCGTGTCCTCGAGCTCGAGGACGGCACGGCGGCGCAACAGCACCGGCCGCGTGAGCACGTGCACCAGCGGCAACTTATCGCTCGTGTGCACGCCCCATCGCGTGCGCCAGAAGCTCTCGCGCCGCCACAGCAGCGCCGGCTGGCCCGCGCGCTCGAAGCGCCCGCCGCCCCACCACGAGGCGCGATGACGCACGAGCGGCTCGGCGCCGTCCTCGGCGAACACGAGCACGTCGCTCGGGAAGCGCGTCTGCAGCGTGTACGTCCGCGCGGCGAACGTCGCGCGCGACTTCGTGCCGAGCATGCCGTGCCCGCCGAGCTCGCCGACCGCGCGGCCGTCGACCGCGAGGACCCAGCGCGCGCGCCACCGCGAGGGCTGCTCCCACGTCCAGGTGCCGCGCGCCTTCGGATCGAACGGCGCGAGCGCGGCGCGGCGCTCGGCCTCGGCATCGGGCGTGTCCGGTGCGAACGGCCACGGGCTCACGGTCATCGCTCCTTCTTCGCGCGCCTGGCGTCGGGTGAACGGCCTTCCTGCTGGAGCGCGCGGCGCAGGACGAACTCGATCTGCGCGTTCAGGCTCCGCAGGTCGTCCGACGCCCACTTCTGCAGGGCGTCGAGGACCGCCGGATCGATCCGGAGCAGGAAGGGTTTGCGTTCCGCCACCGTCACTCCATCGTCACTGGTACAGCGTGCCCGCGTTCACGATCGGCTGCGTCTCGTGTTCACTGCACAGCACCACGAGCAGGTTGCTCACCATCGCCGCCTTGCGCTCCTCGTCGAGCGTCACGACTTCGCGCTTGCTCAGCTCGTCGAGCGCCATCTGCACCATGCTCACCGCGCCCTCGACGATCTTCGTGCGCGCCGAGATCACGGCGCTCGCCTGCTGGCGGCGCAGCATCGCGTTGGCGATCTCCGGCGCGTAGGCGAGGTGGCTGATGCGCGCCTCGATCACCTCGACGCCGGCCTTCTCCAACCGCGCCTGGATCTCCTTCTTCAGGTCCTCGGCGACCTCGGCGATGTTTGCGCGCAGCGACATCTGCCCGGGCTCGTGCGCGTCGTAGGGATGCGACGTCGCCAGGTTGCGCAGCGCCGCTTCGCTCTGCACGTGCACGAAGTTGTCGTAGTTGTCGACCTGGAAGATCGCTTCGGCCGTGTCCACCACCCGCCACACCACCACCGCCGCGATCTCGATCGGGTTGCCGTCGTGGTCGTTCACCTTGAGCTTGTTGCTCTCGAAGTTGCGGACGCGCAGGGACACCTTGCGCTTGGTCGCGAACGGATTCGTCCACCACAGGCCGGGACGGCGTTCGGTGCCGACGTACTGGCCGAACAGCACCACCACGCCACCGACGTTCGGGTCGACGACGAAGAACCCGGCCATCAACGTCAGCACGACGAACATCGCGACCACGGACGCGATGGCGAACGCGACGTGGTGGGCCTGCGCGGCCAGCACGAGCGTCCACACGGTGCCGATCAGCAGCAGGGGCAGGACGACGAGCATCCGGTCGCCGGCGCTGGTCTGGGCTTGGCTTTCGCGGATCATGGAAGTGCGACCTCCTTTCAGGGTCGAATGCTAGCGAGATGATATCACTTCGCTAGCACGTGTTCTACGGGCCGTCCGCCGGGCCGGTTGCACCGCGGCCTGCGGCCGTCGCAACCTCTTGTCCCGCTCCGACTCGCACGGGATAATCCGCCGCCCTTTCCATCGGAACGCCATGACCCGACCGCTGCTGCCACTCATCGATCTGTCGGCGCTGGGCTTCCAGGCCCTGTTCACGCTGGTACTCGCCGGCGTGTACCTCGGCCTGTTCCGCCAGCAGCGCCAGCGGTGGTACCTGACGTGGGCAGCCGCATGGGCGCTGTACGCGGCGCGGCTCGCGTTCATCTCCGGCTACATCGTGCACCGCGACGAGGGCCGCGCGGCGGAGTGGTGGCTGTTCGGCCATCAGTCGGCGACCGCGCTCACCGCGTTGCTGCTGCTCTACGCCGCGCTGCAGTTCTCGCGGAACGTGCGCTGGCGCCAGCGCTACCTGATCGTCGGCGGCGTGGCGGTCGGCTGGGCCGCGTACTCGGTGCTCGGCATCCACAACATGGCCGTGGCCGGCACGTCGAACGTGCTGCTGCTCGCGGGCGTGACGTTGTGGACCGGCGTCGTCTTCTGGCAGCTCCTGCGCCGCGCGCCCTCGACCGGCACGCGCATGCTCGCGTGGACGTTCACGGTGTGGGGCCTGCACCACCTCGACTACCCGTTCCTGCGCCCGCTCGGTTCGGGCGTGCTGATCGGCGTGCTGATCGACGTGGTGTTCATCCTCGCGGTGACGATCGGCACGCTCGTGATGGTGCTCGGACAGGAGCGGCGCACGCTCGCGCAGCGCACGCAGCAGCTCGAGCAGCTCACGCAGCTGCTGCTGCGCGCGCAGGAGGAAGAGCGTCGCCGCATCGCGCGCGAGCTGCACGACGAGGCGGGCCAGGCGCTCACGGCGGCGAAGATCTCGCTCGATCTCGCCGGACACGCCGAGGAGAGCGGCATGGTCGGGCGGGCGCTCGAGCAGGTGCGCGATCTCTCCGAGCTGCTGCGCCCGCGCGCGCTCGACGACCTCGGGCTCGTGTCGGCGCTGCGCGCGCTGGTCGACGACTTCGGGCGCCGCACGCAGATCGAGGTGAGCCTCGAGACGAGCGACGAGGACCCGTGGCCCTCCGACGTCGCGCTCGTCGTGTACCGCGTCGTGCAGGAAGCGCTCACCAACGTCGCGCGCCACTCGGGCGGCCGGAATGCATGGGTGCGCCTCGAGCGCGACGCGCGCGAGGCGCGGTTCTCGATCGAGGACGACGGACACGGCACCGCGGGTGATCCGCGCCCGCATCTGGGCTTGCTCGGCATGCGCGAGCGCGTCACCTTGGTCGGCGGCGAACTCGTGCTCGAACAGGCCGAAGCGGGCGGACTGCGCGTCTCGGCCGTGCTGCCGCTCAAGGGGGGGCAATGAACGATTCGGATCCCGGCGTCGTCGAACGGCCGTCGCGCACGCGCGTGATGCTGGCCGACGACCATCCGCTCGTGCGCTCCGGCGTGCGCCGCGTGCTCGAGGGCGTGAAGTGGATCGAGGTCGTGGGCGAGACCGAGTCGGGTGCCGAGACGCTCAAGGCGCTGCGCGACGTGCAGCCCGACGTGCTGCTGCTCGACCTGAACATGCCGGACGGCGACGGGTTCTCGGTGCTGCGCGAGGCGCGCTCGCTCGCGCCCGACACGCACATCATCGTGCTCACGATGCACGCTCAGCCCGAGTACATCACGCGCGCCGTACGTGACGGCGCGAACGGCTACCTGCTCAAGGACCTCGCGGTGCAGGACCTGGTCGGCGCCGTCGAGGCCGTGATCACGGGCGGCTCGTTCTTCAGCGAGCGCGCCCAGCGCGCGCTGGCCGAGAGCCTGCGTTCCGGTGGCACCACGGATTCGCCGCTCGCCAAGCTCACCGGGCGCGAGCGCGAGGTGTTGGTCGCGGTGGCGCGCGGCATGACCACCAAGGAGATCGCGGCGCGGCAGAACATCAGCGCGCGCACCGTCGAGACGCACCGCGCGAACCTGATGCGCAAGCTCGACCTGAGGTCGGTCGCGCTGCTGACGCAGTTCGCGATCCGCGAAGGCCTGATCGAGGACTCCGAGGCCGGTCGCTGAGATCCGCGGCGCGCGTGCCGGCCCGGCCCGGCGTCGCGAGGCCGCTCGTCGCGCCGCTCGTCAGCGCGCCGTGCGCGCCGCAAGACGCCGCGCGAACCGCACGCGAGAGCCCGGCGAAACGCGGCGTACTCCCGCGGGAGTGGTCCTTGCGGACCATGCGGCTCCGTAACTCTACGGAGGCGATTTTCCGCACCACTCCGAATGGCGAGACGTTCTCCCGAGAGCCGATAGTCGCGGGGTCATGAACTCCCCCGACGCCATCCGCCCGATCGCCGCGATCCTCGCCGCCGCGCTGGCCCTTTCGGCCCCGGCGGCGTTCGCGCGCTCGGATGCCGACAGCTCTCGCGTTCGCGGCGTGGCCGACACCGTGACGGTGCTCAAGCCGGTCGTGGTCCGGGGCGCGCGCAACACGTCATCCCCCGAGCGTGTCTCGGCCACGACCGTGCGACTCGACCGCTCCCGCGTGGTCCGCTTCGTTCCCTCCACCGTCGGCGATGCCCTCGTCGCCATTCCCGGCCTCAGCATCTCGCGCACGGGTCCGTGGGCGACGCAGGTCTCCATGCGCGGGCTCTCCGGTGAGCGGGTCGCCGTCATGGTCGACGGTGTTCGCCTCGAGACGGGCCGCGGACACGGTGCGCAGACCTCGCTGGTGCCGGTCGACCGCGTCGAGCGCATCGAGGCGCAGCCCGGCACCGGCAGCGCGGTCAACGGCTCCGATGCGCTCGCCGGCACACTGGAGTTCACCACGCATGCCTCGCTGCTCACGCCGTCGCGCCGGGCCACGCTCACGCTCTGCGGCCGCACGGCGACGCCGGGTGGCGAGCACGCCGAGTTCGGGCGCTTGCGGTGGATGTCACCGCGCGTCGGCGTCGAGATGTCGGGCAACGCGTCGGTGCTCGAGCACCTCGTGGCGGCACCCGACCGCACGCTCGACCACAGCGGCTACCGCGACCAGGACGTGACCGGTCGCGTGTCGGCGCTCGTCGGGCCGGCCACGCTCGATTTCGAGCACTCCGCGCACCGCGCGTACGACGTCCAGTTGCCCGCCCTGCAAACCAATTCCGGCACGACGGCCTACTTCCCGCTGCAGTCGCGCGACGCGGACCGGCTCGAGGTGAGCACGCCCGCGGCCGGGCGCGTTCCGGCGCTTCGCGTTCTGGGCGTCGTGCAGCACTTCTTCACGGGCTACACCGAGTACATCGTCGAGCCGCACTACCTGCCGACCGGGCAGCACGTCACCGACAGCAAGACCACGTACCGCAGCACGATTCCGATGTGGTCGCGCAGCGTCCAGCCGTCGGCCGACTTCGGGCCGCTGCGCGTGTTCGGCGAGTACCGCTACGAGACCACGACGGGGCCCGTGACCATCGACTCGACCGTCTTCCGCGTCACCACCGGCGCGCGCACGTTCGCGATCACCAAGCCCGGCGAGGCCGTGCCGCCGGCGCGCCGACGCGTCTGGGCCGCCGGGACCTCGGGCTGGGCGTCGCAGTACGGTTTCCGCTTCGACGGCGGCCTGCGCTGGGACCTCATGCGGACGAGCAACGAAACGACGCCGTGGAGCATCGCCAGCGCACGCCACCTCACGGACCGGCGGCTGAGCGGCGAGGCCGGCCTCTCTCGTTCGATCGGCGGCTGGACGCCCTTCGTGCACGTCGCGAACAATTTCCGCGCCCCGAACCTCGACGAGCGTTTCGCGCACATGATGGTGCACGGCGGCCTCGACGTGAGAGGCAACCCCGATCTGGTGCCCGAGCACTCGACGACCGCCGAAGCGGGGCTGAAGACGCCCGAGTGCCTCGGCGGCCACCTGTGCGGCGTACGCGTCTCGGCGTATCGCACGGACGCCACCGACCTGATCACGATCCGCTACCAGGAGACGGTGTTCGGTATCCCGCGCTTCCAGTACGAGAACATCCACGACGCGCGGTTGGAGGGCATCGAAGCCCAGGCCGAGTTGCGCGGCGCCGGCATGCAGCTGGCGATCGGCGCCGCGTTTCCGCGCGGGCGCGACACCCGCACGGGCGAGCCGATCTCCGACACGGGAGCCGCCAGCGCGCTGTTCGACCTGCGCCTGCCCGTGCCGCGCTTCGTGCCGCAGGGCACGTTCAACCTGCGCGCGCGCTGGAGGAATGCGCACGCCGCCGCCGCCGGCGAAGAGCAGCTGGCGCGTCCCGCGGTGTGGACGGCCGCGGCGGAGGCGGGCGTTTCCCTGATCGGGCTGCGCTGGACGCTCGCCGTGAACAACCTCGCCAACACCGCCTACTTCGAGCCGCTCAGCTTCATTCCCAGCCCGGGGCGCACGACCACGCTGTCCATTCGTCGCGACCTGTCGCTGCCCTGGCTGGCCTTCGCAAAGGACCACTGAGATGCGTTCGCTCCTCGCGCTGCTGCTCCTGCACTCGACCTTGCTCGGCGGCTCCGTGGCGATGGCCGGCCAGGGCCCGCTTCCCGAAGGCCGCCTCGTGCTCGACCCGCTCCGCCGCGGCGTGCCGGCCGCGACGCCGGCGTCCGCGGGCGGTGGCCAAACGATCCACGCGATGCCCGTGGGCCTGCCTGCCGGGGCAGTCGCGATCGACTCGACCTACTACGATCTGCAGGACATGGGCTCGATGGGTCACCACATCGAGGTGGGCGCCGACGGACGCGTGCACCTGACGTGGCAGGACGACTTCTGCGACCTCGCCGGTCTGTGCCCGCCGAACCTCGGGCTTCCGCAGCCCTACCCGCAGCGCGGCATGGGCTACGCGTACCGCGACGTCTCCGGCGTCTGGCACCACCTCGGCAAGGTGAACGACCCTCGCGTCGCGGGGCTGCGTTGCTGCGGTCTTCCCGCCGAGGAGTTCGGCGGCTTCGGCTCGATGACGCTCTCGAATACCGGGCGCGCGATCATCGCTCAGCACCTGAACGAGGACGGCTGCGACCTGCACGGTGACTTCTACCTCGAGGACGCGCCGGGCAGCTCGTCGTGGACCGCCTACCTCTCGCCGATCGCAAGTGGCGACAGCTTCCTCTTCCCGCAGGCGGCGATGACGCCCTCGGGCGGCGTCACGCTGCTGGGCGAGGTGCCGATCGGCGGCTCGTACGCCGAGGCGCGCGCGATCGGCATCAGCTGGTTCCCGACGACCGGCACGCTGTACACGTGCTTCAACTGGCAGGGACAGGCGTGGGCGAACCTCGTGGCGCGCCCGCCGGCATCGAGCCTGGTCCCGATCACGCTCTTCCGCGACAGCGTTCCCGCGTTCCCGAGCCTCGCCGCCTCGTCGAACGGTCGCGTTGGCGTCGCGGTGGGCGACAAGGGCGGCAACGTGTACCTGATCGAGTCGTCGAACGGAACGTTCGCCGCCGGCACGATCACCATCCGCAACCTGACGAACTACTCGGACGCGAGCATCACCGCGGGCGACTCGACCTCGACGCAGTACCGCCCGTTCATCCACTGCGGGCTCGCCTACGCCGACACGACGCCGCACGTCGTGTGGAGCGAGGTACAGGCGCGTCGCGTCGCGGGACACATCGAGTACTTCGACTGGCGCTCGCGCATCCGTCACTGGAGCTCCGATCGCGGCACCGAGACGGTCCACCAGGTGCCCGCAGGCGTCGCGGACACGTACGACGACATCGCCGCCGGATGGAATGGTCCGCTGTGCGGCTTCAACACGATCACCGTGGACTGGCCGCAGGTCGGCTTCTCCGACGATGGCAGCGAAACGTACGTCGCGTGGTTGCGCTTCACCGACGCGCAGGTCGATCCGACCGCCGTGCCCGCGGGCTTCGAGGGCGTCGCCACCGGCACCGGCTTCGGCGACATCGCGTGCAGCGTGACGCGCACGGGGCAGGGCTGGTCGGCGATGCAGAACGTGACGAACACGCCGAACACCGACGAGCGCTTCTTCTCGCTCGCGACGCGCAACCCCGGCGGCAAGCTGCGGATCGTGTTGCAGGCCTCGGCGACCAACGAGGCCGGATGCGCCCTGATCGGCGACCGCGGCGCGTCGCCCGGCAACTTGCTGCGCCGGATCGCCTACCTCGAGGTGAAGCCGGCCGCGAGCGTGCTCGCGGTCGAGCCGCCCGCCGCGATCGTGCGCCCCGGCGCGCTGCACGCTTCGCCCAACCCCGTCTTCGGCGCCGCGCGCGTGAGCTTCCGCGCCGACGCCGCTCCGAACCCGGCCCGTCGTGTCGAGGTCTACTCGCTCGACGGCCGGCGCGTGACGGCGCTGCCCATGATCGCGTCCGCTCCCGTCGTCTGGGACGGTCGCGACGACGGCGGTCGCCGCGTTCCTTCGGGCGTCTACTTCGCCCGGCTGTCCGACGATCCTTCGCACGGTGCCGTTCGCATCGTCCTCGCACGATGAGCGCCGCACGCCATCCTGCCCACGACATCCCTCGACGGAGGCACTCCATGTCCCTGGTGAAGAGTCTTTCCCTCGCTTCGCTCCTCGTGCTCGCGCTCGCCGCTTCGGCGTCGGCCGCGGTCATCGCCGAGGAGCACGTGCCCGGCGGCAACACGCAGCTGAACTGGGTCACGGGCTTCAACACCAATCGCATGCTGATCGGCGGCACGCTCGACGCGTCGGATCCCGCGTATGCGAATCCGTCGGGCGATCACACGGTCGGACTGCTCACGACCGCGATCACGGACAGCGGCGGCATCGCGATGTCGTGCATCGATCCGCAGGGCGCGCAGGACTACACGTGGGAAGGCTGGTTCTTCACCGGTGACGGCGTCTCGCGCCGCGGTCTCGTGCTGCGGGGCGATCCGAGCAACAACTTCAACACGACGTACCAGTTCGTGCTCTATGCCGGCAACGCGCAGCTCTCGTTCCGCAAGCTGCTCAATCAGTCGCCGACCACGCTGCGCAGCTGGATCGGGCCGGCCATCCCCGGCGGCGTCCCCGCCGCGAACACGTGGCACCACCTCAAGGCCGAGGCGATGGGCAACCAGTTCCGGCTGTGGTGGGACGACACCGAGCTGACCGCCGGCAATCCGATCGTGGATACCAGTTCGCCGCTGATGACGGGCTGGGTCGGTGTCTACAATTTCCGTTTCGACATCAGCAACGTGACGACCTACTTCGACGACCTGGTGCTGAGCGGCGACATCTCGACGCCCGCCCGCACGAGTTCGTGGGGCCAGCTGAAGGCCCTGTATCGTTAGACGAAACACCACAACTCGCACGGCATCCGCGAACGCCCGGCTCCTGGGAGCCGGGCGTTCCTGTTTTCGGGTACCCCGCCGGGGAAGAGATGTGGATTTCATATGACCGTCACCCGCGGTGGTGCCCTACCATTGAGGGGTATCGAGGCCGCGTTGGGCACCGGCCGCACCGACACCCACAGTTCACCACCCACGCCGACTCGCCCGCCCACGAGGGCGTCCCGGAGGACGCCATGACCCTTCGCTACACGCTCGCTCTCGTTCTGGCCGGCCTGCTCACCGCCACCGCCGCGTTCGCCGACGACGGCATCATCCTGCGCGTTGGCGACTGTTCCGCCGGCTCGACCGTGCAGTCGATCGTCAACGACTGCTCGAGCAACGCGGGCAACGCGCTCGACCTCGTCGTCTCCTGTGTCGTTCCGATGCCGTTCGACAATTTCGTGGCCGCGATGAGCGTGATCGACGTGCAGACGGCATCCGCCACGCTGCCCGACTGGTGGCGCATGGACGCCGGCGGCTGCCGGGCGGGGGCCTTCACGGTCGAAGGCGACGCGGCGGTCTCGCCCTCGTGCCCCACGATCTGGGATTCGTTCTCGGGCATGATCTCGGCCGGCTACGAGCAGATCGGCGTCCTCGGATCGAACAACGGCCGCTTCGTCGTCGCCACCGCCATCCCGGCGCCCGGTACGCTTCCCGGCGACGGGACGACCGAGTACGGCGTCGCCCGTATCCGCATCCAGCGCGTCCACTCGACGGGCGCGGGGGCGTGTGCCGGGTGCGACGTCCACGCGATGCTGACGCTCCGTGAAGTTCAGTTCCAGAACGACACGGGCATCGGCAACATGCGGTTCTTCAATCCCGCAATCGACGTGACCAGCCTCTCCGTCACGTATGAAGGCCAGTACCCGGTCCCGACCCGCAACCGCACCTGGGGAGCGATCAAATCGCTCTACCGCTGACGAAGCGGGAGGAGGCCGACATGAACCGCATCTTCTTCGCCCTGCTGGCGACGGCGCTGCTCGCGAGCGCCGCGCATGCGCAGTCGGGGCTCTACCTGCGCGTGGGCGACTGCGCCGCGGGGTCGAGCGTCCAATCGATCGACAACGACTGCTCACGGAACGACAGCCTCGCGATCGATCTCGTCGCGTCGTGCGTCGTGCCGATCGATTTCCCCGACTTCATCGCCGCCGGCACCATGATCGACGTGTGGGCGTCCAGCCCCGCGCTGCCGGACTGGTGGCGCCTGGATGCCGCCGGCTGTCGCAAGGGGGCGGCGTCCGTGGTGTACTCGCAGACCATCGCCCCGAGTTGCCAGACGCTCTGGGATGGATTCATCGAGTTCCTTCCGTTGTTCGCTGTTCAGCCCTTCGTGGGGGGACCGAACCGCGTGCGCCTGAACACGGGTTGTGCCTTGCCCGCACCCACCTTCATCGTCGGCGATGGCGTCACGGAGCAGGCGGTGGTGAGGCTCCAGATTGCACGGGCGAAGTCTACGGGCGCCGGCAGCTGTGCGGGCTGCATGACGGACATGACGATCGCGCTGGAAGAGATCCACTTCGAGCCGGCCACTATCGGTGTGCCCTGGCTCCGCATCACCAACCCCGCCGAACCGAATAGTCAGTACGTCGCCTACACGCCTTCCGTCTTCACCCCGACCCGCAACCGCACCTGGGGCGCGATCAAGGCGCTCTACCGGTAGCGTCCCCGCGTCCTTCCGAACGCCCGGCCCGCTTCGCGCGCCGGGCGTTCGCCTGTCCCCGCGATTTTCCGGTGACCTTTCGCCCGGTCGCGGGGTTCTACCGGGTGCGATGACCGATTCCGACCTGGCGCGGGCCGCCCGCACGGGAGATCCGAGCGCCTTCACCGAGCTCGTGCGGCGTCACTACGACGAATGCCGTCGCTACGCCGAGCGCATGCTCGGGCGCCGCGAGGACGCCGAGGACGTGCTGCAGGAGTCCTTCCTGCGCGCGCACCGGGGGCTCTCGGGGTATCGGGAACAGGAGCAGTTCCGTGCGTGGCTCTTCCGCATCGTGGTGAATCGCTGCCGCACGTTCGCCGGGCGCCGTCGCACGCGCGAGCGCCTGATCGATCCGGGGCCGCCGCCCGACGGCGCCGACGCCGGTGATGCGGTGGCGAGCTTCGCACTGCGCGACGCGCTGCAGCACGCGCTCGACCGGCTCGATCCGCGCGAGCGCGAGGCGGTGCTGCTGCACGACGGCGTGGGACTGGACTACGAAGCGATGGCGACGTTGACGGGCGCCGGGGTCTCGGCGCTCAAGATGCGGGTGGCGCGCGGCCGCGCCGCGCTGCGCCCGCTGCTGGAGGACGCATGAAGTCTGGCGACGACGAATCACGGATCGCGGCGCGCATCGCCGACGCGTATCGCGCGACGCCGGTCGACGACGTGACGCGCGAGGCGTCACTCGCAGCGCTGCAGCGCGCGCTGGCCGCGCCGCCGAAGCGCACGCTCGCCGACGCATGGCGGCTGCCGGCATGGGGACTCGCGGCGGCGGCGGCGCTCGCGCTCGCGTTCCTCGCGGGCGTGCAGGTGGGCGGGCGGCACGCGGCGAGCGCGCCGGGTGCGCTCGCGAGCGGCGCGTCGGCGCCGGGTGCGGTGGGCAGCGCGCCCGCGTACGACCTCGAGTTCACGTGCGCGGCGCCCGAGGCGCGACGCGTGGCGCTGGTGGGCGACTTCGACGACTGGGATGCGAACGCGCTGCCGATGCGTCGCGAGCGCGACGGCCTGTGGAGCGCGCGCGTGCGACTGCCCGCGGGCTGGCACCGCTACGCGTTCGTGATCGACGGCACGCAGTGGCGCACCGATCCGTCGGCGCCGATGGCGGCGCCGGGCGCGTTCGGCGCGCCGAGCTCGGTCGTGCACGCCGGGAGCGCGTCGCTGTGAGCGCGCGATGCGTCGTGCTCGCGGCGGTGGCGCTCACGTGCGGCGCTGCGCGTGATTCGATCGGCGCCGCGTCCTCGCGCGGTCGAAGCGCACCGCATGGTGCCGCGTCGTCTCTCGCGAGTCGCGCCGTGCTCGCGGCATCGCTCGCGCGCGACGTCGCGCGACACGTGATCGGCGTCGCGCCGCCGCGCGCGCGCCGCGCCGCGCTCGTCGCGCTCGTCGCGCTCGCGCTGCCCGCGATCGCGCGTGCGGCGGTCGATCCGCGCCTCGCGCAGCGGCTGGAGCCGTCGCTCGCGCAGTCGGTGCAGGCGATCGTCGACAGCGCGCGCGCCGCGGGCGTGCCCGGCGATCCGCTCGTCACGCTCGCGCTCGAGGGCCGCGCGCGCGGCGCGTCGGCCGATCGCATCCTCGCCGCGCTGCGCCGGCAGGCGGGCGCGCTCGCGACGGCGCAGCGCGCGCTCGGCCGCGACGCCGACGCCGAGGAGCTGGCGCTTGGCGCGAGCGCGCTGCTCGCGGGCGCACCGGCGGATTCGCTCGCGCGGCTCGCGGTCGTGCGCGCACGCGGCCAGCGCGCGCCCGCGCTCGTGCTGCTCGGCGACCTCGCCTCGCGCGGCGTCGCGCCCGCCGACGCGTCGGCCGCGGTGCTCGCGGCCTGCCGCGCGGGCGCCAGCGCGCGCGACCTCGTGCGGCTCGGCGAAGCGGTGCAGCGCGACGTCGAGCAGGGCGCGGGCGCCGCGAGCTCGACGCGGCTGCGCACGCGCGCGCTGGTGACGCGCCTCGCGCCGGTGCGCGGAGGTGCGCGATGACGCAGCGGGCGCACGCCGGAGTGCGGGCGAGCCTCGCGACACCGTCGCGCGGGCGCGCGCTCGCGCCCACGTGCCGCGCGCCGGCGCGGCGCTCGTTCGGCGAACGCGCGAGCCTCGCGACGTCCTCGCGCGTGTGCGGGCGCCTCGCGACGCGCTCGCTCACCCTCGCGCTGTGCGTCGCGGCGTGCGTCGTCGCGCGTTCGCACGCCGCGACGCTCGACGCGATGCCGGTGCGCGCGAGCGGCGCGCTGCCGATCGCGCGCGCGGCGCGGATCGACGTGACGGGCTGGCTCGACGCGGGCCCTGCGCGCGCAAGCCATCGCACGGGCGGCGCGGCGTCGCTCGTCGCGCACCGCGGCGCGCTCACGCTCCGCGCCGGCGAGCTGATGGGCGGCTCGGCGCGCGGCGCGGTGCTCGGCGGGGGAGCGGGCTGGTCGCGCGGTGCGTGGACGCTCGACGTCACGCTCGATCGCGGCCTGCGTCCGGGCGGCGCGGCGATCGCGAACACCAGCACGTTCGTCGCGGGCGACAGCCTGGAGCCGGGACGCTGGGTGACGAGTCCGGCGGCGCGCCCGACGCCTGCGAGCGACTCGCGCCTCGTCGCCGCGCGCGCGGCGTGGACGCGCGGCGCGCTCCAGGTGCGCGCGATCGGCGGCATCGAAGCGACGCGCGGCGCGCTGCGGCGCTGGCTGCGCGCGAGCGGCACGTGGTGGCTGCGCTCCGACGTCGGCGTCACGCTCGGCGCCGGCGCGCTGCCCGCGAGCGTGCTCGAACCGCGCGCGACGAGCGCGGGCGTGGGCGCGGCGCTCGACCTCGCGCCCGCGTGGCCGCGTCGCGACGGCGCGCGCGCGGACGCACCGTCGGCGCCGCGCTTCGCCGCGCACCCGAGCGGCGGGCGTGCGTGGCGGATCGACGCCGACGTGCCCGGCGCCGCGAGCGTCGAGGTGGCGGGCGAGTTCAGCGACTGGTCGGCGGTGCCGCTCGAGCCGCTCGGCCGCGGCCGCTTCCGTGGCCGCATCGACGCCGCGCCCGGCTCGACGCTGATGTGGCGCATCGACGGCGGGGCGTGGGACGTGCCGCCCTCACTCGCGCGGCGCGGCGGCGCGTTCGGCGACGTCGGCGTGCTCCCCTCGGCACGCTGACGCGCGGCGCGGCCGGCGCGTGCGTGTCACGCGCCGCGTTGCGCCCGCGCGCCGCGCCGTCGCCGCGCCTCTTCGCGGCCCTCGCGCCACGCATGCGCGGGGCGCGCGCATCGCACGCCGCCCGACCCGCGAACCCGCGTTGACGTTCCGCGCGTGGCCGGGGTTAGAGGGAGCGACACGCCCCATGTCGCAACGGCGCCGCGCACGCGGCCAACTCGCAAAGGAGCACGCATGAAGAAGCACCCGGCAGCCCTTTCGCTGCTCGCGTTCGCACTCGTCGCGATCACGCTCGTCGGTTCGCTCGCAGGTTGCGGCAAGTCGCCCACATCGCCCTCGAGCCGCACCGCCGCCACGCACGGCGCGCTCGGTGACGGCGGCGGTGGCGGCGGCAGCGACACGAGCGGTGGTGGCGGCGGTGGCGATCCCGTTCTGCCGACCGGCATCAGCGGCGGCGTGTACGTGTCCGACAGCCTCGTCGCGGGCGGCGACGCAATCGACCTGACCATGCTCGTCACCAACCACGACGCCACCGCGGTCACCGTGCACTGGCGCATCACCAGCACCGACGGCTGGGGCGGGCTGCCCGCCGAAGGCACGATCGACGTCGCGGCGAGCGGTGTCGCGTCGAAGGCCGTGCACGTGACGTTGCCCGCGGGCTCCGGCCGCACGACGAGCGCGCACTGGGTGCTGACGCCGCCCAGCGGCTCGCCGATCGAAGGCGACCTGCCGCTGTGGCTGTCGTCGCACTGAAGCGGCCCACCGCGCCGCCACGCGAATCCCCCGGACGCACGAACGCCCGGCTCGACGTGAGCCGGGCGTTCGCGTTGCGTTGCGCGCGGAGCGTTCCGCGTCAGCGCTTCTTCTTCGCCGGCGCCTTCGCGCGCTTCGCCGCCGGAGCCTTCTTCACCGGCACGCCGTCGGCCGCATCGCCGCGCTTCGCCGCCGCGAGCAGCGCCTTCGGTGCGCGCACCTCCATCGCGAGCAGCGCGTGCGAGAGCGTCTTGCCTTGCGCGTCGAGCCGCAGGCTCACGGTGCCGCCGCCGCCGAGCGATTCGTGCAGCAGGAAGTTGAGCGCAAGCAGGTTCGGCACCTCGTGGCGCTCGACCTTGCCGAGGCAGATGCCCTTGAAGCGCTTCTTGACCACGGAGGCGGTGATCGTCTTCGCGAGCCACGGCCAGATCTCGGGCGCACGCGCGACGAGGCCGATGTTCGCGGTGTCGCCCTTGTCGCCGCTGCGGCCGTGCGCGAGCGCCGAGAGCTTCACGCGCACGGTGCCGGCCGCGCCCTTCGCCTTCGGGAACGATGGCCGGGGCAGCGGCGCGGGCTTGCCGATCTCGCGCAGCGGCGTCGGCCACTCGAGCGGCGTCTCGCCGTCGCGCGTCACGAGCCGCGGCTTCACGAGGTCGCGCGCGACGAGCGCGGGCCAGTACGCGACCACTTCCTGCGCCTGCGGCCGGCCGCCGGTGACGGCGACGCCCGACGGTCCGGAGAGGATCACCGCGGGCACGAGCTTGGAGAACGCTTCGATCTTCGCGCGGTCGTGATCGCGCACCGAGAGGCGCAGCAGCACCTCGGGCGCATCGACGGGCGGCGCGATCGGGCCCCAGCACGACGAGTGTCCGACGAGCTCGGTGTGCGTCGCGGCGAACGACAGCCCGAGGCGCTTCCAGAAGAGCCGCGCGAACTCGCGCGCCTTGTCCGCCGCGTCGGGCGCCGAAATGATGAGCGTGCCCGAGGCCTTCCAGCCGTCCGCGTACGCGGCGCTGATCTTGAGCGAACTGGGCGCGGGCCGTCCGCGCACGCCCCAGACGCGCACGCGGTCGCGGCCGAGCTGCTCGAGCCGGATCGTGGCGAAGTCGGCGATCACGTCGGGCGTGATGTAGCCGCGCGGATCGCCCATCTCGTAGACGAGCTGCTCGGTCACCGTGCGCACGGTCACCGCGCCGCCGGTGCCCGCGTGCTTGGTGACGATGAACGAGCCGTCGGGGAAGACCTCGACGATCGGGTAGCCGATCGATTCGAACTTCGGGATGCGCCGCCAGTCGGTGACGTTGCCGCCCGTCGACTGCGCGCCGCACTCGATGATGTGGCCCGCGACGATGCCGCACGCGAGCCGGTCCCAGTCGTCCGCCGCCCAGCCGAACGCGTGGATCATCGGCGCCAGCGTGATGCCCGTGTCGGTGCAGCGGCCCGTGACCACGATGCGCGCGCCGGTCGCGAGCGCGTCGACCACCGGCCACGCGCCGTAGTAGGCGTTCGCGCTGCTCACGCGATCGCGCACCTCGCCGAACGGCGTGCCGTCGTCCATGTTCGCGAGCGAGGCGCCCGCGGCGACCAGCTCGTCGAGCCGGTCCATCAGGTCGTCGCCGACGACCGCGGCCACGTCGAGATCGACGCCCTTCTTCGCCGCCATCGCGAGCAGCGCGTCGCGGCACGCCATCGGATTCACGCCGCCGGCGTTGGTGATCGCGCGCACGTCGCGCTCGACCAGCAGCGCCAGCGTGTCGTCGACCTGCGCGACGAAATCGCGCGCGTAGCCGGCCTTCGGGTCGCGGGCGCGCTGCTTCTGCATGATGGACATCGTGATCTCGGCGAGGAAGTCGAGCGTCACGTAGTCCACGGGCCCCAGCTCGACCTGACGGCGGAACTGCCCCAGGTCGTCGCCCCAGTAGCCACCGGCGTTGGCGATGCGGATCGACTCGGACATGCGCTCTCCAGCGGAGGGATGGCGGACGAGAAACGGATCGCGCGGGACGGTAGACAGCGCGTCCGCGCCGGTCAATCGCGCGGCAGGCGGCGCGGGCGCGGCGCCGGCGGGTGCGCCGCGCCGCGCGACGCGGCGGGTGACGGCCCGTGTCCGGCCGCCCCGGGTCGCGCCCGGCCCGCCCGGGCGCGGACAGGATTGCCGCTCAAGATGGCTGCGATCGTGGCCGATCAATATCCCCGGCAGCGCTCCGGAACGCCATCCTTCCCCCGCGCCGAACCATAGCGGTCGACTGGTCGTTCTCGCCCTCGGGAGGAGGGCGCATTCGAGGCACAGGGAGGCCGACGTGCCCGTGCTGAAGTTGCCGGCAGGCATTCGCGCCCGGCTGCTGCTGCTGGTGCTCGCCAGCGTGCTCGCGTCCGTCGTGATCGACGTGCTCACGACGCGTTCGATGGGCGTGCAGGAGCTCGAGCCCACGATCTGGGGCGGCGCCGTCATGGGCGTGCTCGCCGCGATCGTGGTCTGGCGCGGCGTCGACGTCATCGTGCTGCGCCACGTGCGTGCGATCCTCGCCGCCACGTCGCGGCTGCGCGCGGGCGATCTGTCGGCGCGCACCGGTGTGCGCGACCAGCACTCGGAGGTCGGGCTGCTCGCGCGCGAGTTCGACGGCATGGCGTCGGCGCTGCAACGCCAGCACGCCGACCGCGTCGCGGCCGACGAGAAGCTGCGCCTGAGCGAGGCGCGCAAGTCGGCCGTACTCGAGGCGTCGTTCGACGGCATCCTCGTCCTCAACGGTCTCGGCACCATCATGGAGTGCAACGCCGCGGCGCGCGCGATGTTCAAGTGCGACGGCCGCCGGTGCGTGCACCACCGGCTCTCGGAGCTCTTCCCGCACGAGCTGCCGTTCGACTCGACGCGCTTCAACCGCCCGACCGAGGTGTTCGAGACCGAGGGACGGCGACTCGACCAGTCGAGCTTCTCGGCCGAAATGTCGATCGCGCCGATCCGCGACCCGGCCGCGCAGGGCCTGTTCGTCGCCACCGTGCGCGACATCACCGAGCGCAAGCGCCTCGAGCGCCGGCTCGAGAGCCTGTCGTTCGAGGACGAGCTGACGCACCTGTACAACCGGCGCGGCTTCCTCATGTTCGCCTCGCAGCACCTCAAGCTGGCGCAGCGCAGCGGTCAGTCGATGGTGCTGGTGTCGGTCGACCTCGACGGGCTCAAGTGCATCAACGACCACTTCGGCCACGCCAACGGCGACCGCGCGATCATCGAGCTGGCGAACGCTCTGCGCGCGAGCTTCCGCGACAGCGACGTGATCGGGCGCATGGGCGGCGACGAGTTCGTCGTGATGGCGCTCGAGTCCGACCAGAAGGGCGCCGAGCTCGCGCTCGAGCGCCTCGCGATGCGCATCGCCGGGCGCAACGCGCACGGCGACCTGCCGTGGACGCTGAGCGCGTCGATCGGCTGGATGCGCATCGATCCCGCGCAGGGCTTCACGCTCACCGAGATGCTCGCGCGCGCCGACGAGCGCATGTACGCGCACAAGCGCCGGCGCATCGGGCACGTGAACACGCGCCTGCCCAGCCTCGAGCCCGAGCAGCGCTCCGCGCTGCGCGAGGCCGGCTCGCGCGCCGTGGCGGCGCCGGGCGAAGAGCGCGCCCCGGATCACGGCGCGTTCGACACCGCTTCGCGCGAGCGCGCGTCCTCCGCCCGTCGCGAATCGCCGCACGCCGCGTAGGCGAGAGGCGGGGGCGAGCCGCGGCGCGCGCTCGCCGCGCCGTGCGACCGCGCCGACGCCGGCGCCGCTCGAGCGTTCGCCGCGTCGAGCTACGCACGTCCCCGCCGTTGCCGCGGCGTTCGCGCCCCTGCTACATTCCCGCCGCTCGACGCCGCCCATGCTCGTGTCGGCCCGCCCGCCGCGGTCGCGACACGCTCGATCCGCTCACACGCGAGGTCTTTTCATGTCCGTCGCCGTCCGCTCGATGACGCTCGCCGATGCCGCGCTGCCGCGCGCCGGCGCCCTCCAGAACGCCGTGCTCGTCGTGCTCGCGTCGCTGCTCACCGCGGCCGCCGCGCAGCTCGCCGTGCACCTGCCGTGGACGCCCGTGCCGGTCACGGGCCAGACGTTCGCCGTGCTGCTCGTCGGCGCCACGCTCGGCGCACGCCG
>WBZT01000523.1_pt1 | contig 30672 bp, 23 predicted proteins | sample 5204241 | NCBI WGS metagenome assembly WBZT01 (sample SAMN12344358, study PRJNA552823) | activated sludge metagenome | biome: Activated sludge suspended growth; feature: Nitrification reactor; material: Wastewater; isolation source: activated sludge from nitrification reactor of wastewater... | reverse complement strand
GAATAGGTTGCGCTTGATCCAATCCATACTCAAGAAAGCGGATAAGGCCGGCAGTTGGCTTGCCGCAGGTTTCCTTTCATGATTGTTCCATATTCCGCGTTCTTCATTCTAATTGTTGCACTCTTCTTAATGCATTTGTCAGGGCTGCGGCGCGGGGGCCGGTGGTGCATTGGGGTCGGGGGGCGCGCCAGGCGCGGCTGCTGCGGCGTTGTCCTTCCCCGTCTCCTTGCTTTTCAATCCCAAGGTCATCGTGAAACTGAAGGTGAAGTTGGTTTCGTCGGCGGTAATTTGGGGGCCGAGGGCGGTTTTTGCCGGGTCGAGCAGGGGGCTGGCTTTGAATTCGTTCTCGACAGCAAAGGCCATGTCCTTGTTGGCGTTGGGGGCGATATGATCCAGGCTGACACCGCGCAAAACCAAGGTGATGGCATTGGGATCATTCGTCCCGCTGGTCGCGCCGGCGGCATTGGGATCGGCGGCAGCGGGGCGAACGATTTCTTCTTCGCCGCGACGGCGGCCGTTAGGGCTGAGGCCATAGCGTTCCATGAAGGCGCGTTGTTGGGCGCTCATTTCGGCGGAGTTCATGCCAGGGCCGGGCAGACCGGGAGGGGCGCCAGCCGCGGGAGCGTTGGGGTCGGCAGGGCCGGCGCTCAAAGGGTTGAAACTGGTGAGTTGTTCGACCCAGAGGCCAGTGTCGGCGCCAAGTTTGCGCCGATGGAGGGCTTCGACGCGAAGGAGGTTGCCTTTGATGTCGCGGATGAGGTCGCCCCAGAGGTAACGTTGTTCCATCCAGCCGGCAAGTTGTTCGAGTTCCTTTTGGGATTTCTGGAGTTCGCCGTGGGCGCGCTTGAAGGCCTGCTCGCGGGCCTGCAACGGCTTGATTTCATCGTCCACTTTGGCCTCCTGCTCGCGTTTGACGTCAGCGAGCTTGTTGAAGAGGAAGCCGACGGCGAAGGCCATCGCCACGAGGCTGAAGACGGTGGCGATGAAGTAGGGCTTTTTCTGGTTGAAAGTCTGCCACCGGAGCGTGCTCTCGGGCATGAGGTTCAACTCAACGGGGCAAGTGGCAAGATTTCGCAGGCCGAGGCCGACGACTTCGCCGAGGGCGTGGGCGCTTTTAGCCAGCTCTTCGAGGTTGACCGCCGGATCAATTTGGACGGCACGGAAAGGATTGAAATATTCGACGGGAACGCTCAGTTTTTCGGCGAAAAACTGGGCGGTGTAAGGCATCAGGCTCGCGCCGCCGGCGAGGAAAAGGCGTTGCGGGGCGCCGCCGCCTTGCTGGCCGCGATAGAATTGCATGGTCTGGTTGACTTGGATGTGCAACCGGGTCATGAATTGGCGGGCGATCTTGCTAATGGCAGCTTGATGGGGGTTTTCGGGTTCTTCGTAAGCACCGCCGAGGCTGACGAACCCTTCTTCGATTTTGATCTTCTCAGCCGGATCGAATTTGAGCTTGGCTTCGTTGGCGAAGTCCTGAGTGATGGAGTTCGCACCCAAGCTGATGCTGCGGGAGAAGACTTTGCCTTTCTCAAAGAAGAGGAGATTGCTGGTCTTGGCGCCGATATCGAGGAGCATGGTGCAATCCTCGAGTTCGCCGTAATTGTAACGAAACGCGTTGCACAGGGCGGCGGGCGAAGCGTCGGCCACCTGTAGGTGCAGACCGTTGCCTTCCGCCACGCGAAACAAGCCTTCAACGATGTCTGACTTGACGGCGACCAACAGGACTTCGAGTTCACCCCCGGCCGCAGTCCCGAGAATCTGATAATCCCAAACCACCTCGGCCAACGGGAAGGGCACGTTCTGTTGCGCCTCGTACTGGATGATTTGGGTGACTTTGCCGGGATCAACCGGCGGCAATTTGACGAATTTGGAAAAAACGTGAAAACCCGGAGCGCAGACGTTGATGTCTTTTGCCTTGATGCCGCGCTCGGCGATGATTCCCTGAAGAGCCTTCAGCACGACGGCTTCGCGCTTGGTTTCTTGCGAGCCTTCGAGTCCAAGTGGCTTTATGGCGAACTGCTTCAGGCTGAGTCCGCCGGTTTCATTCACCTCGAACTCGGCCAGCTTGAGGCTGCCAGCCCCAAAATCAACCGCCAGAAATGACTTCACTTTCAACATTTACCGTTTCAGCTACTGATTTGTCCCGCAGCCAGACCGGTTTCGTCCGGGCAGCCCGTGCTGGTTACGCGAAATGACGGAGCCGGTCAAACCAAAAACTCTGATTCGTCATGCAAAAACTCGGGTGAACGTTTCTCCCGGAGCCGCCTTAACATTCTAGACCCCATCTTTTTCCGGGAACGGAAGACGGAAGCCAAGTCAAAATTTCTGTTCAAACGAATTTCCTTCACGGTCGGACACACACGCATCCCGACTCGATTGCGCCCCACCAATAGTGCGTGTTTGATTCGACAAGTCTGATGCGGAATCATCACGCATCACTTTCCACGCTCGCGGTGAAGACGCGGCCCGCGAGCCGGATCACGGAAACCTGCCGAGACTGAACACCAGAAATCCCAGCGCGTACGTGAGCCAGAATCCAACCACGTGTACCGGCAACCGCGGCGCCGGCAGCCAGCGCAATCCCGCCGCGCTCACGAGGGTGATGGGCACGAGCAACGGAAACAAATGTCTCCCCTGCCCCATGCCAAACAAATAGCCCAGCCGCAACACCAGCAGCACATTGACGCCCACCGCCAGCAGCATCGCCGCGAACAACGCGCCGTTACGGGCGAGGTTCAACACGCCCGGCCGCGTCCCCGATTGCATCCCGGCCTGCTGCCCCATCACGCAAAGCGCCATCAATGTGAAGCCGAGCAGCGGGAACGGATAGCCCACATCGTTGGTCATCCCGGAAACGGCCCAGAATGATTTCACCAAATTGTGGCCGGCGGACGCCATTCCTTCCAGCAACGACGGCCAGGGTAAGCGGGTCGTGGTGAGATATTCCGGTGTGAGGATATGATAAAGCCGCCAGTTGCGCGCCAGCCAGGGCGCGTAAATGAGGGCTGCGATGCCCAAAACGACGGCGAGATGTTGCAGCGCGGCCAGCCAGGCGATGCGTCCACGGCGGGCGTCGAAAACCGCCAGCCCCACAATCGCCGGAATAAAAACCACCGCCGATTGCTTCGCGAGGAAGGCCACACCCAACAACAAACCCAACCAACACGAACCGCGTGGCGTTCGGTTCCGGCCGGCGAGCAGGCAGAGAATTCCCGTTCCCGCCGCCGCCAGGAGATTGTCATTGTTGATGACCGACGAAATGAAGGTATAGGTCGGCAGCAGGCAAATCATTCCCACGCCAAAGCTGTGGACGAATTCGTCCTTCAGTTCGAGCCGCTTCAACAGCACCAACGCGAGCCGCACATTGACCAGCCAGAGGGCTATCGAGCAAAGCCGCAGACTGATCACGACGGCGCGTTGCGAGTGGAACAATTCCTCAACAACCGCATACACCGGCGACAAGGCGGCGTAATAGAGCGGCGGCTGGCTGTATTCCCATTCATTGCTGGGATCGCCCAGTTTGCTTTTCAGCACCGGCAACGCACGGCGCTCTGCGAGGTGCTTGATGTAGTTGAAATGCGCCTGTTCATCCGGCGCGTAAAACACCGGCGTCAGAAACGCCCAGGCCAGCCGGCACACCAGTCCCGCGGCCAGGGCGACGGCCATCAGAGATGGGACGGCAAGCGGACGCCGGCGGTCGAACAGGAAAAGTCCCAACCAGCAGGCCAGACCCACAGCCAAGGCAGCCGCAGTCGCAATCATTGTTTGGGTGGAAGCCATGGCGGGATTGAATGCGGATGCGAAAACAAAAGACGGAGTATTTCGGCGCCGGTCGCTTCAGACCTTTTCGCGAAAATATGCGATGGTTTTTGCGAGGCCGGCAGCGAGTTCAACCTGCGGCTCCCATTTCAACAACTTGCGCGCCTTCGTGATGTCGGGTCGCCGCTGCTTGGGATCGTCCTGCGGCAAGGGCTGGTGAACGATCCGGCTGCGCGAACCGGTTGCCCGAATGATGGCGGCGGCGAATTGCAGCATCGTCAACTCGGTGGGATTGCCGATGTTCACCGGCAGCGCGTAATTGCTCATCATCAGCCGGTAAATACCCTCGATCAGATCCGACACGTAACAAAAGCTGCGCGTCTGCCGGCCGCGGCCAAACACGGTGATCGGCTTGTTTGTCAGCGCCTGGCTGATGAACGCCGGCACCACGCGCCCGTCGTGCAATCTCATGCGCGGCCCATAGGTGTTAAAGATGCGAACGATGCGCGTCTCGACCTTGTGTTCGCGATAATACGCCATCGTCATGGCCTCGGCGAAACGCTTGGCCTCGTCGTAGCAGCCGCGCGGGCCGATGGTGTTCACATTGCCCCAGTATTCTTCGGTTTGCGGATGCACCAGCGGATCGCCGTAAATCTCCGATGTGGAGGCGATCAGAAAACGCGCCTGCTTTTCCTTGGCCAGTCCCAGCGCCTTGTGCGTGCCCAGCGACCCAACCTTCAGCGTTTGGATGGGAAATTCCAGGTAATCCACCGGGCTGGCGGGCGAGGCAAAGTGCCAGACGTAATTCACCGGCTCATTGAGGAACAAATACTCCGTGACGTCCTGCTGAATGAAACGGAAATCCCGGTTCCCCGCCAGGTGCGCGATATTGTCCACGCTGCCGGTGATGAAATTATCAATCCCAATCACCCGATGCCCGCGCGCAAGCAGGAGGTCGGTGAGATGCGAACCGAGAAAACCGGCGGCGCCCGTGACGACGGAGGTGAGTGCTTTTCGTTTCATCGTTGCTGCGATGCAGTCGGGATAGGTTACAACGGATGGGCGCGCTTCGTCACGTTGGAACGCGCCGCCGCGGCATCGCCGCGAGAAAATTATTTGGCGCCGGTGGCGCGGAAGACGGCGGGCACGGTACGGAGCAGAATTTTGAAATCCAGCCAGAGCGACCAGTTGTCAATGTATTCCAGGTCCAACCGCACCCAGTCGCGGAAGTCGGTGATCTCGTTGCGGCCACTCACCTGCCAGAGGCACGTGAGGCCGGGCTTGACGCTCAACCGGCGGCGGTGCGCCAGGTCGTTGAAGCGCTTGACCTCGTCCACCGGCAACGGGCGTGGGCCGACCAGGCTCATCTCGCCGCGGAGGATGTTGATCAGTTGCGGCAACTCATCAATGCTGAATCGGCGGAGCAATTTCCCGATCGGCGTGATGCGCGGGTCCGCGCTGACCTTGAAGACGGGCCCGCTCATTTCATTCATTGCCGCCAGTTCGTGTTTGAGTTGCTCGGCATTGGTCACCATGGTGCGAAACTTGTAGATCGTAAACGGCGACCCGTTAAGCCCGGAGCGCATCTGGCGGAAAAGCACCGGCCCCGGCGAGGTCAGCTTGATCAACAAGGCCACGATCGGGATCACCGGCACCACGACCGTCAAAAACAACACCAGAATCAACGCGCCGAGGTAATCGCCCACCTGCTTGATCACGCTTTGCCACGAAGTCTCCGGCGCCGTGCGGAATACCATGACGGGCCGGCCATAGTAGTCGTCGAAGGTGGTCCGCGAAAGCTGCGTCCGGAAAAAGTCCGCCACCAGCCATGCTTCCACCCCTTCCAGTTCGCACGCCTTGATCACCGCCTCCACCTGCTCGAAATAGGTGTGCCGCGCGCTGACAATCACGGCATTGACCGAGTGCTCATGCATGGCGGCGATCAACTCGGGCAGCGAAGTCTGGTTCAATTCCAGCGTCCCCACGACCTCGGTGTTGTATTCCTTCCGCCGCCGGAAATCCTCCGCCAGCCGGGCCGTCTCGGTTTCCGCGCCCACGATCAAAATCCGGCGGCGATACTGTTTTTGCGTCAGGTTGTTCCGGTAAACGACGCGAAAGATTTCCTCCTTCCAGGCGACCAGGGCAAAACTGATGAAACCAAATCCGACGACGACCCAGCGCGCGATGTAGAACTTGAGAAAGTACAGCACGATGATGAGCGCGATCGTCGTGAACAGGCAGCTTTTGAACAGCGGCCAGAATGTCGCCCGGCGCGGCCCGAGCATGGGCCGGTCATAAAAACCCTGGGATTCCAGAATCAGCGGCGCCGCCGGCACCAGGACGAGGTAGAACCAGAAGTACTCGGTGGCGTACTGGAATGGATCCAGCCGGAAATACTCATACACCGCCGGCGTCGCGCGGATTTCGTAGGCGAGCCAGAAGGCCACCGCAAAGAGACACGCGTCCAACAACTGTTGAACTTGCATCCTGATCTGACGGTGTCTTCGAAGCATGGGTTAACGCGCTTCCAAATAATTCTTACCCAGCCGGCGCGCCACGCGCAATCAAGGTTTGGTGGTCGCAATGGCCGCCCCGGGTTTGGGCGTCAGTTGAAATTCCGGCACGGCGGCCGCGATGAATCTCGCCATGCGCTCATACGTGGCATTCTCGTAACCCGGCGGACAAACCGCAAAGCAAGAGACGTACGCCCAGCGCTGCAACTCGCCGGTCTGGAGCAGATGCCTGGCCATGCCCCACATGCGCTCGCTGCCCGACTTGTCGCCGCTCAATGCGCCGTCCGCCACGAACCAGTAAACGTAGATCCCGCGCCACGGCACCAACTGGCCGTTGGGACTGGGAATCTCCCGCGTGGTCACAATCTTGATGACCGGCAATTGATAAGGCTGCGGCCGTTCCACGGGAATCGTGAGTTCCGCTGTGGCCGCGTGGTCAATCCGCCAGCCCGCGCCCTCCAGGCAGTACTGCGGTTTGTGAATGCTGGTCCGATCCGCCCCCATCAGCACCACGTTCATGAGCAGCCAGGAATTGGTGCTGACAAAGTAGCGGCGCTGCCCGTAACTCGTGTCCGCCGGCAACACGTTGGTCACGACCTGATCCTGCGGGATGAATTCCGATTGATAATCGAGCACCCGCTCCGGCAACAGCACCTCCACGTTGCCGCTGTTCGCAATCGGCCGCGTCTTCACACCCGGCTCGCCGAGCCGCTGATTCTTCTTCAAATGGCTTAGAACGCCGGCGGCCGAACCGATCAACGCCAGGGCCACGATCATGAGGATGAGTTTCTGCCGCGTCATGGCCCGGTTGCTCCCCCATCATCAGTCTGTCGCTCGCGGGCTTGAACGCCTTCCAGCCAGCGCCCGAGAAACATCAGGCCAAAAATCGCCGGGATATACGGCAACATGCTCCAAAAGGCGCTTTCATGCGCGCGGTTGCCGGCGCCCTGCCCCCAGAATTCGGCCGCCAGCACAATGACCATCATCCGAAATGTATTCCCCAGCACCGCCAGCGGAATGGCCGAGCCGATCAAGGCCGCGCGAAACTTCCAGGACCGAAAAACCATGAAAGCATAGATAATCGCGATCGCCGTGACCGCCACCAGACTGCGAATGCCGCTGCACGCCGCCGCCACTTCGTAATGATAACGGCTGGGCAACCGCACCAGGCTAGTGCCCTCGTTGATCACGTCAATCGCCAGCAAGTGTTGGCAGATCAACGAAACCAGCTTGCTCACCATCAACCGCAGCGGAAACGTGATCGGATCCGTCAAGGAACCCAGCGGGATCATGAACGCCAGAAGGAAGAACGGGAAAAAGCTCGCTCGGAGAAAATTCCACCCCCAGGCCAGCCCCATCAATCCGTAAATCCCCAGAAACAGCGCCACGATCCCAATCCGCGGCTGCTGCACGAGATAACCGGTGACGTGCATGACCGCCGCCACGCCCAAAAGCAACAGTCCCGGCCACCAGACCCGCAATGGCAGCGCCAGCAGTTCCTTGCGTTTCCACCAGAACAAAACGAGCACGACAATGGGAATCAACGTACCGTGGCCGTCGTCCGCCGTCGGGCTTTTGCTGGTGTAGGCATTGTACATCCACTCAAATAGCGACGGCTTGGGGAAGTAACCCAGGGTGGAATTGCCGAGGAAGTGAAAGAAGGCCAGCCACGCAAGCAGCAGCGGGAAAAACAACTCCTTGTTGGGCAAACGCCGCCAGCACTCGGAGAACCGCTCCGAATCATTCAGGGTGGCTGTCGCTGGCGGCTGAGTTTCCATTCAATGCGAATCTATAGAGTAGTGGATGGCAAAACCGTTGGAACTGCTCAAACAAAAAAACCGCCGGATTCGCCCGACCTCGCAGCTTTGGCGGGCTTTGGCCGACTCGTCCCGTTCCCGAAGCGAAGTCCTTGCGGCGAGGAGGCGATGTCTTGAGAGACGAAAATCTTTCCGGTGCGCCGCGTTTGATGGCTTCAAGTGGCGCGCAAAGTAGCGGCCACCCGCGCAATTTCAAGCCCCGATTTGCCCGGGCGCGCGGCAATGCTGAATTTCACCCGGCCCAAATTTACGCCGTCAACCAGCCCTTGAGCGTGGCCAGATCCTTGCGAAAGGCCTCCGCGAAAACTTTTCGATCCGTGCCACTGCCGTATTCAACGTGCAAGGAGATCGGTCCCTTGAATCCGCTCTCCTTGAGCATGCCGGCGTACTTTCGGTCCACACGCCCCGTGCCCAACGGCACATTCTTCACCGCGTCCTGTTCCCAGGCGAAGTCCTTGAAATACGCCACCCCGATGTGTTCTTTCACGAGGTGGAACAGCGTCGGCCAGGACAGCCCCGCTTCCACCGCCGCGTGCCGGATGTCGAAGGCCAGCGCCACGTCCCGCGCATCGTATTCCCGGATCAGGCTGTGAATGTCCCACAGCACCGCCCCCACCCGGCCATAGCCCGCGTGATTCTGATAAAGGCCGGTGATGCCCAGCGAGCGATTTAACGCCGCCAAATCCTTCAGCTTGGGCCGCAAGGCGTCGAGTTGTGGCTGGATCGGGCGCTTCAAGTCATAATTCCACCAGTCCATGCGATACCGCTTGATCCCCAACCGGGCCGCCGTGCGCAGCACTTTCTCCGCGTGCGGCTGATCCGCGGCGCCAATTCCCGAAGTCAGCACGGTCATTTCCAATCCGCGTTGCTTCAGCGCCTCGACGAACTTCGGCAGGTCTTCCTCCACGCGCTCCGGCAAAACATGCCCTCCAGGCCGTACTGCCGCCTCGATGCCATCGAAGCCCAGTTCGGCAAAAAAATCCGCCGTCTCACTGTAGTTCAGAAACAGCACCGGCTTTTCAAAGGCGCAGAACTTCCATGGCAACTTCGCAGGTTCTGCCGCCGGCACGACCGACGCCGGGAGCACGGTCGCCGCCAAAGCGGTGAGGCTGGTTCGCTTGACGAAATCGCGGCGGGAGAGATTTGATGCGTTCATGATCGGGGCTGGTTTTTTGTTCCGAGGTTGATTTAATCAAACGCTCTGGCGGCAAAGCAATCGGAACCCGCCGCCCAGCCGGAGCCCGTCCGGCCAAAAACATCCCTTTGCCATCCCGCCCGCCGCCCGCCATGCTTTCGCCCGATGTTTTTGCCGCTGCACGAATTCCACGAAACGCTCGGCGCCCGCTTTGCCGCGCTCAACGGCGTCGAGGCCGTTGCCGACTACGGCGACGCGCCCGCCGAATACGCCGCGCTGACCGGCAGTGCCGGCGTGCTGGACCTGACATTCCGGGGCCGGCTGTGCCTGCTCGGCGCCGACCGCGTCCGCTTCTTGCATGGTCAGGTGACCAATGACATCAAGAAACTCCGCGCTGGCGAAGGCTGCTACGCGGCGCTCGTCACCGCCAAAGGCAAAATGCAGAGCGACCTGAACGTGTTCGCGCTGGCGGATGAACTGCTCCTCGACTTCGAGCCGGGACTCACGCGATTGATCACCGAGCGTTTGGAAAAATTCGTCGTGGCGGATGACGTGCAAGTGGTGGACGTCGCCCCGCAGTACGGCTTGTTGAGCCTGCAGGGGACCAAAGCGGACGCTGTCGCCAGCGAGTTGGGCTGGTTTCCTGAACTGCCCACGACGCCGCTTGGTTCGGTCAAATCCTCCACGCCCGCGGTCGGCGAGCTTTACTTGATGAACCACCCGCGCCTCACGCCCGTGGCCGCCAGCGGGTTTGATCTCTTCGTGCCCCAGGCGGCGCTCGGCGCCGTGGCGGACAAACTCATCGCCGCCGCCAAGACCGTCGGCGGTCGGGCTTGCGGTTGGAACGCCTTTGAGACCGCGCGCATCGAAGCCGGCATCCCGCGCTACGGCACCGACATGGATGAATCCACCCTTCCGCTGGAGTGCGGACTGGAAGCCCGGGCCGTGAGCTACCGCAAGGGCTGCTACATCGGCCAGGAAGTCATCAATCGCATCCACAGCATCGGCCACGTCAATCGTGAATTGCGGGGCTTTGTCCTTCCGGCGGATGCCACCTCGCTCCCGGCGCGCGGAGACAGACTGTTCCGCGAGGACAAAGAAGTGGGCCAACTCACGAGTGCCGTCTTCTCTCCAAAACTGAAACGCATCATTGCGCTCGGCTACGTCCGTCGTGAGGCGAATCAGCCCGGCGCACACCTGACCTTGAGCACCGCAACGGGCAATGTGACGATTGAAGTAGCCAGCTTGCCGTTCGCCGGGTGAGGCCCGCCAAAGCCCGGCAATCATCTTGTCCTGCCCTGACTTTCTGTTACCGTTCGCGACTCTGTTGTGAGCATTGCCAAAGAAATCTCGAAGCGGCGCACGTTCGCCATCATCTCGCATCCGGACGCGGGCAAAACCACGTTGACGGAAAAGCTGCTGCTCTACGGCGGCGCCGTGCAACTCGCTGGCTCCGTCACCGCGCGCAAAAATCAACGCGCCACCACGTCCGACTGGATGGAACTGGAAAAGAAGCGCGGCATTTCGATCAGTTCGACCGTGCTGCAATTCGACTACGACGGTTGCCGCATCAACCTGCTCGACACGCCGGGCCACAAGGACTTTTCCGAGGACACCTACCGCGTGCTCACCGCCGTGGACTCGGTCGTCATGGTGATTGATTCCGCCAAGGGCATTGAGCCGCAGACGCGCAAGCTGTTCGAGGTCTGCCGCCAGCGCGGCGTGCCGATCTTCACGTTCATGAACAAGTGCGACCGCCCGATGAAAGACCCGCTCGCGCTGCTGGACGAACTCGAGCGCGTGCTCGGCATCGGCGCGTTTCCGGTGAACTGGCCCATCGGCAACGGCTTCGATTTTCGCGGCGTGTACGACCGGCAGACGAGTCAGATGCATCTCTTCGAGCGCACGGTCGGCGGCCAGTTTCGCGCGCCAGTGGAAGTGGGCGACATCAACGATCCTGCCGTCCGCGGCCAATTGGATGAACAGACGTTCAACAAAACCGTCGAGGAACTCCAGATGCTCGAACACGCCGGCGAAATCTTCGACGATGCCGCCGTGCTCGCCGGCAAAAGCACGCCGGTTTTCTTTGGCAGCGCCAGCAACAACTTCGGCGTGCAACTCCTGCTCGACGGCTTTCTGAAGCACGCTCCGGCGCCCAAGCCACGCATCATGGGTGGCATCGAGATCGCGCCCGAGAATCCGGCTTTCTCCGGCTTCATTTTCAAGATTCAGGCGAACATGGACCCGAAACATCGCGACCGCATCGCCTTCATCCGCGTGTGCTCCGGCAAGTTCGAGCGCGACATGTCCGTGCATCATTCGCGCTCGGAAAAGAAGGTGCGTCTTTCCAGTTCGCACAAACTGTTCGGCAACGAACGCGAAACGGTGGACGAGGCCTACCCTGGCGACGTCATCGGCCTCGTGGGCCACGACAGCTTCGGCATTGGCGACACGCTCACGACCGATCCGAAAATTCTTTACAAGGAAATCCCCCGCTTCACGCCCGAGGCCTTCAGCTATCTGCACAATCCAAACACCGGGAAATTCAAACAATTCCGCCAGGGCCTTGATCAGCTTTTGCAGGAAGGCGTCATCCAGGCGCTTTACCTGCGCAATTCGTCGGTGAAAACGCCGCTGCTCGCCGCTGTCGGCCCGCTGCAATTTGAGGTGGTTCAGTTCCGCCTCGAAAGCGAATACGGCGCCGAATCGCGCCTCGAATCCGCGCCGTGGACCGTCGTGCGCTGGCTGCCCACCGACATCAAGGAAGACGATCTCGACGCCCTCTCGCTTCCCACCGGCGCGCGGATTGCCTACGACGTCGGCAAAAATCCCGTTGTGCTGTTCCAAAACGAATGGTCCGCAAATTACTTCGGCGAGACGAACAAGAACTGCCCGCTCTCCGCGCTGCCGGTGCAGACGGCGAGGGATTAAAGCGTGGATGAAAGCTCTAACGTCCAAAACCCAGACGGCAGAAAAGCTCCAAAAATCAACCTTCATTCCGGGTGGTCCGGCTTTGACCCTTGGAGTTTGGTGTTTCTCTGGAGCTTGGATATTAGCGCCTGGGATTTCCTGATTCTGCAATGCCCTCCATCCTCACCGCCACCGACCTCGTCGTCCGCTACGGCGAACGCGCCATCCTTGATCGCGCCACGCTCGGGGTGCAGGAAGGCGACCGCATCGGGTTGGTCGGGCGCAACGGTTGCGGCAAGACGACTTTCCTTCGCATCCTCGCCGGCCTGCAATCGCCGGACAGCGGTGACGTAAGCCCGCGCCGCGATCTGGTGTCGAGTTATCTGCCGCAGGATTTCATGTTGGACGCGGCAAAGAGCGTTTACGAAAACATCCGCGACGGCGCGCAACATGTGCTGGGGCTGATTACCGAGTTTGAATCACTGCCACACGACTCGAAGCGCCACGAGGAACTGGAGCATCGCATCCAATCGCTGGAAGGCTGGACCGTGGATCGCCGCATCGAGACAGCGATGTCGCATTTGAATTGTCCCGACGGCGAGCGGCGCATCGAAACGCTTTCCGGCGGCGAGAAGCGCCGCGTGGCGATGTGCCGCGCCATCGTTTCGCGCCCGGACTTCCTGATGCTCGATGAACCGACGAATCATCTCGATCCAGAATCCATCGAGTGGGTGGCGGAGTTTCTCGAAAACTTCGGCGGCACGTTTCTGGTCGTCACGCACGACCGTTACTTCCTCGACCGCGTGGCGACGACGATTCTCGAGTTGTGCGACGGGAAGTTTTTTTCGCACGCCGGGAATTACACCGATTACCTGCTCGACAAAGCGGAGCGCCAGGCCGCCGACGCGGTGATCGAGCACAAGCGGCAGATGTTTCTGAAAAAGGAACTCGCGTGGGTACGGCAAGGTCCGCGCGCGCAACGCAGCAAGCAGAAGAACCGTTTCGAGCGCTATTACGACGAGGCAGCGAAGGACGGGCCGGTGATCGAGGAGGACATGGAACTCGTCATCCCGCCGCCGCCGCAACTGGGCAATCGCACGGTGGAGGTGAGCGGCCTGGGCATGGAACTGGCCGGGCGGCGGTTGTTCTCGGGCTTCAACTTTACTTTTGAAAACGGGAAGCGCGTCGGCGTGTGCGGTCGCAACGGACTCGGCAAAACCACGCTGCTGAAAATCATCATCGGCCAACTGGCGCCCACGGAAGGCACCGTGAAGATCGGCCAGCTCACGAAGTTCAATTACGTGGACCAGGGCCGGTTGCAATTGAATGAAGAACGCACCGTGCTGGATGAAGCGTCCGACGGCACGGAATTCGTGATCTGGGGCGAGTCCAAAATCTCGGTGCGCTCCTACCTGAAACGCTTTCTCTTCGCCGACGACCGCATCACCACGCAGGTCAAGAAGCTCTCCGGCGGCGAACGCAGCCGGCTGTTGCTCGCGCGCATTCTGAAAAGCGGCGGTAACTTCCTCATCCTCGACGAGCCGACGAACGATCTCGATCTGCCGACGTTGCGCGTGCTGGAGGAGGCGCTCATTGCCTTCCCGGGCGTCGTCTGCGTCGTCAGCCACGACCGCTACTTCCTCAACCGCGTCTGCACGGACGTCCTCGCATTCGAGGGCGATGGCAAAATCCATCACAGCACCGGGGACTACGATTATTACCTGGAAAAGAAGCAGAAGGCGACCGTAGCAGCGGCCCGGCAGAGCGCGGCCATTCTGTCAACCAACAAGTCAGCCGCGCACTCCCGAGACACAGCTTCGAAATCGCTGAAGCCCCGCAAACTCTCCTTCAAGGAAGCCCGCGAACTCGAAGGCATGGAAGCGCAGATTCACGCCGGCGAAAGCGAAGTGGCGCGCATCGAAGGTTTGTTCGCTGATCCCGAATTTTTCCGCAAACATGCCACGAAAGCCAACCAGCTCACCGCCGAGCTGGACACCGCGAAAGAAAACGTTGCCAAGCTCTATGCCCGTTGGGAGGAATTGGAAGCGATTCGCGCAGCGTCCACCTCCACTACTTAATTGGTCATGGCTTCCTTTATTCATCTTGCAGATGCAAAGAACCGGCGGCTGATCGAAAAGAACGGCATCAAAGGTGGAAGGCGAGGGGTCTTCAGTGCTCCTGTCGTTCAAGATTTTTCAGTCACACACCAGTGGGCACGTGAGTTGAAGCGCACCGGAGTAAAGTCACTTATATGCGTCCAGTTTCGCGTTCCCGACAATGAAGTGGTTTCTGTCGGAAGGTACAACGGCGAGAAGATTTTCATGACCGCCGTTGAGTCCGTGGCAACCGTGAAGAACCATACGGACCCGATGGGACTTGAAGTGATTTTTGGGCGGAAGCTCATGCCTAAAGAGATCACTCGGATTTATGCAGCACCACGAATTGTTGGATGGCGGTACTATCCAGGTGCAAAAGGAAAGAAGCCCTTTTGCAGTTGCCGCTACTGCAACCGCGGAGAAATTAGGGCCCAACGGCTAATTCGTGAAGATGACTGAGTTATTGTCCGCCTTTCCTTCGCTCCTCCACCTCCGTAGAGTGCGCAACCTGTGGCCGCCACTCTTTACGATCTGATCCCGCGGGACGAGAAACCCGGCAACGATGTTTTGCTCGGACGCTTTCTCGACTACGCGGAGGGACGCCGGCTGCAACTATATCCCGCGCAGGAATCGGCCATCCTCGAGTTGTTCGAGGACAAGAACGTCATTCTCAACACGCCCACCGGCTCGGGAAAATCGCTCGTCGCCACGGCACTGCATTTCGCGGCCCTCGCCAAAGGCCAGCGCTCGGTTTACACCTGCCCGATCAAGGCGCTCGTGAACGAGAAGTTCATGGCGCTGTGCCGCGAGTTCGGCCCGGACAACGTCGGCCTTAGCACTGGCGACGCTTCGGTGAATCGCGACGCCCCGATCCTTTGCTGCACCGCCGAAATCCTGGCGAACATCGCCTTGCGCGAGGGCGCGGCCGCCAAGGTGCAGGACGTGGTGATGGATGAGTTTCATTATTACGCCGATCGCGAGCGCGGCGGGGCATGGCAGATTCCGCTGCTGACCCTGCCACAAACGCGCTTTCTGCTCATGTCCGCCACGCTCGGCGACACTGCTTTCTTTGAGGAAGAACTCACGCGGCTCAACAGGCGGGCGACTGTGACCGTGGCTTCCACCGAACGGCCGGTGCCGCTCGAACACGCCTACTCGGAACTACCATTGGCCAAGACGGTGGAAAGCCTCGTCGCTGACGGCAAGGCTCCGGTCTATGTCGTTCACTTCACGCAACTCGACGCGGCGCAAAGCGCACAGGATTTCACGAGTATCAATGTTTGTTCGCGCGAGGAGAAGTCCGCCATCGCCAACGCGCTGGAGGGATTCAAGTTCAGCAGCCCCTACGGGCCGGAGATCAAGAAGTGGCTGCGACACGGCATCGGATTGCATCACGCCGGGCTATTGCCGAAGTATCGCGTGCTGAACGAACAGCTCGCCCAGAAGGGTCTGCTGAAAATCATCTGCGGCACGGACACGCTCGGCGTGGGCATCAACGTGCCGATTCGCACCGTGCTGTTCACGCGGCTGTGCAAGTTCGACGGGCAAAAGACCGGCATCCTGAGCGCGCGGGATTTTCATCAGATCGGCGGACGCGCTGGGCGCAAAGGTTTTGATGATCGCGGCTGGGTCGTAGCGCAGGCGCCGGAGCACGTCATCGAAAACCTGAAGCTCGCCGAGAAGGCTGCCCGTGATGGGAAGAAGGTGGTAAAGCGCCAGCCTCCGGAGAAGAACTTCGTCAACTGGGACAAGAACACCTTTCTGCGCCTGATCGCCGCGCCGCCGGAACGGCTGACATCGCGGTTTCAGGTCACGCACGGGATGTTGCTGAACGTGCTGAGCCGGGACGGCGACGGTTGCCGCGCGATGCAGCAGTTGATTTCACGCTGTCACGAAACACCAAGGCAAAAGCAGGCGCACGCTAAAAGGGGGTGGCAGTTGTTCCGGTCGCTGTTGGATCGGAAAATTGTGGAGTTCGTCAATTCGGGAACACGGAACGCGGAAGGCGGAACGCGGAATCAGAGTGAGAGTATTGTCCGCCCTCACCCTGACCCTCTCCCCCAGGAGAGGGGAGAGCAATCGGGCGCTGGCGGTTCATCGTGCGCGACCGAGAAATCCCCAGCGCGACGAGACTTTCTCCCTCTCCCCGGGGGAGAGGGCCGGGGTGAGGGCGAGCGTTCACCTTTCAAGAGCGGACGCAAGCTGCGCGTGAACATCGAGCTCCAGGAAGATTTCTCGATGGACCAGGCGTTGTCGCTGTATTTGCTGGAGACCATTCCGCTCGTGGACCCGCAGCAGCCGGATTACGCGCTGGTGCTGCTCACGCTCGTGGAATCCATCCTCGAAGACCCGGACATCATTCTGCGCAAGCAATTGGATCGCGTGAAGGACCAGAAGATGGCCGAGATGAAGATGGAAGGGCTGGATTACGACAAGCGGATGGAGGAACTGGAGAAGCTCGAATACCCGAAACCGAACCGGGAGTTCGTCTATGCCACGTTCAATGCCTTCGCGGACCGCCATCCGTGGGTGGGTCAAGAGAACATTCGGCCGAAGTCCATTGCGCGGGAAATGTACGAGTCCTTCCGCTCGTTCGGGGATTACATCCGCGACTACGAATTGCCGCGCGCCGAGGGCGTATTGCTGAGGCATTTGAACCAGGTGTTCAAGGTCCTCACGCAAACCGTGCCCGACAACGCCAAGAACGATCAGGTGCGCGAGATGGAGCTTTATCTAGGTGCGATGATCCGGCAGGTGGATTCCAGCCTGCTTGACGAATGGGAGAAGATGCGCGACCCGAACTTTCAGCGCGCGGAAGCCAAGGAAGTGCGGCCGGCCGGCGCGGAGGAAGCCACGCAGGACATTACGCGCGACACGAGAGCATTCACGGCGGCGATTCGGAATCGCATTTTCGTTTTCCTGCGCGGGTTGGTCGTGCGGGATTTCGAGGGGGCTCTTGCCAACCTATTCACCGGTGAAGGTAGGGCCGACCTGCAGGTCAGCCAGGACGCGCAGCTGCGCGTCCCTACCGATGCCGGCGGTGAGCCGTGGACAGCGGAGCGGTTGCGCGCGGCCATGGAATCCTACGAAGCCGAACACGATCACTTATGCCTCGATCCGAATGCGCGCAACGCGCGGCACACCTACGTGCTCCCGGCCGAAGACAAGAAAACCTGGCGCGTGCAGCAAATGCTCGTGGACCCGGAGGGCGACAACGACTGGGTGGCAGAGTTCGAAGTGGATCTAGCGCAGTCGCGGGCAGCGGGTGAGCCGGCCTTGAGATTGCGACGCATCGGCAGTTTGGTTTGAGCGACGCGTTGGAGACAAATCTCCGTGCATTCCGCAGCAGGACTGAACAACTCGAAGGCTCATGGCTGCCGACCGGAACGTTCCAGTTCCAGAAGCAAGCGTTTCCGCCAAAGCCCGCCGCCGTAACCAGTGAGGCTGCCGTCCTTGCCGATGACGCGGTGGCACGGAATCAAAATGGCGATGCGGTTCATACCGTTCGCGCGCGCAACGGCGCGCTGCGCGGTGGGCTGGCCGATGCGCCGGGCGAGTTCGTCGTAGGCAATCGTTTTACCGTGCGGAATGTTGCGCAGTTCACGCCAGACTTTTTCCTGAAACGGCGTCCCGCGCGGCGCGAGGGGCAGGGCGAATTCCGTGCGCTGCAGGGCGAAGTATTCGCCGAGTTCGCGCCGGAGTTGCGTCAGCAGTTTGTGTTCGCCGGGCACCACCGCGCACGCGAAACGCTTTTGCATCGTGGCAAGATTGGTTTCCAACATGCGACGGTCCGTGTATTCGAGCAGGCAAACGCCACCGTCGCTCGCGCCTGCCAGCAACGGGCCGAGCGGGCTTTCCATCATCGCGCAGACGATTCGATTGCCGTCGTTCCGCGCACGGCCGGGGGCTTTGCCAAAGGCACGATTGAACGCGTCGCGAAAACCGCTGTGCGATTCGAAGCCGCTGCCGAAAACGACGTCGTCGAGCTTGGCCCCGTTGCGAATTTGGGCAAACGCGCCGGCAAGTCGGTGCCCGCGGCACCAAGCGGCGAAGCTCATGCCGTAGTGCTGTTGAAACCAGCGGCGCGCGCGCTCGGGGGAAACACCGAGTTCACGCAAGTCGCCGGCCTTAAACGGCGCGTCCGGTTCGGCTTCGACCCGCGCCATCAGCCAGGCGACCCAGGCCGGCGGCGTGCCGTTGGTTTCCAGTGGATGACAGCGCTTGCACGGGCGATAACCGGCAAACAGGCATTCTTTCACCGAGCCGAGGTACTCGACGTTCTCGCGATTCGGCCGGGAGGGACACGACGGGCGACAGAAAATGCCAGTGGTTTTGACGGCCACGAAAAACACGCCGTCGTATTCGGTGTTCCGCTCGCGCGAGGCCCGGAGCATCTCGTGGCGCGGCGGCAACAACGTCGGTGTGGATTCAAGTTTCATGCGACCAGCCTATCACACCACGCCACCGAAAAAGCGACGCGGCATCCGCCGGCGTCTTCATCCAACGGATCGCCACATGTGAAAATGCGGGCCCACATCCGGCACTTCAAACTCCGGGCCGGAGATTTCCCAACCGAGCTTGCCATAGAATCCAAGCGCCGAGGTCCGCGCGTTGCACCAGATGAGTTCGATCCCGCGCTCGCAGGTGAACGCCACACTCGCCGCCACGAGCGCCCGGCCAAATCCTGCGCCCCGCACTTCTGGCGCGGTAGCCATGCCGCGCAGTTGCAACGCCGGTACGCCGGGGCGAGCGGGAAAGTCCGCGAGAAACAGCGAGGCGATGCCCACCAAAGCCCCTCCCTGAAACGCGCCCAAATGTTTCGTGGTTGGCAGGTCATCGCCGGGGAATTGTGCGGCGGCCAGCGGCCGATGGGGCCGCAGCACCGCCAGCCGCAACGCCCAAGTTTCGGCCGCGGTGACGGGCCGCACTTCAACTGCGCCGGGAAGTTGCATGGGAACACTCAGCCGCCAAACATTTTTGCGGCGCGCGCCGCGATTTCCGCCGGCGGCACTTCCTCAACGCGCGTGGCGAACATCCAGACGTGGCCGGCGGGGTCAGCCAGTTTGCAACTGCGGTCACCGTAAAATTGATCCCGCACCGGTTCGAGCACCTTCGCTCCCGCCGCGATCGCTCGGGCGGCGAAACCGTCAATGTCCTCGACGTAAATCAACGTGCTCCCGGTCGTACCGCCCAAGGTCGGCGGACTGACCGCACCGCAGCCGGGAAACTCATCCGCCAGCATGATGATCGCGCCGCCGATTTTGATTTCCGCGTGGCCCACGCCGCCGCCCGGCATCGAAATCCGGTAAAGCTCGGTGGCCTCAAACGCCTTTTGGTAAAACGCGATCGCCGCCGCGGCACTCGAACAACAGAGGTAAGGGGTCGCGCCTTCGTAACCGGCGGGAATGGGCCTGGGTTTCATGGACATGGCCTTGAGCTACCTTACCCGGCCCAACTCGTCCAGTGGGAATTGCGCCACAGATCCCACCCGCCACTCAACGGCCGAGCACCGCCGTCAATTCGGAATGTGTCTCGCGCAGAATGGCCGCGATGCGCCGGCGCTCGTCCGCCGGCAGATAGGCGAAACGCGGCTCCGGAGTCTCCGCAGTCAGAATGCGGGCGAGTCGTTCGTAAACCCGTTGCTTGAGCTGCGCCGGCAGCGCCAAAAACGCCGCCGAATAAATCTGATAACTGCACCGGTTCTTGAACAGATGGCCGGCAAGCGAGAGTTCCTTCAGGGAACTGCCCTCTTTTGTCCGCCGGGCGCCATCGGCAAAGGCCGATTGAAAACCGGGTGAACCGTGCAGCCCCACGGGCAGTTCGGCTTCCCCCTGAAACAACAGGTCGTCCACCAATTCCTTTGCCGAGCTGTCAAAGACGCTGCGCACACTGTCGTATTTGATCTCCTCGGTCACGGTCTCCTTGAGTTCGCGCTGGAGATTGCGCTGATAGTCCAACATGCGCCGGCAGTTGAGCGCGGCGCGGGTGATGGTGTTCTGCATGGCGGTTTGATGTTCCAGCACCAGCAACGCCACGATGTCGCTGGTGTTGGTGAGATACCGCGTCGTTTCAAAATGCCCCGCGAGGTCCTGCACGTTCGCGCCGCGTTTCAAGTCCACAACCAGTTCGTCGTTCTTTTCGCGCGCGATCACGTTGCCCCGGTGCAACGCGCCGCCGTGTTTGCCGGTGACGTACCAGCCGCCCCAGCGATTCGTAAACGGCGTGCGCGAATCCACCACTTCCGAACCATGCCGCAGCAGCGGCTCGCCGTTCGCATCCGTGAACAGCGAGCGCACGAACACCCCCGGGATGCCCCGCACGAAGGCGCCGCCGTGACAGCGCAGGCAATCGTTGTCCCGCACGAAGGCGCGGGCCGCATTCGTCCGCGCCACCGCCGGATCGAGTGAATAAAAAATCGGCCCCAGCAGCGGATCCCAACTGGTGATTTCCACCAAACCGCCCGGCACCCAGCCGACGTAGCAATCGTCCGAGAAATAAATCGCCCGCGGGTGGTCCGGGTTGATGATCTGCCGTTGGAAACTGGTCTTGGAGAAGACGACCACCTGGCTCTCGACGGGAATGCCCAATTCCCGCATCAGCGCACGGACAATGTCCCGGTCGGCGCCGGCCAGCTTCAAATCACCGCTGGCCATCCGCGCCTGCAAACGGGAGATGGCGTCGCGCGGCTGGGTGGCCGAATAGCTGAAGGGCGGCAGCTCGTATGTCTCGCTGTCGCGCGCGGAGGCGCGCAGGCCGATGGCGAGCGCCAACAGGATGATGGATACGATTCTCATGTGCATCTGCCGCGCACTGTTTGCCAGGCCGCCGAAGGTCCGGCAAGAAGTGACGACGCCACCATGCTACCCGGTGTTGTCGGAATCCGGTTTGACGCACGTCAAGGTTGGGCGGGAAAACTGCCGGAGGGCATTCGCGCACTGACGCACACACCAATACGAAAAAACCGGGCTTCCCAGAGCTGGCTAGAACCGCGGGCCGCGCCGGATGGCTTGAAACATTTTCTGCCGCATCTCGTACATTTCCTTGGTATCGAGCTTCGGGTCGGACGTAACCGCGTGGTTGATCTGGTCCAACGCCACACTGACGGCTTGAATCTGCGCCTGGTTCAACGGCCGCGCCGTGACCACCGGCGCGAGGGCGCGGGTGGCCTCGGAATAATTTCCAGCCTTGAGGCTGGTGGTGGCGCTGGTGATGGCTTGCTTGACATCGGGTTCCGCCGTCTGGAATGACTGCTGCAGCGGTTGTGAAGCGTCCGCGGGCGCTGCCTTCTTCCCGCAGGCGGTCAAGCCAATCACCAGAACGGCAAAGGCAACTGAGTTCAACGACACACGTGTTTTCATGGACAGTCCCTCAAGATGGTTCAACGATAATAATACGGCATTCGTGAATGGTTCTCGGTCGGCTGGTAGGGAGAGTCTTTTCCCGTCACGTCCACGAGTCCAAAATCGAGGCTGGAGGTCTGCTTGTTCTTTTTGTACTCGGCGTGGCCATCGCAGGAAATGAGAATGCCGCCGCTCTCGTGGAGATTGTTGTAATGCTCGCGCGGCGTGCCGCTCCATTCGCTGCCCGAGGAAGCCGTCCACGTGTGCCATTGCGTGTATTGATCCCCTGATCCCTCAGGTTCATACCAAAAGGCGTTCATCAAACAGTAGTTCTCCTGGACGATCACTGTGCGCGCCGGATTGCGCACCTTGCTCATGCCCTTGTCCAGCACGAGCTGGCTGACCAGCATGGCGGTGGAACTGATCGTGGTGGGTATGTAGCCCGCCTTTTTGGAAGCCACCGCGGTGGGGCAGATAAAAACCGGCGTCGCCTCTCCCCAGTTTTTCGCTCCCACGTAGGAGCGAATATTCCGCAAGGGATTATCCACCGCGAACTGGCTGTTGAAATCAAAGGTCTCGTTGCCGCCCGGATTCGGCAATTTGCCGTTGTCGGTGTCGTACATGTGCATCGCGATGCCCACCTGGTGCATGTTGCTGAGGCAGGCGGTGCGCTTGGCCTTGGCCTTGGCCTTGGCCAGCGCGGGCAGCAGCATGGCCGCGAGAATCGCGATGATGGCGATGACCACGAGCAGTTCGATCAAGGTGAAGCCAAACCGGGAGGCTTTCACGCGCGGCGGGAAGAATTTCATATCGCGTCGAATTAAGGGCTTTCCAAGCCAACGATTGGCCAAGCGCGGGCGTTTTGCAATGGGAAAAAGCCGACAGCAATCAAGCCCTTCCGTGCGACCGGCGGAGTGAGCCGGAACGGTTGGCCGCGCCGGTCACGGCGGCAGCGGCAGCAATGCTGGCATAACCTCGCGCTTGCGGGCATGATGTGCACCGCAATGGAACTGCGGGAATTTGCCGAGCGCGTGCTGTTCGCCACATCGTTGGAGGAGAAACTCCAGAGCCCGGAGGTGATTACCGACGAACATCCAGGGCCCGCGCTGGCCACTCCGGAAGCGCCGGGCCGCCCGGCGAATCTCCAATTCAAACCGCATGGCTCAGCCCGGGCCGAATTCCCCGGCCTGCATCGCCTGGAGCAAACGTCCGAGCGCGGCCGGTTGCTCCATTTCTTCGCCAACCACGAACTGCTGGCCACCGAGTTGATGGCGCTGGTGCTATTGCGCTTTCCCGACGCGCCCGCGGCCTTCCGCAAAGGCGTGCTCCAAACGCTCAAGGACGAGCAGGAACACACGCGCCTTTACCGGGAACGCATCAAAGCCTGCGGCCTCGAGTTTGGCGAACTCCCGGTGAGTGGTTACTTCTGGCGCTGCGTTGCGCCGATGGAGAATCCGATTGATTACGTCGCCGGCCTGTGCCTGACGTTCGAGCAGGCGAACTTGGATTTTGCCCGTCACTTCGCCGCGGGCTTTGGAAAGGTGGGCGACGTGCCCACCGCAAAGTTGTTGGAGAAAATCTACCGCGACGAGATCGGCCATGTGGCTTACGGCTTGAAGTGGTTTCGTCGGTGGAAAAATCCAAACGAAAGCGATTGGGAAGCTTTTTGCCGCACGCTGAAATTTCCGCTCTCGCCACAGCGCGCGAAGGGCTTCACCGTGAACTTTGAAGGCCGCCGCGCCGCTGGATTGGACGATCATTTCATCGCCGAACTGAACGTCTTTTCGCAATCGAAAGGCCGGACGCCCGGCGTGTTCGTGTTCAATCCGTTCGCCGAAGGCCGGGTCGCCGAGGGCAAGGCCTTCAATCCCACGAAGCATCAAGCCCAGCTCGCCCGCGATCTGGAAAGCCTGCCGCAGTTTCTCTGCCGGCAGGATGACCTCGTGCTCGTGGAACGAAAGCCATCGGTGGAATTTCTCAGCGGCCTCAAGGCGGCCGGTTTCGCGCTGCCGGAGTTTGTGGAGCGGAGCGCGGCCGTCCCGGCCGCAGCGCCACCGGACTCTCTCATCCTCACGAAATCTTCCAGCCCGCAGGCATCCCCGCGCGCTGCGGACGGGACGTCCGCGCTCCGGGCGCTCGCAGCCCGCAACCTCGGACGGCTCCGCCCGTGGGCTTGGGGGCCGGACAGCCTCGATTTGTTGAAGCCGCTGTTCCCAAACGTTACCGCCGAGAAGCGCACGCCGGAGCAATGCTACAATCCCAAACTCGCCCGGCTTTATTCGAAAGCGTGGAGCGCAGACTTTCTCCGCAGATTTCTCGAAGGCAGGGCCGGCCGTCCCCTGCCCGCCGCCGAACCGGAGCGGCGCGCACGGAGTGACGCGCCCTCCCCAAGCTGGCTTAGCCCAGCGGACGAAACCGGCGTCGCGGTGGATTCGTTGGCGGACGCGCTCGCCGCCGTCGCCGCCATTCGTGCGCGGGGACATCACCGGATCGTGATCAAGGAAGCCGTCGGCGTGGCCGGCAGCAACGCGCTGCGGCTCTTCGAGCCAGAGTTGCTGGCAACGCATCGCCGCTGGATGGAGCGTGCGCTGGCGCACCGGCGGCAACTCGTCATCGAACCGTGGCTCGACCGCGTGGTGGATTTTTCCGTGCAGGTGGAAATGACGCCCGCCGGTCTGAAACTGTGCGGGTACACCGGCTTGCTCAACGACGCGAAAGGCCAGTTCCGCGGCAACTGGGCGGAGTCGCATCATCATACGCGCATTCCGACACGGGTGGTGACCGCCTTGGCCGCACCGCCGAACATTTCGCAACTGCTGCTGCAACTTTACGCGGAAATCTTTTCGGCGCTGGCGGCGGAACTGCGCGCGGTGGACTTCCTCGGGCCGCTGGGCATTGACGCCTTTGTTTATCGCGACGCCACTGGTGCTGCGCGGCTAAAGCCGGTGGTAGAGATCAATCCCCGTTACACGATGGGCCGGCTGATGGTGGAACTGATGCGGCAGGCGTGCCAGGGCAGTTGCGGGTTGTTTCGCCTGCTCAACCACGCCGACTTGCGCGACGCAGGCTGTGACAGTTTTCCCGCCCTCGCGCGCCGGCTGACCGAGCGCTGGCCGTTGCGGCTGGCAGGCGAAGTCAATCCGCGCATCCGGGAAGGCGTCGTCAGCTTGAACGATCCGGCCCAGGCGCGAGTCTGCCTCGCCGTCTTCCAAGTGCATCCCGTGCTCGACGCGTTGTTACCCAAATCATCGTTCCCGGAGAATGTGAAGGTTTGACAGTGCCCGGCAACGCCCGGCAGATTGCGATGCGTCGGCGAAATCCAGTTCCCGCCAGCCATGAAGAAGCCATCACGATTCCACGGATTTATCCTGTTGCTCGCCGCGACGCTTGGCACTTCCGGATGGGCGGCGGCACCATCACCTTGCCGCATCCAGGTCGTGGAGAAAGGCAGCGGCTGGCCGGTGCCGTTGGTTGAGTTGCGCACGACGCATCTCGAACGCTTCGTCACGGACAACGCCGGCGTCATCGCCTTCGATTCGCCCGAGTTGCTGGGCCGTGAAACGTGGTTCGATGTGCTCGGCAACGGCTACGAAGTGCCGCGGGACGGTTTCGGTTATCGCGGCGTGCGCTTGAAACCCGAGCCGGGCAAGACGCTGACCGTCGAAGTCACTCGCACCATCATCGCGAAGCGGCTCGGGCGGCTGACCGGTGGCGGGCTGTTGGCCGAAAGCCAGAAACTCGGCCAGGAATTGGACTGGCCCGAGTCCGGCGTGCTGGGTTGCGACAGCGTGCAGAACGCCGTGCATCGCGGAAAAATGTTCTGGTTGTGGGGTGATACCACGCTCGCAAGATATCCGCTCGGCATCTTCGACAGCACGAGCGCGACAACCGCGATTCGACCGCTGGAGAAATTCGCGCCGCCGCTCCGGCTCAAATACGATTACTTCATCGACACCCAAAGCGCGCCACGGGGCGTCGCGAAAATGCCTGGCGAAGGACCGACCTGGCTGACCGGCTACGTCAGTCTGCCCGACTCGAACGGCGTGCCGCATCTCGTGGCCAGCTACACGAAGATCAAGCCGCCGCTCGAAGCTTACGAATGGGGGCTATGCGTGTGGAACGATACGACGGCGAATTTTGAGAGGTTGCGAATTCTGTGGACCAAGTCCGACACCGCGCCGAAGCCACCACCGTTGCCGGAGGGCCATCCCGCATTTTGGAAGGACGGCGGCAAGGAGTGGGTGCTTTTTTGCAATCCGCTGCCGACGCTGCGTTGCCCGGCCACGTTTGAAGGCTGGCAGGATTCCGCGCAATGGGAGGAGTTAAAGCCGCCCACACACTTGAGTTCAGCCAGTGACGGCCAGTCGGTGAAACTCCACAGTGGTTCGCTGGCTTGGAATCCGTGGCGCAAACGCTGGGTGACCGTGTTCATGCAAGGTTTCGGCAAGCCATCGGCGTTCGGTGAGTTGTGGTATGCGGAAGCGGAGTCGCCCAACGGCCCCTGGGGTAAAACGGTGAAAATCCTGAGCCACGAAAATTACACGTTCTACAACCCGCGCATTCATCCCGAGCTTACGCCCGCCGATTCGCCGGTCCTGATTTTCGAGGGCACCTACACCATCCAGTTCGCGGACAAGCCGCATCCCACGCCGCGCTACGACTACAATCAGGTTCTTTACCGGCTCGACCTGGATGACCCGGCTTTGCAAGCCGCGCACCACGAGTGATCGAGCTGAACGCCAATCCGGCCAGCCGCCGGAAAGAACTGGCGGCTGACCGCGCTCCCGCAAGGGAGTGAAAAGGAGAGTTGCCCCGCGCCAGCAAAGCTGCCTTGCGGCGGATGCTGCCTCAACCGCGGTACACGATCATCACGGCGTATTCGGTCATCAGCTTTTGGGTGCCGATGTCCAGATGCGTGTAGGTGAGCGGGTTGATGCTGACGACATGATGCTCGCCAATCCGCTGGAGAAAACCGGTCACAAACTCATCGAACTTGTCGTGTCCCACCTCGATGCAGTCCGTGTGACGGATCGTTTTGACGCGCAGTTTTTTATCCGACTCCTTGGCGGCAACCTCCAACGGAGCCTTCGGCTTTTCGATCAAGCTTTCCGTCGGGCCTTGATGAACCGGGACTTTGAGGTGCATCTCCACTTTCCGGGCCGCCGAAGAGGCCATCGGATTGACGGGGTGCGCCGGATCGTGGCCCGTCAACATTGAAACCGCTGGCGCGGGGCTGGTGTTGGCCGGGATGACGATTTTCTCGCCGCAGGAGGGGCAGGTGATTTCCGAGCCGGCGCCCGTGCTGTCCACAGCCAGTTCCTGTTCACATTTGGGGCAATCGAAGATGATGTCCATAAGCTTGAACGCGATTGAAGTAGATTTGACCCGACTACGCGCCGAGCTTAGGTCCGTCCAAAAGCTGAAGCGAGGAAAATTTCCCAGAAGGTAGATATTTTGCGCCGTCGCCGTTTTGTCGGCGGAATCCGGTCATTCGCGTAGGAAACTGCGGCATCGTCAGAGCGTCACTCGTAGGATTTCTCCAACTGGCGAAGCCGGGGCTGTATGGGGGAGGTGGGGGGCGTGCGATCCTTGATTGCCTTGAACAGTCGTCGGGCTTCGCTGGGGTCTTCACGCGTGATGGCGACGCAGAAATCGAGTTCGATCCAGGCTTTGCGCGGGTCTTGGATCGAGGGGCCGTAGGTCTTGAGCCATGCACGCACGGCGGCGTTGCCGCGCTGCAAGGCCTGCTGGTAGCTGGGTTCGAGTTGCTGCGGCATGCCACCGAGATAACTCGGGTTCAACTCGGCCGCGGCTTCCTTGCGCTTGGTTTCCTCTTCGCGTTGCACCGATTCCCACTTCAACCAGAGTTGGTAGCCGCAGAACAACACCACCACGAGGATGAAGACGGAGATGAGTTTGGTCATGATTCTTCGATGCGTTGGATGCGCGCACCCAGGCTGCGCAACTTCCCGTCCATGTTTTCGTAGCCGCGGTCCAAATGGTAAATGCGGTTCACCTGCGTGGTGCCTTTGGCCGCCAGTCCGGCAATCACCAGCGCGGCCGAGGCGCGCAGATCGCTGGCCATCACCGGCGCACCACTCAAGGGCCGCCCGCCTTTCACGATGGCGCTCGGACCTTCAATCTGGATGTCCGCGCCGAGGCGCGACAGCTCGCTCACATGCATGAAGCGCGATTCAAAAATCCGCTCGGTGATGATGCTGATGCCCGGCGCCAGCGCCATGAGCGCCATCATCTGCGCCTGCACGTCGGTGGGGAAACCGGAATACGGCAAGGTCGTGACATCCGAGGATTTCAATTTGCCACCGCGCCGCGAGACGAGGTCGGCCCCACGCCGCTCCACGATCACGCCGGCTTCCTCCAGTTTGTCAATCACGGCATGGATGTGATCCGCCCGCGCGCCCTTGATCCGCACCTCGCCATTGGTCATCGCGGCGGCAATGGCGTAGGTGGCGGCTTCAATACGGTCGGGAATCACATGATGTTCCGCGCCGTGCAAGGCCTTGACGCCGGTGATGGTGATGGTGGGGCTGCCCGCACCCTGAATTTTGGCCCCCATGGCGTTGAGGAAGTTGGCGAGGTCAACGACTTCGGGTTCGCAGGCGGCGCTTTCAATGACGGTCATGCCTTCCGCGAGCGTCGCGGCCATCATGACGTTGCCGGTACCCAAAACCGTCGAACCGGCCCGCCCGCCTAGAAACATGGCGCCGCCCGACAGACCTTTGGCTTCCGCTTCGACGTAGCCACCTTCAATCGTGATTTTCGCCCCGAGCGCCTCAAAGCCTTTCAAGTGAAGATTGATCGGCCGGGCCCCGATGACGCATCCGCCGGGCAGTGACACCCGCGCTTTCCGCAACCGTCCAAGCAGCGGTCCCATGATGCAGATCGAGCCACGCATCTTGCGAACCAGATCGTAGTCACCCTGGCCTTTGATCTTGCGCGCCTGCACCCGCACGGTGCCGCCCTCGATGCTGACCTGGGCGCCAAGCCAGGCAAGGATCTGGCCCATGAATTTCACGTCGCTGAGATTCGGCACGCCATGAATAACGCACGGCTCGCTGGTGAGAAGGGTTGCGGCCATGATGGGCAACACGGCATTCTTGGCGCCGCTGATTTGCACGTCGCCGTGCAGCGGCACGCCGCCCTTGATGAGAAAGCTGTCCATGAAACAATGAGTTGGTGGATGAATGGATCGCTGGAACAATGGCGGCGCCATCCCATTATCCAGGAATCCAACCACCCGCCTTACAACTTCAACCGGCCGAAGTTTGTCAGCGCCGCGCGATCAAAATTCTCTGCCGCTGACTGTAGTCCGCAAGCACAGCCTCGACAATCCACATTTGCTCTGCGAGCAGGCTTTTTATTTTTCCGGCCTGACCATCGCCGAATTCCAGCATCAGGCGTCCGCCCGGTTTAAGGATTCCAGGAGATTCGGCCGCGAGGCGGCGGTAGAAATCCAACCCGTCCTCCCCGCCATCCAGCGCCAATGGCGGATCGAAATCGCGCACCTCCGGCTGGAGCGAACTGATCTCATCATGCGGAATGTACGGCGGGTTACTCACGACGAGGTCAAAGCGGACGGACGACGGCAGACCTGTCAAGGCATCTGCCTGGATGAACTCAATCCTTTGTTCCAAGCCGTGGCGTTGCGCATTCGCGCGCGCCACAGCCAGTGCCGCGGCGGACACGTCAACCGCGGTGACCCGTGCTGGCTGGCATTTGGCAGCGACGGCGATGGCGATGCATCCGCTGCCGGTGCCAAAATCAAGCGCGGCGCTGGCTTTGGGGGCACGCGAGGAGAGGAACTGCCAGCCGGCCTCCGCCAGCAACTCGGTTTCCGGGCGAGGAACGAGAACCGATTGATTGACGGCAATCTCCAAGCCACAAAAAGAAACCGAGCCGAGGATGTGCTGCAACGGCTCGCGCGTACCCCGCCGCCGAACCAGCTCGCGCATTTCATCCGCTTCCGAGTCCGTGAGGTCCCGCTCGAAATTGAGGTAAAGCTTCATGCGCGGCAGTTTGAGCACTTGGGCCAGCAGCAACTCCGCCTGTAGCCGCGGCGAATCAACCCCCTTCCGCGTCAGGAATTCGGCGCTTTTTTGAATCACTTCCAAGACGGTCACGCGTGGAGTCTAAAAGTGTGCGGGAAGGGAAAAAACGAAAAAGAGAATCCGCCGGCGGGTATTCACCGGCGGATAGCGCAGCGGGTGCGATTGACGAGCAACCATCCAGCAGCGATCACCCGACTTCGCTCTGGATGCCGGGTTTGGTAATCTTCAGTTTCTCCATCAACTCGTAAAGGGTGGGCCGGCTGATATCGAGTTCGTTGGCGGCGGGGGCAATTTTCCAATTATGCCGTTTCAGCGCCGCCACCACCACCTCGCGCTCGGCGGTTTCGCGGGCATCTTTCAACGTTCGCAGCCGCCCGCCCAGATTGTCTCCCCCCAGTTCCAAATCTGCCGGGGTTACCAAGCGGCCCTCGGCCATGATCAGGCCGCGTTTGATGCGGTTCTCAAGTTCGCGGACGTTGCCGGGCCACTGGTATTGCTGCAAGGCGCGGAGTGCGGATTGGCTGAATTGGAGCGCCGCGCGACCGGCTCCGGCGGCGAAGCGATTGAGGAATGACTTGGCGAGCACCACCGTATCTTCCTGACGATCTCGCAAGGGGGGCAACTCAATGGAGACGACGGCCAGCCGATAGTACAAGTCCTCACGGAACGTTCCGTCCACCATGGCCTTCTTGAGGTCCACATTGGTCGCAGCCACTACGCGCGTGTCAACTTCGATCGGGGTTCGACCGCCGACACGCTCAATCACCCGCTCCTGAAGGAAACGCAGCAGCTTAACCTGGAGCGCGAGCGGCAATTCACCGATCTCGTCCAGGAAAAGCGTTCCATTGTGGGCGGTCTCAATGCGCCCCTTGCGTTGCATGTGAGCGCCGGTGAAAGAGCCTTTTTCATGGCCGAAAAGCTCACTTTCGAGAAGTGATTCGGGCAACGCTCCGCAGTTTATCGCCAGAAAGGCCTTGTCGGCCCGCTGACTGTTCAAATGTATCGACCGAGCGATCAGTTCCTTTCCGGTCCC
>WBZT01000522.1_pt1 | contig 30714 bp, 27 predicted proteins | sample 5204241 | NCBI WGS metagenome assembly WBZT01 (sample SAMN12344358, study PRJNA552823) | activated sludge metagenome | biome: Activated sludge suspended growth; feature: Nitrification reactor; material: Wastewater; isolation source: activated sludge from nitrification reactor of wastewater... | reverse complement strand
CATCCCGAAGGCCGCCTGGCGTCGCTCGCGAAATCCGCCGTTGCGGTTCCCGTGTACACCGTGATGCTGCCGTTCTTGCAGTTGGCCGGCCACCACCACTTCATGAAGTTCATGATCAAATGGTGCGATCATACCGCGCGCTTGTTGGGCGTGTTCGGTGTCAAATTGGTCAAGCAGCGGCAAATGTGATCGCGGCCTTTCTCCGGAATGATCATAGTCAACGCCGACGATTGGGGGCGATCCATTGCGGAAACCGATGTGGCGCTCGCACTGTTTGAACGCGGGCGGATCACCTCGGTCAGCGCCATGGTCTTCATGGCCGATGCCGGGCGGGCGGCCAGGGTGGCCGTCAAACAAAACGTTCCCGCCGGACTGCACCTCAACTTCAGTGAGACGTTCACGGCGCCACCGGCGGACGAACAACTTTGCGTGGACCATGAGCGCATCGTGCGTTATCTCAAGCGGCACAAGTACGCCCAGTTGATGTTCAATCCGTTCCTGCACCCGGCGTTTCGCCGGGTCGTGCGCGCGCAGTGCGACGAATATCTCCGGCTCTACGGGAAGCCGCCCACTCATTTCGACGGCCATCAACACATGCACCTCTGCACGAACATGCTCGTGGCGGCGCCGATTCCCCGGGGGTGCCGGATGCGGCGCGGTTTTTCGTTTGCCAGCGGGCAGAAGGGCTTGGTGAATCGTGGCTACCGGGCGGTGGTGGCGCGCTGGTTGCGGTCGCGCTATCGAGCGACGGATTATTTCTTCGCCCTCTCCCAGAACCTGGCGGCGGATCGCCTCGCGCGCGTCTGTGATTTGGCGGGACGCGCGAACGTGGAGTTGATGACCCATCCCGTCGTGCCCGACGAGCAGTCGTATTTGAACAGCGAGTCGTACGCGGAAGCGCTTCGTCCGCTTGCCCGCGGCAGTTATCTGGACCTGTGACGGTGCAACCATGACTCGGTCGCAAAGACACGCCGCGCCTGGCGGCGGGAATGAAGCGGGAGTGATCAGCCCGTTACCGACCGCGACCATTGGATCGCCCCACCTAGGGCAGCGGCCATGAATCCGGTCGTGCTCATCGGTTTCGCGGAAGCGCTCTCGGCGCCCGAGGTCGTCTGGAGTCTGGTGGACGCCGGCTGCGCGGTGCATGCCTTCGGTCGCAAGGGTCAGCCCTCTGCGCTGCGCCACAGCCGCCACACTTCGGTCACGGACGTCACGCCGCCCGAAAAAGACTCGGCGACCACGGTGCAAGAGGTGACGGCCCTGGCGAAGTCACTGATCGCCGCGAACCCCGGGAGGCCGGTCGTGGTTTTCCCGTTGGATGATGCGGCGGTGTGGCTGGCCGACCGGGTTGTGTCCACCGGCGCGAATGGCACGTCCGCGCCCGCGTTGGCCGGCCCGTCCCATCGTTCGGTCGCGCTGGCTTTGGACAAGGCCGTGCAGGTCGAAGCCGCGCGGGTTGCGGGATTCAACGTTCCTCCAACACGGATCCTTCGTACCAAAGCGGATGCAAGCCCGGGGGAGATCGGTTTCCCGCTCATTCTCAAGCCGGCCGAGGCCGTCGTGTGGCGGGAGGGGCGGCTGCGCAAAGTGCGCAATTGGATTTGCGCAAACCAAAGTGAATTGGACGCTGCGCTGGCGGGCTGGGGTGAGTCCGTGCCCCTGCTCATGCAGCCCTTCGTTCGTGGCACGGGCGAGGGCGTGTTCGGCATGGCGTTGACCAACGGCCCGGCGGCCATCAGCGCGCATCGGCGGGTGCGGATGATGAACCCGCACGGCTCCGGTTCGAGCGCCTGCGTTTCGCAAACGGTGCCGGCGGACGTCGAGCGCGCGGCGGAACAATTCATCCGGCAGACCGGCTGGCGCGGTCTGTTCATGATTGAACTGTTGCGCGACTTGAGCGGCAAGGCGTGGTTCATGGAGTTCAATGGCCGGCCTTGGGGCAGCATTGCCCTCGCGCGGCGGCAGGGTTTCGAGTATCCCGCTTGGAATGTTCAGCTCGCGTTGGATCCGCAATGGCGGGTTTCTGCACCCCCGCGCGTCAGGCCGGGCTTGGTGTGCCGGAACGCGGGCCGGGAGTTGATGTATCCGCTGTTCGTTTTGCGCGGGCCGAAGTCGGATGCGCTCCAGTACTGGCCGGGTTTTTGGCGCTCGGTCGCCGAGGTCGCGCGCGTGAATTCGCGTCACGTTTTCTACAACTGGCGGCGGGACGACGCGCGCGTTTTCGTCTCGGATTGTTTTTACACGCTCCGGTCCAATCTGCTGAAATCGAAACGATGAGCGCAACCGTGTCAGCCGCCTGCCATGTCCACTCGGACTGGTCGTACGACGGCAAATGGAGTCTGGAGCGGCTCGCCGCGGAGTTCCGCCGGCGCGGCTACCGCGTGTTGCTGATGACCGAGCACGATCGCGGCTTCACGCCCGCTAGGTGGAGCGATTACCGTCAAGCCTGCCGCCAAGCGAGTTCGCCGGACCTCCTCGTTGTTCCCGGCATCGAATACAGCGAGGCGACGAACACGGTTCACATCCTCACCTGGGGCGACTTGCCGTTCTTGGGTGAGAACGCCCCGACGCGAACAACTTTGGAGGCCGTGCGGCAACACGGGGGCGTTGCCGTCATGGCGCATCCCTCCCGGCGAAACGCCTGGCAGTGCTACGACCCCGCCTGGGCCAGCCTGTTGCTGGGAATCGAGATTTGGAATCGTAAGACCGACGGCTGGCGACCCAGCGCGAAAGCCCGGCAGTTGATCGCGTCGGCGGGCGTCGTTGCCTTTGCGGGAATGGATTTTCACGATCAGAAGCAGATGTTCCCACTCGGGATGACCTTGGAGTTGGACGGTGCGCCGACGGAAGCGTCGGTGCTTGCCTGTCTCCAATCGCGCCGCTGCCAGCCGACCGTGCGCGGCCTGCCGCTCAATCGCGCCACCGTCAATGCCACGCTCGCCGCGCTGTCGCCATTTGAATTGGCGCGGCGCGCGGGCCGATGGACCTACCGGAAGGTGCGCGGGCCGCGGCAAACCGTCGCCCCCAAACCGAACGGCGCCTAGCCATGCCTCCGCAGGTTGCATTGATTCTCGGCTACGGCCTCGTCGGCTGGTTGTTATGGAACGATCGGCAATGGCGGCGTTCATGGACCAGAGCGCTCTGGATTCCGGCGATCTGGCTGACGCTGCTGGGCTCGCGGCCAATGTCGTTTTGGATCGGCGGCGGCGGCTCGAGCAACCTGGAGGGCAGTCCGGTTAACGTGTTGTGCAACGGTTTTCTGATCGCCAGCGCGCTGGTGGTGTTGCTCCGCCGCGGTTTCGATTGGGGCTATTTCGCCGAGCGAAACAAGGCGCTGCTGCTGATCTATTTTTACTTCGCGACCAGCGCGCTTTGGTCGGAGTTCCCCTTGTCTTCGATCAAGCGGATCATCAATGATTTTGGGTGCGTGTTGATCGCGTTGGTGATTCTGACCGACCGCAACCCCGGCGAGGCGGGGAAAGCGGTCTTCGTCCGGGTGGCGTATTTCCTCTTCCCCTTGTCGGTGGTCTTCATCCGCTACTTCCCGCACATCGGCCGCATCTCCAGCCGCTCGGCCGAGCAGATGGTGACGGGTGTGACCGGCCACAAGAATTCGCTGGGCCAACTGGTCTTTGTACTGGGATTGGTGATTCTGTGGGAAATTCTCGAACATCGCCGTCACGGCGGCGGTCCCCGGACCCGGATGCAGCGCTGGTCTCACTGGGGCATCATGGCCATCGGACTGTACTTGCTGGTGATTTGCGACAGTGCCACGTCCTTGGTGTGTTTCGTGGCCGGCGGGGCGCTACTGGTTCTGCGGGAGCGGCTCACCCGGATGCAAAACGCACGGCGGTTCGTCTTGATAAGCCTGACCGCCTTGGCGTGTCTCTGGGGACTGGACCGGGCCTTCGGGATTTCGGACAAGGTGCTGGCGTTGTTGGGTCGAAACGCCACGCTGACCGGGCGGACGGACATCTGGCAGGAGGTTCGCGAGGCGAAGATCAATGTCGTGGTTGGCAGCGGGTTTCGCGGGTTCTGGGAAACCGACGCCGGTGTGGCCATTTACGAGAAGCTCAATATCAACCGGTTGTTCACCGCGCACAATGGTTACCTCGACGTGTACATGAGCGGTGGTTTGGTGGGGGTGGCATTGCTGGGCTTGGCGCTCCTGAGTGGCGGAACGAAGGCGTTGAACAAGTATTTCAGCGCGGGCACTTTCGGCAAAGTCGCCCTTCCGTATTGGGTGATTGCGATTCTGTACAACAACTCCGAATCGAATTTCTTCATCTTGGAACCGCTCTGGTTCACCTGGTTGCTGGTTACCATCGAATGCCGCGGCCCCGCGCTGGCGTTCGCGCCGGCACTCGACCACGCGGCCGTTGAGGGGACCGGCGGCGATGACGCCGATCAGGAGATTCGCGACAACGCCGCGCCGGAAGCCGCCGCGCGCGGCCCGGTCGGGGGAAAAAGCGGACCCTCCTTTCTGACTTCCTGATTATCACGATGACGGCCCCGCAAAGCGGAAGAATCGGAGCACTGGATTGGGTGAAAGGCGCCCTGGTGGTTTGCATGGTTGTTTACCACTCGCTGAATTACTCGACTTTCCATCCGCTGGCCTACCGGTATCTGGCCTTTCTGCCGCCGTCGTTCATCTTCATCGCCGGGTTCTTGATGACGAACAACTATCTGGCGAGGTATGACGTGAAGGCATGGCGGCTGCACCGAAGGTTGATCTCCCGGGGATTGAAAATGGTCGCGCTCTTTACGCTGCTCAATGTGGGTGTGATCGGGTCACGCGCGCTCCGGGGCGACGGGCTGCTGTCGGCGTGGGACTGGTTTGTTGAGAACTGGCAGACCCTCTATTTCCCGAAGGGCGGACGGGTCGCCTCGTTCTACATCCTCGCAACGATCGGTTATCTGCTGATTCTGTCCCCGCTCCTCTTGTTGCTCCAGTCGAGGAAGCGATGGAGTGTGCCCGTCCTGGCGGCGGTCTGTCTGATCACCTGCTCGTGGCTGGAGCGGGAGGGGAAACTGAATTATCACACCAGCATGCTGTGCGCCGGGGTATTCGGTGTGGCGATGGGAACGCTCTCGTTGGAGGACATTGGCAGGTTTGCGCGAAAGTGGTTCGTTGTGGTGCCATTGTATTGCTGCTATCGGGTGGCCAGCACCTTCCTAGGCGATCCGTTCTTGCTTCAATTGGCAGCCGTGTGCCTGACCTTGCTGCTGCTGTTCGGCGGCGCGTTGGCTTGGTCCCAGCGGGGCGAAGGTCCGGTTTTTCAGCAAATTGCGCTGTTGGGGCGTTACTCGCTGCTGGGCTACATTTTCCAACTTCCGGTGATCCAAGTCCTGGACCGATTTCTGGTGCTGCCCAGTCCCCTAATTTCGGTGGTGGCCGTGATGCTCGTTGTTTCGGTGCTTACGTGGGGCGCGACCTGGACCGTTGAGAAGCTCCGGTCCCGGTCCCCGTTTTTTGACGCAAGCTACAAAGCCGTTTTCGCCTGATTGGCCGGCAAATTGCCCTTTCGCCCATACCTATGCCCACTGTTGAGCAATTAAAGCGACGACTCGTGAATCGTGTCCAACGGTTCTTATCGGAATCGTTGCATCGGCGGGAGGTGGCCCTGCGACTGTCAGTTCCCCTGGTTTCTTTCACGTTCGATGATTTTCCCAGTACCGCATTGAACGTCGGCGGCACGATTCTCGAGCGATATTCGGCGCGGGGGACCTATTACGCCGCACTGGGACTTATGAACCAGGATTCGCCGGTGGGGCGCATTTTCTCCGGTGCAGAACTCGGCGAAGTGGTGGCACGGGGACACGAGTTGGGCTGTCATACGTATGCGCACTGCCATTCTTGGAACACGGCGCCGGCTGCTTTTGAGGCTTCGATCCTTGAAAACCAGCAAGCGCTGGCCCGCCTCCTGCCGGGGGTCGAATTTCAAACGATGTCCTATCCGCTGTGCGGCCCTCGGCCGCAAACCAAGCGGCGGGCCGGGACGCACTTCCGTTGCTGTCGCGGCGGCGGTCAGGTTTTCAATGCGGGCCAGGTTGACTTGAACAACCTGCGCGCGGTGTTCTTGGAACAACTCCGCGACCAACCGGAAGCGGTTTGCGGGTTGATTCACCAAAACCAGAAAGCCGCGGGCTGGCTCGTGTTTGCAACGCATGATCTGACCGCGCAACCGAGCCGGTTCGGCTGCACTGCGGAGTTTTTTGAAAGCGTTGTCCGCCATGCCTCGGAATCGGGCGCCCGGATTCTCCCGGTGGCTGAAGCGTGCCGGATGGTCGAGGACGCGGCGGCTTCGGCAGCAAGTCGGCCGTCCGCCGTGATCGCCAAACCGGTGTGATTGTGCTATCTGTGAGCAGGATGAAATGTTTCTGGCACTTGCAGTGCTTCGTGGAATAAGCGTATGAGTGTGTCGAGGATTGCAATTGGCTGCCTTGCCGCCGGGCTTATGTCCGCGGCATCGGTTTTCGGTGGGAACACGTACTTTGTCAGCCCAGCGGGTAATGACAGCGCCGCAGGCACAAGTCTGGCCACGGCTTGGCGCACTGTCCAAAAAGCAGCCTTGACGGCCAACAGCGGAGACATCGTGCGCGTGCGCCCGGGCACCTACCAGGAGAAGGTCGCGCCTGGCCGAAGTGGAACCAGCGACTTGCCCGTCATTTTTTTGGCAGATGGAACGAATGTGGTCGTTCGCGGGTTCGACATCAGTCGGAGCTACGTCTGGGTAATCGGCTTCGAGATTACACACCTCAACAACCCGGGCGCGTACAATTACCCCGCCTTGACGATCAGCCGGGCGACCGGGGTTCAGATTCTTGATTGCGACATCCATCACGTTGATTCGGCCGGCATCCAGTTCGGAAACTGCGATTCACTCGTCTTCCGGGGAAACAAGCTGAGCTACATCGGGTATCCGCAGCTTCCCGCCTACGGCAGGATCGCGCTCTCTGCTCCCTATGGCGGACCCAACACGAACGCGGTGATTGAGTATAACAACATCAGCTACACCTCCGATTTCCTCTGCCCGTACGGGAGCAAGTACGTATATCGAAACAACATTCTCGGCCCCAGTTCGCCCGAGATCGTTGACCATGTGGACGGCCTGCAGGCCAACGGGGTTTGCACGGACAGCCTTTTCGAGGGCAACTGGTTCCGCGACAACGTCAGTTCCGACAACCATTTCTTCCTGAATCAACTGGCGGGTTCGACGCGGTGGATCATCCGTGGCAACGTGACCGTCCGATCCAAAGGCGGCTTGGATTGGCGCAACGCGGACCAACACTATTTTTACAACAACACGTTCTACGATAACGCCACTTACTGGCCGAATTCGTTCCAGATCCTCCTGACCGCGTCCACCGGGAACATCGCCCGCAACAACATCTGGTATCGGTCGGTCACGGCGAATAGCACCACCCTCTATTACATCGAACCCGGTTCGGCGATAGACAAGGACTATGATTTGGCCTATCAGTCGGGGACACTGAGTCAGGCGAAAGGAGTGACTGCGGATCCTAGGTTCGCCGATCCAACGCGAGACGATTTCGCTCTGCAAGCCACGTCCCCGGCCATTCGCGGCGGTGGCGGTATCACGCTTGCCAACGGTGGCGGCACCGGTTCGACCGCTTTGGTGGCACGTAATGCCGCTGTCTTCTGGCCGGGCGACACGATTCTGGTCGGTGCCGGCCCGAAGGTCGTGATCACCAACGTCAACGTGGCGGCCAACACACTGACGCTGGCAGAACCGCGCTCTTGGTCCAACAACGCCCCCATCTGGTGGGAGGGGCGGCAGGACATCGGGGCCTTCAACTACCGTACGAATGGCTATGCCTACGACCTGAGCATCAGCAGCCCCACCGGACTGGTTGCCGCAGGCTCAATTAGCTTGGCGGCGAATGTTGCCAACCCGGAAGTCGTGCGCATGGTGGAGTTTCGGGTGGATGGATTGCCCGTGGGGCTGGTCACAGCGGCTCCTTACACGACGACCTTTGTCACCACCAATCTCGGAACACGGGTTCTCGAAGCGCGCGCGTATCCAAGGCACGCCAGTCCCGTTTTGTGGAAATCTAGGAACGTTGCCTTCTCCGTAGGCGTTTACACGCCACCGGCGCCTCCCGGCAACCTCCGAACCGTCGGCAACTAGGTCATCTCACAAGGTCTGATGCGCTTTGCTTCGGTGACGAAGCAGCCCTACCAGTGGCCGATCAGTTTCTGTGTTTCGCGTGCCTGTTCCGTTGTTATCGTTCCGAGGTGAGGCTTGTGCCGACGTAATCTGGCCGGCCGCCTGAGGATTCAAGATGCTCTTCAATTCCCTCGAATTCGCGTTCTTCTTCCCTTTGGTTGTGGCGTTGTTCTTCCTTTTGCCGCGCCAGGGGAAGATTCCGCTGCTGCTGGCGGCGAGTTGTGTGTTCTACATGGCCTTCATTCCGGCCTATATCCTCATTCTGTTCGCAACCATCCTGGTAGATTACGCGGCGGCGTTTTACATCGAGCGCAGTCAAGGCCGGACCCGCACCGGGTACCTGGTCGCGAGCATTATCAGCACCTGCGCGATTCTGGCAGTCTTCAAGTACTGCAATTTCTTTCTCGGCAACGTGACGGGCATTGCCCACTGGCTGGGCTGGAACCTGCCCGATTACGCGCTGAACATCATCCTGCCCATCGGGCTCTCCTTCCACACGTTTCAAAGTCTGAGCTACGTGATTGAAGTGTACCGCGGCACCCAGCCAGCGGAGCGGAACTTCACCGTTTATGCCACTTACGTCATGTTCTTTCCGCAATTGGTGGCGGGCCCTATTGAGCGGCCCCAACAACTGCTCTGGCAATTCCACCAATCCCCGGAGTTCGATCCCGCGCGTGTCATCAGCGGCCTCAAGCGAATGGCTTGGGGCTTCTTCAAGAAGGTGGTCATTGCCGATCGCCTTGCCATCTATGTCAACGACGTCTATGGCCGGCCTGCCGATTACAACGGCCTGCAATTGACACTTGCGACCGTCTTCTTTGCTTACCAGATTTATTGTGACTTCTCGGGCTACTCCGACATTGCCATCGGTACCGCGCGCGTGCTGGGTTTCCGGCTCATGGAGAATTTTGACACGCCCTACCACTCCGCTTCGATTTCCGAGTTCTGGCGGCGTTGGCACATCTCCCTTTCCTCGTGGTTTCGTGACTACGTGTACATCCCGCTGGGTGGCAGCCGGAATGGGGCGTTCCGCAACGCTGGCAACCTGCTGGTCACGTTCGGCATCAGTGGGCTTTGGCATGGCGCGAACTGGACCTTTGTCCTGTGGGGATTGTTGAACGGCTTCTACCTCGTCTTCGGTAAGGCCACGCGCGGCGTGCGGGATGCCGCCTTCGCGGCGATCGGACTGGGCGAAGGTAGCGCGCTGCGCCGGCGAATTCAGATCGCGACCACCTTTGGCTTGGCTTGCTTCGCTTGGGTGCTGTTTCGGGCCCGCAGCGTGGAAGACGCTCTTTACGTTTATGCGAATTTTTTCCGGGGCTGGGATTTTGCCAGCGTAACGACGGAACATTTCTTTCGCCGGGATTTGCTGATGGCTTTCGGCGGCATTACGTTGCTGGAGTTCCTTCAGTGGGCAATGCGGCAGAAGTCTTGGCCCGAATGGTCTCGCCGGACTCCGACCGGCTTGCGTTGGGCGGCGTATGTGTCGGTGGTTTTTGGCGTGCTGCTTTTCGGTGTGTATCGCAAAACGGAGTTCATTTATTTTCAGTTCTAGTCATGTATAAAAGAGGCCTGCTCAAAATCCTCGGTTTCTTCCTGCTCTGCGGCCTGCTCGCGGTGGTTCTGGACTGGGCGATTGACCATGGTTTGAAGCGGATCACGACTTCCAACTATGGCGTTGTCAATCGCGTGGTGGCGGGCCGGATCAACACCGAGGTTGTCATCAGTGGCTCTTCGCGCGCTTTGGCGCATTACGATCCGGCGATCATCGGGCGGGTTGTGGGCGCCAGCGCCTTCAATCTCGGGCAGGACGGTTCGCATACGGAGGAGCAGCTCGCCATTTTGAAGGCCTACTTGCGGCACAATGCCCGCCCGAAACTGGTGGTGCAGAACCTCGACATGCATACTTTCACGGCCACGAAGGACATTCTGGATCCGGTCCAATATCTGCCCCACCTCGCGGAGCCCGCCTTATACGCTACCCTGCATCGGATGAACCCCGAGGTTTGGAAATGGCGCTACGTTCCACTCTATGGCTATGCCGTGGAAGACATGCGATTCCATTGGATGGAAGGGCTGATGGCGTGGTTTGGCGTCCAGCCAGCCGAGGACCGATTCGATGGCTTCGGTCCGACGGATGCGGCTTGGAACCAGGATTTCGACCGCTTCAAACGCCGGAATCCGGAGGGCGTATCTTTCTCGATTGACCCGGCCGGGGTCCGTGCCTTGGAAGAAATCATCACCGTTTGCCAGAGTAATGGCGTGGGCATCGTCCTGGTGTATTCGCCCCAGTACCAGGAGATGTTGGAGTTGGTGGATAACCGCACGGAGGTCTTCGCCCGGTTTCATGAAATCGCGGATCGCTTTCAGGTGCCGCTGTGGGACTACAGCCAATCGGAAATCTGCGGGCGCAAAGAATTCTTTTACAATTCCCAGCATCTCAACCTCCACGGTTCGGAAGTCTTTACCACGGAATTGGCGAATCGGCTCGGTCCGGAATTACTGGCGCGGCGGCAGCCGCGGGCCCGGCTCCTGTCCCGCTCGAACGCCGTGACGCGTGTTTCGACGATTAATGCCGCGACCGGCAGTCCCGCCGTGGTCCGTCCCGCCCCTCCCCGGTAACACAGCTCTGGGATACGCCCGAGGTGGCCCGATTCGGCGGACGCCGCCGCGGACTCGCCGACATCTGGTGAGGACTGGTTGGGAGCTGCTTTTCAGTTTTCATCAGCTTTTGCGAACTTCGGTATTGGTAATCAGACCCCTGAAACGCGATGAATGAACTCGTCCACCTTGAAGATTCGTTAAGCGGCAAAGAACTCTTTGTCTCTTTGGTGAAGTCGCTTTCGCCCCGCTGGCCGGATTTGCCGGACAAACCTGAGGAAACGCCCACGGTGGCCATTCGCGCGCTCTGGCAAACGGCGGCGGGCAAGCGCGGCTCCGTTCAGCGCGCGTTCGATGGTGAATTGCCGGCGTTAAATCCGGATGCCCGGGCTCGTCTCGCCCAGCTCTTGGAGCAAAGGCTTGCCGGCGTGCCGCTGGCTCATCTGACCGGCTGGCAGAATTTCATGGGACTGGAATTGAAGGCCGGGCCCCAGGCCCTGATTCCCCGCAAGGAAACCGAAATCTTGGGCCACACCGCCCTGAAATTGTTGCGCACCATGGTGCGGGATCGGGGCCAGGCCCGGGTCATGGATATTTGTACTGGTTCGGGCAACCTCGCCCTCGCCCTCGCCGCGCACGAGTTCGCCTCGCAGATTTTTGCCGCCGATCTTTGTGCCGACGCGGTGACGTTGGCGCGCGAGAACTCCGAGCTGCATCAACTGCACGACCGGGTGGATTTCCGGGTTGGGGATCTCTTCGCACCGTTCGCCGGCGGCGAATTTGATGCGGCGATGGACCTCATCGTCTGCAACCCGCCGTATCTCTCGACTTCCAAGGTGGGCGCGCTGCCGCGCGAAATCGGCGCGTTCGAACCCCGGGAGGCATTTGATGCCGGTAGTTTTGGCTTGGGGATTGTCACGCGGCTGGCAAACGAGGCGCCGCGGTTCCTCAAACCGGGTTCGTGGCTGTGCTTTGAAGTGGGTGCCGGTCAGGGGGATTTTCTCGTCACCCGCCTGGAGCGGTTGGGCGTTTACCAGAAGATCCAGACGGCCGTGGATCCCTCCGGTGAGGTGCGTGCTTTGATGGCTTGCGTCTGAACCTATACCCATGGCCTCCGGAGTTAACATGACCAACATGGATCGCACCTTGACCACGGCCGGTGAGCCCAAGCTCTCTCTGCACCAAAAGTTGCGGGCTAACCTGGGAGAGAATTGCTTCATCATCCTGCTCACGGTAATACTGTGCGCCGGGCTGATGGAGGTTGGCCTGCGGTGCATCGGCCGGACGCCCACGAATACGGCCGAGAGCTTCCTGGAGCAGGGTGGGATTTCTTACCAGTTGAAGCGCAACGTGACCAAGATCGTGCGTTGGCCATCCTACTCTTACACGGTGATCACGGACGCGGCCGGAGCCCGGTATCGCGAACTGGGGACCCGCCAACTGGGCGGCAAAACGTTGTTCGTGGCGCTGGGCTCCTCCGAAGTGTTCGGCAACGGGCTTGATTACGACCAGACGTTCGTTGGCGTGCTGGCCAAGAACCTGGAACGGCAGGGATGCGATCTGGTGAACTTGGCGGTGCCGGGTCATCATCTGGACGAACAAATCGCGCTGTTCAAGGAAGCGGCCACCGGAGGAAAACTGCGTCCCGATGTTGTGCTGGTCTTCGTGAATCCGATCTACCTCGGGGGATTCGATGACATTCATGCCAATTCGCTCGTGTTTAACGGCTACCTCTTCCCGACGAACAACTGGCGCATTCCCGCCCTCCGCATGACGCTGTCCAACGTGTCGGCGGCCTACTGCTTTTTCCGCGATGCCACCCGGAAGCTCCAGCGGCTGTATTTGGCGCGGCCGGACATGGATATGTCCTTCTACACGCGCGCCTATTCCAAAGAGCATCGCATCCACCAGCCACAGAATGCGGCGGAGATGCTGGCTCATCTCAAGCAACTCGAAGCCAGCATCCGCGAAGTTCACGCGATTCCCATCTGCATCTTCGTTCCCACTGTGGGTGGCTTCAAGGTCCGGGAGTGGAAGGCCAAAGGCCATCCGGCGGCGCAGGCGTGCGACCCCGACTACGTGGCTGAACTGGTTCGCAACCATTGCCAGCAGGAGGGGATTCAGTTTCTGAATCTGGAACCGCTGTTGCAAGCGCGGTACGACAAGGGGGAGAAGTTGAACTTCGATCTGGACGCGCACTTCAACGGCCCGACCAGCCAGGTCATCGGTGATTACCTCCACACTGCGCTCGCCGCCCTGTCCACCCGCAAATGAGTCCACTTCTCGAATCATTTCTGAACCTCGTCCGGCGCTTTCCCGCTACGGAGTTTTACTCGGATCTGCCGTTCTGGGGTTATTTCGCGGTCGTCGCTGTCCTGACGCGGGCGGTGCCGGTACGCTGGGCAGATGTTCTGCTACTCGCGGCCAACGCGCTGATGCTGCTGGCCCTGCCGCGTTTCAACGGCGCCGCCTTGCTTCTCTACTTCGGACTGGCGTTTCTGACCTTCGGCGTCGGCGCTGCCTTGAATACGGAGGGGCGCGTCCCGCAGCCGCGCGCGCGGTTGCTCCTCGCTGGCGTCGGGATCGTTGCCGTGCTGGCGGTGTTGGCGGTCTTCAAATATCACTTGCTCCAGGCCATCGTGCTGCGCGGTCGTACTTGGTTTGGTGAGGGCGCGTCCGGCTTCGTCTTCCTCATCGGCATTTCCTATTCCTCGTTCAAGGCCATGCATTTCATCGTGGAAGGTTACCAACGCAAATTGAAGCAGCTCCGGCTGCTGGACTATTTGAATTACCTGCTGTTTTTCCCCTCCTTCGTCAGCGGCCCCATCAACCGGTATCAGGACTTCCATGAGAACAGTGCCCAGGCCCGGGGTTCGGACTGGCGTGACGATTTGCTGCCTGGTCTGGAGCGGATCATTCACGGATTGTTCAAAAAGTTTGTGATCACCGTGATCCTCTTTCCACATACTTTGATTCACATGGGCCGGCCCGTCTCGGAACTTGCGGGCTGGCAGATCATGCTCGGCCTGTACGCCTACGCGCTCTACTTCTACTTCGACTTCTCCGGCTACACGGACATCGCCATTGGCAGCGCCCGGCTGCTTGGCTTCAACCTGCCTGAGAATTTCAACCTGCCGTTCCTCAAGAAAAACATTCAGCAGCTTTGGGCCAACTGGCACATCTCGCTGACGAGCTGGCTGACGGATTACGTTTACTGGCCGCTGGTTCGCAAAATGCGCGGCCATGAGTGGCTGCGAAAGCATCCGTTGCTGGCCTCCAACATCGCGATCATTGTCACCTTCTTCCTCTGCGGTGCCTGGCACGGCGAAAGCGTCAACTTCGTCCTCTGGGGGCTGTATCACGGCCTCGGTATCGCCGTGGTAAACGTCTATCAAAAGTGGAAGCGTCAGGCCCGCCAGCCGCTGATGGTAAAATATTTCCCCTCTTCGGTCAGCTACTGCGTCGGCGTGTTGCTGACTTTCAACTTCTTCGCCTTGGGTCTGTTGTTCTTGCTGGACGCCAAGCAGGTCGCGACCGTCCTTCACCGGCTACTGTAAGTGCCTGCTTGAAAACTCGCGTTCGCCTGGCAAGTTCCACGACCCGTAGCGCAGGCATCCTGCCTGCGGGTTCGGGCGGCATCCTTGCCGCCCGAAGCGGTTTTTCCAACAGCTCTTGGCAAACCACCTTGATATTATTGATGAAAGCATTGTCTCCAGTCTGGCAACGGCGCGGCAAAATCATGCTGCTGACTTTTGAGGTGTTTTGGATCGTCGTGTTCGTGCTGAATCGCGTAAACAGCGGCGCGGGCGGTGACATACCCCAATTCGTGTACGTCAACTTCTGACATGAAGGTTCCGGCTTCCAATCCCACGCCAGTGTCTCCGCTGAGTGGCGACGTCGCGGCTGCGGCTTCGGCGGACGCGCTCGCCGCTACTTCCCCCGCACCGGAGGCGGGGCGGAACGAGCGGCATTTCCGCACGGACCACCTGCTGACCAATCTTGGCAAGCGGGCCTTTTCAGGCGGGATTGTGACCATCGTCTCGCAGGGACTCCGCTTCGGGTTGTACCTGGCGCTAACGGTCGTACTGGCGCGGCTGCTCTCGAAGCCGGATTTCGGACTCGTAGCCATGGCCGGCACCTTGACGGCGTTCCTCCGCATGTTGCGCGAGGCGGGTCTCTCGACGGCAACGGTCCAACAGGAAACAATCACGCACGCACAGGTTTCAAACCTGTTCTGGGTTAACATCGGCCTCGGCCTGCTTTGCACGCTGGCGGGCATTACGCTTTCTCCCGCGGTGGCGTGGTTCTATCGCGATGAGCGGTTGGTCGGCATCACGATCTGGCTGGCGTTCACTTTTCTGGCGGGCGGCGCCGCGGTGCAACACCTCGCCTTGCTCAACCGCCAGATGCGTTTCAAGGCGATGGCGTTGGTGGACATTGGTTCCATGACCGTCGGCTTGCTCGTAGGTGTAGGGATGGCGTTGACGGGCTGGCGCTACTGGTCGCTGGTCGGCTCCCAGCTTGCCACGTCCCTCGCGGAAGTGGTCTTCGCCTGGATCGCTTCGGGCTGGCGGCCCCAATGGCCGAAAGCCCGCGTCGGGACCCGCTCCATGCTTCATTTCGGCGCGAGCCTGACCTTCGCCGCGTTACTGCGGCGCATCACGGCGGCCAGCGACACGTTGTTGATCGGCCGTTTTTATGGGGCGGACGTGCTCGGTGTTTATACGCGTGGCATGGCGTTGATCATGCGCCCGCTCGATCAATTCCTGCTGCCGTTCGATGCCGTGTTCCTCCCGGTCCTGTCCCGGTTGCAGCACCAGCCGGAACGGTATCGCCGCATGTTCCTCCAAGTCTATGATGCGATGGCCTTGGTCAGTTTTCCCGTGGCCGGCTTGTTTCTGGGTTTGTCCCAACCGATCGTGCTCACGCTGCTGGGCAAACGATGGGGCGAGGTTGTTCCCGTTTTTGCGTCGCTGTCCTTGGCGGCACTCTACTATCCGGTGGCGGGCGCCTCCATGTGGTTGCTCACGACGCAAGGTCGCAACCGGGATATTGTCCGGGCCGGCGTGATGATCTCCTTGGTTTCCATCGGCTCCTGCTTTGCCGGCGTCGCCTTTGGTGCGGTCGGCGTGGCGCTGGCTTTCTCCTTGTTTGGGCTGCTCGTCCGGCTGCCGTTGCAATACCGCATCGTGGGCGGCTGCGGCCCGGTGCGCACGGTGGACTTATGGAAGGTCTTTCTCAAACACCTGCCCTCTTGGGCAGTGGTGTCCGCGGCCGCTTATCTGCCACAGTTGTTCGCGTCCATGCTGCATCCGGTGTTTCAACTCGTCCTGGGCGGCGGCGCGGGTGTGCTGGCCGGCGCGGTGCTGGTTTTCTGTGTCCCGCCATACCGCCGCGAAGTGCAGAGCAGCGTTGACCTGGTGAAGCAAATCATCGCCCGCCGCCGGGAAGCCGCCGAGTGATGAGGCCGTGTGCCGCATGAAATTCGCCTGCTTTGAAAAGCGGACGCTCTGGTGGCCCACCAAGTTTGGCTGGCTTTGCCTGCTGTCCCCGCCGGTCGCGTTGCTGGTGCTGTGGGTGTTTTGGGGTGAAGCGTTTCTCGCTCGCACGGCCCGCGTACCGGCGGACACTTTGATCGTGGAAGGCTGGATCGGTCGCGAGGGCATGAGCGTGGCGAAGCACGAGTTTGAACAGGGCGGTTACCGCTTTCTCGTGGTGACCGGCGGCATGTCCGGCCAGTTATGGGCGGCCCACCGCTGGAATTTTGCCGTGGCGGCCCAGGAAGAACTGTTGCGGCTCGGCTTTCCCGGCGAGAAGCTCCTCGCCGCCCCATGTGAGGATTTGGATAGTCAGCGCACTTATGAATCAGCCTTGGCGGCGAAGCGAAAACTGGAGGCGGCTGGGTATCACCCTGCTGGTGTCAACGTGATGAGTCGGGGCACCCACACACGCCGCACGCGACTGGTTTACGCTCGCGTTTTCAGTTCCACGAGGGTGGGCTGCATCTCGTGGCACCCGTTGGGCGCATTGACGAAGGCTTGGTGGGAATCCAGTGAGCGGGCCAAGGAACTGATGAACGAAACGCTTGGCTATTTCTACGAGGCCCTGCTGGGTAGCTGCCGCTGGCTCACCCGCCCGCCTGCCCAGGCTTCCTTGCCTGCGGCGTAATCCCCGTTTTCTCCATGTCAACCGCCTCGGCAACAAACCAGAAGATAGAGTGCGCGTGGATTCACTCCCCGGTCGCACGCTTGGTTGTGGTCTTCGCGACGATCTTGGCGAGCTTGGTGTTGCTCGAAGTCGGGCTGCGCGTCATCGGACGTTATCGCACTGGCACGATCGGTGGCCACCTGCGGCCCGGCGGCCTTTCGTTTCTCCTCAAGACGAATTTCTCGAAGACCGTGAACTGGCCGGCCACAACGTTCACGGTCCACACCTGTGATTTCGGCTTCCGCGAAAAACAACCCGGGGCGAGGCGGTTCGATGGCTCCCCTTACGTCGCTATCCTGGGTTCGTCCGAGGTTTTCGGCAACGGGCTGGATTACAAGTTGACGTTTGTCGGGGTGTTGGCTGAGAAACTGGGTCCGCGTGGCGTCCAAGTGATCAACATGGCGGTACCCGGTCATCATTTGCTGGAACAGGTGGACGTCTTCGAGGACTTCGTCCGGCACGCTCCCCAGATGCCCCAGCAGGTTGTCATCATCATCGACCCTTTGCTTATCGGTGGCTACGACGACGTCCACGACGATGTTACGGTGAAGCTTGGGGGGCTTTTCCCCAAGGACAATTGGCGTGTGCCACTGGTGCGGAAACTCCTGGCCGACCTGTCCACCTCCTACTGCTACTTTCGCGATGGAATTCGGAATCTCCAGACGGAAATCGCCGGCCGGCCGGATTTGGACCTGTCTTTCTACCTTGAGCGCTACTCGACAAAACACCGCCTCCACACCCCTGCCGTCCAGGAGGACATGTTCCGCCACTTGAAATCGCTGGAAGCGCGGATTCGCAGTGTCGGTGCCACGCCCGTCTGCGTTTATATCCCGACCGTCGGCGGTTTCTTTCTGGATAAGCTCAAGCGTGAGCAAAAGCTGGATGGCGGTTTGTTCGATACCAGTTTCTTCCCCGAGATTCTGCGGACCCACTGCCAGGCGGAAGGCCTCCGTTTCATCAACGCCGAGCCGGCGCTGCGCGAGCTTTATGATCGGGGGGAGCAACTCAACTTTGACGGCGACTCGCATTTCAATGGCCCCACCAGCCAGCGGTTGGGTGAATTCCTTTATGACTCGCTGAAACCCGGGAAGGATTGATGCCGGGGCGCCGCTCGCTGTCACCGCGACCAATTATTACGACATGACGTTGAGTTCCAGTTTTTTTGATTTCAAGTACGTCCTGTTGCTTTGCCTTCTGGGCGGGCTGCGCCTCGTCTGGCCGCGGCGCCATTACGAGTTGTTCGTGGCGTTGAGCATTGGCCTCGTGGTTGGGCTGGCCACGCCGCGGACGCTGCTGGTTATTGGGGGTATCACGGCTCTTTTCATCTTTCCACTGCACCGCTTGAAACGCCTGGCGGTGGCCCGCAATTGGCCGGCGGCGGTGTCCGCCCCGCTGGTACCCGTCGGAATCGGACTTCTGGTCCTGCTGTTGGTCGTTTTCAAAATGTACCAGGAATTCACCGTGCCCTGGCTGGGCGGCGAGCACGTGCGCGCGGAGGTGTTGATGGTGGTGGGTTTTTCCTATTTTATTTTCCGGGCGATCAGTGTGCTGCGCATCCAGTCGCTGCTCAAACTCGATGAGCGGTCGCCATGGAAAATGCTGTGCTATACCCTGTTTCCCCCGACGCTGGCCAGCGGACCGATCCAGAAATACCAGGATTTCAGCGCGCAGATGTTGAATCCGGCCCCGCTGACGCGCGCCTTGCTTTATGATGCCGGGTATCGGCTGTCCCAGGGTTATTTTCGGAAGGTCGTCCTGGCGGCGATTACGGATTTGGCCATGAAACATTTCCTCGCCCGCCCGCTGACGCCGCTCACCAGCACGCTGGTGATGATCCTTTTCTACCTGTATCTGTATTTTGATTTCGCGGGCTATTCGGACATGGCCATCGGTTTCGGTTTGCTCCTCGGCATCCGGGTGCCGGAGAATTTTCGGAAGCCCTTCCTGGCCACCAGTATCTCGGAGTTCTGGCGGAACTGGCATATCACGCTCGTGGATTGGCTGCGCGACAACGTCTATATTCCACTCGGCGGGATGAAGTGCTCCCGCTGGTGGGCGGGTGCGCTCGCCCTCCTCATCATGTTTCTGTGCGGCTTGTGGCATGGCTTGAACGTTCCGTTTGGGGTCTGGGGCCTTTGGTACGGCGGCTGGATGGCCTTGGAAGCCGTGTCCGGCACCGGTCCGTTGCCACCCGCCCAGCGCCACGGCGCCAGGTACTGGGGCCGGGTGCTGTGGACCAACGCGCGCGTGGCGCTGGCCTGTCTCCTCTTCCTGCCCGGGTCGGATACGATGTTCAAGGTCTTTCGCGGCTTCGCCAACTGGAGGTTGGCATGACTCGGAGTTCCTGCTTGAACGCGCCGCCGCAAATGATTTCCATCACGCCGCCGTTCGACCTGCGGACCAGAGTATCACCCAGCGCCCTCAAATCATGAATACCCTCGAAATCAACGATATTGCTCCGCAGGTTCGCGCTTTCGTGCGCGAGCGGTTCAAGGTGCCCGAAGCCGACAGCGACTTCAGTGACGACGTGCATTTGTTCGACTACGGCTACGTGGATTCCTTCGGCGCTGTGCAGGTCACCAACTTCGTCGAATCTCAGTACGGTGTGAAAATCACTGAAGCCGACCTTGTGTTGTATCCCATGAACACCATTTCTGAAATCGCCAGCTTCGTTTCGCGGAGGAAAAAAGGAGAAATCTAACATGCAACAAATCAACCTGCCTATCACTGGAATTGACAAGGATTACCTGTCGCAACTCGAATACGCCCTGGCGTTCGCGTCGGAGGACATCGGCTCGTATCGCATCAATGAGGAAACCTCGACCGTCGAAGTCGAGGTGAAGCCTGGGGGCGACCGCGAATCAGTGTCGCGCAAAGTTCAGGAGTTGATTGAGCGCTACCAGCGCCGCGAGTTCGGGCTGCCGAAGGTGGTTCATTTTTCCCAGGAGCGCGATCTGCCGCCGGTGGACGCCTGGGCCGGATTGCTGGAGCGCCGCTGGGCCACGCCGGTGGGTGAAGGCCACGTCGTTCTGCGCAGTCACGCCGCGCGTTTGATGAGCCTGATTGACAGCAAGGTCCAAAAGCAGTTTGCGCGCGAATTCGGTGCGGAACTGGAAATCTATCCTTCCACGATCAAGTGCGAAACGCTGGACCGCTGCAATCACTTCACGTCTTTTCCCGAGCACATGGATTTTGTGGCGCATCTGCGGCAGGACCTGGACGTGCTTAATCAGTTTTCTTCCGACTGCAAGGCGGAGGGTTGGTCCACGAAAGCCCACGCGGACCGTATGGCGGAACCGGATTTCGCCGTCAGCCCTTCGTGTTGCTACCACTGCTACGAAGGTATGGAAGGTTGGGACATTGAAGCGCCTGGCCGCTGCGCCACGGCGACGCTGGCCTGCCATCGCTACGAAGGCGTCAATCACCGGTCGCTCGCCCGCCTGCGCGCGTTCACCATGCGCGAAGTCGTGTTCATCGGCCAGCCGGGTTACGTCATCAAGGCCCGCGCCAAGGCTGAGGAGATCATTATCCAATGGGCCAAGGACTGGGAACTCGGCTGCACTTTCGAGACCGCCAATGACATGTTCTTCACCAAGGACTATTCGGTGAAGGCTTCGTTCCAGCGCCAGCAGCAGGCCAAGAAGGAACTCAAGCTGGCCGTGCCCAGCGACCAGGATTCGATCAGCGTGTTCTCCTCGAATTTTCACGCAAGCACTTTCGGCAAGGCGTTCAACATCTCCGTGCGCGGCAAACCGGCGACGACCGGCTGTATCGCTTGGGGCTACGAACGTTGGGTGTATGCGATCTTCAGCCAGTTCGGATTCGAGATCGCGAAATGGCCCGCCGGACTCCGCGCTGAATTCGAGGGCCATCAGGCAGTCTGACGTGCGGGGGAGTGCTTTTCGCTGCCGCTGTTGACCATGAATCGAACTCAGCAAGTCCGCGCGTTGGTCGGGGAAAACTGGCGGCTGATCGCCTTCACTTTTCACGTGTTCTGGGTGATTGTCTTCCTGCTCAACCGTGCCGGTCACCACGCCAGCAGCGAAATTCCTCAGTTCATTTACGTCAACTTTTAGAGCGGTTCTACGAAAACTGTAGCCGCAATGGTGGTCGGGCCGCGCTGCTGCGCGGCCTCGGCGGTGCCGCAACACCGCCCTACCAATTGCGTCAATACGGCTACGACAAAACTTGAAACGCTCTAGCCGCCGGTTTGATACTCGCCGCAACTCGCCATGTTGCTGCCCATGCTCGTGTCACCCGGGCGGTTTCCGATTCCAATTCAACCTTTATGACTCCCAACTTCTCCAAAGAAACCTTGCGGATTGATGCCGCCGCGGAAACTGAACGGATCACCGCGCAACTGCGCCGCGTCCTTTCCAGTGAACTAAAAAGGCGCGGCGTGGTGCTCGGCCTGTCGGGGGGCATAGATAGTTCCGTGACCGCCGCGCTCGCGGTGCGTGCGGTCGGACCGCAGCGGGTGTTCGGCATCATGATGCCCGAACGCCATTCCGAATCCGAATCGCTCACCTTGGGCAAGCTGGTGGCGGACTCGCTGGGCATGCCCAGCGTGGTAGAAAACATCAGCGGCATTCTGGAAGGCGCCGGTTTTTACCAAAGATACGATGCGGCCGTGCGGCAGGTGGTGCCAGAGTTCGGCCCCGGTTGGCTTTCCAAGATCGCCATCGAAGGCGTCGCGAGCGGCGGTGGCTACACGACGTTCGTGGTCGTCGCGCAGAATCCGGCCGGCCAGACCGTCCGCGCGCGTCTGCCCCTTAAGGCTTATCTCGAGGTCGTGGCCGCGACGAATTTCAAACAGCGCACCCGTAAGATGATGGAGTACTACCACGCGGACCGTTTGAACTATGCTGTCGCTGGCACGCCGAACCGGCTGGAGTACGACCAGGGGTTCTTTGTCAAAAACGGCGATGGCGCAGCGGACGTGAAACCCATTGCGCACCTCTACAAGAGCCAGGTGTACCAGCTCGCGGAATTCCTTGGAGTACCAGAAGTTATTCGCCGCCGGCCCCCGACGACGGACACCTACTCGATGCCTCAGGGGCAGGATGAATTCTACTTTGCCGTGCCGCACGAACAGATGGACCTCTGCCTGTACGGCAAGAACCACAACCTGGCCGCGGATTCCGTGGCCCAAGCCGCTGGCCTGACGCCCGAGAAAGTTCTGCACGTGTGGGAGGACATTGATCGCAAGCGCGCCACCACGCGCTACCTGCACCTCCCGCCGCTGCTGGTCGCGGACGTGCCCGAACTCAAAATCGCCGGAGCTTAGCCGATAGTCTGCTATCATCCCCGAATGCCACCCTCCCCTTGAACCGGAGCGCGGCTGTTCTGGAAGCCAGCCGCAGGGCACTTCAACCTGCTGCGGCGGGTCTGCGACCCAGCCGTGCTCCGAATCAAAGACCGCGCTTTTAGCACCTGTTTGAAAGCCCAAGAGATGGAAACCAGAGCCGGGGTGCTCCGTGAACCCGCGTAGCGCAGGCATCTTGCCTGCGGGTTCGGGCGGCATCCTTGCCGCCAGCGGCGACCTTTCAAACCGGCTTTAAGCCCCTGGACCCGGAAGCGCCCGCTCCCCCCGCTGCCATCGTGGGAGCAGGTGGCGGAAGGCCGGGAAAGGAGGAGGTCCATTGAGAATGGCGTGCGGTGCTTTCAGCGAATTGCTTTACAGAACCGTTGCCAGACTTTCCTTCGTTTCGTTGTCCAACTTATTCAACAACCATGACCGACCATAAACAAAACATCCGCAAATTCATCGTTGATAACTTCCTGTTCGGCCAGGCCGGCAACCTCCAGGACGGCGCCTCGCTGCTCGATCAGGGCATCATTGACTCCACCGGCGTGCTCGAACTCGCCACGCACTTGGAATCGGCCCACGGCATCAAGGTCAAGGATGAGGAGTTGGTGCCGGAGAACCTGGATTCGATCAACGCCATCGCCGCCTATCTCGAACGCAAGCTCTCCTCGGCCGGCACGCCGGCGTAACCTGGTCGGTCCCTTTTCTATGAGCACTGGAATGACGGTTCCCACGCCCGCCCGCCACGCGTTGCTGGTGCGCGATTTCCTCGAGCACAGCGCTGCCCGGCTGCCGCAAAAGGTGGCCTTGGTCTGCGAAGGGCAGCGCCTCACCTACGCCCAGCTCGACGAACAGGCGAACCGCCTGGCTCAAGGGCTGATCGCCAAGGGCGTGCAGCGCGGCGACCGCGTGTGTCTTTATTTGCACAACTCGGTGGAGCTGGTGGTGGGAATCTTCGCTGTGTTGAAGGCCAATGCGGTGTTCGTGGCGATCAATGCCACCATGAAGCGCGACAAGTTGCTCTACATTCTGAACAACTGCCGCGCCGCTGCGTTGATTGCTGATGCCCGCGCTGATCTCTCCGGTTTGCTCGATGCGCAATGTCCTGACGTGCCTTCGCTCCTCGGCGTGGTGCTCTGCGGCAAAGGTTCGGCGGAATTGGCGCTCAGTTCGCGCTGCGCCACTTACGAAAAAGTGCTCGCCGAATCCACTTCGGTCCGGCCGCCGCGCCAGGCCATTGACTTGGATTTGGCCTGCTTGATCTACACTTCCGGCACCACCGGTGATCCTAAAGGGGTGATGAGCGACCACAGCAGCATGGTTTACGCGGCGAGCGCCATCATCGAGTATCTGGAGAACGTCGAGTCAGACGTGGTCATCAATGTCCTGCCGCTCTCCTTTGACTATGGCCTGTATCAGTTGCTCATGGTCTTTAAGTTCGGCGGTACGCTCGTACTCGAAAAGTCCTTCACCTTTCCGGCGGCGGTCCTCAAGCGCATCGAGCAGGAGCGCGTAACGGGTTTTCCCGGCGTGCCGACGCTTTATGCTATGCTGCTGCCGATGGATTTGTCGGCCTTCGATCTTTCGCGCCTCCGTTATCTGAGCAACACCGCCGCTGCGCTGCCGGTGAGTCACATCGAGGGCATCCGTAAGAAATTCCCCCAGGCGACACTCTATTCGATGTATGGTCTGACTGAGACCAAGCGCACCTTGTTTCTGCCGCCGGCGGAACTGGATCGCCGTCCCGGCTCGGTGGGTATTCCCATCCCTGGCACGGAAGGTTGGGTCGAGGACGAATCCGGTAAGCGGCTCGGGCCGGGTGAAGTTGGCGAATTGGTGGTCCGTGGCCGCCATGTCATGCGCGGTTACTGGGAAGCCCCGGAAGCCACGGCCAAACGTTATCGTCCGGGAGTGGTGCCGGGCGAGCGCTACTGTTACACTGGGGATTTGTTCCGCGTGGACGAGGAGGGTTTCTTTTACTTTGTTGGACGCAAGGATGACATCATCAAGAGCCGCGGTGAAAAAGTAGCTCCCAAGGAAGTCGAAAGCATCCTCTACAGTCTGCCGGGTGTGCGCGAAGCTGCGGTCATCGGTGTGCCGGATCCGATTCTCGGCCAGGCCATCAAGGCGTTCGTGGTGGCTGACGCGGGTGCGTTGACGGACAAGCAGGTGCTCGCCCATTGCCGCGCAAACTTGGAGGATTACATGGTCCCGAAATTCGTCGAGTTTCGCAGCGAGCTACCCAAGACGTCTTCGGGCAAGATCACCAAGACCGGACTTTCGTGACCACGGGAATCGGAACGGCGGTTCAGCCAATGAAATCGAAGATCGCACTCGTGGCGTTTGGGGCATTCGGGTCGTTAAGGAATCAGGTGGCGATGCGGAGCGCGCTGGCGCGCTAACCAACGAACGGAATTACCATGTGTGGCATTGCGGGCATTGTGAATGTGGATCGGGCGGAACAACCTCCCGAGACCACCCTGCGGCGGATGTTGGGCATGATCCGCCATCGCGGTCCGGACGAGTTCGGCATTTACCTGGGGGAGAATGTTGCCTTGGGCAACGCCCGCCTCAGCATCGTGGATTTGTCTGGTGGGCAGCAGCCGATTGCGAACGAAGACGCAACGCTCTGGATCGTTTTCAATGGCGAGATTTTCAACTACGTCGAGTTGCGCGCCGAACTCGAGGCGCGCGGGCATCGCTTCACCACGCACACGGACACGGAAGTCATCCTGCACCTCTACGAGGACTTGGGGCCGGCGTGTCTCTCGCGTCTGAATGGCCAGTTCGCCATCGCCATCTACGATGAGCGGGATCGGTCGCTCTTCCTGGCGCGGGACCGACTGGGCGTGCGCCCGTTATTTTACACGCGGCTGGGCCACGGGTTGGTGTTTGGTTCCGAGATCAAAGCCCTGCTGGCGCACCCCGACGTGCGGGCGCAACTGGACCCGGTGGCGCTGGAACAAATTTTTACCTACTGGGGACCGCTGACCCCTCGCTCGTGCTTTCAGGGAATCCATCATCTGCCCCCCGGACATTACCTTCTGGCCCGGGGGGATCGCGTCGAAATCTCCGCGTACTGGCAGCTCTCCTTTCTCCATGGCGAGGAGCGGGCGCGCGCTGCCGCCACGGCGAATGTCTCCGAGTACGTCGAAAGATTTCGCTCCTTGCTGGTGGACGCCACGCGCATCCGGCTGCGCGCCGATGTACCGGTGGGCGCTTATCTCTCCGGCGGATTGGATTCCTCGACGATTGCCGCCATGATCCGGAATTTTGGCAACAGTCGGCTCGATACTTTTTCCATCGCCTTCAGCGATCCGCAGTTTGATGAAAGCGTCCATCAGCGGAAGATGGCGGAATTCCTCGGCACCGATCATCAGGTGGTCTATGCCACCCATGCTGACATCGGTCGCGTGTTTCCCGACGTGGTCTGGCATACGGAGACGCCCTTGATGCGCACATCGCCGGCGCCGATGTTCCTGCTGTCCAAACTCGTTCACGACCGTCGCTACAAGGTGGTGCTGACCGGCGAGGGAGCCGATGAGTTCCTGGCCGGCTACGACATTTTCAAGGAGGCGATGGTGCGCCGATTTTGGGCGCGCCAGCCGGAATCCGCCCGCCGGCCCGCCTTGCTCCAGCGGTTGTACGCGGACATCAACGAACTGAACGCCACCGGCGCGGCGTACCTCAAGGCGTTCTTCGGCGTGGGCTTGCAGGAAACCGAACGCCCCGACTACTCCCATTCCATTCGCTGGAAGAACAATCGGCGGGCGTGCCGCTTCTTTTCCAATGAACTTCAGGCAACGCTGGCCTCGGCGCGAAATGGACAACGGGAGGACTTTGCCGTGCCCGCCGAGTTCCAGCACTGGGGGGCACTCGAACAGGCGCAGTTCCTCGAGATTACCACCTTCCTTTCGCCGTATCTGCTCTCGTCGCAGGGGGACCGGCCGGCCATGGCCCACTCGGTTGAGGGCCGCTTTCCGTTCTTGGATTACCGCGTGGTCGAGTTCTGCAATCAGCTTCCCTCGCGGCTAAAGCTGAACGGCTTGACCGAAAAATATCTGCTCCGCCAGACCGCGAAAGCCTGGCTGCCAGCCGAAATCCTTGCCCGCGTCAAGCGGCCGTACCGCGCACCGATTCACCGCAGCTTCTTCAATGAAGCTCGCTTGGATTACGTCCGTGAATTGCTTGACGCACCGGCCATCCGGTCCGTGGGACTGTTCCATCCCGAGGCGGTCGCGCAACTGGTCGCCAAGGTGGACCAGGGCCGCCCGTTAAGCGAGACGGACAACATGGCGCTTGTGGGTATCCTCTCTACCCAGTTGGTGCATCAGCAATTTGTGACCAACCTGCGCCCGAACCGGCCCGTTACGACGGGTGACAATCTGAAGGTTGTTGATCGCCGGCCAGCATCGGCGGGATGCCGCGCCGGTTGACTTTCCTCCGTGCCGCAGGATTGTTGAGCAATGTTGTTTGCAGCCGCGGCATGGGGATGCGGATGGTGGTCTCGGTGCCGGCCATTCTGGCTTGGGTTGTTGCTCGGGTCGGGTTTGGCCGGTCTGGCGCAGCCGTATGGCTTGAGCAATCGCGTGGCGAATACCAGCCTGCGCTTGCCGGATCGTTTGCAGAATTCGGAATACACGACCACCAACGCGTTTGGCAGCCTCCTGTTTGACTGGCCGGTAGCAATGGTCAGCCCCCCCGGCGAAACGAACCGCCTTTTTGTTGTTGAGCAACCGGGTCGCATCTGCGTTGTCACAAATCTGGCTGCTCCAAATCGAACCGTGTTCTTGGATATCAGCGATCGTGTGCGATTCGGAGCAGGTGGCGAGAGCGGGCTGCTTGCCTTGGCCTTTCATCCCGGGTATGTGACCAACCGCCAGTTTTATGTGTGGTACACGCTTTACACCAACCAGTCGATCGGCGCTGCGACACGCCATGACCGTTTGGCCCGCTTCCAAGCCGATTCGACGGACCCTGCGCGGGCGCTGCCGGAAACAGAATTGGTGCTGATCAATCAACGGGACGAAGCAGAGAATCACAATGGCGGGGAGTTGCTCTTCGGGCCCGATGGCTATCTCTATCTATCGTTGGGCGACGAAGGCGGTGCGGTGGACGTTTATGACAACAGTCAGCGCATAGACAAAGACTTTTTCTCGGGAATCATCCGGATTGACGTGGATCAACGCTCTGGCAGCCTGCCTCCGCATCCGCATCCTGCAAATCAAGCAGGCGGTACGATCCACTACGCAATTCCACCCGACAATCCCTTCGTCGGAGTGACCAGTTTCAATGGTGTTGTTCTCGACCCGGCCGCCGTCCGGACTGAGTTTTGGGCGGTGGGCCTGCGGAATCCCTGGCGAATGGCGTTTGATTCGTTGACCGGCCTGCTTTATTGCGCGGATGTCGGGCAGGGCAGCTGGGAGGAGATCAACCTGATCAGCAAAGGTGGCAACTACGGCTGGGCCTACTCCGAGGGACTTTACCAACCCGGTCCACCGCCGCCCGGCATTGTTTGGACGGATCCTATCCAAAAATACCCGCACGGGACGGGACCGATGGAAGGTAACTGTGTGATCGGGGGTCTCGTCTATCGCGGTGACCGTTACCCGGACTTGGTCGGTGACTATCTGTTTGCCGACTACTTGAGCGGTAACATCTGGACCTCTCGGTACCAGGTGAGCGGCGGAGCGACCAATATCACTCCGTTCACGCGGATCGCCTCAGATACGGGCATTGCTAGCTTCGCGATTGATCCCTCAACCGGGGATATCCTGTTGGCAGACCAGTCGGAAAACACCGTCAAGCGGCTGGTGCGCGTTGCAACTTCGGATGCTGCGCTTCCGTCCACCCTTGCCGAAGCCGGCGTGTTCTCCAATTTGGTCAACCTGACGCCGCAGCCCGGCATTGTGCCTTACGCGATCAACGTCCCCTTTTGGACGGATGGCGCGCTGAAGTCGCGTTGGTTTTGCATTCCCAACGCAACTGACACCATCACCTTCAATGATGCGGGACCCTGGGCCTTTCCGACCGGCACGGTCTGGATAAAACATTTCGAACTTGAACTGACCAATGGTGTGCCGGCATCCCGCCGTCGCTTGGAAACCCGGCTGCTGGTGCGCGACCATACCACCACGGGGGTTTACGGCGTCACTTACCGCTGGGGCGCCGCGTTGACGAACGCCTTGCTGGTGAAGGATGGCGGCTTGGACGAGGATTTCTCAGTGTACGATGGCACCACGGTGCGGACGCAAAGGTGGCATTATCCGGCTCGGAGTGAATGCCTTATTTGTCATGGGTATCGCGGTGGGCAGGCGCTGGGATTCATCACCCCGCAATTGAACCGGGACTTGAATTATGGCGGCACGACGGATAACCAACTGCGCGCCCTGAATCACGCGGGTTATTTTCAACCCGCCATTTCCAATCTTAACCGCTTCCCGGTCATGGCCGCTCCAACCAATGCCGCAGTCAGCTTGGAGTGGCGTGCGCGTTCATGGCTGATGGCCAACTGCGCGTACTGCCACTATCCCGGTGGTATCGGCGGGGGTGGTTTTGATTTGGAGATTTACCGCCCGCTTTCCAGCCTGAATTTGATAAACGGCAGCCTCACCGATGATCTGGGAAATTCCAATCATCGCGTGGTCAAACCCGGATCAATCGGTGAATCCGTTTTATTGACCCGGATTACCTCCACCAACCTGTCGCTGCACATGCCACCCTTGGCGAGCCGGTTGGTGGATCCGCAAGCTGTCCAAGTGCTGACGGCATGGATCACGAATGGTCTGCAAGGGTACCAGTCCTTCGGCGAGTGGCAGCTCGACTGGTTCGGCGACACCAACGCTCCCGCGGCCGGCGCGCTCGCCGATACGGACCACGACCGCGCTCCGAACTGGCTTGAATACCTGACCGCCACGGACCCGACTGATCCTTTGGCGTGCTTCCAACTCAGCGCTAAACGCAATGGGGACAACCTTGTCTTAGAGTTCCTCCAGACTGCCAACCGAGGGTATGAAGTCCAATGGAACCCAAGCTTGGATGGTGGAAGCGAGTGGCGCTGCTTGGATATTCCATCAAACCAACCGTTCTTTGCTCCCACCAACCGACTCCGTTCGGTGGACGTCACGGTGAGTGAGCGCCCGGCGACTTATTACCGGGTGCGGGTTTACGAACCATAGAATGATAGGTTCCGCGCTCGCGTGCGATTTTCCGTCGCAGGGTTATTCGCGTGCTTGGCCACTCGGAAATGCTCTGCTGACTCGGAGGTGGACAGTGGGGGTGGAATCCAGAGTTGGAAACCAACTCTCATCGCCGGCGTGAGAGCATGCGTAATGTCGGATTTGTTGTCGGAATCGTGTTTGTATTCATTACACTTATCATCAACATTTTATGCCTGATGGGGTGCCATGATGTCGGGGAGGTTTACGATCTCGATCAGCAGGGTTGGATGTCCCCTGTCGGTTGGCAAAATCTTGTGAATTATTTTTCCTGTTGATAATTAGTAGCTTGGCGATTGATCCTCTCGGAACGACCGAGTAGAAGACGTATTTGGCATTTGCGGTGCTATTTTTGGTTTGAACCCCGAGAAGAAGGACCAAATGCAAGCTACCGCAATCAAGGCCGCGTTCGTTTCGCTGTTAACTTTGGCTGTCACAACCGCGCAGGCGATTCCCATCGTCACGTTCAGCTTCGCGAGTGCCACCGGATCAGAGTCCAGTTTTGGCCCGGACGCCCAACCGGCACATGCCAGCGTTTCATCCATGAGCCGTGGCACTGGCGTTAGCGCATCCGCGAACGCCGGAACCTTCTCGGCAACGGCTTGGACTACCTCGGGTTCTCTGGATGCCAACGATTACTTCACTTTCTCGCTAACTCCGGAGGCGGGATATAGCATGAGCCTCACGCAACTCATTCTGGACGAACGTCGCTCTCTTACCGGAATCAGGAACTGGGTGGTCCGCTCAAGTTTGGATGGGTTTGCCAGTGATTTGGGCGCGTTCGCGGTCCCCGACAATGATTCCACCCGCACTGGTAATACGGTCAATCTCTCGGCCGCCTTCATCGGTTTGACCTCACTGCTGGAGTTCCGCATCTATGGCTTCGGTGCCGAGTCTTCCGTCGGCAGTTGGCGAGTTGACAACGTTAAGGTTGAGGGAACGACGCAGTTGGTTCAGCGCGTGCCCGAAGGTGGCTCGGCCGGATTGCTGCTGTTGGTCGTTGCCGTCGGAATGGTGATTGGTGCCAATCGAGTTGGTCTGGGTTTTCGGCGTTGCAGTTCGGAGTCTTCCACTCACTGATCCAACTTGGGTCGTTCGTTCGCATACGCGCTTTGTCCTTTCCGCGGCGCCGCCGTCCAGAATGCAGCGCAGTTTCACCAAAGCCACGGTTCGTTATGGGCGCGGACTG
>WBZT01000520.1_pt1 | contig 30830 bp, 27 predicted proteins | sample 5204241 | NCBI WGS metagenome assembly WBZT01 (sample SAMN12344358, study PRJNA552823) | activated sludge metagenome | biome: Activated sludge suspended growth; feature: Nitrification reactor; material: Wastewater; isolation source: activated sludge from nitrification reactor of wastewater... | reverse complement strand
AGAACAGCGCGGCGAGCGTCATGCCCATCTTGGTGGCGTTCTGGATGGGTTGGAGCACCTGATCCTCCAGTGTATTGGCGCGTTCGTCCCAAAAGAAATGGCGGCGCTGATACCAGCGTGCGTGACTCAAGCCCATTGAGTTTCTGCCGGTGAGGCCACCATTAAACCCAACGCTGAGTTTGCGCGGATCGGAAAAACCGTGCGCCTGCTGGTGACAGGAGGAGCAGGAGACCGTCTGGTTGGTCGAAAGCCGCTTGTCGTAGAATAGCACGCGACCGAGCGTGGCGCCCACGTCGGTCGTGAGATTGGTCAACGGTGTGTTGTCCTGCGCGAGGATGGGATTCACAGTGAAACTCAATGGCAAGACTGGCGCGGCGTAATTGAAAGCGGTCGTCGGCAGCAACAACGCGCTCTCCACCGTGCTCAACAGGTCCTGCCGTGACGAATCGAAGTTGGCGCGGAAGAACAGGCCGGGCGTGCCGGCGTCTTTGGTGAAGCTGCGGAAAAATGTGCCGTTGTGAATTTTCAGCGCTGCGACCTCCGCCCAGGTGGTCAGGTTGCTGGAGCTTTCGAGCACCCAGACGTGATTGTCCGCATCGGCAACGGTTACGTGGGCGGGATTGGGGCCCGCGCCGGGCGTGATGGATAACGAAGCGCCGGAAGGCGTGGTGGTGACCGCGAAGGCAGCCGTGCCGGCCAAGACCGCCGTCAGAGCCGCGACTTTTCCTAAGGTGGTGGGTTTCGCTTTCATGGCGGCACGATGCCCCAGTCAACCTTAAGGGAACGTGAAGTGGTGATAATCCGCCAAAATTCCCCGGCCGGCCGGCCTCTTGTAACCCACCCGCCGCTGCCGCCGTCCATTCGTTCGCCCACTCCGGGGCAACCCGCCAATGAAAATACGAATCCTTCCGTTCCTGTTCACGCTGGCTTCAACGCTCGGCCTCGCCCAACCAGCGCAAATCCCGCCGGGCCGCGCGGCGGGACTTCGCGGACTGCCGCTACCGGAAGGCACGCAGGCTCACCGGGACATTGCCTACGTCGCAAATGGCCACGAACGACAGAAGCTCGATCTTTTTCTGCCGCCGGGCGCAACGAATCCGTTGCCGCTCATCATCTGGATTCACGGCGGTGCGTGGCGGGCGGGCGGCAAGGAGAATTGCCCGGCACTGCGCTATCTCGAACGCGGTTTTGCCGTCGCCAGCCTCAACTACCGGCTCAGTCAGCACGCGATCTTCCCCGCGCAAATCCAGGACTGCAAAACCGCCGTCCGCTGGCTGCGCCTGCACGCCAAGGAATATCATCTCGACCCGGAACGCTTCGCGGCCTGGGGTGCATCGGCCGGCGGACATCTCGTGGCGTTGCTCGGCACGAGCGGGGGCGTGAAAGCATTCGACGTTGGCGAAAACCTTGCCGTCTCCAGCCGTGTGCAGGCAGTGGTAGATTTTTTTGGCCCGACAGATTTCACGCAGATGAGCAAAGACTCGCTGCCCAACGCCCCGTTTGACCACGACGCGGCGGATTCGCCAGAGTCGTTGCTCGTTGGCGGGGCGATCCAGCACAACAAGGACAAGGTGGCGAAGGCGAGTCCGCTTACTTACATCAGCAAGGATGATCCGCCGTTCCTGATCATGCACGGGAACAAAGACAACCTCGTGCCGTTTCAGCAAAGTGAGTTGCTGCGTGACGCGCTGCAAAAAATTGGCGTGCCGGTGACGTTGAAGGTCATCGCCGGTGCGGGCCATGGATTCGGCGGGCGTGAAGTGGACGCGCAAGTTGCGGAGTTTTTCGAGCGTCAACTCAAGCGGCCGCCGCAACCTTAGTTGCCGATGAGTTGGTAGGGTCGGGCGGTGTCTTCGCCGACTGGATAGCGCGGCATGGCTTTGAGCGAGAAGGTAAAGGCAACGGTGTAATCCTCGCGGTCGTCGCCGTTGTCCCGCACGCGGAAGGTGAGGCCACCGGTCCAATTCCGGAAGTCGCGATAGACGGTGTAAAACTGTTCCTGCAACCGGCTGAGTTTGATTTCGTAATGATGCGTGGCGCGGAAGGCGTAGTTTTCGTTCAGGCGATAAAAGAGCGAACTGGTGAATAGATTGTTGCCCACGCCAAGCGCAGTCGGCAGGCCGCTGAGATCGTCACGCAGGTACCAATGGCCCAGGCTCCAACTCCAGCGATCCTCCGGCTGGAGCGTCAGGTTGTGGAAGGCCATTTTGCAGTTGCCGTTGTCGAGGTCGAAGCGGGTCTGGGATTCCAGCGTGAGCCAGTTGCGCGGGCGGAACAGGACATCCGACCACAAGTCGGCGAACGTGCTTTGATTGGTCTGCGGGCGCAACCGCCAGTCGGTGTAGAGGTCCCAGCGCAACAAATCTTCAAGCTGGCCGTCGCGTTTGGTCTGGAGCTTGTTCGCCACGCCGAAACGGATCACGTTCTGGCTGTCCACGCCGTCAATGGCGTTGTAGTCAGGATACTCGATCGGCAGCAGGCGCAGGCTCGGCAGTTCGTAGCTGAACTGCGGCAGACGGTCCGGGCGCACGCTCGGGCGGGGAACGTAAACGTAGTTGATCGAAGGCTGGATGATGTGCCGCAATCCGTGAACGTCGAGCAGCTTGCTCTCCGTCGCGGTCCAGAGCTGTGAAGCTTTGAAGTTAACCTCCGCACCGGTGTTGAACACGCCGCGATCCTCCTCATCCAGCGTCGTCGTCGGACCGGTGGCGCGACCGTAATAGCTGAACCGCCCGCCGACCCGGGGAATGAAGTTCAGCCAGCCGAAGTAAGTTTGCGGCAGGACGAGTTGATGGTAGGTGTCCGCGCGGCCCGCCTCGAAATCCAGGCCCGTGGGGAAGCCGTTGGTTTCGGCGAATTGCCGCCGGTAGTAACCCGCCGAGGTTTCGCTCTCGTAGAACACCGGCGAATTGCCCAATTGCTGCCGGAAGGCGGTGAGCTTGATCTCGGGCAGGCTTTCGGCGGTTTCGTAGAAATCGTTCACGCGCGGCTGGGTATAAACATCCAGACTGAAGTTTTCCCAAAGATGGTTGACCTCCACGAAGGTGTTCGGCTGCGGATTGTGGCGATGCTCGCTTTCAAAGTAATCGCGCCGCACGCGTTCGTCGCTTTCGTAGCGTACCTGCGATTTCACATTCAGGTTCGTCCAGGGCGTGGCGTCGTAGGCGAAGTGGAAGCGCTGGCGGTTGTCCGGCAGCGTGAAGCCGGCGCCGTTCGTGCCGGGATCGAGGTCGTTGAGGTAATAATACTTCAACTTGCCCTCGCCCCAGCGGCCGAGGTGGAAGTTGAAATCGGGGCCGACACCCACGCCGCGTTCGAGGCGATAATCCAGATGGAAGGTGCCATCGAGTTGGTCGTTCAAAAACCAGCGATAACCGCCGAGCAGGTAAGGGCCGAATTTGCTGCGGTAGCCCGGGGTAAGAAAGAACTGGCTCGAGTTCTCGTCGAGGCTGTGACTGTAGTACGGAAACCAGAAGGCCGGAACCTCACCGATATAAAGTGTCGCATTGCGGGCCACGATGCGCTGGCCCGGATAGATGGTGATGGAACTCGCCCGGACCTTGGTGAACGGTTCCGAGACGTCGTCCGTGGTGACAAAGGCGCCGCGCGCCGTGTACGCGGCGTTGGTCTTGCCGCCGCCGTCCACGGCGGCGCCCTCGGCAAAGACCGGCGACTTGCCGGTGCGAAACAGGGCGGTCGCCATCGTGCGGGTCTTGAAATTGTATTTGATGTGCTCGCCCGCCCAGATCATGTCGTCGCGCTGGATGCGGACCCGACCGTCGGCTTCGACTTCACCGGAGTCTTCGTTCAACTGGACGCTGTCCGCTGTGAGGACCGCGCCGCCGAAACGGATGGTTACCGCATTGGTGGCCAGCGCGGTCTTGGTCTTGAAGGAGCGTTCGACCCAGCCGGCGCTGACGTGCCACGGCGTTTCCGCTTGGGCACGGGCAACGCGGGGAAGCGACGCGGCCAACAAAGCGAGCGCAAGGAGGAATTTATTCATCGGGCGCGGGCAGATAACCAGAACGATTACGGCGTGCCAAGCTGGATTTGCCCGGCGGGAATTGCCGGTTCAAGTCGAACGCGGTTTCCACCGATGAAAAGCCGGGCTTCAGGAACGCGCCCGGAGGCGGGGTGTCTCTCTCATTCGGCAATACCCGAAGTTGATCGTGTCACCGATGTCCCGCATGGCACATCTCATGCGAACGGCGGAACAGGAAAATCGTTATGGCAAAGAAAGTCATGCTCATGAAACTGCTGCAAGAGATTCGCGGCTACGAAAGCGTCACGAATCGGCGGCCGGCGCCCGCCACGCCTTTGCTCTACCTGATGCAGTTGCGGGAGCGGAAAGCTCACGCGCCCGCGCGCCCGCCACGCACCACGCAACGTGTTGCCATCACCACTCACTGGCCTAAAACCGCCGAAACGCCCGCACCGATCAAGATTCATCACATGGACCTCGCCCCCGCCGACATGCCGGTGGCGATCGGTTGATTTTCCCGGGGTGCCGCCAGGGACAACTCCAGCTCGTTCTGTCCATCCCTGCGCGCCTTGCTCCCCAATTTGCCTGGCTCAAATTGAGCCAGTGTCCTCCACTGTTTGTCCCGGGCTGGCTCAATCCTTTACCTCAACTCCGCCGCCAGGCGGGGACCGGGTTCATTCGATGCGAAAATCCACCTGTTCGAAGCCCAACTGGATCAGCAACAGCCGCAACTGATCTTTGGCGCGATCCTCCGCATCTTTCAGGATACCGGAGACGCGTGCGGACCGGCGGATGTCGTCCACCGCGTTTTGCCGGGCGGTTTGCTCCAGATCCTTGTCGAACAACCGCAGCAAGCCTGTGGTGCGCTCTACGACCCGGGTTTGTTTCTCGTCGAGATAGGCATCCGTGATTTGGGCGGGTGGCAGCCGTAAGGAAATCCGTTTGCCGGTGACGGATACCTGTTCGGGGGTGAGTTCACGGAGGTTGACTCCGGCCTTGACGATGCCGTGCGCGATGAGCAATACGCGGCTTTCTCCGCCGGGATACCACTTCGCGTCCTCCAGGATGACGACCTTCTCCATCACGTATTTCACCGTGACCAGCTCAGAAAGGGTTTGCACCTGTTGCAGGACGGTGGCCGTGCCGAAAAGGCGCGGGCGGGAAACCAGCCCCAACCAGCGCGGCCCGACTAGGCCCAGCCACACGCCCAGGCCGAACAAGAGGAGCACGATGACGACAGCCAGCAGCGGGCGCAGCTTTTGCATGGAACGAACCTTACTTCGCCGCCGCTGGAAGCAAAATCAGGAAATGTAAAAGGTCGTTCGTGAGGACAGATTTTCAGTGTGAAGCCGTTCCGTTCACGCGCCCGCTTCCCGCCCCACGCCGCCGGAAACACTTTGCGCTTTGCTCCCACTCGCACGCGCTTAGAATAACCGCATGAGTCCGCATCCTGTCGGTCAGTTCCCCGCCTATCGTCCGCGCCGGCTGCGCCAGAGCGCGGCGCTACGGCGTTTGGTCAGCGAAAACGCATTGAGTGTTTCCCAACTCGTGTTGCCACTGTTCGTCCGCCCGGGGCGCCAGGTGCGCAAGGCCATCGGCGCCATGCCGGGGGTGTTCCAGCTTTCGCTCGACGAGTTGCTTCGCGAGGCTGCGCGCGCTCACGGACTGGGGGTGCCGGCGGTGCTGCTGTTCGGCATTCCGGCCACCAAGGATGCCAAAGCCAGCGGCGCCTACGCCCGCAACGGCATCGTGCAACAAGCCGTGCGCCTCCTGAAGCGCGAACTCCCTGACCTGCTCGTCATCACCGATGTCTGCCTCTGCGAATACATGAGCCACGGCCATTGCGGGATCGTGCAGGTGGACCAGCGGGGCGGTAAGATTCTCAACGACCCTTCGCTCAAGTTGCTCGCGCGCGCCGCCGCCAGCCACGCGGAGGCTGGCGCGGACATCGTCGCGCCGAGCGACATGATGGATGGACGCGTTCGCGCCATCCGTGCGGAACTGGATCGCACCGGTTTTTCCGACACTCCGATCATGTCCTACGCGGCGAAGTTTGCTTCCGGTTTCTACGGGCCGTTCCGCGAGGCCGCCGAGTCCACGCCCCAGTTTGGCGACCGTCGCAGCTACCAAATGAACGCGGCCAACGCGAACGAAGCGTTGCGTGAGGTGGCCCTCGACATCGAAGAAGGCGCGGACATCGTGATGGTGAAGCCCGCGCTCGCCTACCTGGACATCCTCTACCGGGTGAAAACGGATTTCGGCTATCCGACCGCCGCGTACGCGGTCAGCGCCGAGTATTCGATGGTGAAGGCGGCGGCGGCCAATGGTTGGATTGACGAGCGCGCGGTGACGTTGGAAAGCCTGCTCGCGATGCGGCGCGCTGGCGCGGACATTCTGATTACTTACGCCGCGTGCGAAGTCGCGCAGTGGTTGCAGGAGAAATGATTCTCCTCGGCGGGTTAGGAGCCTGATTTTACGGAGAACAGGGCGATGAGGATCAGCGCCACAATGATCACGCCGATGACAATCGCGCCGATCAAGAACATCCGGTTGGCCTTGTTGTCCTTCTTGGCGAAACCCTTGTTGGCGGAATCAAATCCGCCGCGCGCGCCGGTTTCCAATTCGGTCAGGCTGACGCCGCGTTGAATCACCATCGTGCTGTCCACGGGCTTCTTCGCGGGCGGCGCCCCACCTTCCGCTTCCAAACGCATTTCGATCTGGCCCAGGCGCAGAATCTGTCCGGGCTTCAGCACTGCCTCGGTGATCTTGTCGCCGTTGATGAAAGTGCCGTTGGTGGAATTCAGGTCCTTCACCACGACCTCGGAGCCGCGCAGGAGAACTTCACAATGATGACTCGAAACCGACGGTTCGGTGAGCGGAAAAGTATTGTCCTCGACACGACCGATGGTGGTTTTGTCCACCTTCAACTCAAGAGTCCGCCCCGTGAGACCCTGACTGAGGAGTACGAGTTTCGACATAGCGCGTTTAGTACCGCGATTATGTTCGAGGAATACCTCAAGTCAAACGCAAATGACGCCGGCGCCGCCCGCGCGCCGGGGCTGATCGCGGGATTTCCCCCATGCTAGCGCCGGCAAATCACTTCAGCAGCGCCGCGACCAAAGCCGCCTCTTCCTTGCGCAAGGAAGAGGCCGTCAGGCCCGCGAGAATCTCGCGCGCGGCCGCGGCCTGACCGTTGGCCGCCAGCACTGCGGCATAGACGGCGCGTTGCCGGGGCAAGGCGTCCGCCCATTGATACCGGAACTGGCCATAGACTTTCAGGGCGGCTGCCACGTCGCGTTGCCGCAGCAGCGCCAGCGCCAGCGTGGTGCGAAAGGGCAGGTTCTCCGGGGAATGTTCCACCAGCTTCTGGGCGGTTTGCCATGAGCTGGCAAGTTCCGCGCCCAGCAGGAGATTCAAATAGGCGGCGTCGTTTTGTAGCGCGGCGTCGCGGGGCCAGCGCGCCGCCATTTCCACAAGCAAGTCCCGGAGCTCCTCCGTCGTGCCGGTTTGTTCCGTGATGCGCCCGAGCTCGCGGAACGCCAGCAGCGGATTCCCGGTGCAACCGATCAGCGAACGCAGCGACTTCTTCGCCGTGTCGCGGTCGCCGCTCTTTTCCGCGTACAGGGCAAGCCAGTAGAGCTGTTCCGGATTTCGCTCGGCCGCCCGCAACGCCGCCCGCCAGTGCAGCGCGGCCAGCGAATCATTCTTCAGCGCCAGATCGCACCGGGCCCGGAACGCCTCCAAATACGCCGTCTCCATGGGCGATTGCTGCGTCTCGAAAATGTTTCGCAACTCCACCCATTTTCCGAGCGCAGCCATTGCGTCCACGTAGGGCAGGAAAAGGTCCTTGCGCTTCAACGCATCCGCCAGCGGCAGCGCGACAAGGGTGCTTTCCGCGGCGCCGTTTTGGTTCAACCAGACGGCGAAACGAACGCGGATTTCCGGCGCCGCCGAACGATATTTTTCGACCGCTTCCGCCAGAATCGCCGCACGGCGACCGGGCTCCAGCGTGAGGCGCAGCGTAATCGCCAGCAGCTCATGTGAAATATCGTGGGCCGGATGTTGCTCCAATCGGCGTGCCGCTTCGCGCTTCTCATCCGGCGTCAGGTCCCTCCGTTGCGCCAGAAATACCAGCGCCTCCAGGCCAAGGGGATCATCGCTCTGGGCGCGGGCCCAGACGTTGGACCGGGCCGCACTGCGCTGCGCGGCTTCCGGCGCGTCGAATTGCAGGCTGGAGAGGAAGAGCTTGTATTGGCGGTTGGTGGGATCGCGCAAGGCGGCAATGGCGGCGTATTCGACAGCCTGCGTCCGGTTGTTGATCAGCGCGAAGAATTGCGACGCGAGCCACAGATTGACCGCATCCTCGGGCGATTCATGCAGGAGTTTTTGCAACTCGCGCCCGGCGTTTTCGGCGGCGCCGGCGCGCAAGCCCTGGGCGATGAAAGTCTGCCGGTCCTTCAGGTCCGCGGCGCCGGTCTGAACCAACTGCGCCCAAAATTGGAGCGCGGCGGCATTGGTTTCGCGGTTGAGCGCCTGGGCCATGGCGCGCAGCGCGGCCGGATTGTTCGGCCAGAGCAGGAGCGCCGCCTGGGCTTTCTCCCGGGCTGTCGCGGTTTCGTTTTTTTCCAGACGCCGCGCGGCTTCGCCGGCAAGTTGCCCGGAGCGCCAGCGTTTGAATTTGCGATAGGCCGGCCGGGCGGTCAGAAACGCCGCGGTCACCAGCAGCAGTCCGATCAGGGAATAAACCAGCCAGCGTTTCGAGGTGGGAGCGACCGGTTCGGGATCGGCGGTGACTTTCATGGGCAAACCGGACGGAGCGAGGCACCGCTTTCAGTGCGGGATTTCGGGGTTCAACGAAACCATCCCGTGCGCGATGGCGAATTTGGTCAGCCCGGCTACGCTACGGATGTCCAGCTTGCGCATGATCCGCTCCCGATGGGTTTCGACCGTCCGCACGCCGATGTCGAGATGCGATGCGATTTCCTTGTTGCTTTTGCCCTCGGCGATTTGCACCAGCACCTGGCGTTCGCGTTCACTCAGGCGCGAGAGGGGATCGCTCGTGTCGGACTCGGCGACGTATTGGTTCAGCGCGATGCGGGCGACCGAAGGACTGAAAAACGCCTCGCCCCGGTTCACCGCTTCGATCGCGCGGAGCAATTCGTCTGTCGGCGCATCTTTCAAGACGTAACCACGGGCGCCGGCCTTTACGATACGCATCACGTATTCACGATTGCCGTGCATGGAGAGGATTAACACCCGGGTCTGCGGCGAATCCTTGCGCAAGGTCTCGGTCACCGTCAGTCCATCCATCCCCGGCATGTTGATGTCCATGAGGACAATGTCCGGATTCAATTCCTTCACCCGGGTGATCGCTTCCAGACCATCACTGGCTTCGCCCACGACCTTGAGATTTTCCCGATGAGACAGGCAGGAGATCAATCCTTTGCGCACGACCGGGTGGTCATCCACCAATAGCACCGTGATTTTCTTGATTGGCCCGCTCATGCGTTACGAAATGCGCGCTGTGCGACTGCAAACTTCAACACTAAATAGTCTGCGGCGTCCGGCAACGCAAGCATGGTCACCAAAAAAACTTGCATCAAACCGGCTGCTGCTGCGTGAGGCAGTGCAACGAGCCAAAGCCCAGCACCAGATCCACGGCGTGGATGCCTACCACCGGACGATCCTTGAACAGCTCGCCCAGGATGCCCAGGGCCACGCGGTCGTTCGGGTCGTTGAAGGTCGGCACGATCACGCACGCGTTGCTGATGTAGAAATTCGCGTAGCTCGCCGGCAACCGCCAGTCGCCGTACCACAACGGCGCGGGCATGGGGAGCGCGATCACTTCCGGTTTGGCCCCATCTTCGAGTCGCAGTTCCTTCACCCGCTCCCAGTTCTCCGCGAGCGGCCGGTGGTTGATGTCGCGCTTGTTGGTCTCTTTGATCAGTACCAGCGTCGTCGGATTCACAAACCGGCAGATGTCGTCAATGTGTCCGTGGGTGTCGTCACCCACTGGGCCATTGCGCAGCCAGAGCACGTTGGTCACGCCGAGGTATTTTTTGAACTGCTCATCGTATTGCGCCTGGGTCATCCCGGGGTTGCGCACCTGCACCGTGGGATGCTGATAACATTCCTCCGTGGTCAGCAACGTGCCGCGCCCGTTCACCTCGATGCCGCCGCCTTCGATGGTGAATCGTTTCCCGTTGAACCGCGCATCGAACAACGGCTTCTTCAAAAGCTTTGCTGCCGTTTCCGGGACTTTGGTGTCGAGTTGCCAGTTCTTGTACTTGGCCCACGCGTTGAAATGAAAATGCACAATGGCGGTCTCGTATTTGCCACCGCGCCGCCGGCGCACGTGAATTGGGCCGCTGTCGCGCGTCCAGCCCCGGTTGGTCGGATGCACGATGAATTCGACCGCCTTCAAGTTGCATTTTGCGCGCTTCAGGTAGCCACTGGCGAATTTCGCCTCGGCGCGGTTGCGCACGAAGATGCGCACCGATTCACCCTCGGAAATCTTCCGCACCATTTCGCCATAGACCCACCGGATCGTATCAATCTTGTCCGGCCAGTCGGATTCATTGTGCGGCCAACCCAGCCAGGTGGCTTCGTGGCGCTCCCATTCCGCCGGCATCGCGTAACCGAGTTCAGCGGGAGTATCGGTGTAAACCGTCTGCAAGTTCTTCTTAACCATGTCTCCAGCATAATCGCCGGTTAAGTCAGGGCAATTCAGTAACCGCCGGTACCGAAATTTTCTTTGCCCTGCCCGCCCCGCAAATCTAAAGTAACCGCGGCTTGTCCGATGGTGTAATGGTAGCACAAGGCCCTTTGGAGGCCTTTGTCATGGTTCGAATCCATGTCGGACAGCCAACTTCTTGAAAGTCCAAAGACCAAACGCCACGGACGCGGCCATCGGTGGACTGGCATTTGGGGCTTCGCGGTGCTCTGGAGCTTGGAGCTTGGAATTTGGCGCTTCCCTTTCCAAACTGCGCACATGAACAAACCCGATCAGCTTCGCGAACTCTGGCGGATGCAGGACGCCCTCAACCAACGCATCGGCGTCAACACGAGCGGCATGTCCGAGGCGGAGAAAACCAAGTGGATTCTCAACTACAGCCGCGCCATGACGCAGGAAATTGCTGAACTCACCGACAGCGTCCCGTGGAAATGGTGGGCCAAGTATCAGAAGTTCGACGAGCAGAACGCCCGCGTCGAAGTCGTGGACCTGTTCCACTTTCTCATCAGCCTGGCGCAGGTGCTCGGCATGAGCGCGGACGACGTTTTCGCCGCCTACGTGAAAAAGAACGAGGTGAACTTCAAGCGCCAGGAATCCGGCTACACGAAGAAGGACGAGCACGATTCGAAACACATCTGAATCGTGTAAGTGATTCCGGCAGCCGCGGCTGCCAAACCATCCGCGCGACATGGAGCTCCAGTTCGCCAGCAAGAATCACGGACGTAGCAAGCTTGGTGTGGGCTGGCTCGTGCTGTTCGCGCTGCCGTTCGCTGGCGTCGGCGTGTTTACCGCCATCCTGGCGGCGCGCAAAGCGGCGGAAGGCCAATGGCGTGAGGCGGGGATCTTGGCGTTGTTCGCGTTGATTTTCGGCGGAGTGGGATTCGGGCTGATCGTGGGCAGCTTCATGGGCGCGCGAAAGCTCACTCAACACCAGACGCGCGAAGCCGAATTCCCGAACGAACCCTGGCGCTGGCGCGAGGACTGGGCCAGCGGGCGCGTCGTTTCCAACAATCGCCTGGCGATGCTGATTGCATGGCCATTCGCGCTGTTTTGGAACGCAATCTCCAGCATGATTTGGTTTATGCTGCCGCGCGAACTGGAAAAGGGAAACAAAGTCGCTCTCATTAGCCTGATCTTCCCTCTCGTCGGCCTCGGTCTTTTGATCTGGGCCGTGCGCGCAACGATGCGTTGGCGCAAGTTCGGTGTCGCGACCTTCGACCTCACGACCGTTCCGGTGAAACTGGGCGGCGAGCTTTCCGGTCTGATCACGACGCCCGCGCCTCTCGTCGGCGCCCGCGAAGTGCTGCTCCAACTCAGTTGCGTTCGGCACGAGCGACACGGCGAGGATTCCCACGACAAGCTGCTTTGGGAGGACAGCAAGCAATTGGATGCGGCTGCTTTGATCACCGCAAGCGGCATCCCGGTTTACTTCCGGCTGCCGCACGAGGGCATTCCCGCCTCGCCAAAGCAGGATTCCAGTTACGTGAAATGGCAACTTTACGTGAAGGCGGCGACCGGGGGCGTGGACTTCGCCGCGATGTTTGAGCTGCCCGTGTTTGGCGTCACCGCGGCCGTCTCGTCTGCCGCGCCGGACCCGACTGCGCCATGGCAGAAAGACGCCGGCCAGTTTTCGCCCGATCCCGCGTCGCGCATCCGTGTCCAGACCATGCTCACGGGCGAAACGGAATTCCTTTTCCCACCGCTGCGTAATCTCGGACCGGCGATTTTCCTGGCGCTCTTCACTTTGGGGTTCAGCGTTGTCACTTGGTTTCTTATCGTCAAAAGCGCGCCGCTCATTTTCCCGATTGCGTTTGGTTTTTTCAGCGGCTTGCTTTGGTTGCTTACGTTCGGCATCTGGTTTGGCGCGAGCCGAATTGTGTGCGGTGCCAGCGGCCTCGAAGCGAACAAGCGCTGGTTGTTCCTGAAGTCCCGCACGAAATTCAGCCGCGAGGAAATCAAGGACATCAAACTTCACATCGGCATGAGCAGCGGCACGAAGGCGTATTACGATCTGCGGCTCGTCACGCGAATCGGCCGCGAACGAACGCTGGCTTCGTCCATCGCCAATAAACGCGAGGCCGAATGGCTCGCGCAACAAATGAAAATGGCGCTGGTGTTGAAAGATGAAGCCGCCACCGCTGGCCCCGCATGAAGGTCATCGTCGCCCACGTCGAGGCCTGCCTGCCGTCGGTGCGCCAGCTCTTCACTGAATACGCCAACTCGCTGGACATCGACCTGTGCTTCCAAAGTTTCGACCGCGAACTCGCCGGGTTGCCGGGCAAATACGCGCCGCCGGACGGACGCCTTTTCCTCGCGCGGGAAAACGAGCAATCCGTCGGCTGCGTCGCCTTGCGCAGAATCGACAACGGTATTTGCGAGATGAAACGCCTCTACGTCCGCCCGGCTTTTCGCGGCCAACGGGTGGGACGACGACTCGCGGATGAAATCATTTCCGCCGCGCGTGAAATCGGCTACGCCCGGATGCGCCTCGACACCTTGAGTTCCATGACACCCGCCATTGGGCTCTACGAATCCCTCGGTTTCCAACGCATCCCCGCCTACTACGACAACCCGAGCGAGCTGGCGGTATTCTTTGAACTGGAACTGCGCTGAGAAATTTCTCGGCATCCGCCATCCGCCGTTTACCATCCCGTCATGAGCAAACCCGTCACCCGTCTGGCGTCTGCCACCACTCCCGTGCCGCCTCGCTGGCGCAAGGAGATTGAGCGCATCCTGATCACCGAGGACATGCTCGCTGGCCGGGTCCGGGCGCTGGGGAAGGAAATCGAACGGAACTTCCGGGATCGGGAAATGGTCGTCGTCTCGCTGCTCAATGGCACGGTGATGTTTCTCGGGGATCTGATCCGGCATCTGTCGCTGCCGTTGCGGCTGGATTTCATGGGTGTCTCCAGCTACGGCAAGGGCACGGAGTCCGGCGACCTGGTCTTTACCAAGGAACTCCGGCTGGACGTGCGTGGGCGCGACGTGTTGCTGGTGGACGACATTCTGGACACGGGCCGCACCGTGGCTCGCGTGCGGGAGAAGTTGCGCGCGCTCAAGCCACGCCGCATCAAGGTCTGCGTGCTGCTCGATAAACCCTCGCGCCGCGTCGAGAAGGTGAAGGCGGATTACGTTGGTTTCGAGATTCCCGACCAGTTCGTCATCGGCTATGGGCTGGATTACGCGGAGAAGTATCGCAACCTGCCGTTCGTGGGCGTGCTGAAGCCGGAGATGTATCGAGCGGAGCAACCTCACGCCAAGAACGCCAAGGACGCAAAGTGAAATTGTCCCTTCAAGCCTTGGCGGCCTTTGCGTGAGGCAATTCCGATGCAAGTTTCCGTTCAATTCCATTCCTACTTCAAGGATCTGGCTGGTTGTGCGCGAACCGCGGAAACGCTCGCGGACGGTTCGACCCTCGGCACACTGCACGACCAACTCATGCAGAAGTTTCCGAAGCTGGCCGCGATGAGACGCTCCACGCTCATCGCCGTGGGCGTGGATTACCAGCCGCGCGATTACGTGTTGCAGGAGGGCGATGAAGTGTCGCTATTTCCGCCGGTGCAGGGCGGCTGAACTCAACTCGGAACGCGAAACAATGAAGCGTCACCTCACTCTCACCACCGAAATGATCAACGAAAGCGCATTGCTCGCGGCCCGCGCGCTGCCCCCCGGCATGGGCGCGGTGGTGAACTTTCTCGGCGTGGTGCGTAGCCGTGAGGAGGGCCAGGCCATTTCCGCTATCGAATACGAGGCGTTCGAGAAGATGGTCACGCATCAGTTCAACCTGCTCTTCGACGAAATCGAAAAACGCTGGCCAATCGAGTCCGTGCGGCTGGTGCATCGCCTCGGAGTAGTGAAGGTCAATGAGCCGTCGCTGTGGGTGGAAGTCGTCGCGCCCCACCGCGGCGAGGCGTTCGCCGCGTGCCAGTGGTTGATTGACGAGATGAAACGCGTCGTGCCGATTTGGAAGAAGGCTGTGCCTTGATACCAGCTTTTCTTGGGCGCGGGGCTAACGCCGCTACTTCCTGAATCCCTTCACCACCGGCACGAGCGACTCGATTTCCTCCCGCGACAGCTTCTCCTTGAACGGCGGCATCTTGGACGGGGTCTTCGCGTCGAGTTTGCCTTCGAGAATCTGCTGAATGATTTGGGCGTCGGTCAGCTTCGACTGGCTGAGGTCTTTCACGCCGAGCTTCTTCGCGGCGGGCGTCTGCGCGGTGCCGTCCTTGCTGTGACAGGGGGCGCAGAGTTTGTCGAACAACTCCTTAGGATCGCCGGCCCAAAGTGGTGGACTGGCATTCACCCATACGAGGGCGAACCAAAACACGACGGGGTGCCAGCAGGCGAGCAGTTGCCGCCTTGGCCGACGGGAGCGCTGTCTGGGCTGATCGTGGCGACAAGGAATCTCGTTTGCGACTCGGGAATTCATGGTGTGTTGCGGTTCAAGCGCGTTGGGACAATGACACCGCACCATTCCCGCGCCGTTGAAGCAAGCCCGTTTTTCGTCTCAAGTTCCGCATCCCTGCGCCGATGAGGCTGAAGAACGTCTGTGGTTTCGCCTGCCGCAGTCTCGCGGCTGCGGCCGGTCAGATGGCCGGTGGACTCCAAGCGTTCGGTTTGCTGGCCATGAAAATAAAACTCCTCCCGCTCCTGTTCGCCGGATGTTTGCTGGCGCCCTGTGTCCTTGCCACGCCCTTCACGTATCAGGGCCGGCTGAATGACGGCGAGGCCGCCGCGAACGGCAGCTACGACCTCCGCTTCGGTCTGTTCACCGTCAGCGCCGGTAGTTCCGCCACCGCGACGCTCACGAACTTGAACGTCGCGCTGTCGAACGGGCTGTTTACCACCACCCTGGATTTCGGCGGGTCGGTGTTCAATGGCACGAGCTACTGGCTGGAAATTTCCGTCCGCACGAACGGCGGCGGCGCGTTCACCCCGCTTGCGCCCCGGCAGCCGCTCAACCCGGCGCCTTATTCGCTGTATGCTTTCAACGCCGCCATCCCGGACGGCGCGATCACGAGCGCGAAAATTTCCGACGGCAGCGTCGCCACGGTGGACTTCGCGGACAACTCGGTCACGGCGGCCAAGATCGTGGATGGGGCGGTTACGGCGAACGACCTCGCAGCTGACTCGGTCAGCTCCAGCAAAATCGTGGACGGCGGCATCGGCACACTGGACCTGGCGGTGGGTGCGGTCACGTCTTCGCGTATCCTTGACGGTTCGATCAATGGCGTGGACCTCGCGGACAACGCGGTTTCCTCCTCGCAACTCGCCGACGCCATTGATCTCGGCAGCGCCTTGGCCAACGGCGTGGTGAACGTTTATCGCACGGCAGCCAGCACGCCGGCGATCTCGCTGTTCGGCTCGGCCAGCCAGATCAGCACGTACGGCAGCGATGGCCAGGAGCAAACGCGCCTGGCCGGCACGAGTTACGGTTACTTGAGCCTTTTCGACAGCAGCCCCGCGAATCAACTGGCCGCATTCCTCACCGCCAACGGATCCAACGGCGGCTACTTGTCGCTCAACAACTCCAATTCCTCGCCGCGCGCCTATCTCTCCGGCGGCAACGCGGGCGGCTATCTTTATCTCTTTCAGGCTGACGGCGACGTGGGCTTGCATCTCGACGGCGATGCCTCCGGCGGCGGCGCGATCACCGTACGCAACACCAATGAGGTTGCGGCAGTTTCTTTGCTGGGCCACGGCGCCACGGCGGGCAGCGGGGAAATTCTTGTCAACACCCGGCTGGGAACAAACACGCTGGAGTTGACCGGTCAAGCCAGCGGTACCACCGGCGGCCGGCTGCGGCTCCGGCAAACCGACGGCACATTGGGCGTCTCCCTCGAAGCCGAGGAATCCAGCGGCTACGGCAGCCGGCTCATGCTCTACAACCGCGACGGCAACCTGCGCGTGGAAATGGACGCCGACTACGGCGACAACGCGGGTGCGATCTCGCTCTACACGGCGGATGGCAGCTCGGGCCTTTTCCTCGATAGCGACTTCGGCGGTGCGGGTTATGTGAGCGTGCGCAACACGAACAGCGCCTCCCGCGTGGTGCTTGACGGCTACAGCACGGCGGGCGGCGGCGAAATTTCTGTCTTCGACACCGACGGCACGGAGACGGTGGAAATCATCGGCGCGGAGAGCGGCACGGAAGGCGGACAAATCACGCTGCGCGACGCTGACGGTTCTACCACGATTCAACTCGATGGCGATGTCGGTGGCCCGGGCGGCGGTTATCTCCGGCTCTACAAGGGCGACGGCACAGCCACGATCACGATGCAGGCGGACCTGAACGGCGATGGCCGCATCACCACTCAGGAACTGCAAATCACCGGCGGCAGCGATCTCTCCGAGCAGTTCGACATTGCCGCCACCGCCCCGCCACCGCCCGGCATGGTCGTCTGCATTGACCCGGCGCATCCCGGCCAGTTGCAGCCGAGCGCGCGCGCGTATGATCGCACCGTGGCGGGCGTGATCAGCGGCGCGGGCGGCGTGAAGCCCGGCATGTTGATGGGGCAACGCGGGACGGCGGCGGATGGTAAACATCCTGTCGCGCTAACGGGCCGCGTGTTCTGCCTCGTGGACGCCACGGGCGGCGCAGTTCAACCCGGCGATCTGCTCACAACCTCGGCCACGCCCGGTCACGCGATGAAAGTGACCGACCATCAACGCGCGCAAGGCGCGATCATCGGCAAGGCAATGACCCCGTTGGAACAGGGCAAAGGCCTGGTGCTCGTGCTGGTGTCGCTGCAATAACCGCCGCTGACCGCCTGCGTAATGAACTCGAATTTGCGCAAACGCGAAACTCGCCCCGGAGCGCCGACAGCCTTGCCCGCGCGAACTGCGACCCCGCAACTCGCAGACATGGCTGTCCGCGCTCCGGGGTTACTCCTCAGCGCGTTGTTCTTCGCCATTCTTTGCACCGCGCCCGCGCAAAGCCGCAAAATCGAACTCGCTGATTTGCTCGCGCGCTTGCAGCCAGCCACGACGAATCAAGCGCGGGCCGCCGCGGCGCCATCGCCTTTGGCGCGCTTCAACCGCACGCCCGAAGGCCATCTCCGTTGGTTAAGTGCGCCCGCCGGGCACGCCTTCGCGCCGGAAACCGCGCTCGTGGCCGGCGACCCCGTCGCAACCGCGCGTGGTTTCCTGCGCGCGAACGGTTCCGTCTTTGGCCTCGACAGCGCGGCGGTGGATTTCGTGGCGAAGCGCATGCGTGATCGCGGCTCGCATCACAATGTCCGCTTGCAGCAAACCTACGCCGGCGTGCCGGTCTTCGGCGGTGAAGCTATCGTACAATTGAACCCGCAAGGCGGCATCGAGTCCGTGTTGAGCCGTGTGCAACGCGACACGCAGCCGCTCGACAACGGCAACGTCGCTACGACGCCGCGCATTTCCGCCAGCGACGCGGCGACGCTGGCGCAAAACCATTTCATAGCCCAGGCCGGCGAGCCGGTGAGCCTCGGTCCGGCGGAGCTGCAAATCTTCGCGCCGGCGTTGCTCCAGATGCCCGGCTCGCTGCGGCTCGTCTGGCAACTGGATGTGGCCGCCGCGGATCCGTTGCGGTTGCACTCGCAGGTGTTGGTGGACGCGGCCAGCGGAGAAATCGTGGCGGCGTTCGAGCTGCGTTGCACCGCGCTCAACCGCACGATTCAGGACAAACAAAACACCAGCAATGCGCCAGTCACGGTCCGCGTCGAGGGCGGCGCGGCGACGGGGGTGGCGCAGTTCGACAACGCCTACCTCTACCTCGGCGACACCTACAACTTCTACTCGGGTGTGCATGGCCGCGACAGCTACGACGACGCGGGCGGGGCGATCATCGCCACGTTGCGCTACTGCGACTGGCGGCGGAGTTGTCCGGTGGCGAACGCCTTCGCGCAGAACACCGCCGACAGTTCGGCCATCGTGTTCGGCGATTTTTGGGCGGTGGACGACGTGGTCGCGCACGAATACACGCACAAGGTCACGGCCTACGAGTCCGGGCTGATTTACACCAACATCTCCGGTGCGATCAACGAATCGCTGTCCGACGTGTGGGGCGAGTTCATTGACCAGGTAAACGGCCGCGCCACCGACACGGCGGCGGTCAAATGGCAGTTGGGCGAGGACCTGTCCGGCGGCGCCCTTCGCAGCATGAAAAACCCGCCGCTCTTCAATAACCCCGACCGGTTAACCAGCGCGCTTTACCAGCCGGAGAACAATCCCGCGGACAACGGCGGTGTTCACAGCAACAGCGGCGTGAACAACAAGCTCTGTTACCTACTCACCGACGGCGACACGTTCAACGGCCAGAGCGTCACCAGCATGGGCGTCACCCAGGTCGTGAAACTCTACTACGAAGCGCAGACTGATTTGCTGACTTCGTCCGCCGACTGGACGGATTTGTTCAATGCTTTGATGCAGGCGGCCATCAACCTGCGTTGGAGCGACGCCGCGCAGAACAACCTGCTCCGCGCCTGCACGGCGGTGGAGATCGCTTCGGCCACGAGTGACGCCTGGGTGGACGTGCATTCCACCTGTGTTGTCGAGGAAGGCATGGAAATCTGCACCTCCCTCGTTGGTCCATACCAGTCTGTCGGACGCGCCGTGACCAACACGCCGCCAGGCTCGGTGCTGCACATCCGCGCGGGCACGTACACCAATTCTCTCTACACCGGCAAGAAACTCGAACTCCGCGCCGAAGGCGGTTCGGTGTTGATTGGAACGCCATGAACACGGTGCGTGCTCAATCTCGCCTGCGAACCACCCGCGTGATTCAACTCGCGGCGCTGACGCTGGTTGCCTGGGTTGCGCGCGGCCAGTTCACTGTTGATTGGTCCACCGTGGATGGCGGCGGCAGCAGCAGCACCGGTGGCGTTTACTCGGTCAGCGGCACCATCGGTCAGCCGGACACGGGCACGATGATCGGCGGCAATTTCACTTTGCAGGGCGGCTTCTGGCCGGGCGTCGCGGTCGTGCAAACGCCGGGCGCGCCGACGCTCTCGATTCAAGCCACCAACCAATCACTCGTGCTGACCTGGCCGGCACCGGCGACTGGGTACGTGCTTCAGGAGAACCGTTCGCTCACCACGACAAACTGGACCACCGTGAGCAACGCACCCGTTGTCGGTGGCGGTGAAAAGCGCGTCACAATCTCCTCGCCTTTGGGAAATCGGTTCTACCGGCTGAGCAAACCCTGAGCGACGCTACGCTTCCCAAGGACTTCGCTCGACTCGCGCCGCGCGAGCAATTACCGTCCGCGCCATGCAACTCAAGCTGGTCAGCCTGTTCGGGCTGATAGTGTTCATCGGTGTGGCGTGGGGGATTTCCGCCAACCGCCAGCGCTTCCCCTGGCGCGCGGTTTCGTGGGGGCTGGCGTTGCAGTTCATCTTCGGCTGGCTCATCTTGAAAACCGACGCCGGGGCGGCCGTGTTCGACTTCTTTCAACGCGGTGTTTCCAAATTGATCGGCTTCGCGGACGAAGGATCGAAAATGGTTTTCGGGCCGCTGGCGGACACCGGTTTACTCGCCGAAAAACTCGGGCCGGGCAACGGCTTCATCTTCGTCATCACCGTTTCCGCCACGATCATCCTCGTCGCGGCGCTGTCCTCGTTGCTCTATCACTACGGCATTTTACAACTCGTCGTGCGCGGCACGGCGTGGGTGATGCAGCGGCTGATGCGGACCAGCGGCAGCGAAAGTCTCGCGGCGGCGGCGAACATCTTCATGGGCCAGACCGAAGCGCCGCTCGTCATCAAGCCTTACCTGGCGCGGATGACGCAGAGTGAAATTCTCGCGTTGATGACCGGCGGCATGGCGACCATCGCGGGCGGCGTGCTGGCGGCGTACGTCTCCTTCGGCATTTCCGCCGGGCATTTGCTCACCGCCTCCGTAATGAGCGCGCCGGCGGCTTTGCTGATCGCGAAAGTGATGCTGCCCGAAACCGAGCCGAGTGAAACCGCCGCCGGCGCCGCGGCCAAGGCCCCCCGCGAAACCACCAACGGCCTCGACGCTCTCTGCCGCGGCGCGAGCGACGGAATGATGCTCGCGCTCAATGTCATGGCCATGCTGATCGCGTTCGTGGCCGTGGTGGCGCTGGTGAATTACCTGATCGGGCTTGGTCTGCGCCCGTTCGGCATCCACGCGGCGTCGCCGCTCCAGACCTTCTTCGGCTGGGTCAACGCGCCGTTCGCGTGGCTGATGGGCGTGCCGGCCCGGGACTGCTTCGCCATCGGTGGCGTGCTCGGCGAGCGCATCGTCCTCAACGAATTCGTCGGCTACCTGAGCCTGAGCAAGCAGACCACGCAACTCGAGCCCCGCAGTTTCACGCTCGCCACTTACGCGCTGTGCGGCTTCGCGAACTTCTCGAGCATCGCTATTCAAATCGGTGGCATCGGCTCGCTCATGCCGTCGCGCCGCAGTGATCTGGCGAAGCTGGGCTTGCGCGCGATGATCGGCGGGTTGCTCGCCAGTTATCTCACCGCGACGATTGCGGGAATTCTGCTTTGACCAGCCGCGCGAATCGGTTTGAATTCCTTCATCCATGCAAAAGAACCGGCTCGAAGCGTTCAGCGATGGCGTGCTCGCCATCATCATCACGATCATGGTGCTGGAGTTGAAGGTGCCGCACGGTCATGACTTCGCGGCGATCAAGCCGCTGCTGCCGGTGTTTCTGAGTTATGTGTTGAGCTTCATTTACGTCGGCATCTATTGGAACAATCATCATCACATGCTCCACTCGACGAAGCGCGTCACGGGCGGAATCCTCTGGGCGAATTTGCATCTGTTGTTTTGGCTCTCGCTGTTTCCGGTCACGACTGCTTGGGTTGGCGAGAGTCACGCCGAGCACGCGCCGGCGGCGGTTTATGGCTTTGTGCTGTTGATGGCGGCGATTGCCTACTACATCCTGCAACGCGCCATCATTGCCAGTCAGGGCCGCGACTCGCTGCTCGCGGCGGCGATCGGTTGCGATTGGAAAGGCAAACTCTCGCCGGTTTGTTACGCTGCGGCGGTGCCGCTCGCATTCGTCAACGCGCGGATTGCCAGCGGCATTTATGTCCTCGTCGCGCTTTTGTGGCTCGTGCCGGATCGCCGTATCGAGCGCGCGCTGGCGAAGGCGCACCATTCCCCATGAGCCAGCAACTGCCCGAACTTCGTGAGGCCTTGCTCAAATTACACAAGGCGCTTGTTGAATCCGAACGTGTGACCTACGAGCAAACCCTCGGCCCAATCACGTCGCCAAATCATTTCCTGCAACTGCTCACGACTGATCCGTGGTTTGCGTGGCTGCATCCGTTGTCCGAACTGGTCGTGGCGATTGACGAGGCCATGGACACCGAAGAACCGATGACGCCTGTGATGGCCGAGGCGCTTATCAAACAGATTCGCGTCCTGCTCGTGGCGTCCGAAACGGGCGAAGGTTTCGCGAAACATTACGATGACGCGTTGCAACGCGATCCCGACGTGGTGCTGGCGCACGCGGATGTCGCCCGGCTGTTGAACGCGCGAAAAAACTAGCGGCGACTTGTTCCGCATGCGCTCAGTTCCTATTGTGCCGCCATGAAAAGGGTGCTGCTTCCTTCGAGCATGCTCGTTGCGGTAAGTCTCACTGCGCTCTTCGCGACGCGTTCGCTTCCTGCGGCATCGGCGGCGATACCACCCCCACAATCAACCTTGGGAATAAACCTCGCTGGGCCGGCGGATTGGAACACGGAGCATCCGTTCGTGGACGTTTTCCGGCTTTCGCGCCAATGGATCAGCCAGCGCCAGGGCGAAGGTTGGGGCCAGGGACCGGAGTTACAGTGCGATCAACGCGGCTGGATCACGGCGCTGGAGACGAACTGCTGGGCCGAGACGCCCATTCTCACCGCTGGTCACGCTCCGCGCGGCGAGTATGTCTGTCTCTACGACGGCGAGGGCGAGGTGGACTTCAAGAACAACGCCCGCGTCGTTGCCCATGCGCCGGGGCGGATCGTTGTGGACATTGATGGTTTGAAGGGTGGTGTTTTCCTTCAACTCCGCCGCACGAATCCGAGTAGTCCCGTTCGCAACATCCGTGTGTTGATGCCCGGTTTCGAGAAGTCCTATCGTGAGCAAGTTTTCAGCCCGACGTTTCTCGCCCGGTGGAGCGGTTTCAACACGATCCGTTTCATGGACTGGCAGGAAACCAACGGCTCGCAGCAGCACGATTGGACCGACCGGCCAAAACCGGACGATAGCACGTGGACCACAAAAGGAATTCCTGTCGAAGTGATGGTGGACCTGTGCAACCGGCTCAAGGCGAATCCGTGGTTTTGTATGCCTCATCTCGCCACGGACGATTACGTTCGCCAGTTTGCGCGGCTCGTAAAGGCGCGGCTGGACCCGGCGTTGACGGTTTATGTGGAGTATTCCAACGAAGTGTGGAACGGCCAGTTCGCACAGACGAGGTTCGCCGAATCCGAAGGGCAACGGCTGGGATTCAGCGACAAGCCTTGGGAAGCCGGCTGGCGTTATTGCGCGCAACGGTCGGTGCAGATTCACCGGTTGTGGGAGTCGGAGTTCGGCGGGCGCGAGCGGCTTGTCCGCGTCATCGCCAGCCAGGCGGCTAGTCCGTACGTTTCTGAACAGAAGCTACAGTTCCAGGACGTGGGCAAGAATTTTGACGCTCTGGCCATCGCGCCGTACTTCGGAATGTTCGTCAGCCCCAAGGGCAGCCGCGAGTTGCCGGGCGCGGAGGAAATTGCAAGGTGGACGGTCGAACGCGTGCTGGAGTTTGTGCAAACGAATGCCTTGCCGGACGCGGCGAGTGCCATGCGCAAACAGAAAGCGGTCGCGGATCGCTTCAAGCTGAAGTTGATCGCCTACGAAGCTGGTCAACATCTTGTCGGCGTGGCGGGTGGCGAAAGCAATGACGCCGTCACCGCGCTGCTCCAGGCGGCGAATCGCCATCCTCGCATGAAGGAATTCTACACACGCTATCTGGACGACTGGCGCTCGGCAGGCGGAGAACTGTGCTGCCTGTTTTCTTCGGTCGGCGGTTACAGCAAATGGGGCAGTTGGGGTTTGCTGGAGTTCGCGGATGAAACCGGTTCACCGAAGTTCAATGCGGTGACTGAGTGGAATCGGGCGCATCTGATAGAGTGATTGGGCAGGTTGCCATCCAACTCGATCCTGTTACATGAATACTCAAGTAATGCTCTTAACGGCTTGGATAGTGGTCTTCTGTGGGATAGACCCTTTTGTAGCTCCAGCAGCCGCCACTACAACCTACCGCACGCTGACGGCCGACGACGGCTATCGGGGCATCTGGTATTACAACCAACCGACCAAGGACGAATACAAATTCAAATACAGCGGCGGCTTCGCGACGTATCCGCAGCAGCACGCCCCGATTGCGATCTACTGCCGGCAGGTTGAGAAAACGTTCTTCGTTTACGGCGGCACAACCGCTCGCTCCGCGACGGACAAACAGGAGTTGCTGCACCTCATTTCGTATTACGACCATCGGTCGGGCGAGGTGCCGCGCCCACGCATCTTGCTGAACAAGCACACGGACGACGCGCACGACAATCCGACGTTGCAGGTGGACGACCGCGGCTACCTGTGGATTTTCTCGTCGTCCCACGGCACGGACCGGCCTTCCTACATCCATCGCAGCACGAAACCCTGGTCCATTGACGAGTTCGAGCGGGTGCTCGTGACGAACTTTTCCTATACGCAACCGTGGTTCGTGCCCGGCGAAGGTTTTCTTTTCCTGCACACGCGCTACGGCGGCGGAAAATCGCTCGGCAACAATGCCGCCCGCTGCCTGTTCTGGATGACCAGCAGCGATGGCGTGAGCTGGAGCGAGCCACAAATGCTCGCCGGCATCGGGCAGGGCGATTACCAGGTGAGCTGGCGCTCCGGCAAACGAGTGGCGACCGCGTTCGATTTTCATCCCGCGCCGCTGGGATTGAACGCCCGCGCGAACGTTTACTATCTCGAAACCGACGACCTCGGCCGCACCTGGCGCAATGCGCACGGCGACCCGGTGAAACTGCCGTTGACTGAAACCAACAATTCCGCGCTCGCCTACGACACGCGCGCGGAGGGGTTGCTCGCGTATCTCAAGGACGTGAACTTCGACCGCGCCGGGCATCCGGTGATCCTCCTGCTCACGAGCAAAGGTTTCGAGCCCGGTCCGGAGAACGGCCCGCGCCAATGGCTGACGTTGCGCTGGACCGGCACGGAATGGCGGCGGCGTCCGTTGACCACGTCCGGCAACAACTACGATCACGGCTCATTGTATATCGAAGCTGACGGCACTTGGCGGGTAATCGCTCCGACTGAACTCGGCGCGCAACCTTACAATCCCGGCGGGAACATGGTGCTGTGGACCAGTCACGACGAAGGTGAAACGTGGCAGAAAGTAAAGCAGCTCACGCACGACGCTGAACGCAATCACACATACGCCCGGCGACCTTCGAACGCGCACCCGGATTTCTACGCGCTGTGGGCCGATGGCAACGGTCGCGCGCCTTCGTTGTCCGCGCTCTATTTCACCAACCAGCGTGGCGACCACGTCTGGCGGTTGCCGCCCAGAATGGACCGCGAGTTCGTGAAGCCGGAGATTGCCTGGTAGGCGAGCGCGGAAGTGGACGCGGCGAATTAGCCGCGAGTTCAAACGTCCGGCAGAAAACCCTGAACGCCCTTGGTGCGCGTGGCTTGGATCAGCCAGTTTTTTCCACCGGTGAGTCGCATTGTTTCAGCTTGCCGCTGCTGGTAGCCGGTTTTGTCCACGCGGGCGATCCACAGGCGGTGTTGACTGTACCCGAGCATTGGCAGATCGCCCGGGCTGTCGCCGACGCAGAGATAGGGCGGACGACCGAGGTGATCGAAGATTGCCGCGATTTTTCCGGAATAGGTCGAGACCGGGAAATGCAGGCGGCTGGTGAGGCGGAAACTTCTTAAAACCTCCTCGTCCAGTTTCGCGTAATCGGGATTTTCCTTCAGCAAAAGATTGTCTTTGTAAAGTGCGTCCCGACGATCAGTCAACAGCGTGGTGATACCGATGACGTGGTCGGCGGTCAGGCCGCGCTTGCAACCGCGCTGACGCAGGCGCGGATTCAAATCGTTCAACACCATCCAGCGCACGCTCCAGGCGTTGCTGGCGGAAACGATCCAGACAGCGAAATCGTTTCGCAGAAGCGCGGCGATCAAATCCACCATCTCAGGATAAAAGTGTGGCGCGGGAAAGCGTGTCTTGCCGGGCGTGACTTCGATGAAGCCGTCGTGGGGCGGCTGGGCGTGGGCGCAAGCGATGCTCGTTGCGCGCGTGACGTCGGAAACGCGCAAGCCTTGCATCACCTCGACTGCCCAAGCGTAACCGTTCGCGAGCGGCGTGGGGTCGGCGTCGCCGTGGATTGTGGGCGCGAGGAAGGCATCGTAATACGCAGTCGCATCCACGCTGGATTTCAGGCTGACGCGCTTGCCGACCCGCAGCTGAAACGATGGACTGAATGTCGCGGGCAACTTCGCTGGCTTCACGATCCCGTCGCGAATCAGCACGGCAAGCGTCGCTTCGCCGACGTCGCCACAAACGAGCGTGTTGTCGAAGTCGAAAACGACCGGCAGATTTTTGCCCGCGCCGCGGTCAATCAATCGCTCCAATGCGCGCCGCGTTTTGGGATTCCAGCCCGGTCCCGTCAGTCGGCAGCCGGATGCCGCAGTTTTTTGTTTTGCCATTTACTTCGCTCCCTTCGGCCGCGCGTTCCAGATGGAGACCATGAACGCCGCGGACACGAGCACCAGTCCCGTGAGCACGTAGAAGACGAGATTCCAATCCCCCTTGGCCATATCCTTGAGCCAGCCGATGCCCGCACCGGAGAAAATCGAGCCGAGCGCGCCGAGGCACATCGTGAAGCCGGTCGCGATCGAGGCGGCGCGCGGATGACTGACGTCAATCGTCGCCGCGCCGCTCATCAACATGTCCGGCCCGTAAATCATGAAGCCCGCCAGGCCCAGCATCGCGGTGGCGATGATCCACTCGCCCTTCGGCACGAACGTGAAGCACACGCAAACGATCGCCAACCCGACTTGCATGATGGCGCAAACGGGCGCGCGGCGTTTGTTGAAAAGCGTGTCAGACATCCAGCCGGCGGTGATCGCGCCGAGTGAACCGATGAGTGGAATCGCCACGGCGGTGAAGGCGCTGCCTTTGATCGTGCGGCCCTGAAAATCCGCCATGTATTGCACGCTCCAGTTCATGAACGAATACCGCACCGCGTTCATGCAGAAGAAGCCGATGCCCAGAATCCACAAGATCCGATTGGAGAAAGTGATTCGGAAAATCTCCGCCGTGGATAGCTCCGCTGGAGCAGTGGTGCTGGCCGCCTTGTCCTTGGCGGGCGCATGATCGTGTCCGTCGTCGCGCACCGGCGGCAGGCCGGCTTCCTCGGGCGAGTTGCGCAGGAAGGTGTAGAAGACGAGCGCCAGCGGGAACAGAATCAAGCTCGGCACCCAGAACGCCGCGCGCCAGCCGACCGATTCGCAAAGCTGCCCGGCCAGCAGCCACGAGAGGACGTTGCCGACGGTGTAGCAGGTCGAGATGAGCCCGACCACCGTGCCGCGCCGCTTGGACGTGGTCCAGTTCGCGATGGTCTGAATGATGAGCGACCAACCCGCCGATTGCGCGCAACCATTGATTGCCCACAGCACGAGCATGGCGTTGAACGAGGTCGCAAATGAGAACAGCAAATTGGTCGTCGCCGCAAACAGCAGCGCGACCGTGATCATCCGACGCGTGCCGAAGCGGGCGCACAGCGTGCCGTTCACCATCTGACCGATGGCGTAGAAAATGGCGTAGGTCGATGGAATCGTGCCGATTTGCGCGCTGGTCCAGGTCGGGAATTCTTTGAGGATCAGCGGTTGCGCAACGGCGAAATTTACCCGGCAGAGGTAGTAAGCCGCGTAGGCGCTCCACAGCAGCCAGAAAATCCGCGTCTGCCAGGAGCGCAAATGTTGTTCGTCAGCGTTCGGGCCGTTGGCGGGCGTTGCAGTGGCTTGCATGTCGGTGCGGTTCGCGGCTTAGATTTGCTCGAAGTAACGCTGCTTTTCCCAGTCGGTCACGGCATTGTTGAAGGCTTCGACCTCAAGCCGCGCGTGATGAACGTAGTAATCCACCACCGCATCGCCGAGCGCGGCGCGGGCTAATTTGGATTTGCTGAACAACTCCGCTGCCTCAGCCAGGCTGCTCGGCAGGCGCGCGAGTTTCGGATCAATGTAAGCGTTGCCGAGATACTCGTTGCCGCAATCGAGCCCTTCCTTCACACCGGCCATGCCGGCGGCGATCATCGCGGCAAACGCCAGGTAAGGATTCGCATCCGCACCCGGCATCCGGTTCTCGATGCGAAAACCATTGCCGTGGCCCACCACGCGGAAACCGACCGTGCGATTGTCCACTGCCCAGGCCATGCGTGTTGGCGCCCAACTGCCCGGTTGGTAGCGCTTGTAGCTGTTGATCGTCGGGCCGAAGAACAGGCACAGCTCCGGCGAATACTTGATCAACCCGCCGAGGAATTGCCGGAAGAACTTTGAGCCGCCGTGACCTTTCGCATCCGGAAACAAACTCTTGCCACCCTTCCAAATGCTCATGTGGATGTGACACGAGTTACCCGCCTCGCTCGGCGCATACTTCGCCATGAACGAAATCGCCTTGCCCGACTGCTCGGCCATTTCCTTCACGCCCTGCTTGAACAGCACGTGCATGTCCGCCATCGCCAGCGGCTCGTCATAGATGAAATTGATTTCGTGCTGCCCGCGACTCCATTCGCCTTTGCTGCTTTCCACCGGCACGCGCGCGGCGGTCATGTTGTTGCGGATCGCGCGCATCAGCGGCTCGTCCCGCGTCGGCTGCATCAGGTGATAATCAATCCGGTAATCGCTCGCCGGCTGAAGATTGCGATAGCCCGATTCGAACGCCGAGTGATACGTCTGATTGAACAGGTAGAACTCCAGCTCGCTCGCGCAGAAACAGGTCAGGCCCAGTTTCTTCAACTGCGCCAGTTGCGCCCGCAACACCGAGCGCGGCGACTCCGCCACATAGGCGCCGTCGTGCCGCACGTGGTCGCAAATCACCATCGCCGTCGCGGCCTGCCACGGGATGATGCGCAGCGTGTTCAGGTCGGGTTGAAACGAGAAGTCGCCGAACCCCGCTGCCCAGTTGGCGACCTTGAACCCGTCGAGCGGATCCATGTCCAGGTTGACGGTGAGCAGATAATTGCAGCCGTGCGTTCCATGCTTGGCGACCGAGTCGAGGAACAGCTCCGCGCGAAAACGTTTGCCGACGAGCCGGCCGAAAGGATCGGCCAGGGCGACAATAACCGTGTCAATCTTTCCGGCGCGGACTTGCTGGGTGAGTTGTTTGAGGTTCATCGCGAGGTAAAGACTCTAAGCAGGATTGGCCAAGGCACACGGGCTGACCAATGAGTTAAAGATTGATACGAGGGTGACAGACACCGCGATACTATGCGAGGAGTCGGGGCAATCGTCAACGCGGTGATGGTGCTCAGCCTGCACCCCTCGGAGGCAGCTAAAAAATGTTCTGTGTGCCGGCGAATTGCTTTGGCGAAAGCAACACGCGTCAGGCTGCTGACTCAGATCAACCGCTGGAAAGCGCCGCTGTCTGCCCCACAGACAAATGCAGGTATTTACGGGCCGACCCGCTGCGCTCGATAGAAGTGCAACGTATTCGTCCGCGCCTGTGAATCAACAATCACCGAGACACCGAGGTCGTTGGTAACCGTGACGAGCGGGTCCCAGGAACTGAACGGCGCGGCGACGCCGGTGGTTGATTTGATCAGGAACTGGTCGGCCACGGGACCGCCGACGAGGAATTTGAAGCCTCCCACACGATTGAACTCCGCCACGCTCGCGCCATCGCCGCCCAGCAGGATTTTCGGTGCAGGCAAAGGCCAGACCCCGGACAATGGCGTGAGGCTGGTGATGGAGACGTTGTCGAACGTGCCGGTAGCCATCTGGCTGTATTGATGTGCCGTGACTGCCAAGCCGGCGTGAACTTGATTCGACATGCTTACGGTGGTGAACCAGACGTACTGCCAGTCCACGCCGTTGCTCGAGGAATGACCGATAAACGTATCACCCTGGCGCATGAGGCGCAGCCAAGTGTGATTCGTTGCGATCGTGGGTGTTTCGACACTGAACGCACCCGGCGCAAGGCGGCGACGGAAGACAGCATTCGTCTTCGTGTCCAATCGCAGGAAAGCGTGCTTCGACCCGGCGTCAAGCGTCTCGCGAATCATGACTCCGGCTTCGGCGGCTTGGTTTATCCCAGTTACACTCGTGACGCGTGCAATTATCTGGCCATCACCGACCAGCGGCGCATGAACGAAATAGAAATCATCCGCGGTGTCCTGAATGTCCTCGCCCGACCCGCGGACGGTGTAGAGGCCGTTTGTGCTCGTGAAGCTGCCGGTCGCGCCGGGATTACCGACATCGTCGCCCGTCAACGCCAGCGCGCCAGCCTGGTTTACACGAAAACTCCAGCCAGCGATGCTCAGGGTGCCCGCGCGCGCGCTCGTGCTCAGATTGGCGGCCACGGAATAATTCACCGTGCCGTTCCCGGAGCTGCTATTGCCACTCATAATGTTCAACCAACTTGCATTGGCCGTAGCTGTCCACGCGCAACTTGCCCCAGCGGTGACTTGCACCTGTCCGTTTGCCCCTTCAGATGGAACTGAAACCTCCCCTGAGCTGACCTGGTAATTGCAACCACCAAAACAGGTCGCACTGAAACCGTATGTGCCGATATCGGTATAGTTGTCATCGTGAACGAGGAGCGTATAGGTTCCCGCTGCAAGCGTGATATTGGTAGAAGTGCCCGGTGTGCGGGTGAAGAGCTTGGTGCCTACCGGATCATAGAAATCAAATTGAACACCGCCATAGCCTCCGAAATTCAGCAGTAATCCTCCTCCGCCAGTCCCGAAACCATGGGCGCGAATTTCTGCATGATTGATTAGGTTGGAATTAGCAGACTGCCCACACGCGATTGGCGCGCTGTTACACCCGCCGCCGGTGACGGATTGCAGACTCAAGGCATAATTGGCGGCAGCCGCGTAAATCAAGTCATGCACCAGGATCGTGTGGGTGCCGTTGTTG
>WBZT01000518.1_pt1 | contig 30877 bp, 15 predicted proteins | sample 5204241 | NCBI WGS metagenome assembly WBZT01 (sample SAMN12344358, study PRJNA552823) | activated sludge metagenome | biome: Activated sludge suspended growth; feature: Nitrification reactor; material: Wastewater; isolation source: activated sludge from nitrification reactor of wastewater... | reverse complement strand
GATGGAAACGAACACGTTCGTTTCGCGCGACTGGTTCAATAACTCGCCCTACGCTATCACGACCCTGGGCCGGGTGCAGGTGGAGAACCGGAGCATCAACAACACGGTGGCCAACACGGCCACGCCCAATCCGCGCCTGTACGAGGCGCAGTTCGCGCTCGGCAACACCGTCAGCCCGCTGACCAACATCCTCCTGCGTTTCCTCGGCGCGATCAATCCCACCACGGGCCGCATGGTGGTGATGGCGGTTAGTGCCTCAGCCGGGGCCTTCTCGCCCATTCTGACGACGGTTTCACCCTCGTCGGCGGGCGCATATGAAGGCGGCAACCTGACTTTGCAAGGCAATGTCAGTGGTGGCACCGAACCCATTACCTATCGTTGGCAATACAGTCCGTCCGGCGCCAACACCTTCACCGACATCAGCAATGGCGGCATCATCTCCGGCGCCGCCACTACCAACCTGACCTTCACCGGCATCACGAAGGTCCAGGTCGGTGATTACCGCTTGGTGGCCACCAACGCGGCTGGTTTCGGCATCAGTTCGGTGGGCAGCGTCAACGTGATCTCCGCCCTGCAGGACGTCACGCGTCCCGGTGACGCCATTACCCGGATCAACGGCACGCCCGGCGGCGGGGGTGCGGAAGGTGAAGCCAACGCCATCAACAACGATACGTCTAAGTATCTAAACTTCGACGAGCTCGACACCGCCGCGCCATTCGTCGGTCCGGTAGGCTTCGTGGTTTCGCCCTCGCTCGGTCAGACGGTTCCGAGCGGCGTTCCCACGATTGTTCGAGGCGTCCGCATCTTCACCGCCAATGACGCGGAGGAGCGCGACCCGATTGATGTCACCATCGAGGGTGCCGACGATTACTCCAGTTGGGTGCTGATCTCGTCCAACTCGCTGGCGCTGCCTGCGGCCCGCAATGCCGCCGCCCTCGCGCTGGATCCGCTCTCCCAGGCGGCAAGGGAAGTGATCTTCGTGAACACGACCAATTACCTGAACTACCGGGTGACCTTCAACAACGTAAAGAACAACACCTCGGCCAACAGCATGCAGTTGGCGGAAATCGAACTGCTCGGAACGTTTGCCCTCCCGCCGGTTGCGATCAATCCCGATGGCGCGGGCGGCTTGACCATCAACTTCAGCGGCAGCGGCACGCTGTTGTCCACGACGAACATCGCCAACCCGGTCTGGGTTGAGGAAGGCCCGATCACCGGCAGTACGGTGATCACGCCGGCGCCCGGTGAACCCCAGAAGTTCTACCGCGTGCGCGTCCCGTGAGGCGCGTCTGACATAGTCGTACCGGAGGCCGGGGACTTGCTCCCCGGCCTCCTTTTCAGCAAGGCGCGGTTGGCGCCCGCGAATTGTCAGAGCCGTAATTTGCCGGCAGATGCGACTGCCGCCGCTTGGGACGTTATTCGCAAATGGAGGTGGAATCCGTCCGCTGGTGGATTGGTGGGGAGGGTGAGGGAGGTGTTACCGACGTGAAATTGTATTGTGCCTCGAGAAATCCGCGCTGCGGATCGCTGCCCGTCTCTGACTCCGATTCCGTCAGGCCGGGCCGGGCTTTGACGGAGAAGTTTCAGATTCTGTTTGTCGCAGTGATGGTGTCGGCCAGTTCGCTTGTGGCGGCGGACATGATTCCGGTGGCGGTCACCGGTTTCAACCGTGATGTGGTGATCGAAAGCGCCGCCGCCGGCCCGCCTTTTGACAGCTACGCCGTCGAACTCCGGCCGGGTGAGGGTCAGTCCTTCTACGAAGCGGGATTGGCGGGATACAGTTACGGTTTGCCGGTGGGAGGCAGCTTCACTAGCGCCATGGGCGACGGCACCAGTTTTCAGTTTCCACCCTTCACCGGCAACAACGCGCTCGTCTTGAGCACCGCCACCGGACTTACCGAAGGCACCCTCACCCTCACCACACCGCAGGTGTTCGCCCGCATTGCCCTGATCGCCAATTCCTCCAGCGGCGGCGGTGCGCCGGACCTAACGCTGCACTTTTCCGACGGCTCGACCTTCACCACCACCTACAACGCCCAGGACTGGTTCAACAATGCGAACTTCGCGTTGCAAGGCACGGAGCGGATCAACCTGACAAGCGGCAACACCTCCGGCGCGCCGAGCAACCCGCGCTTTTACCAGACAACCATTGATCTGGATGCCCTGTTCGGCACCACCAATAAATCGCTCGTGAGCCTGACGTGCAACAAGGTGGCCTCCGCCGGCGCGACCGCCGTTTATGCCGTGAGCGGGGAAGTGGCCCTGCCGACGCCGGCGGCGATTGCCGGCAACCCGACTAACGCGACGGTGAACGAGGGGGCGGTAGCGGAGTTTCGCGCTGTGGCCGCTGGCAATCCCGCCCCGGCGTTGCGGTGGCTGCGCAACGGGGTGCCCGTTCCAGGTGCGACCAATTCGGCGCATAGTTTTATCGCCGCGCTGGCGGATCACGGGGCCGCCTTTCGCTTGGTGGCATCCAACGTGGTCAACAGCATCAGCTATGTGGCCACCAGCGGGCCGGCGACGTTGAGTGTCGTCGCGGATACGAACCGCCCGGTGCTGCTCGGCGCGCAGTCGCAGGGATTGACGCAGGTGCTGGCCAGGTTTTCGGAGCGCCTCCAGCCGGTCACTGCCACCAACATCGCCAACTACTCGCTCACCGGCACGAACGGCGCGCGGCTAGTGTCGAGCGCAACGCTCGATGCCTCGCAAAGTAACGTGGTGTTGACGGTGGCGGCCCTGGCCGATGGCGCGACCTACACGCTCATCGTCAACCATCTGGCGGATCAATCCGCCGCCGCGAATGTCATCACCAACAATGCGCAGGCGACGTTTCTCGCCAGCGTGTATGCTTCGACCGCGCTTGGCTCGCCGACGCCGCCCGGCGACCAGACGCCGGTGCTCGGCGGTCTGAATCTCTCCGGCGGTGGCAGCGACCTCGGCGGCACGAACGATCAGGGTCAGTTCAGCCATTTGTTGCGCTCCGGTGATTTCGACGTGAAAGTTCGCATCGCTTCGCTCTCACTGGCGGATGCTTGGTCCGAGGCCGGGCTGTTGGCGCGTGAAGGTCTCACGCCCGGCGCGGCGGGCGTGAGCGTGATAGCCACGCCCAGCATCAGCGGTTGCTATTTCCAGACGCGGGGCACGACGAACGGCCCGACGACGCTCGCCGGCTCATTCCCGGCAAATTATCCGAACACCTGGCTGCGGCTGAAGCGTGTCGGGAATGTCTTCACCGGATTCGCGGGCTTCGACGGCCAGAACTGGACGCCGCTTGGCACAGCCACGGTTGCTTTGCCGACGACAGTTTATTTCGGCTTCGCCGTTGCAAGCCACAATGAGCACCAACTGGCGACGGCCGCGTTCCGGGATTTCGCCGACGTGACGAGCGCCGGGGTCGCGCCGCCGTTGGCTTTCGAGCCGTTGGGCCAATGCAGCCGGCGCACCAGCCTGGTCATTTCCGAAATCATGTATCACCCCACGAACAGCGATCTGGAGTTCGTGGAAATCTTCAACTCGCGTGGTGAGCCGCAGGACTTGAGCGGTTACCAACTCAAGGGCAGCGCGGACTACATTTTTCCCAACGGCACGGTGCTCGCGGGCGGCGGCTTCCTGGTCGTGGCCAAGTCGCCGACCGATTTGCAAGCCGCGTACGGTTTTACGGGCGTGCTTGGGCCGTTCACAAACAACCTGCCCAACGATAACGGCACGGTGAAGCTGCTCAATCAGGCGGGTGGCGTAATGTTGCAGGTGGATTACTCGGACAATCCGCCCTGGCCCGCCGCTGCCGATGGCGCCGGCCACTCGCTCGTGCTCGCGCACGCTTCCTACGGCGAGAACGATCCGCTGGCCTGGGCCGCGAGCGATGCGGTGGGTGGTTCACCCGGACGGCTGGATTCATTCACGCCCGACCCGTTGCGCAATGTGGTCATCAATGAATTCCTCGCCCACACCGATCCACCGGACGTGGACTACATTGAACTCTACAATCACAGCACGCAGGCGGTGGATCTTGCCAACTGCGTGTTGACCGACGACCCGGCCACGAACAAGTTCGTCCTTCAGTCCGGCACCACCATTCCCGCAAACGGCTTCGTCTCGTTCAACCAGAACAGGCTGGGCTTCGCGTTGAGCGCGGACGGCGAGACGATCTATTTTAAGAACGCCACGGGTACACGGGTCCTGGACGCCGTGCGGTTTGCGGGCCAGGAAAACGGCGTTGTGCTTGGCCGCTCCCCGGACGGCGCGGACGAGTTTTATCGGCTCGCTGCGCGGACGCCGGACACGAACAACGCCGCCCTCCTCGTCAGCGACGTGGTGATCAACGAGTTGATGTTTCACCCCATCAGCGGCAACGACGGTGATCAATACGTGGAGCTCTACAATCGCAGCGCCGGCCCGGTGAATCTCGGCGGCTGGACGTTGAGCGACGGCGTGAGCTTCACGATCCCGAGCAATACGGTTTTGGCGGCGAACAGCTATCTCGTCATCGCGGCGGACGCAGCGCGCTTGTTCAGCAATTATCCGAATCTGAATCCCGCGAACACACTCGGCAATTTCAGCGGCAAGCTCTCGGGCCGCGGCGAGCGCGTGGTGCTGCGCAAGCCGGATTCGCTCACCAGCACAAACGGTGGCGTGGTGACGACCAACTATTTTCACATTCCCGTGGATGAGGTCACCTACGGCACCGGTGGCCGCTGGCCGCAATGGTCGGACGGCGGCGGCAGCAGCCTCGAACTGGTTAACCCGCGCAGCAATCACCGTTTGCCGGGAAACTGGGCCGACAGCGACGAAACCTCGAAAGCGCCCTGGAAGATCATTTCCGCCACCGGGACACTGGACAATGGCAACGTGAGCGCTGACCAGTTGCAGGTGCTGCTCCAGGACGCGGGCGAATGTCTGATTGATGACGTCAAAGTGCTCACGAACGGCGTCAACCTGATCGCCAACTCGACCTTCGAGGCGAGTGCGACCGGATGGACGGCCGAGGGAACGGAATCGCAATCGGGCTGGGAAACCAGCGGCGGCTATTCGAGCGCGCGGTCGTATCACCTCCGTGCGGTGGATCGCGGCGACAACCAGGTCAATCGCGTGCGGACGCCGCTCACAAGCGCGCTTCCCTCCGGCACGGCCAACGTGACGATCCAGGCTGCCGTGCGCTGGCTGAAAGGCAGCCGGAGCGTTCTGCTGCGCCTGCGCGGCAACTGGCTGGAATGCGCGGATGATTTCGCGTTGGCCGCCAACCCTGGCACGCCCGGTGCGCGGAACAGCCGTTTTCTCACCAACGCCCCACCCGCCATCACGGACGTGAAACACTCGCCGGTTCTACCCGCCACCGGAGAAACCATTCTCGTCACCGCGAAGGTCCACGATCCCGATGGATTGGGCGCGGTGCAGCTGAACTACCGGCTCGACCCGGTCGCCACTTTCTCCGTCGTGACGATGAACGACGCCGGAACGAACGGCGATGCGGTTGCCCGCGACGGTACGTTCAGCGCCACGATTCCGGCCCAGGCAGCCGGCACGATAGTCGCGTTTTACGTTCAGGCAGCCGACGCGTTTTCGCCGGCGGCCAGCGCGAAGTTCCCCAACGACGCGCCCACGCGTGAATGCCTCGTGCGCGTCGGCGAAGCGCAACCGACCGGGAATTTCCCCGTCTATCGGTTGTGGATGACGCAGGCGACACAGAACACCTGGGCCAGTCGCGCGGAACTCAACAATGCACCGCTCGAGGTGACGTTCGTGCTGGGCGACGAGCGCGTGATCTACAACGCCCAGGCGCTCTACGCGGGCAGCCCTTACATCGCGCCCGGATATAGCAGTCCCGTCGCGGGCCGGTGCGGTTACAGCGTGGCGTTGCCGAAGGATGACCTTTTCCTCGGTGACAAAGACCTGGTGTTGGACTGGCCGGGCGGACACGGAAATGAAACGACCGCGATGCAGGAGGAGATGGGTTATTGGATCGCTGATCGCCTGAACCTGCCCAACAGTCATCGTTACATCATCCGGCTGCACGTCAATGGCGTGACCGATGACGCGCGGCAGGCGGTGTTCGAGGCGGTGCAGCAGCCCGCGAGCGGCTTCCTCGAACAGTGGTCCGCGGACCAGCCGGACGGGGAATTCTTCAAGGTGGATCGTGCGTTCGAGTTCAACGACATCGGCGGCCTTGTGGCCGACCCGCAGCCGCGTTTGCAAAAGTACACCACCACCGGCGGCGCGAAGAAGCGCGAGAAGTATCGCTGGAATTTTTCCTTCCGTGCCTCGGAACGCGTGAACGATTACTCCAGCATCTTCGCGCTGGTGGACGCGCTCAACGCCGCGCCGCCCGAGCCGTACACGTCCGCCACGCTCGGCTTGGTGGACGTCGAGCAGTGGCTGCGCATCTTTGCCACGGAACACATCGTCGTGAACTTCGACGCCTGGGGTCACGAGATCGGCAAGAACATGTACGTCTTCAAACCCGCTGGCGGGCGCTGGCAGTTGTATATGTTCGACCTCGACTGGCTCATGCTCGCAGCCGCTTCACATAACAGCGCCTACGCCCCGCTGACGGCGCCGTTATTCAATTCGGAAGACCCGACGATCTCCACGATGTTCGCCTTTCCACCTTTCGCGCGCGCTTACTGGCGCGCCATCGAGGACGCGGTCAACAGTCCGCTGGATCCGGCGCAATGCAATCCGGTGATGGATGCCAAATATCAGTCGCTGGTCGCGAACGGCATCGTCTGGTGTGACGGTCGGGCGCTGACGGATCCAGGCGCGTTGAAAACCTGGTTCGCGCAACGCCGCATCGGCTTGCAGAATCAACTTGCGAACGTGGCAGCGGCCTTCACGGTGAATCCATCCGTGACCATCAGCAACGGCGTCGGCCTAATCAGCGGCACGGCGCCGATCCGCGCGGAATCACTGGCGGTCAATGGCGCGCCGTGGACGGTGCGCTGGACGAGCGTGAGCAACTGGACCGCGCTCGTGCCGTTGTCGGTGGGGAGCAATTTCGTCAGGCTCGTGGCGCTCGACGCGAAAGGTCAGCCGCTGGCGGGCGCGAGCAACGCGGTTTCAGTAAGTTACGGCGGCGCGGTGCCGTCCCCGGTGGACGCGGTGGTGATCAACGAGATCATGTTCAACCCGCTCGTGCCAGGCGCGGAGCACGTCGAGTTGTTCAACTTGTCGAGCAATTACTTGTTCAACCTTTCGGGTTGGGAACTGAACGGATTGAACTACACGTTTCCGGGCGGCTCGTTCATCGCCCCGCGGAGTTATCTCGTGCTGGCGAAGGATCGCACCGTGTTCAACACCGCGTACGGCGCGGGCGCGGTGTTCGACGAGTTCGGCGGCAACCTGCAAGCCAACGGCGAAACCCTCAGCCTGCTCGCGCCCGGGTCAGCGACGAATCAAGTGACCGTCGTGGACCGCGTCCGCTACGAGCCGCTCGCGCCGTGGCCGGCGACGACCAACGGCACGTCACTGCAACTGCGCGACGTGGCGCAGGACAACAGCCGCGTCGCCAACTGGGGCGCGGGCGCGGTGGTCGTCAACTCGCCGCAGACCGTGCCGCTGCTCGCCTACACCAACGTCTGGAAGTTCATGCAGGTTTCCAACCTCGACGGCGTGAACTGGACCGCCTCCGCCTTCAACGATGCCGGGTGGCCTTCCGGTCCCGGGTTGCTGGCGTTCGAGGATAACGCGAACATCGTTCCGCTCATTCGCACGCCGTTGATCGCTCCGAATTCCGCCACGAACAATGCCTTGAGCGGCCACGCCTACTACTTCCGCACGAAGATCAATGTGACCAACAACCTGGCCGGCTTCACGATGAACGCCAGCGCCTACCTCGACGACGGCGCGGTGTTCTACGTCAACGGCAGCGAAGCTACGCGCATCCGCCTGGCTGCCGGCTTGGTGACGAACCACACGTTCACCACGAATTCCTCCGGCGGCGACGCCACCAGCGCGGACGTTTTCACCCTGCCGACGGTCTTGTTCATCCAGGGGACAAACGTCATCGCGGTGGACGTGCATCAGAACGGCACGGGCAGTACGGACATCACGTTCGGCCTGAAACTGGACGCGGTGCTGGCCGGCAGCTCGAATTATGTCGCGCTTGCCACGCCCGGCGCGAGCAATTCAGTGGCGATCAGCCTGCCGGTATTTCCGCCGCTTTGGCTGAACGAACTTCAGGCGGATAACGTGTCCGGGCCGCTCGACAATTTCGGCCAACGCGAGCCGTGGGTGGAACTGTTCAACTCCGGCACGAATGCTCTCAACCTCGGCGGCTGGTTCTTGTCGGATAACTACACCAATCTCGCGCAATGGAGTTTTCCCTCGAACGTTTCCGTTCCCGCCGGCGGCTTCCTGCTGGTGTGGTGTGACAACCAGACCAACCAGGTGGCAGCGGGTGCGGTTCACGCGGGCTTTCGCCTCACCTCGGGTGTGGGCCGTGTGGCGTTGTCGCGCCTTGTGGGCGGGACGAATCAAATCGTGGATTACCTGACTTACACCGGCTTGCCGGCGAACTGGTCTTACGGCGATCTGCCGGACGCGCAGCCGTTTTATCGCGGCAATCAGTTTTTCACCACGCCGGGCGCGACGAACAACGGCGCGTCGCCGCCGCTCACCGTGTTCATCAACGAATGGATGGCGGACAACACGCGGACGCTCGCCGATCCGGCGGACGGGAATTTCGAGGACTGGTTCGAAATCCACAATCCGAGCACGAACATGGTGGACCTCGGTGGTTACTATCTGACGGATAACCTGACGAACAAGTCCAAGTTCCTCATCCCCGCCAACGGGCATTACCTGGTTCCGCCGGGCGGTTTCCTGCTCGTGTGGGCCGACGACGAGACCGGGCAGAACAGCACGAATCGGGCGGACTTGCACGCGGGTTTCGCGTTGAGCAAGGGCGGCGAAGCCATCGGTTTGTTCGCTGCCGACGGTACGCAGATTGACGCGGTGACGTTCGGCCCGCAGACCAGCGACTTGAGCGAAGGCCGTTATCCCGATGGCGGGGCGAATGTGCTGCCGATGACGATCAACACGCCGCGCACTGCGAACCGCGTGCCGAATACCGCACCGACCCTCGCGCCGATCAGCGACCGCGAAGTCACGCTGGGGCAAACGCTCGCCTTGCAGGCGGAGGCGCAGGACGGAGATTTGCCGGCGCAGATGCTGACTTTTAGTCTCGGCGTGAATGCGCCCGCCGGCGCCACGATGACGGCGTTGGGAGGTCAGTTCGTCTGGAAGCCGCCCACCGCGCCGGGGACGAATACGCTGACCGTGATCGTGACGGACGATGGCGTGCCCAGTCAAAGCGCGACGCAGACGTTCCGCGTGACGGTTTACCTGCCGCCTACGCTCGGCGTGCAGATCAGTGGGAATCAAATGGAACTCATTTGGCCCCGCGGTGTGTTGCAGGAGGCGGACGAGGCTGCCGGCCCGTATCACGACACGACGGCGATTTCGCCGGTGGTTTTAGATCTGGGAGCAACCAAGAAGTTTTATCGCATCCGGCTGTGACTGTGAGCGCGAGGTTGAAAGCAGCAATTGAAAAGCGGGCGAGCTGGGCGAATGTGCTTCGCTCCCGCAGGGGATAATTCATGAAGAGTCGTTTCGTAATCATTGGTGCGGTTGCGGGGATGATCGCTGTGGCGTTGTGTTTACTGTCGCGTCGTTCGGAGCGGACGGCGCCGGTCTCGGTTTCCCCGGCGGCGGGCGTGGCTGGCCGGGCGGTTGCTTCTGCGGCCTCGACAAACTTGTCATCGCAGCTCACGAATGCGTCAGCCCAACCGGAGCTCGACGCGAAGGTCAATCCCTACGCCGGCGCGTTGCGGGAGCCTGGCAAGTCCAAGCGGGTTTGGGACGCCGGCTTCCTCACGCAACTTCAGTCGGTAACCGAAGGTGATCCGATCCGCTTTGAGCTCACTCAAGGTCGTACGGCCAGCGGAACGGTGCGGATCGTGCAGCGGTACGATGGCGAACTGACGTATGTTTCCGGCGAACTCTCGGCGCCGGAAACGGGCAAGTTCTTTTTCCTGAAACCGCCCGTCGGCGGCAAGGCCGGCAAGGCGGTCGGCGTCATTGAGTTTCCCGCCAGCAAAACCGCGTATCGCATCGAGCCGACGGGCACGAATGGCGATCCTGAGTTGTGGCAGCGCCGGCTCGACGAAGTCGTCTGTCTCAACATGCCGCCGGCGGACGAAACCGCGATGACCGATCAAACCGCCAACCTGCCACCGCTGCGGCCCGATTGGTTCCCCGGTCTGGTGCCGGCTATCAACACGAATATTCTGAACGTCCCCGTCGTTTCGCTGCAAAGCCTGCCCGGCGCGAAGGCGGTCTTGCTGCTGGACTTTTTCGGGGGCTCGACGACGACGTGGGGCGGGGTCACTTATCCCGCGCCAACGGTCAGCAACGACCAGGTGCGGGACGTTTGGAAGCGCGTGGCGGAGGACTTCATGCCGTTCAACATCAACGTCACCACGGATCGGGCCGTGTATCAGGCTGCGCCGGCCAGCAGCCGTCAGCGTTGCGTGTTCACGCCGTCAACCTCCGCCGTGGGTTCGGGCGCGGCGGGCGTCGCCTACATCGGCTCCTGGAATTGGGGCAATGATACCGTCTGCTGGTCCGTTTACACCACCGGCAAGAACGCGGCCGAAGTCGGCGCCCACGAACCCGGGCACACGCTAGGCCTCGGCCATCAAGGCACGAGCACGGAGGGATATTACGGCGGGCACGGCAGCGCGCCGACGGGTTGGGCGCCCACGATGGGCGTTGGCTATTACCAACCCGTCAGCAGTTGGGCCCGGGGCGAATACCAGGACGCCAACAATACTGAGGACGAACTCTTCGAAATTGTGAATCAAAACAACAGTGTGGATTACCGCGCGGATGACACCGGCGACGCGCTGGCCGGCGCGCGTTACCTGGAACTGTATCCGGACTTCGCTGCGATGGCAGAGGGCGTGATCGAAACGGCCGGCGAGACGGATGCGTTTCAGTTCACCACCACCGGCGGTACGGTGGCGTTGACCGCGAATCCCGTCGGGGACTGGGCGAGCCTCGCGGTATCGGTCACGCTGGCCGACGAATTTGGCAACGTCATTGCGAGTGATAATCCGTCATCCACGCTTTCGGCCAGTATCAATACGATCGTGTCCGCCGGCACCTACACCTTCAACGTGACGGGCGCGGGGCGGAATGATCCTTACACCGACGGCTTCTCGGCCTACGGCAGTCTCGGTTACTACGCGATTGTCGGCTCGGTGGCAGGCGCGCGGCTGCCCACGCGCCTGAGCATCTTCGAGCATCTGCCGGTGGGGACGGTGGTGGGCAACGTGCCGGCCTCCAGTCCGGGCGATTCCCTCGGTTATGAAATCATTTCCGGCAACACCAATAACACCTTCGCGATTGATGCGGGCGGTGTGCTGACCGTGGCGAACAGCGTGGCGCTGGATTACCAGCGGGTGGCGACCAATAACACGTATGCCGTGCAGTACGAATTATTCGTCAACATCACCAATTTGAACGACGACAATCTCACGGAATTGAACCGCCGCGTGCTGGTCACGGTGCAAAGCACCAACCTGAATTATCCGCTCGCGTTCAGCGGCTTCAACGCCGGGGTGATCGCGCCCTACGACGCCACCGCCGCCGCGCCGAAGGCGACCGGTTTCGACATTGCGAACAACTACTCTTTTTATCAGGCAGGCTTGAACCTCAACCCGGAAGTGAACAGCGGCGGCGGTGGTCAGGGGTTTCCCGCGAATGGCATTGTGCAAAGTCCGGTGGACGGCACGACATTTCAGCTTGGCCCGTTCGGCGGCACGAACGCTTTGATGCTGGGCTACACCTATCCGCGCTACGGGACGCTGACGCTGGCGACGCCGCAGTCGTTCAACACGCTGGCCATTCTCGCCGCGTCGGCCAATGGCGGCGGGCCGGGGTTGTTGACGTTGAATTTCTCCAACGGCACCAAGAGCCAGGTCATCCGCTTCAACGCGCAGGATTGGTACAACACCGTGACCAACGTTGCGCTCCAGGGTTTTGGCCGGCTCAAGCTGGGGCAGGGGACGCTGAACACCGAGCATCCCGGCTGGAACAATCCGAACCTCTACCAGACCACGATCAACCTCGCCGCGCTCGGGTTGAATCAGCCCGTGGCTTCGCTCACCTTCACCAATCCCGGCGGCGGCGGTAACCTCGACACGGGCATCTTCGCGCTCAGCGGCACGGTCATGCCGCCACAGGTGAACATCACGCAGCAACCAAAGTCCGTGACGAACAATGTGCCGGGCCAGGGCGCGACGTTTTTCGCCACGGCGATGGGCGCGCCGCCGCTGTCCTGGCAATGGTATTTCAGCACGAACGGCAACCCGGCCACGTTCTTTCCGCTCGCCGGCAGCACGGCGACGAATCTCGCGCTCAGCGCCGTGCTGCAAAGTTCCAACGCCGGTAGCTATCGCGTGGTGGTGACGAACAGTTTCGGCGCCGCCACCAGTTCGGTCGCCACGCTGACGGTTTATCGCGAGCCGGTCATCACCCAGCAATTGGCGCCCACGAATCTGTTCCTGTTCACCGGGCGTGGTGCCACCTTTACCCTGGCGGTCAATGCGGCGTTGCCGGTGACGTATTACTGGCGGACGAATGGTGTAACCGTCGGGCAGTCCACCAGCCCCAGCTTTCCGCTCGCGAATTTGCAGCCGGGCAATTCCGGCAATTACACCGTCGTGGCCAGCAACGCCTTCGGTATGGCTACCAGCAGCGTGGCGGTGCTCACGGTGGTTGGGGCCCCGACGAACTTCCCGTACGTGCAGGCGGTGGTGACGAACCAGGCGCTGGGTTACTGGCGGTTGAACGAAACCAGCGGCTCGATCGCGCATGATTACCTGAACGGACGCAACGGCAACTACCTCAGCGCCACGCTCAACCAGGCGGGCTACAACCCGGTGGATGCGGATCGCGCGGTGCGCTTCGGTCCCGGCAACAACAGCTACGTCGGCGGCATTCCGGTTGATTTCGCCACCAACACCAGCGCCGCGTTCACCGTTGAAGCCTGGGTCAAAGCTGGCGGGCAAACGACGGATGCGGGCATTGTCACCAAAGGCACGGGGGCCGGCGGTGAACAGTTCAATCTCGATACCGGCGCCGGCGGTCATGCGTACCGATTTTTCGTCCGCGATGCCGGCGGCAGCGCGCACCTGGCCAACGGCACGATCACGCCCAACAACAACTGGCAGCACCTCGTCGGCGTGTGCAACCAGTTCAGCAACCAGGTGATCCTCTACGTCAACGGTGTTTCCAATGCCAGCGGCACCGTCACCGCCGGCAGCGGCTTGCTCAGTTCGGCGAACGCGATGACCATCGGCTCGCGGCAATCCGGGACTGCCGCGTACGACAATCAGTTCAACGGGACCATTGATGAGGTGGTCCTCTACAACTACGCGTTGACGCCGGCGCAGGTGGCGGCGCATTACGCGGTGCGGACCAACGTGCCGCCGGTCTTCGCCGTGAATCCCTTCACGCGGCCCGCCGTGCAGGCCGGTCAGGCGTACAGTGCCGGGCTTGCGGGCACGGCCTCGGACCCGAACAACGATGCGCTGACCTACGCGAAGGTCAGCGGTCCAGCGTGGTTGGCGGTCGCGGCTAACGGCGGCTTGTCGGGAATTCCCGTGTCCACCAACTACGGCACCAACAGCTTCGTCGTGAAAGCCACCGATCCCGCCGGCTTGTTCGCCACCGCGGCCATGAATCTCGCCGTGACTTCGGCCGATCCGATCAACCTCGCGGTGGCGTTCGACGGCGCGAATCTCTCGCTGAATTGGGCCGGCGGTATCGCGCCGTATGAAATCCAGATGGCCACCAATCTCGACCACCCCGTCTGGCTGCCGGTCACTGCACCCGTCAGCGGCAACACGCTGCTGCTCGCACCGACAAATCCCGCGGCGTTCTATCGCATCCTCGGTCAATAGCGTCCTGTAACCAAAGAAACCAACTATGATTGCTCCCTTCATCCGCTGCCTTCGTTCCGGTCACTGGCAACTCGCTACCATCGCGGCGCTGCTGCTGTCCGCCGGCGTTTCCCCCGGCGAAATCAAGGTCACCGTGGCGCACGACGCCGAGGGACAATTGGGCTTCCGTCTCAAGGACGCGCCCGCGCCCGCACGGAACGACGCCGCCACCACGGCGAAATTCTCCCTGCTGGAGGGCGAGGCCGACGGCAACGGCGGCGGATTGGAGGTGCTGCACGATGGCAAGCTGCCGCTCGAAGCTGACGAGCCGGCGCAGAATTTCTTCTTCAACGCCGGCACCAGCGGCGGACGAATTCTTGTGGACTTGAACCACATCGCCGAAATCAAGCAGGTCAATTCCTACTCGTTCCATCCGAACACCCGCGGTCCGCAGGTTTACAAACTCTACGCCAGCGACGGCGCGGCGGATGGCTTCAAACCGCGCCCCGGGAAAGCCGACGATCTCGAAAAATCCGGCTGGAAACTCATCGCGTCGGTGGACACGCGCGCCCAGGGGGGCGGGCAACACGCCGTCAGCATCGCCAATCCGGGCGGCCTCGTGGGCAAGTACCGGCATCTGCTGTTCGACGTTGCGCGCGCCGAATCCGACGACCCATTCGGCAACACATTCTACAGCGAGATGGACGTGGTGGAGCAAAATGCTCCAGCGGAGACCAGCGTGGCCGCGGCGGAGGCCGGGCCGTTCGTGATCAAGTCCACCGACGGGTACTGCGAGATTACGATCAACACTGCGGATGCGCCGGACTTGAAGGATTGGGCGGAGCAGAAACTCGCGCCGGTGCTGGCCGAGTGGTATCCCAAACTGGCGGTGATGTTGTCGAGCGACGGCTTTGAAGCGCCAAAACAATTCAGTGTCACCATCAAACCCGGCAGCGGCGTGGCGGCGACGGGCGGCACGCGGGTCACTGCGAATGCCAACTGGCTCAAGCGCGAGTTGCAGGGCGAAGCCATCGGCGCATTGCTGCACGAAGAGGTTCATGTGATCCAGCAATACGGCCGCGCGCGCCGGAACAATCCCGACGCGAAACGGACGCCCGGCTGGCTGGTGGAAGGCATTCCTGATTATCTACGCTGGTTCCAGTATGAGCCACAAAGCCACGGCGCGGATTTGATCTGGTTACAGGGCCGCCGCAATCAAGCCCTCAACTACGATGGCATGTATCGCATCAGCGCCAACTTCCTCGATTACGTGGTCGAGACCTACGGCAAGGAGAAAAACTTGATCACCAAGGTCAACGCCGCTTGCCGCGAAGGCAAATACACGGACGACCTTTGGAAGGAACTGACCGGCAAACCGCTGGCCGAGTTGAACGACGAATGGAAAGCCTCGGTGAAACAACGGCTCACCGCGAAGGCTGCCTCGGGCCTCAACGTGCTGACGGATGCCGAACAGGCGGCGGGCTGGCGGCTGTTGTTCAACGGCGAAGACTTCGCCGGCTGGCACAATTTCAAGCGCGAGGGTGTGCGTCCCGGTTGGCAGGTGAAGGATGGCGCGATGGTTTGCGTGGACCCGCACGACGCCGGCGATCTGGTCACGACCGAGAAGTTCGGCGCGTTTGAACTGGAACTCGATTACAACATCTCCGAGGGCGGCAACAGCGGCATCATGTTTCACGTCACGGACGAAGGTGGCGCAGCCTGGGCTACCGGGCCGGAATTTCAACTGGAAGACAACGCGAAGGCGAAAGACCCGCAGCGCTGTGGGTGGCTCTACGCGCTCTATCAACCGGCGGACGATCCGCAAACGGGCAAGCCGGTGGATGCCACCAAACCCGCTGGTGAATGGAATCACATCCGGCTCGTCATCAGTCCGGAGAAATGCGAGCATGTCATCAACGGCGTTAAGTATTTCGATTACGTGATCGGCAGCGAGGATTTCAGCGCGCGCGTGGCGAAGAGCAAGTTTGGCAAGATGCCGCTGTTCGCCAAGGCGGGCTCTGGCTACCTCGCGTTGCAAGGCGATCACGGCCAGGTTTCGTTCCGCAATCTCAAGCTGCGCCGGCTGCCGGCCTCCCGGCCGTGACTTCGCTTCTATTTCCGCCATGCCCGCCTTTACGCGGTCATTCCGCGCTCATGCAGCGCGGCGTCCGATGGTTACGGCCTGTCCTGGCGGTGAGGTTGGCGCTTTGCGGCGCAGGGGTAATGCCAGCGTGAAATCGCTGACGGGTTGTGACAACGACCATTTCGTAACCGGGTAGGCGCGTTCACGAGTCCTGGGGCTCCGGCAGGGAGAATCACGAATCGAAGCGCGCTCCGCAGGTGCGAATGCGGAAATCGAAATGTCGTTGCCGCCGGTTCGACTCCTGGTAACTCGGGTCGTTTTCTTTCGGTATCGTTGTTTGCCGCTGCGCCGGGCGCATTGTTGATTTGACGAAACTCCTTCGTCCCGCGCAACATCATGTCCCATGACTTGGTTCACCGCGATCCCACCGGCATCCCGCCGGTATTCCCGCCATCCGATCCGCATTTCATTCCAATGAGCGCTCCCGGCGTTCATCGTCCCCGCAACCTGGACTGGCTGCGCGCTGCCGCCCTGCTTTACGGGGATTGGGGCACGAGCAAGGCTTATGTCGTGGGCTTCGCGTTCAGTTCGGCGGCGGTGGCCATCGCCTGGCAATCGCTGCCGGTGATCCTTGCGGTTTGCCTGTTGACGGCGCTGGTCGCGCTCAATTACATCCTGATCTGTAAACATTTTCCGGACGGCGGCGGGGTTTATTCGGCGGCTCGGGACCAAAGCCGGGTGTTGGCGGTCATGGGGGCTTTGCTCTTGGTCGCGAATTTTACCGTGACCGCAGCCATGAGCGGCTGGGCGGCGATGAGTTATTTCCGGATGCCCAAGGAGGTGGCGGCGCTGGCCACCGTGGGGTTGATTCTGGTGATCGGTGCGGTCAACCATTTTGGACCGAAGCACACGGGTAGCGGGGCTTTGTGGCTGGCGATTCCCATGGTGACCGTCGTGGTAATCATCATTGTCCTGAGCGTGCCGCATCTCACGCGGGCCAATTTGGAACCGCCACCGGCCGCGTTCAAAACCAACTGGCTGGCGTTTGTGGGCATGATTCTCGCCCTGAGCGGCGTGGAAGCGATCGCGAATCTCACCGGCGTGATGAAACTGGATCCCCACGCCAGCATGGAGAAACCCAGTGTCAAGGGGACCTCCTCCCGCGCCATCGGCGTGGTCGCCGTGGAAGTGGTGCTCGGCACAGCTCTGCTGGCCTGGGCGATGTTGTCGCTGCCGAAGAATCCGGGCATGGAAGCCATCATGCGCGCGCGGTGGGAGGATATGTTGAGTCTCCTGGGTGAGCATTATGCCACGCTCGCACTCGGCGCGGGCGCCGGCAAGGCGTTCGGGATCATCGTGGGAGCTGTGGTGGGCTTGTTGCTGATCAGCGCGGTCAACACGGCTATCGGCGCCTTGGTTGGATTGTTTTACATGCTCGCGCGTGATGGGGAGATGCCCCAAGGATTCACCCGGCTAAACTCCCACGGCGTGCCTTACTGGCCGCTCGCTTTGGCCGCCCTGCTGCCGGCGGTGACCGTTGTGCTCGCGCCTGATCTCACCACGTTGATGGGACTTTACGCGATCGGTGTGATCGGGGCGATTGCCGTGAATCTGGGTTCCTGCACCTTCAATCGCAAGCTGGACTTCAAACTCTACGAACGGCTTATCATGGGAGTCACTTTCGTGGTGTTGCTGGCGGTGGAACTGACCGTGGCCAAGGTGAAAGACGGGGCGCTGTTTTTTGTGTGTTGCATGTTGGGGGCGGGACTGGGATTGCGCGCATGGTCCCAACGGCGTTCCGGATTGCGCACCGTGACCGTGCCCTCCCATATCGCGGCTTCCGTCGTTCCCGAAGCGTTGGAGAATTTTCGGATCAACCTCAACCCGGGCCAGTCCATCCTCGTGGCCGCGCGCGGTTTGACGCCGGTGCTGCGCTTCGCGCTCGAGGAAGCACGCTTCCGGCTGGGCACCCTCTACGTCCTCTACGTGAAGGAACTTGCCGTAACGCTGCCCGGACCGATCGAGAGCCCCGGCCGGCTGCGCTGGCAGGATGATCCCGAAGCGGTGAAGATCATGACCAGCATGCTCGAATTGGGCCGTCAGAACAACGTGCAGGTCATTCCGCTCTATTCCGTCAGCGAAAACCCCGCAGGTACGATCCTCGATCTTTCCGCCACGCTGGGCATTGACATCCTCATGCTCGGCGCACGGCACCGCCGCACGCTCGCGCAAATGTTCAAGGGCGACGTGGCCAATCACGTCGCGCGCAATCTGCCGGAGAACATTCAGTTGGTGATTCACAGTTGATCGCCGCGCGGCATTGTCGGTGGCGATAATTCCTTGGCTTGGGCAAATTGCAACACGCGCCCACTGCTCGCGGCTCCGCGTGCGGCCGTAGAATCTCCCGCAAATCCAGCCTTTTTCGCACGCGTTGCGGGCATGGCATTGTCATTGCTAAAGTCGCAACGTGAATCACTGTCGCAGAGCGGCAAGAACACGGAACGTCGGCGACGGTGACAGATGATTGCCTGGTGGTAGTAGGCGGGCCGGTGGTGAAAGACCAGAAAAACGAGGCGCGCCCAGCCGCAATCATGATTTGGGGTAGGCGAGTTTTGTGGCCAAGGAGATTTCCAACCACGGGTGAGAAAGTGGTTGGTGTTGGGGTGCAGGCGGGCAGCGAGTGCTGCCCGCCTTTTTTATTTCGCGCATGGCGGAGGTGGGGGCCCGAATGAAACTTGAGAAATGGCGAGGCTCCCTTGGTGGCTGGCTGTTGCAACCACGTTGAGCCCGCCGCCCGGCCATCGGCGTAGGCAAGCGCGCAGCGCCAGCTCCGCGCGGGGCCGGTAGTTTGCCCCGCAGCGAGCGCATTGCGCAAAAAATGACAGCACGTCGCGGTCGGCCCTCGCGCACCGGCGGGAAATGAATTCAACGAAATGCTGAAAGTTTCTGCGCAATTTTGGCTGCGGGAGAAACGCGCCGGGGTCGTGGCACCGGCGTTGCTAGAAGCGGCCAGCCGAACTTAGTGAGCGCGTCGCGCAGGAATCTTTGCCAGGGCAAAGCGCAGACTGAGCGGCGGAAAACCAACCCAGCTAAAGCGAATGAAAAAAATCGAAGCGATCATCAAACCGTTCAAATTGGAGGAAGTGAAGGATGCCTTGGGCGAAATCGGCATCGAAGGCATGACCGTCAGCGAAGTCAAAGGCTTCGGCCGGCAGAAGGGGCACACTGAAATCTACCGCGGCAGTGAATACACGGTGGACTTCCTTCCCAAGATCAAGGTCGAACTCGTGGTCACGGACCAGCAGGTGGACAGCGCTGTGACGACCATCGTCAAGGCCGCCCGCACCGGGAAAATCGGCGACGGCAAGGTGTTCGTTTCCGCCATCGAGCAAGCCGTGCGCATCCGCACGGACGAGAAGGGCGAAAGCGCGGTTTAATCCTCATTGACCATCACAAACAACTCAATCAACGATGAAAAAAATCCTCTCCCTCTTAGGTTTCCTGGCGGTTCTCGCGATCAGCGCTCCGCAAAGTTCAACGGCCCAGGCCGCGGCAGCCGCCAAGCCCGAACCGACCATTGAGCAACGGCTGGCCGGAATTGAAGCCTACATCGCCAACACCGATCCCACGGCGCCCTTGAAAGACAAGGACGGCAAGATTCCCGAAGGATTGGCGACGGTGGCCACGGGTAACGCCGGTCCCGGCCACAACGCCTGGATGATGACCAGTTCTGCCCTGGTGCTGTTCATGACGTTGCCGGGCTTGTTCCTGTTCTATGGCGGTCTAGTGCGCCGGAAGAATATCCTTTCCGTCATCGCCCAATGCTTCGGCATCGCCGGTATGGTGACCATTCTCTGGGTCATCTTCGGCTACAGCATGGTTTTCGCCGATGGCTCCGGACCGTTCTGGGGTAACATGAAATTTGCGATGCTCAAAGGCGTGGATTCGCTCCCAAACACCAACTACGCCTACTGGGTTTCGCATAACGTTTTCAGCATGTATCAATTGATGTTCGCCATCATCACGCCCGCGCTCATCCTGGGTGCGATTGCCGAACGTATGAAGTTCAGCGCCATCCTCCTGTTCGTGGGCATCTGGATGGTGGTCGTGTATTTCCCGCTCGCGCACATGGTGTGGGGCGTCAACGGTTTCATGAACGGCGTGTGGAACGCCGACGCCAAGATCAAGGCGATTGACTTCGCCGGCGGCACGGTCGTTCACATGTCGTCCGGTTGGTCCGCGCTGATTCTCTGTTTGATCCTGGGCAAGCGTTTGGGCTTCCCGAAAGAACCCATGCCGCCCCACAGCATGGTACTCTGCGCCATCGGCACCGGCATGCTCTGGGTTGGCTGGTACGGGTTCAACGCCGGCAGCGCGGTGGCGGCGGACGGCATTGCGGCCAACGCGTTCATGACCACGACCATTGCAACCGCGGTGGCCTCGTTTGTCTGGCCATTGGCGGAATGGCTCGTGCGCGGTAAACCCAGCGTGTTGGGTTTCTGTTCCGGTGCGGTGGCTGGTCTGGTAGTCGTCACCCCCGCTTGCGGTTTCATCACGGCGGGCGGTGCGTTGCTGATCGGCATTGCCGCCGGTTTGATCCCGTGGTTCTTCTGCTACAAAGTCAAGGCCATGTTCGGATACGACGACGCTTTGGATACCTTTGGCGTCCATGCCGTGGGTGGGACGTTGGGCGCCTTGCTCACTGGCATGCTGGCGCGGCACGAGGCCAACGCTAATCTGGCGACCAATCTCAAGGACAAGATCACCGGCTCGTTGTTCCAGCCGCTGCTGATTGAGCAGATCAAGGCCATCGTCGTGACACTGCTGCTGGCGATCGTTGGCACGGTGGTGATCGCCTTCATCGTGAAAGCCGTCGTCGGACTGCGGCCGAGCGAGGAAGTCGAAGTGGCCGGGCTGGACCTCGCCGAACACGGCGAAGAGGGTTATCACCAGGCGCGTGGTTAATTGACGGGTCGGGAGGACCTGCAAAAATAGTACGCCGCCGGCGGAGCAATTCGCCGGCGGCGTTGACTTTTCCAAAAGCCCGGACCGCCGGGCCTGCGGGTTCCGACGGCCTCGATGGCGGCGCGCGGTTCCGGCGTTGCCCGCCGATCCGGGCGCGGCTCCCGCCCATTCGCGTTGCACGGGCTGGGTGGCTTGACTAAGTTGCGCCCGGTGAAGAAAAGCAACCGTCCCGAAATTCCGCGCAAGACGATCTATCGTCTCTCGACCTACCTGCGCTGCCTCGCCCGGTTGAAGGAGAAGAACATGCAGACCGTTTCGAGCGAGGCGCTGGCGAAAGTAGCCGGCGTAAAACCCACGCAGCTCCGCAAGGACCTCGCTTACTTTGGGACGTTCGGCACCCGTGGCCTCGGCTACGATGTCGCGGAGTTGTCCGGGCGCATTGCCGATGAACTGGGTACCTCGCGCCTGCAACCGGTCATCCTTGTGGGCGTTGGGAACCTGGGCATGGCCTTGCTCTCCTATCGCGGCTTCGAGCGGGAAGGCTTCGAGATTGTCGCCGCGTTCGACGCCGAGCCTGAACGTCCGCGCGACAAGAAGGTCGCTGTGACGATTTTCGGAATGGAGGATTTGCCTGCGTTCGTGCAGAAGCAAGGCGTGCGGATGGCGGTTCTCACTGTGCCCGCGGAGGCGGCGCAGACGGTGGCCAACACCCTGGTCGAAAGCGGCATCGCCGGCATCCTGAATTTCTCCCCCAGCGTCCTGTCCGTTCCCGAGGACGTGATGGTCAACAACGTCAACGTCGCAATCGAGTTGGAAAACCTCAGCTACTTCATTCAGGAGTGACCCGGTAGGTTAAGCCGGCTGCGTTCATTTCAGGGTTCGTGCCCGCTTTCGCGCTTCACGTTTCAGGCATGCCCTTCACCGCGTCGCCTGAAATTCCCGTGACCGGGTTGAAGCTTCTGGCGTCAGCCCGCCCGCAAATCAGGCCGTCGCGACGTACGTTTTGCCACTGTTGCCGGCGGCGGCGGCGTTTCCTCGTCGGCGGGCAGGTAGAGGTAACGCCCGCACGTATCACACAACTGCAAGTCGTGTCCGTGCTTGATCGTCATTACGGCGGCCAGCGGCACGCTCATGTGGCAGCCGGTGCAGACCTGGTGGCGCACGGCCGCCACCCCTTTCTTGCCCCGCGCCCGCATCCGGTCGTAATGTTCCAGCACCGGGGCCGGAATCCTGCCGCGCAGTTCGGCAATCGTGGCGGTATTGCGGGCACGGGCGGCTATGTCAAACTCCAGCGTCTGGAGCTTGAACAGGTTCTCCATGAGTTGTCGCATATTCGAAAAATCCTCACTCCGGCGCCAGTCTCCCGAGCAAACGCAACAGGCCGTCGAGAATGGTCAGCGGATGCGGCGGACAGCCGGGGATGAACAAATCCACCGGCACCACGGTCGAGGCACCATCGCATACCTGGGGATGGCCGACAAAGGGGCCGCCTGCAATCGCGCACGCGCCCACGGCGATCACGATCTTAGGCGCCGGCACCGCCTCGTAGGTTTTCCGCAAAGCCAGTTCCATGTTACGACTCACCGGACCGGTGATCAGCAATCCATCCGCGTGGCGGGGCGACGCAACGAATTGAATGCCGAAGCGGCCCAGGTCCCAGCCAATCGTGCCTAACACGTTTGTGTCCGCTTCGCAAGCATTGCATCCGCCCGCGCTCACCTGCCGCAAGCGCAGTGAGCGGCCGAACAATTTGCGCAGCTTTTCGTCAAGCGCCTCCGCGAGACGGACTTGCTCCCCGCCTGGCTGGCCCAATATGAGGTCGCCGCGCCGCCGCGCCGCGAGACGATAATCGTTCGTCTGATGGATGGCGTGTGTCGGGCAGGCCTCGACACACGCGGCGCAAAACAGGCAACGACCGAGATCGAGCGCGACCGGATCCTTCGCAGCTCGCGTGATGGCCTGGGTGGGACAGACCGGCGTGCAGGCGCTGCAGGTCTCGGCGCATTTGCCTGCTTCTACCCGCAACGCTCCGCCGTGGCGATCGGGCAGCAAGGGCGCCGGGCCGTCGGGATACGCCATGGTCTGACAGCCCTGTCGCAACCGATGCAAAATGGTCTCGTAGGCGAACATGGTCAGAGATCAAAACCGCAATACGACAGGTTGAAGCTCTTGTTGCAGAGCGGAAAATCCGAGATGGCCTGCCCCCGCAACGCCAGCGCCAGCCCGGTCCAGTTGCGGAACGACGGGTCCACGATCTTGTAGCGGCGAAATTTCCCGGCCGCATCCGTGAGCGCGACGTGGCAGACTTCACCACGCCAGCCTTCCACCAGCGTCACGGCCAGATGTTCTGCGGCGGGTGGCGCGGGTGTGTTCCACAACTCCCCCTCGGGTGGGGCGGCGAGTTGTTCGATGAGAAATTTTCCCGAGCGCTGAATCTCCAGCCAGCGCACCTGAGCGCGGGCGAGCACGTCGCCTCCCGGCCAGACCGCGACCGGAATCTGCGCGAAGCGATGCCAGCCGGCAGCGTGATCGAATCGTACGTCTCGCACCAGCCCGGACGCACGCGCCGCCGGGCCGACCAGGCCAATCTCGTTCGCCTGTTCCGAGGTGACCGCTCCGGTGAGCTCAAAGCGCGCCCGCACGGAATTCGCCTCCCACAACCACCCCGCCGCTTGCTCGACTTCGCCAAGCGCGGCGCCGAGTCGCTCCGCCAGTTGTTTTCCGCGCGACGCCTCCAAATCATGACGGCAACCGCCGGGCCGGATCAGGCCGCGGCCAAACCGGTTGCCGCAGAGCAACGCCGTGAGGTTCAGAAAGTCGCCGCGAATCTTCCCGCACGCCGCGGACGTCGGCAGAAACGCCACGTCGTTTGCCAGTGCGCCGAGATCGCCCGTGTGATTCGCCAGCCGCTCCAGTTCCAGCGCGATGGCCCGCAGCCATTGCGCGCGGATCGGCGCTTCCTCGCCACCCAGCGCTTCAAGCACCGTGGCGTAGGCCGTCGCGTGGCCAATGGTCGTGTCCCCGGCCACGGTTTCCATCTGGCTCAACGTCGCGCGATGGGGTCCACCGGCGAGGGCCTCCTCGACGCCGCGGTGCTGGTAGCCCAGTGCGATTTCGAGATGCAGCACTTCTTCGCCGTTGCATTGAAAGCGAAAATGTCCTGGCTCGATGATGCCGGCGTGAACCGGACCGACCGCGACCTCATGAATTTCGCCGCCGTTCACGCGAAAGAATTCGCCGTTCGCCGGATGGTCGCCTGCCGTTTTGCGCACGGGCTTCAACCACGGATGCCCTTCCGGCTGCAGTCCATGCTGCTCCCAAACCTCGCGCTCGAACAAATGCGCCTGCGGATGCTCCCGCGTGAACGAGGGGTAACGATTCTGTATCGGCTCGCTCCGTCCAACCGCGAGCGTGTTCTCCGCGTCGAACGCCACCACCGCCACCAGTCGCGTGGCCGCGTCTTCGGGCACGCCGAACCAAGCACACAACCGCCCGCCGCGTTTCAATTCGGCGGACGTTGCTGCGACGAATTCGTTGGCCGGCGACTCCGGCACCTCCGACCACGGCACGCTGGTGCCGTTGCTGAGGAGAGAAAAGGAGGTCGTCGCGTTCATGGAATCGGAAACAAGAGTTGCGCCGCCGCGCTCCACGATTCGCGCAGCCACGATGGGACGGCCAGCCCCAGCCAGAGCGAGCAGCCGAGGAAGATCAGCGGAGGCAGGATCGTTCCCGCCGTTTCGCGCACGCGGTCGCTGGTGGCGCGCGCGGCGGCGCGCGGGCGGCCATCCACAATCGCAAACACCAGCCGCGTCATGCCGAAAAAGGCAAAAAGCAGGCAGCCCAGGAACGCCGCCACAGTCCAGTTTCTTCCAGCCTCGAACGCCGTGCGCACGATCCTCAGCTCGCTGAAAAACGGTCCGAACGGCGGGCATGCGGTCACGGCCAGCAGGCCCGCCACGAGCATTCGCGACGACATCGGTGAACGCCACGCCATGCCAGCGACTTCATCCACCGTCCGTGCGCCCGCCGCGCGGCGAATATTGCCCGCGCTCAGAAACAGCGCGCCCTTCGTCAGACAATTGGTCCAGACGTGAAAGAGCGCCGCCCAGATGCCAACGCGGCCAAGCGCCGCGCCCACGGTGAGGATGCCCATGTGCTCGACGCTCGAATACGCAAGCATCCTTTTGAAGTCCGGGGTGCCGAGCAGGAACAACGCGGCGACGAGCATCGAAAACAATCCCAGCCCGAGCAACGTGCGATCCGTCATGGCGCCTCCACCCGCCGCGTCCACGATCTGCTTCACGCGCAGGATGGCCACGAACGCCATCGTGGTCACGCCGCCGGCCAGCAGCGCGCCGACGATGCCTGGCGCTTCGCCGTAGGCGTCCGGCTTCCACGTGTGCATCGGCGCGAGACCCATCTTCGTCCCATAGCCCGCGAGCAACAGCACCCACGCCGCGACGAGCCACGGATGCGACAACGTCGCGCCCTGGCCAGCGAGCGCCACGAACGTGAGGTCGCCGCTGCCGCCGCCTTGCAGCGAGGCGTAGCCAAGGCAGAACGAGCCAAGCAGCGAGAGCGCGATGCCCGTGCCGCCGATGAGCAGGTATTTCCACGACGCCTCAAACGCCCGCGCCGTGCCGTTGAAATGCAGCAGCGGCACCGTCATCAACGTGGCCGTCTCGGCGGCGATCCAGAGGAGCGCGAGGTTTTGCGCCTGCAAGGCCAGGCTCAACAGCCCGTGCAGCACAAGCAGCGCGGCGACGAACAGCCGGTTCTTTCGCTCCGCGCGAATCCGCAGATACGCCACGCCATAGACCGAGCACACCAGGAACAACAGCGAAACCATCGGCAGCACCGCGCGCGCGACGGGATCAAAGCCGAACCATCTGCTTGCGTCGCGCTCCGGCGGATGTGCGAGCAGCCACAGCGCGATGGTCGTGTGCAACCCGCCCGTGACCGGCAGCAGCCACGGGCGCGAGCGTTCGTGCGGCCAGAGAAATGCCGCGCCCGCCGCCAGCAGGGGAATTGCGATCAGAGCGAGTTCGTTCATTCGCGCAATGTCGTCAGCTTGCCCGTGTCCAGCGTGTCGAACTCACGTTGGATGCGGTCCATGATGATGCCGATCACGAACACCGCCACGGTGAGGTCGAGCAGGATGCCCGCCTCGACGATCAGCGGCGTCGAGTTGATGAGCAGCAAGCCGAACAAGTAAATGCCGTTTTCCAAAATCAAATAGCCGCACACCTGCGAGATGGCCTTGGCGCGTCCCATGAGCAGGAGAAAGCCGCACACGACCGTGGCAAACGCGCCAGGCACGAGCAGCGTGTGCGCGTGTTCGGGCCGCAACGGCAGCCGGCCGGCCAGCGCCACCGCGCCAATGGTCGCCGCCGCGCCGATGAGCAATGACGGCACGAAGCCCAACAGCGGCTGCACTTCGCGATCAATGTTCGCCGCGCGCAACGCCCGCCGCAGCAGCCCGGGAATCACGATGCCCTTGACGACCACCGTCGCCACCGCCACGAGCGCCACCAGCCAGCGCAGCGGCTCCTCGACCAGCAACGGCAGCACACCCAGCACCATGCCTTGCAACGCCGCCGCGCGGATCACCGACGGCAGCCGGCTGCTCGCGAGCGCGACGAGATTCAAGCCCATCGCCAGGCCGATCAGCAGGTTCAATCCGCTCGTCATAGTTGACCGCCTTTCCACACGACGAGCAGCGCGAACAGGCAGAGCAAGAACGCCGTGGTCAGCAGCAGCGGCACGCGGCGAAACGCGAGCCGCGCCAGCAGCGATTCCACCAAGCCGACGCCGACGGCGACCGCGAGCACCGAGCCGGCCAGCACACCCGCCACGGCGACCGGTCTGAGTTGACCCAGCGGCAAAACCGCTTCCGCCAGCAGCACGGCGAACATCAACAGCTTGAGCGACGCGCCGTGCAGGATCGCCGCGAGCGGCGGCCCGCTGTGATCGAGCACCATGACTTCGTGGATCATCGTCAGTTCGAGATGCGTGTTCGGATCGTCGAACGGCACGCGGCAGTTTTCCGCCAGCAACACGGCGAACATCCCGGCGGCCAGCAGCGCCGCACCCGCGCCCGCCGCCGGCGTGAGCATCGTGGTGAGTGACACGCTGCCGGTTTGCAGGCTCAACGTCAGCAGCGCGGTGATGATGGCGGCCTCGCCCAGCACTGCGTAGCTGACTTCGCGCGCCGCCCCCATGCCCTCGAATGCCGAACCGGTGTCGAGCGCGGCGGTTGCGATGCAGAAGCGGGCCATCGCCAGCAAATAAACAAAGGCCAACGCGTCGCCGCGAAACGCCAGCGGCGCACCGGCGGGGCCGGCGGGCAACAGCAACGCCGCGACCACGAGGGCGAGCCATGCGACCGCCGGGCCGGCGACGTGTCCGGGCGAAACCGCCGTGCTTAACACGACGCCCTTGCGCCAGAGTTTCGCGAGATCGTAATAGAGTTGCAGCACGGGCGGTCCGCGCCGGCCCGCGACCCACGCCTTGACCTTGTTGATCACGCCCGGCACGAGCGGCGCGAGCAGCAGCCAGACGAGGAGGCGCAATAGAATGTCGAGCGCGGTGGTCATGGCTGTGCAAAACACCAAACACCGGACGAGAAATACCAAACACCAAACACCAAACACCAAGGAAACTCCAAGCTCCAAGCACCAAGTCGCGGTGAAACTGACACGGGAGTTGGCGTTTGGAGGTTCTTGGTGTTTGGTGTTTGGTGTATGGTGCTTCCGTTCATTTCCCTCCTCCCATCGTTGCGAGCAGCGCGAGCGCAGCTAGGCCGAGCAGCAGGTAGAGGATGTAGGCTTGTAATCGGCCATGTTGCAGGCGGCGCACGGCGGTCGAGACGCGCATCACCACCGAGCCGGCGGGTTCAATTACGTCTTCCAGGACCGTCTCCGGCGTGTGTTCGTCGAAACTCGACTGGGCGGGGAATGGGCCGCGCGGTGGATGCGCGTGGCGGCGCGGGTGCAGGATCCAACTGAACCAGCCTGTGATGATGCCGGCAAACGAGCCGGCGGTGTATTGCATCCGTGGTGTCGGCGCAGCGTAACCACAATCCCACGTCACGGCGCGGGTGAGGCCGTTGCGTTTGACGCGCTGCCAGAGCGCAAACGCGAACAAGCCGGCGAGCACGGCGACCGTGATGTGAAATGCTCCGAGAGTGAGCAGCGGTGCAGGTGGAGCGGCATCTGTCCAGATTGGTTGCCAAGCAGATGACGCGCTGACCAGGGCTGGCCAAAACAAAATCGGGGCGAGGCCAATCGCCACGCAGGCCGCAGCGAGCGCGAGCATGGGACCGCGCATCAGCCAGCCGCATTCGTGGGCGCCGGCTGTTGTTGTGGGGCGGGTATCCCGCCTGCCACCGCCCCTGCGACCGTCTCGGTTGCAGTCATCCCCTGCAGGCGAGGACGCCTGCCCCACTACCTTGCTGCGCGGCAGGCCGAGGAACACCACGCCGCACACTTTGACAAAACACGCCAGCGCGAGCGCGCCGGTGACGCCGAGCAACACCGCCGCCGGCACCGCCGGCCACGCGGCGGGGCCGCGCGCGGAGGCGGCGTCGAACAAACCGAGGAATACCAGCCACTCGCTGACGAACCCGTTGAGCGGCGGCAACCCGGAGATCGCTGCGGCGCCGAGCGTGAACAATCCCGCTGTCCACGGCATCGTGCGCCAGAGTCCGCCGAGCCGGCTCATTTCGCGTGTGCCGGTGGCGTGCAACACCGAGCCGGCGCCGAGAAACAACAGCGCTTTGAACAGGCCGTGATTCCAGACGTGCAACAGCCCGCCCGCCAGCGCGAGTTGGCCCCAAGCCGCGCCGCCGTGCGCCGCCGCCACCATCGCGAAGCCGAGGCCGATGAGAATGATGCCGATGTTTTCGACGCTGTGATACGCGAGCAGCCGCTTGAGATCGTGCTGGCCGAGCGCGAACGCGACGCCGAGCACCGCGCTCACGACGCCGAGCGCTGCTACGGTCCAGCCGGCGGCCTCGGGCGCGGGCAGCCAGCCGCTGAAGCGCATCAAGCCATAGACGCCCATCTTGATCGTCACGCCCGACAGAACCGCCGAGACGTGGCTGGGCGCGTTGGCGTGCGCGGACGGCAGCCAGATGTGCAGCGGAAAGACACCGGCCTTCAGGCTGAACCCCGCCAGCGCCAGCCAGAACAAGGGCGCGAGCTCGGCGCGGTCGCGCATCGGTCCAAGTTCCCAACTGCCAGTGCGCGCGGCGAGCAGCGCGAAGAAGGCGAACAGACAGAGCGTTCCCGCATGAGACGCCGCGAAGTAAAGCCAGCCGGCGGCGCGCACTTTGGGAAGCTGACGTTCGCGTGTGATCAGGAAGTAAGCACAGACGGTGTAGATTTCCCAGCCAATGAGAAAGTGAAGTCCGTTCGCCGACAGCAGCACCAAGCCCATGCTGCCGACGAAGCCGCTCCACCAGGCGCGGCCCGAGGGCGCCGAGCGCGGGTGCGCCTGATCGCCCCAGTATTCGCGCGAATAAATCGCCGCGGCGGCATTCAACACGGCGAGCAAAGTCAGGAAGAACGCGCTCAAGCCGTCGAGCCGGAGGTGAACGGGTTCTCCGCCGATGGGAAACGCAGTCTGCCAATCCCAGACCGAACCGCGCGCGAGTATGACGATGGTCGCGCCGAGTGTGGCGGCGCTGCTGATCAGCGTGGCGGCGAGCCAAAGGCGGGCGGCGGGTCGTGCCAGTGCGAGGCCCGCGAGCATTCCTACCGCCGCCACCAGCAGCAGCCAGCCGGGGTTCATCTGTGGCCCTCCGGCGGGCTGGCTTTTGTGGCGGGCGGAGCGGCGACGAGCGCCGCCGCGATCTCCGCGTCCGTGGCGCCGGCGATCACGAGTTGCCGCAGCGGGCCGCGCGTGAGCGTTTTGCTGAGTTGGGCGAGCAGTTCCAAATGCGCGCGTGGGGAAGGCGCGATGAAGAACAGCAGCCGCGTCACTGGCGTGTCGTCGGGGGGCGGCTCCTTGAGCGGAAGGGCGTCGCGCAACATCAGAAGCGCCAGAATGCCCGCGTCGCGGCCGAGCGCCACGGGCACGCGAAGATGGGGCAGCGCCAGCGCGCCGCCAACCGGCGCCCACGTGACGCCATCCGGCAGGCGGAGGCGTTGCACGAGAAGCTGGCGCACGGCGGGCGCCGCGCCCGGGAGTCGGGCGACGACTTGTTCGAGCACCGGAACGACGCCCGCGCCGGGAACGTCGCGCCAGATGCCGCCGTTGCGCAGCAAAGTCGCGAGCTGGCAACCCGGGCTGGCGGCGGCACGCTCAGGCGCGAGGAAACCCGCTTTGGCGGCCATGCCGCGCGGAGCGGCCCAGGCGACCACTTGCGTGCGGTCGAACAACAGGCGGTCGCGATCCCGGATGCACGGCAGGCCCTCATGGCGCACCCAGCCTTCGACAACGCTTTCCGCAACCCCGAGCGATTCGGCGAGCTGGATCACGTTGAGATACATGGCGGGTTCGCGCGGTTACGAAAGTATCACCCCGGCGGCGGGCGTTTGTCGTTGGCGGTTGGCGCGGCGAGAACTTTGGACGCGCGTTCGAGGGCGCCGGCCAGTTCCTGGCGCGCGGCTTCGAGTTTTTTTCGTTCTTCGAGGAGCGGATCGCTCGAGGGCGCCGGCGGCAGACCGAGGATTTCGCGCGCGCGTTCCAGCGCGAGTTCGATGTTCGCGCAAACGTTTTCCTTCCCGAGCCGGTCAAGGAAGCCGGCCTTGTCCATCATGAACAACGGTTGCGTGTGCGGGCCGCTGAGGACGATGTGTTTGCCGCGGGCATGGAGGCGTTCGTGCAAATCCTCCAGCGCGTTCAAGCCGGTGGCGTCCATGGCCAGAACTTTTCTCATGCG
>WBZT01000343.1_pt1 | contig 30884 bp, 33 predicted proteins | sample 5204241 | NCBI WGS metagenome assembly WBZT01 (sample SAMN12344358, study PRJNA552823) | activated sludge metagenome | biome: Activated sludge suspended growth; feature: Nitrification reactor; material: Wastewater; isolation source: activated sludge from nitrification reactor of wastewater... | reverse complement strand
ACGCGGTCGAAGTGCTCGAGGAATCGGAAGGCGAAGTCGCCGGCATCAAGACGGCGAGCATCAAGCTTTCCGGCGAGTACGCCTATGGCATGCTGCGATCGGAAACCGGCGTCCATCGCCTGGTGCGCAAGTCGCCGTTCGACTCGAACGCCCGTCGTCACACCAGCTTCTGCTCGGTGACCGCCTACCCGGAGATCGACGATTCGTTCGAGGTCGAGATCAATCCGGCCGACCTGCGCATCGACACCTACCGCGCTTCGGGCGCCGGTGGCCAGCACATCAACAAGACCGATTCGGCGGTGCGCATCACGCATCTGCCGACCAACATCGTCGTGCAGTGCCAGAACGACCGTTCGCAGCACCGCAACCGTGCCGAGGCGATGGCGATGCTGAAGTCGCGAATCTACGAAGCCGAAATGCGCAAGCGCCAGGCCGAGCAACAGAAGCTCGAGGACGCCAAGTCCGACATCGGCTGGGGCCATCAGATCCGCTCGTACGTGCTCGACCAGTCGCGCATCAAGGACCTGCGCACCAACGTCGAAGTCGGCAACACGCAGAGCGTGCTCGATGGCGACCTCGACCAGTTCATCGAAGCCAGCCTGAAACAGGGTGTCTGAGGCACCCGCCCCCGCCACGCCACCGATCGCGAGACTACGCCAGATCATGTCCCAGACCGAGCATCAGGACGGCTCTTCGCAGCCGGACGAGAACCACATCATCGCCGAACGGCGCGCGAAACTTGCCGAATGGCGGCAGGCGGGTCGTGCCTATCCGAACGACTTCGCGCGCGAAAACACCGCCGGCAAGATCAGCGAAGTCTACGAGGGCAAGACCGCCGAGGAACTCGCCGCGTCGCCGGTCGAGGTGCGGGTCGCCGGCCGCATCCTGCTCAAGCGGGTAATGGGCAAGGCGTCGTTTCTCACCCTGCAGGACCTCTCGGGCCGCATCCAGGCCTACGTCAGCCGCGACCACGTCGGTGAGGAAACCTACGCGGCGTTCAAACGCTGGGACATCGGCGACATCGTCGGCACGGTCGGCGTGCTGTTCCGCACGCGCAGTGGCGAACTGACCGTGCAGTGCTCGGAAATCCGCCTGCTCGCCAAGTCGCTGCGACCCCTGCCGGAAAAATTCCATGGTCTGACCGACCAGGAACAGAAATACCGCATGCGCTATGTCGACCTGATCACCAACGAGCAGTCGCGCTTCACTTTCGTCGTGCGCAGCCGCATCGTGCAATCGATCCGCGACTACATGGTGCGGCACGGCTTCCTCGAAGTCGAAACGCCGATGATGCACCCGATCCCCGGCGGCGCCACCGCGCGACCGTTCAAGACCCACCACAACGCGCTCGACATGCCGCTCTTCCTGCGCATCGCGCCCGAGCTCTACCTCAAGCGCCTGGTCGTCGGCGGTCTGGAAAAGGTGTTCGAGATCAACCGCAACTTCCGCAACGAGGGCCTCAGCCCTCGCCACAACCCGGAATTCACGATGATGGAGTTCTACGAGGCGTACTCGGAATATCGCCAGTTGATGGACTTCACCGAAGGGCTGCTGCGCCACAGCGCGCGCACGGCGCTGGCCAGCGAGGTGTTCACCTACCAGGGACGCACGCTCGATTTCGCCAGGCCCTTTGCGCGGCTGACGATCGTCGAAGCGATCCACCGCTCCCACCCCGGCTTCAGCATCGCGCAACTCAATGACGCCGACTGGTTGCGCGGCAAACTGCGGGCACTGCAGGTCGAGCCGGGAAGCGACGCCGGACTGGGCGCATTGCAACTGCTGCTGTTCGAGGAAACGACCGAGGCCGATCTTTGGGATCCGACCTTCATCATCGACTACCCGGCCGAGGTCAGCCCGCTGGCGCGCCGCAGCGACCGCAACCCGGAAGTGGCCGAGCGCTTCGAGCTGTTCGTCGCCGGCCGCGAAATCGCCAACGGCTTCTCCGAGTTGAACGACCCCGAAGACCAGGCGGCGCGCTTTCTCGAACAGGCCAAGGCGAAGGAAGCCGGCGACGAGGAAGCGATGTACTACGACGCCGACTACATCCGCGCGCTCGAATACGGCCTGCCGCCAACCGGCGGCTGCGGCATCGGCATCGACCGGCTGGTGATGCTGCTCACCGACGCGGCAAACATCCGCGACGTCATCCTCTTTCCGCAGATGCGGCCGGAGTAGGCCGGGCGCGGCAGACAAGCGATAGCCCGGCACATGCCGCGCCACGCGATCGTCATCGGCGCCGGCCTGGCCGGCTGCAGCGCGGCCGAGCGCCTGGCAGCACGCGGCTGGACGATCGACCTGATCGACGCTGCTCGCGCACCCGGCCAGGGGGCCTCCGGCAATCGTGCCGGCGTCCTGCGGCCGCTGCCCTCGGTCGACGACAACCGGCTGGCGCGCCTGACGCGTGCCGCTTTCGCTTACGCCCGCCAGCACTGCGCACAACTCAGCGCCGCCGGCCTGCCCCTGCGCTGGAACCAGACCGGCGTCCTCCACTTGGCGCGCGACGAGCGACACGCGGAAACGCAACGGCGAGTGATCGAACGGCAGCAGCCGGCGGCGGACGAACTGCGCTTCGTTGATCGCGAGGAGGCCGCTCGCCTGGCCGGCTGGCCAGTCGCCATCGGCGGCTGGTGGTTTCCGCGTGGCGGCTGGGTCGACCCCGCCTCGCTCTGCCGCGCCAACCTGGCACGCTGCGCGGCAGTGGTCCGCCCGCACTACGGCTGTCAGGTGGCGCACATCGAGCGTCGAGGCGAGATCTGGCACGCCTGCAACCGTTCCGGGCAAGTGCTGGCAGCGGCGCCGCTGCTGATCCTGGCCAACGCCAGCGCTGCCCGGCGCTTCGCTCCCGCCTCGCATCTGCCCTTGCGCGCCGCGCGCGGGCAGGTCTCGCATCTCCCGGCGATCCAGGGCTCAGCGCCGGAGATCGTCGTCTGCCGGCTCGGCTACGTGACCCCGGCGATCGACGGCGTACGCTGCGCCGGTGCGACTTTCGCCGTCGATGACGATGAAAGCGCGCTCCGCGCCGCCGACCACGCCGAGAACCTGGCCAAACTCGACGCGATCCTGCCTGGCTACGGCAGGCAGATCGATCCCGCCAGCCTCGGCGGCCGTGTCGGTTTCCGGCCGCTGTCGCCCGATCGCCTGCCGATGATCGGCGCGCTCGCCGACGCCGCCGCCATCGCCCCCGACCGCCCTCGCCGTCCGCTCGCCGAACTGCCGCGCCTGCCCGGGCTGTATCTCATCAACGGCTTCGGCGCGCGCGGCATCGTCTGGTCGGCCCTCGCCGGCGAACTGCTCGCCTGCCTGATCACCGGCGCACCGCTGCCACTGCCCGACGATCTGGTCGGCGCCGTCGATCCCGCGCGCTTCCTGCTACGCAAGAGGTTCGAGCGGCGGCCCGGAAAACCGCCGACGCTCGTCGCCCCATAGCCGGTCGTCGGATCCGGCATCTTGCCCGAGGCCAAGGGTCCGGCCATCTCAAGTAGTGGGATCTGACTCTGGGGTGCTGGCTCTGAGGTGTCCCCACGGGATTTTTCTCTTCTCGTCATGGGGGGCAACGTCTTTTTTCACCGGCTTTGATCACCGATTGCCCAAAATTACTTTCGTCGATACCCGCGAAATGTCTGGAGGAATCCCAGTGGAAGCCATCTGCCTCATCGGCTTTGTTCCCCTTTTCGGCCTTCGCCTGTCGCTCGATCTGAAGAAAGACCATCGCCGGCTCCCCTCCCCGATTCGACGTCATCGAGCCAGGGAAGCTCGGTGCCGAGGACATCCTTGTACAGGAAGAGCAGCGCACTTCGCCTGATTCCGCGTCGAATTGATCGAAAAGTGCTCGTCAAAGCGGTGGATAGTGCCTTGCGGGACGACGAAGAAGGGGCGGCGGAAATGCGCGAGGCCCCCCTGGTGGGCGGTTTCACGTTCGCTGGGACGAAGGGGGAATTGCGACTGCGCTGGGACAGTTGGCGATTCTTGCCAAGTTTCTCGAAGTCTCGGGATTGTTCGCACGCTGGCGGGACGGGTGTCCGATGGCATACAACAGCCCGAACGCACCGGAAGTGGTTGATGTTCTGGGCACGTGGCTGCTTTCAATCCTGGATGGACAGTGGCGTTATGCGCACGTGGCCGGGCTGCGCGGAGACGTCGTGGCGCCAGGGATTCTCGGCATGAACAAGATCATCAGCGAGGAAAGCCTGCGCCGCGCCCTGGCGCATCCCGCCCCGAACCAAGCCAAGAGCTGTAGCGACCAGGAACGCGCTGCGCGCACGGCCCAACTGGCCAGGAGTACGGCCTGGATGGACACAGCCCTGTCCGAGAGTAGTCGCGAAGCCCTGCGTACGCCCTGGATTCTCGACACGGACAGCAGCGTCAAGGTGCTCTACGGCCATCAGGCGGGCGCCGAGATCGGATACAACCGAGCAAGCCGGGACGACCCAGCCATACCCTGCACACGTACTGGATTGGCAACCTGCGCCTGGTGCTCGATGTAGAGGTGCAAGGCGGCAAAGCCCATGCGGCCAAACATAGCCTGCCCCGTTTGCGTCTGCTACTCGAACGGCTCGCTCCCGAGGAACGTCCCGTCCTGGTGCGCGGCGACAATGCCTTTGGCAATGAGGGTGTGATGGCCGAGATGGAAGAGATGGGGCAACGCTACCTGTTCAAGCTCAGGCAAACGGCCGGGGTCAAGCGTTTGATCGAGCGGCTCTGGAGGCGCGCGGACTGGCAGGGTGTGGGCCAGGGCTTTGACGCCGTGGACGGCGAACTCCAGTTGGCGGGTTGGAGTCACGCGCGGCGTGTCGTGGTGCTGCGGCGGCGAGTCAAGGGAAGCCTGGTCGCCGAAACCCGCAGCATCAGTGGGGTTGGGGCGGCTACACCACGCACGACCTGGAGCGCTGCAACCTCTCGGCACGGGCGGTGGCATTGATCTACAACTGGTGGAGTTGGTATGTCCGTTTGGCACACCCGAAGACCCGCTTGGAGGCGATCACCAGCCGCCCGATGTTGCTCTCCGGTGTCGCCCGCCTGACTCAGCACGCCGGCCAGTCCCGCCTGCTGCTCACCCTTTCCCATGCGGCAGGAGATCAGATCAAGTCGATGATCACCAATATCCGCAAGGGTCTTGACCATGTTCGGGCAACTGCGCCTCCGTTGACCAAATCCGGACGCTGGCTAGCCCTTGTTCGGTATATCGTCACCAAAATCCTTCCCGCCAGACCGAAAACGCGCTACCCAATCGCCTTGGACCCTCCCTCTCTGGCTGCCGAAATGGGCTAACGGAGGAATCAAGGATGAACGGTCCGCCCATGCCAGGAAAGCGTTCGAGATTCGGAACGACCGTTTCCAGCAGTTTATCGAGCAGGGCGTCGTAGGCTTGCGGTGCTTCTGCATCGGTCACGAAGCGCTCGATTTCTTCGAGATTCCTCTCGAAGTTGGCGGTGAATTTGATGACCGGCTTTTTCGCCATACCCAGGACCCGAACCGTCAGGCTCTGCGGCGACGTTTGAGGGCAGTGATCGCGCTCCGAGCTTCCTTGACCCGACCGGCAGCCACGTCATCCAGGCCCTTGCCAGTCTCGTCGATCAGCAGCAGGTGGATACGTTCGCGTTCCAGCTGGTGGTAGTAATCCAGCCGCTGCGCGTCGATCAGGGCGATGTAGCGCTCGCCATTCTTGGTGATGATCTTCTCGGCACCGCCCTTGACCTCTTCAGCCAGTTCCGAGAAGTGGGCGCGGGCGTATGAAAGGGGGACAACGTCGCTCGCAGCAATTCCCATGGCTGCCTCCTATCCGGCGCAAGATGTGCATTATCTTGTACATCACACGCCCGGACAGTCGGAGACGAAAGTAGAATCTGCGCGGCTCGTCGGCGTGGTGCACTGGGTATTGGATTTTCGCGCGAATGGATCGCGTTTCCCTCGCGCCAATCGCCGGCACCAACCATTCGAGTAAGCACGGCGCGGCAAGCAAACCGCGCCGTCAGCAGAGCATTGGGCGAAGGTCAGATCACGAGCTCACGACGATCAACCCACGTCATCGGCTGCCTGCCCCTGCCGTTTGCCCGCTTGCATCTGCCTGCGCGTCAGGTGCTGCAGGATCGTCACCAGCGCCGCGCCGCTCATGCCGAGCATGACAACACCGTTGAGCGCTTCGAGCGGACCGAGGAGTTTCCGCTGCTTGGTCATCACTACGTCGCCGTAGCCCAGCGACGTGAAATTGACCGCCGAATGGTAGACCGCCTCGTAGAATTCCTCGAACTCGCCGAGCGACGAGAACAGCGCTCCCCACAGCATGATTTGGAGAAAATTGCCGAGCATCATGATCACCATCGCGATCAGCAGCGCCCGGATGCCGAGCAGCAATCCGGCGTCGGGTGCGCGCGCGCACCGCACCGCGTAACGTACACCGCAATAGGTGAATGTGACCTGCAGGATCAGGCACAGCATCATGGTCGGAATACCGATCGCAAAATTCGCGAAGATCATGCATTACTCCTTCGTCAGCCACGGGGGAGGAGCTGGACACCGGTGCGCGCGGCGCGCCAGCGTTCAAGGGCCCAGACGATAGCCCAGGCGTAAGCGGCGACCGCGACGTACAGGCCGACGCGGACGGCGGAGGCGGCCAGCACGCCCTGTCCGTTGGCGCTGTCCTCGATTGCCGGCCCGAGCAGGATCAGCATCGTGATCAGCGCGCTGTTCCAGAACGACGGCGAGAAGCGCGTGGCCCGGACCCCGTACAAGCGCACGCCCGCCCAGAAGGCCGCTGCCATCAGCCAGCAGAGCAGCATCCACAGGCTGGGCCAGAGCGACAGGCCAAACCAGACGACAAGCGCCATGGCCGCTCCCATCAGCGTCGATCCCACCAGTTCCCGGCCAGCCGAGCGGGTATCGGTGGTGCACGCCTGCTGCCCCAGCGTGACCGTTTTCATGATCGCCGCCAGATAAAAGGAGGGATTGGTCAGCGCCAGAACGAACACCGGCATCACCACCAGCATGCCACGCAGGGCGATCCAGTTTGCCGCCGCGCGACTCACGCCGGGCGGCTTCGCCGCCTTCCTCGCCGGCTGCGCAGCATCCGGGAAGAATGCGTGCGAAATGCTGCTGGCCAGCCCTCCGACCGCAATCCCGGCAGCCAGGGCGACGCTGATGATGGTGACCAGCCCCTGTTCGGCCACCCCGGCCACCGGAACCAGCGTAAAGGACACGACCAGGATCACCGTCACCGGACTGCCGCTGCGCAGGCCGAAGAAGAACAGGCCATGGAGCACCACGCCGGTCAGCAGGACGCCGCTCAGCGGATAGTTTTCGAGTAGCGGGACCATCAGGACTCCGGCAACCAGCAGCAGAGCGAGCAGTGCGGCGACCACCGCCGCCTTGAGCAGCGGCAGTGGCGGCTCAGGCTTGCACAACACCAGGACGGCCAGCAGGCAGACGACGTAGGGCAACGGCAGCGCCAGCCCGTAGGCAATCAGAACGGCGACGCCGAGCCCGATCGCCAGCCGCAGTACCGCCTTGTCCGCCGGCTCCATCGCCTCAATACAGAAACGAGAGCAGGCTCATCAGACGCATGTAGCCCGCCCCGAGCAGGTTCATCAGGAAATTGTCACCGGTGAACACCATCACCTCGGCCTGCCCGCCAACCCGCGCATAGCGCAGGCGCGACCGCTCGGCCGGGTCGAACTCGACGGCCACCGGGAAGCGTTGGGCCTGTCGCAGCCAGTCGCGGCTGTTCTGTATCGTCGGCAGGCTGCCGGCCTTTGCCGGTTGCCCGGAACTGACGCCGCTGCCGACACTGCGCACGTGGCCCTGCAGCACTTCGCCCGGCAACACGTCCAGGACGATCGCCACCCGGTTGCCGGGTTCGATATTGCCGAGATTGTTTTCGGTCATGTCGGCACTGATCCACAGGTCGTGAATCGCGATCAGGGTCATTGCCGGCGCGCCGGCCTGGGCAAAGTGCCCGACGTCTGTACGCAGGTCGGTGACCAAACCACGCGCCGGCGCGACGACGCGGGTGCGCGACAGGTCGAGTTCGGCTTTCTCGACCGCCGCGCGGGCGCTTTGCAACTGGGCGTTGTCGTCACCGCTCGCGCCGGCGGCCTCCTGCGCCCGCCGCAACTCGGCCTCGGCTGCCTTCTCCCGGCTGCGTGCCTCGATCCGGGTCGCCTGCGCAATCTCCAGGCGGCGCACCGAAATGGCCCCCGGGTCTTCCGCGTACAGCCGCTCGTGCCGCACCGCATCCTGGTCGGCCTTCACGCGATTGGCCTCTGCCGCCAGCAGCGACGCCCGCGCCGACTCGACGGCCGCTGCCGAGGCATTCACCGAACGGCGTACCGACTCGTAGTCCGAACGGCTGCGCTGCAGCGCGATCCGGTACTGACTGGGATCGATGTCGAACAGGGCAAGTCCCCGCTCGACGTCGTCGTTGTCCCTGACGTGCACCGCGATCACCTTGCCCGCAACCTCGGCGGCCACCGGCACGACGAATGCCTGGACTCTCGCTTGCGATGTGAATGGGGTCAGCCGACCGGCGGCGAAATACCAGAGCAGACTGATGACGATCAGTGCCAGCACGACGCTCGCACCGATGCGGCTTCCCCTACCTGCCGGCGGCGACGCGGGCTGTTCCGGCGCCACGCCGACAACGGCCGGCTCCTGCTCTGCTGCTTCCTGGTTCATTGTTCCTTCGTCCCCGAATCGATCAGTTGCGGGCCGGCATCCGGTGGCGGCAGCGGGATCTCCAGCATCTGCTTCCAGTCGCTGCTTTCGCCCATGCTTTCGCGCGTCGCGTCGTCGAGCAGCGGGCGGGCGCGCGCCTGCTGCCAGCCGCCCCCCATCGCCTTGTAGAGGGCGATCAGACTCTGCGCCACATCCCCCAGATTGCTCACCCAGCGCTCCTGCTGGTTGAACAGCGTGCGCTGCGAGTCGAGCACCCGCTCGAAACTGGCCAATCCCTCGCGGTACTGGACGTTGGCGATCTCCAGCGAGCGCCGCGCCGCATCGACGGCGCCCTGCAGGATTCCGGTCTGCTCACGACTCTTGGCAAAACCGACGGCGGCATCGTCGACCTCGCGCGCCGCCTGCAGGACGACCGCCTGATACTGCTCGAAGAGCTGCTGGAAGCGTGCGTCCTGTACCAGCACCTCGCCGGTCAGCCGGCCATGGTCGAAAACGTTCCAGACGAGGCTGGGGCCAATCCCCCAGGCGAACGTCCGGGGTGCCCCCGAAAGCGAGGAGGCGGACAGGCCGAGCGAGCCAAGCAAGGCGATCGACGGGTACAGATCGGCCTGACTCGCGCCGATCAGCGCCGATTGTGCCGCCAGCTGCATTTCCGCGGCGCGCACGTCGGGGCGGCGACGCAGCAGGTCGGCAGGCAGGTCCACGATCACCGCGAGTTCCGCCTGCGGGATGCGGTCGCTGCCCGCAGCCATTTCCGGCAGCGGTCCCGGAGACCTCGCCAGGAGAATGGCAAGCGCATTCTGCAGCTGCCGCAAGGTGCCCTCGAGCTGCGGGATCGTCGCCAGCGTGGCGAGGTACTGGGCCTTCGCCTGTTGCACGTCGAGTTCGGCCTCGTTGCCATACTTGAAAAGTCGCTCGGTGATCTCCAGACTGCGCTTCTGCAGTGCAGCGTTCTCGTGGGCGATCTTCAGCCTCAGTTCGGTGGAGCGAATCGAAGTGTAGAAGGTCGCGACCTGTGCGGCCATCAGCACCTGCAAATCGTCGTACTGGGCGATGGTGGCGAAATAGTTGGCGTCGGCAGCCTCGATGCTGCGGCGAAACTTGCCCCAGAAATCGATTTCCCAGCCGACCGAGAAGCCGGCGCCATACGCCGTGAATGCGGTATCGCCGCCGACCGACCTGCGTTCGCCGGTGCGCAGCACACTGCCGGTCAACTGCTGTTGCTGCGGATAGAGCGTACTGCCGGCAATCATGAGCTGTGCCCGCGCTTCCATGATGCGCATGCCGGCGATGCGCACGTTGGGATTCAGGCGCTGCGCTTCGGCAATCAGTTGATCGAGCACGCGGTCGTTGAAATTTCGCCACCACTCTTGGCTGTACGCCGGACGGCTCCGTTCGCTGGCCAGCGAGGTGAGCGAGCCGCCCGACCAGTTCGCCAGCCAGGGAACCTCGGGACGCCTGAAGTCCGGACCGACCGCCGTGCAGGCGCTCAGCAGCAGCACCGCGAGAACGATCGGCGGCCTCCGGCCCACTCGCCGTGCGGGAGTGGGGCGCGCCGACTCAGTCGGCTTGCCGACCACTCTCTGCCAGTATTGCTTCAGGATTCTCGGCCACCCAGTGCATGAAGATCTGGTAGCCCAGCGCCAGCAGGGTGGCGCCGACGAACATTCCGAGGATGCCGCTGGTCGCCATTCCGCCGAGCGCACCGAGCAGGACCACCGGCATCGGCGCGTCGACGCCACGACCGAGCAGCAGTGGCTTGAGCACATTGTCGGCGGAACCGCAGACGATCATCAGCACGCTGTAGGCAATGGCAGACGTCGTGCTGTAGTCGCCGCCGGTCCACATGTAGCCGATGACCGGTAGGGAGACGATCAGCGCCGGCAGTTGGGCGACCCCCAGCACGAGGACGACCAGGGCCAGCACCCCGGCGAACGGAATGCCGGCAACGATGAACACCAGCCCGACGAGCAGCGCCTGAATGCAGGCGACGCCGAGCACGCCCGCGGCCACCGAGCGAATGGTAGCGGTGGACAGCCTGGTCAGTTCCTCGCCGTGCGCCATGCCCGCGACACGCTCGAAAATCGATTGTACCGCCCTGGCCCCGGGCTCGCCGAAGGCCATGATGATGCCGGCAACGACGAAGGAAAGCAGGAACTGCAGCAGTCCGCCGCCCATTGCCGCGACGATGGCAAGCGCCTTGGTCGCCAGTTCGCCGATCTTCGGCTGCATGCTCTGCACCAGCGCCGGCAAGTCCGCATGCGCCTGCGACCAGAATGCGTGTGCCTTCCTGCCAACCAGTGGCCAGGTGGCAACGCTGTCGGGAGGGGCGGGAATCTGCAGCGTATCGTTGCGCACATTCTGGATCAGATCGTGGATCGAATCGGCCAGCGAACTGCCGAGCAGCGCCGTCGGCACGACGATCACGACGACGCCGACCAGCACCAGCAGGGTGGAAGCAAGCCCCTGCCTGCCAGCGATCCGCCGGGCCAGCGACTGCTGCAGCGGATACAGCGACACCGCCAGGATCAGCGCCCACAGCATCAGGACCAGGAACGGGGAAAAGATGCGGTAACACAGCAGCACCAGGGCAAGCACCAGTCCCGCACGGATGAACACGTCCATCAGGCGGCCGGCCAAACGCCTTTCCAGGTCCTGATCCGGTTGGTTTGTCTCACGCATGGAACGATTCCTCCTTTTCGACAAGGCGAGTTCGCGCGCGAGCGGACTTTGCGTCTGGTCGATCACGAATCTGAACCGGCGATGGTAACGCAAAGCTCTTCATCGGGGACAATTGCTCGCCGGTTCGCCGGCGGGGCATGCAGCGCGCGGCAGGCCGCAGGGGGTAAAATGCTCGCTCATCTTGCCAGGAGCCCCGCATGAGCGTTTCCCTTGTCCTGACCGTGATCGGCAACGATCGTCGCGGTCTCGTCGAACAGCTTGCCACCGCGATCAGTCGGCACCAGGGGAACTGGCTGGAGTCGTCGATGGCGAACCTCTGCGGGAAGTTCGCCGGCATCGTCTGCGTCAGCGTCCCCGAGGCTGAGCTCGCGGCGCTCACGGAAACCCTTGCGGCTTTGCCCGGTTTGCGCATCACTTCCGAAGCCTCCGGGATGCCCGCGTCGCAATCCGTCAATCGGCGGCTGAAACTTTCGCTGGTCGGCCACGACCGCATCGGCATCGTCCGCGAAGTTTCGCAGATACTCGCCCGACATGCGATCAACGTCGAGGATCTGAGCACCCATACGGCCAGTGCACCGATGTCCGCCGGCATCCTGTTTCATGCCACGGCCGAGCTGACGGCGTCGCCGACACTCGACGTGAGCGACCTGACCAGGGAACTGGAGGGCCTGTCGGACGACCTGATGGTCGATATCACGCTCGACGAAGCCGCTCCCTGACGATCAGCCGAGGTGGCTGGGACGAGGCGGCCGGACTTCCGTTTCCATCGCCGCCAGCCCCTGCAGAATCCCGCAGGCGTCGATCGGGCGCTCGTTCCGGCAGCGTTGGCGCAAGCTCACGAGCTGATCCTGGAGTTGTCGCAATTCGCCGATGCGCGCCTCGACGTGCTCGATGTGCTGGTCGAGCAAATCGTTGATCGCCCGGCAATCGCCAGCCGGATGGTCGATTCTTTCGAGCAGCGCGCGAATTTCCGCATGTGTCATGTCCAGCGCACGACAGTTGCGAATGAAGCGCAGCCGGTCGACGTGCGCCTGCACATAACGGCGGTAGTTAGCCGCCGTCCGCTCCGGGGCGGGCAGCAGCCCTTCCTTCTCGTAGTAACGGACGGTTTCCACCGTGCACCGCGCGACCTGCGCCAGTTCCCCGACCTTCATGAGCGACTCCAGCAAAATTGCTTGACCCTATAGTAACTTCAGGATGTGCAATGCGCCAGTTCCCATTCGCAGGAGATTCGTCATGCCCTCATACCGTCCCCTCCAGTCAGGTCACGCTCATGCCGGCTGTGGTCACGATCACCGTCCTGCGCACGCACATGCGGGCTGCGGTCACGATCACCAGCACGCGCACGCCCATCCTGCAGCGACCGTCGCCAGGCAGAGCGCGCCTCTGAAAGTGCCGGCCGGCAGCGTTCGCAGTCGGCTGCGCATCGCGCAAATGGACTGCCCGACCGAGGAAGCGCTGATCCGCAAGAAGCTCGACGGCATCGACGCGGTGCACGGCCTCGACTTCAACCTGATGCAGCGCGTGCTGACCGTCGTCCACACGGCGGACTCCCTGCCCGACATCGATGCCGCGATCCGCGAACTGGGAATGACCCCGACGCCGCTGACGGCGACGGCGACGGCGACGGCGAAGGCGGCAAACACGAGCTCCACCACCAGGGCGCACTGGCCGCTGGCGATCGCCGGGCTGCTCGCCATCGCCGCGGAAGTGGCGCACTGGCTGGACATGCCGGTGGTACTGGTCGCCGCGCTGGCGCTGGCGGCGGTCGCCGGCTGCGGTCTGGCTACCTACCGCAAGGGCTGGATCGCGCTGCGCAACGGCAATCTGAACATCAACGCGCTGATGAGCATCGCCGTGACCGGCGCCCTGCTGATCGGTCAGTGGCCGGAAGCGGCGATGGTCATGTTCCTGTTCACAGTCGCGGAACTGATCGAGGCGAGGTCGCTCGACCGCGCGCGCCACGCCATCCATGGCCTGCTGCAACTGGCACCGGAACAGGCAATGGTGCAGCAGGCCGACGGCGAGTGGGTCGCGGTCGACGCGGCGACGGTCGCGCCGGGCAGCGTCGCCCGCGTGCGTCCGGGCGAACGGATCGCGCTCGACGGCGTCATCGTGAGCGGCCGCTCGACCGTAAATCAGGCGCCGATCACCGGAGAAAGTCTGCCAGTCGAAAAGGGCGAAGGCGACGCAGTGTTTGCCGGAACGATCAACGAGTCCGGCTCGTTCGCCTACCGCGTCACCGCCAGTGCCGACCACAGCACGCTGGCACGCATCATCCACGCTGTCGAGGAAGCACAGGGCAGGCGCGCACCGACGCAGCGTTTCGTCGACCAGTTCGCCAAGGTCTATACGCCGGTGGTATTCGTGATCGCACTCGCTGTTGCCATCGCGCCGCCCTTGCTGATGAACGGCGTCTGGTACGACTGGATCTACCGGGCGCTGGTGCTGCTGGTGATCGCCTGTCCGTGTGCGCTGGTGATCTCGACACCGGTGACCATCGTCAGCGGTCTGGCCACCGCTGCGCACCACGGCATCCTGATCAAGGGCGGCGTCTATCTCGAACAGGGCCGCCAGCTCGCCTGGCTGGCACTCGACAAGACCGGAACGCTGACCCACGGCAAACCGGTGCAGACCGATTTCGAACTGCGCGGCGCACTGCCCGAAGAGCAGGCACGCAGGCTGGCGGCAAGCCTCGCGGCGCGCTCCGATCACCCGGTATCGCGCGCCCTGACGCAGGCCGAAGCGCAGGCGACACTGCCGCGGATGTCGGTGAGCAATTTCGCGGCGATCCCCGGTCGCGGCGTACAGGGTGTGATCGATGGCGTCGCCTATCAACTCGGCAACCACCGCCTGATCCATGATCTCGGCGTCTGTTCGCCGGAACTCGAAGCGCGCCTCGACGCGCTCGAGCGGCAGGGTAAGACCACCTTGCTGCTGACCGACGGAGAGACCGTCCTGGCGCTGTTCGCCGTCGCCGACAGCGTGCGCGACAATAGCCGCGCGGCGATCGCCGAACTGCACTCCCTCGGCATCAGGACGCTGATGTTGAGCGGCGACAACCCGCACACGGTTGCAGCGATCGCCGCCCAGGTCGGGATCGACGAAGTCCGCGGCGACCAGTTGCCCGAAGACAAGGCAGCGGCGATCAGCGCCAAGCTGGCAGCGACCGGCAAGGTGGGAATGGTCGGCGACGGCATCAATGACGCACCGGCGCTGGCCCGCGCCGACATCGGATTCGCCATGGCCGCGGCCGGCAGCGACACGGCGATCGAAACCGCCGATGTCGCACTGATGGACGACGATCTGCGCAAGATTGCCCGCTTCGTTCGCCTCTCGCGCGCCACCTACCGGGTTCTGGTGCAGAACATCGCGCTGGCACTCGGCATCAAGGGGGTTTTCCTGGCACTCACGGTCGCTGGTCTGGGAACGATGTGGATGGCGGTTTTCGCCGACATGGGAACCAGCCTGCTGGTCGTGTTCAACGGTCTGCGGCTGCTGCGCAAATGAACCATCCGGGAAATGCCGAAAACCCCCAGGTCCCGCCCTGGGGGTCCGCCAAAGGTGGGGGAGGACTTACTTCGCAGGTGCCGGTGTAGTAGCGGCGGCCGCGTCGGTCTTCGGCGCAGTGTCGGTCTTGGCGGGCTTGTTCGCCGGCTTCTTGGTCTTGCTCGCCTGCGCCGTGCCCTTGGTCCCGCTCTTGGCGGCTTCGCTCGTCGCTGCCGGAGTCGTCTTGGTGCTGTCGGTGGTCACCGGCGAAGTCGCCTTGGCGGTGTCCGCTTTGACTGGCTCGGCCGCTTTCGGCGCTTCCACCTTCTTGTCGGCGGGAGCCGGCGCGGTCACCTTCGTCGCCGGCGTCGTCGCGGGAGCGGCAGCAGGAGCGTTCCCCTGGGCGAACGAGGTGGTGGCAAAGCCGGCGGCAACCAGCAGGGCGATCACGGTCTTCATCATCTTGCATCTCCTTGAGTGTCTGGGTCTGGTTTTCAGGTACTGCGACATTGCAGCGCCTTGGGCCGAACAACGCGACCCACCCCCCGGAGGATGTCAGTACAAGTGTAAGGTCATGTATCGCTGTGTCACTGCGTCAGAACAGCCCGGAGGCGATGTTGATGGTCAGTGCCAGCAGGGTGGTATTGAAGAAGAACGCGAGAACGCAGTGCACCAGTCCGGTCCGGCGCATGCGGCGACTGGTGAGACCGACGTCGGCGGTTTGTCCGGAAGTTCCGATGACACAGGCGAAATAGAGGAAGTCTCCATAATCGGGCCGATGACCACCGGGAAAGTCGAGGCCACCGGGAAACCCACGCATTTCGGCGGCGTAGTAGTCGTGCGCGTAATGCAGCGCAAACATCACCTGGGTGAACGCCCAGGACGACAGGATGGTCAGCGCCGCCAAGCCGATGTGCTCGTAGCGCAAGGTTCCCTGCAGGTCCTTGGCCACCGCAAGCTGGGCGACGATCGCACCCAGGCTGGCGATGGCGGCACAGACGACCAGCGCGAGGATCACGAATTGCCCCTCGTCCTGCTCGAGCGCGCGGGTACGCATTCTTTCGTGGGTAGACCAGAACATCATGCGGCCGGCAAGCACCAGGTACGATATCGCACCGACGTTCCAGCCGATGAGCAGGCGGGTCGCCTCGTGGCCCGCAATCGATGTCGGCAGGAAAAACACCGTCAGCACACCGAGCAGCGCGCAGATGCACAGGCGAGGACGAGCCATCAGCAAACGCAGCAGTCTGGGCCGTTCGGGAGTCAAGGGAAGTTCTGCCATGAGGCCATTTTACCCTGCCGACAAGCCTACGGCGGGTGCCGCAGCGAGATCGACGATGCCGCAAAAAATGGTTGCGTAACAACAATATTCCGGCGAAAATGCGCGCCTCTCGTAAGACAGGATCAGGACGTGGGCAGTTTACCCAATTCATGCACTCTGACGACACGGCGTGGCTTGGCCACGGCACAGGTGTAACCAGCGACTGCCCAGCGCACGTGACCTGACGTGCGCATCCAGCCTCCTGGCCTCCACACCTTTGCGGTGTCGGAGGCTTTTTTTACACCGCTCGCGCGGCAGAACAGGAGGCAATCCGTGCTTTACCTTGCATCATTTCTGGACCAGCCGGTCCGTGGCAAGACTGACGAAACGATCGGGCGACTCGAAGACCTGATCGTCAAGGTGGGAGAAGAGTTGTACCCGCCGATCACCGGGCTGGTCATCCGCGATGGACGGCGGGACTTCTTCGTTCCGGCAACGCAGCTCGAATCGATCAACGGGGTAGCCCGGCTTTCGACGTCGACCGTGAATCTGCGGCCGTTCCGGCGCCGTGACGGCGAAATCCTGCTGCGCAAGGACGTGCTCGACCATCAGATCATCGACATCTCCGGGCGGCGCATCGTGCGCGTCAACGACGTACAGGTCCTCCGCGTCGAGCACGTCTATCGGCTGATCGGCGTCGATGTCAGCCCGCAGGCGCTGCTGCGCCGACTGGGTCCGCGTTCGCTGGCGCACAAGGTGGTCGGCCGGCGGATCATCGACTGGCAGGAGGCGCAGTATCTGGCCAGCGAGGCTCCAGTTCAGCTGAAGGTCTCTTACGACCGTCTGTCGGAACTCAATCCGGTGGATCTGGCGCGCATCGTGGATGCCCTCTCCTACCGCGAGAGTGCCGAGATCGTCGCCGCCCTCGACGACGAAACCGCCGCCGATCTGCTCGAGGAGGTCAGCGACGAGCGCGTCACCGACCTGCTCGAAGGAATGGACAAGGAGCGTGCTGCCGACATCCTCGAGGAAATGTCTCCGGGCGCCGCCGCCGACGCCCTGGAGGATCTCGACGAGGAGGTCGCCGAGGAAATCATCGCCAGCATGGAGCCCGAAGAGGCTGCCGAAGTGCAGGAACTGCTGGCCTACGACGAGGACAGTGCCGGCCGGATCATGCGGACCGACTACGTGCGCGTGCGCGCCACGGCAACCGTGGGCGACGCCCTGGCCTTGCTGCGCGCGCTGCCGGAAGTACCCGATCCGCTGCTGGCGCTCTATGTCGTGGCCAGGGACACCACACCGGCCACCGCCAAGGACGACGATGCGGTCGTCCTGCGCGGCATCGTGCGGCTGCGCAGCCTGGTGACTGCCGACCATGCGACGCCGCTGGCCGAGGTAATGGATCACGACACGCCGACGGTTCGCGCCACGGACCACGCCGACGAAGCCGCGAGGATCATGGCCGAGTACAACCTGCTGGCGATCCCGGTTCTCAACGAGGCCGGACATCTCGTGGGGATCGTGACCGTCGACGATGCGATCGCGATGCTGCTGCCGGAGATCTGGCAACACCGTGGCGCACGCGTGTTCAGCTAGGATCGAGCGATCAGGAAGACGCGGGCCTGTCCCGCAGGCAATGGAATTCGTTTGGCGCGCTGGCGCCGGGAAAGTGAGACAAGTGATGGCAAATGTGAATCCGATCAGCGAACAGTTCGAAACCGCCGCCGAGCTCGCGCACGGCCACAAGAAGCGCGGAAAAATCTGGGTGTATCTGATGGCGATGGGCCCCGGCCTGATCGCGGCCAACGCCGGCAATGACGCCGGCGGCATTGCGACCTACGCGTCTGCCGGCGCCTCGTACGGCTACGACTTCCTCTGGGTGATGGTGGTCATTCTCTTCAGCCTTGGCGTCGTCCAGGAAATGTGCGCCCGCCTCGGCACGGTGACGGGCAAGGGCTTCTCGGATCTCGTCCGGGAAAACTTCTCGCTGCGCATGACCGTGTTCATCCTGTTCGCCCTCCTGATCGCCAATTTTGGCGTCATCGTCACCGAATTCGTCGGCATCGGTGCAGCTGCGGAACTGTTTGGCGTCAGTCGCTATATCGCCGTGCCGGTTTCTGCGGTGCTGCTCTGGGTGCTCATCACGCGCGGTTCGTACAGCCGGGTCGAAAAGATCTTCCTCGTCCTGACGCTGGTCTTTCTCAGCTACATCGGCTCGGCGATCCTCGGGAAACCCGACTGGCACGAGGTGGTCGGCCAGATCGTGACGCCGCAGATCAAGGAGGATCCGGCCTGGCTGACACTGCTGATCGCGCTGATTGGCACCACGATCACGCCGTACATGCAGTTGTACGTTCAGTCGGCGGTCGTCGAAAAAGGGGTGAAGCCCAGCGAATATTCCTTCACACGCTTCGAAGTATGGGCCGGAACTTTTTTTGCCGTGGCCATTTCCGGATTCATCATCATTGCCACCGCCGCGACCCTGTTTCCGATCGGCCAGGCAGTCGAGACCGCCGCCGACGCCGCACAGGCCCTGGCGCCGATTGCCGGGCAGTACGCCAGCCAGTTGTTCGCCATTGGTCTCCTCGGCGCCTGCCTGCTGGCCGGTGGCGTGCTGCCGCTGTCGACGACCTACGTGATGAGCGAGGCCTTGGGCTTCGAGCGCGGCGTGTCGTTCTCGTGGCGCGAGGCACCGGTCTTCCAGGGAATGTTCACCGTGCTGCTCGGGCTGGGCGCCGCCTTGGCGCTGATCCCCAACCTGCCGGTCATCCAGGTGCTGCTCGGCGTGCAGGTGCTGCAGGGTCTGGTGCTGCCGATCGAGCTGTTCGCCATCCTGACCTTGATCAACAACGTCGAGCTGATGGGCAAGTACGTCAATCGCAGGGCCTACAATCTGGCGGCGTGGACGATTGCGATCGTCGTCAGCCTGCTGTCGCTGACGCTGATCGTACTGACCGTGCTCGACTGGTTCGGCATCAAGCTGGGCGGCTGATCCTTCACGGAAAAGACCGCTGGCAACGGCCGAGGAAGAATAGTGGGTGGCGCCGCGCGGCGCCACCCCCGGGCAACGAACGAGTTGGACGTGGAATCGTTCGCGAAAGGCGTTGCCGCACGCACCCGGACAGGCGAAAATCGCCATCTCGGCCAACGATGGGCCAAGAACCGCTCGCGCAGGCTGATCGCACCTCCGGCCAGAGCGCGTATGCCCCTGTGCAAGACGCAAGGCGATGACGACAAACGCCGGTTTCAACCGCTTCGCGCCACGCGCGGCTGGCGCGGTCGGCCCGAATCGTTGGGACGTTCTCCTGCTGCCACTGGTAATCGGCACGCTGTTCCTGATCACCTGGGGCAGTGGGAAAATGAACGCGCCGTATGTTCTCGGCACGCCGATCCCGATATCCCTCGAACCGGGGAATCTGCCCGAGTATGCCCTGCGTACGACGCTGCGCATGACGCTGGCCATGCTCGGATCGCTCGCTTTCGCGCTTCTTTACGGCAGCCTGGCGGCAAAATCGGTGGCCGCCGGACGGGTTCTCATCCCGCTGCTGGACATTCTGCAATCGATCCCGATCCTCGGCTTTCTGTCGATCAGCGTCGTCGGTTTCGTCCGGCTCTTTCCCGGCAGCATGCTGGGCCCGGAACTCGCGGCGGTCTTCGCGATTTTCACGTCGCAGGCGTGGAACCTGACGTTCAGCTACTACGCCAGCCTGCGCATGGTCCCCCGCGATCTGTATGAGGTTTCGCGGATGCTCAAGCTCTCGCCGTGGCAGCAGTTCTTTCGGCTGGAGGCACCTTACGCGATGCCTGGCCTGATCTGGAACATGATGATGTCGGTCGCTGGCGGCTGGTTCTTCGTCGTCGCCTCGGAAGCGATCACGGTTGACAACATGAGCATTCAGCTTCCCGGGATCGGCTCGTACATCGCGCTGGCAATTCGCAGCGAGGATCTGCCCGCCGTCGGTTACGCCATTCTCGCGATGTTCATCGTGATCCTGGCGACCGATCAACTGTTGTTCCGCCCGTTGGTCGCCTGGGGCGAGAGGTTCAAGTTCGAGTTCACCGAAAACCAGCGTCCGCCGCGCTCGTGGTTCCTGTCGCTACTGCGCCGTGCGCAGTTCACGCGCATGTTCCTCGCTGCGGTGATGCGCGGAATGGTGGTTGTCCAGCTGGTCTCGGCGCTGCTGGCGTCGAGGCAGGCGCGGCAGGCCTTTGCCTGGCCGCGGCGACTGCGCTGGAGCGTGGACGGCGCGCTTCTCGACCGCTACTGGAACGCCCTCGTGGTGATGGCAGCGGCGGCAAGCACGTTCGCGCTGATTCGTTTCGTGCATGCGGCGGTCAGCTTCCAGGAGGTCGGCCAGGTGTTGCTGCTCGGATTGATCACCGGCGCGCGCGTGCTGCTTCTCGTCGCACTCGCCTCGCTGCTCTGGGTACCCATCGGCATCTGGATCGGACTCAACCCGCGCATCGGCCAGCCGGCACAACCGATTGTCGTCCTGCTCGCGGCATTTCCGGCCAACCTGTTCTTCCCCGTCGCGATTTCCGCTATCGTCGGCTTCCATCTGGATCCCGAAATCTGGCTCAGCCCGCTGATGATCCTCGGCACCCAATGGTACATCCTGTTCAACGTCGTCTCGGCCGCCGCCGCCCTGCCGTCGGACCTGCAGGAAGCAGCTGCGAACATCGGCTTGCGCGGGGGAATGCGGTGGACCCGGCTGCTCCTGCCGTCGGTCTTTCCGTCGTATGTTACCGGCGCGGTCACCGCCTCCGGTGGCGCCTGGAATGCCAGCGTGGTTTCCGAGCTGGTCAATTGGGGCAGCACCAGCTTGAGCGCGACCGGGCTGGGAGCCTACATCGCAACGCAGACCGCGGCCGGCGATTATCCACGCGTCGCCCTGGGGGTCGTCGTGATGAGCTTGTACGTCGTCCTGTTCAACCGTGTCGTCTGGAAGCGACTGTACATGATGGCCGAACAGCGCTTCAGCTTCGTTTGAGGGAATCGCCGAATGGAAAGGGAGCCCCTGCTCGAACTGCACTGCGTCGGCAAGACCTTTCGCTCTGGCGACGGCGGCGCAAGCCCGGTACTCGAAGGCATCGATCTGTGCGTCAACCCTGGCGAGATCATCGTCCTCTTCGGCCGTTCGGGCTGTGGCAAGTCGACGCTGCTGCGAATCATCGCTGGCCTGACGCCGGCGACGATGGGCGAAGTGCGCTACAAGGGGCAGCGCGTGACGCGACCGCAGCCGGGAATCAGCATGGTGTTCCAGACCTTTGCTCTGTTTCCGTGGCTGAATGTGCAGCAGAACGTCGAACTCGGCCTCGAAGCCGCCGGCGTTCCCGCCGAGGAACGTCGACGGCGCGCCCTGGAAGTGATCGACATGATCGGTCTCGACGGCTTCGAATCGGCGTATCCGAAGGAGCTCTCGGGAGGCATGCGCCAGCGCGTGGGTTTTGCCCGGGCACTGGTGGTACATCCCGACGTGCTGCTGATGGACGAACCCTTTTCCGCCCTGGACGTACCGACCACCGAGGCGCTGCGCCATGACCTGATGGATCTGTGGACAACGCGCCAGATCCCGACCCGGGCGATGCTCCTCGTATCGCACAATATCGAGGAGTCGGCGCTGGTCGCCGACCGCATCGTGATCCTCCACAACAATCCCGGCAGCATCAAGAGCGAGATCCGGGTGCAGCTCAAGCATCCACGTGATCCGGATTCACGCGCTTTCCGGCTGCTCGTCGAACAGGTTTACGCGGCCATCTCGTCGACGGGCGCGGCACAGCGGCGCAAGCTCGGTGTCGGGTACCGCCTGCCGTCGGCGACCGTCGGCCAGATGATGGGAATTCTCGAACGCCTGAACCTTCCGGGCAACGCCGGCGGACTCGGCCTGTCGGTTCTGGCCGAGGTGATGCAGATGGAGGTGGACGAGTTGTTCCCGATCATCGAGGCGCTCGAACTGATGGTATTCACGCGCACCAACGGGCAACGCGTGGAGTTGACGCCAGCCGGAAAAACCTTTGCCGAAGCCGACATCCTGCAGCGCAAGATCATTTTCGGAGAGCAATTGCTGCAGAGAATTCCTCTGGCGACGAACATCCGCCATGTCCTGGAAGAACGCAGCGGTTCACGCGCGCCACGGTCGCGTTTCCTGCGCGAGCTCGAGGATCACCTGAGCGAGGAGGAAGCGGAACGGGTGCTGGGCGTCGTCACCGACTGGGGGCGCTACGCGGAAATCCTCGCCTATGATGGCGACACCGGAACCTTCAGTCTCGAAAATCCGGGCAGCGAGGACCTTGCGGATACCCCTTGAGGCCCCGCTCTCCCGCGCGTCGCGGGCGGCCATCGACCCGCAACACAGACCGCGACCGATTGCCGCAGGTCGGCCGAACGTCCGCGGTACGGCGTAGAATCTCGCGCTTTGCTGGCTGCACGGCAAGGTAGCGAGAAATGCCTCAGATCGATCAGGGTTCGCCGCAGATGCTCCGGCAAGGCAAGGCCAACCCGCTGCCGCGCCTGCTCGCGCTGCGCCGGATCGAAGTGCTGACGCAGACCACAGTGCTCTTTCTGGCGGTGGCCTGGCTGAAGATTCCACTGCCCGTCGTGCCGATGACCGTGGTCATTGTCGTTCTTGCCGCCATCAACCTGGCCAGCCGGTGGCGCGTCGAACACGGCGGGCCGGTCTCGGCCGGCGAGGTCTTTTTCCACCTGACGATCGATGTCGGCGCGCTGGCATGGCAGCTTTACTTTGCCGGTGGCTCGGCCAATCCCTTCGTCTCGCTCTTTCTGCTGCCACCCACGCTTGCCGCCGCGCTGTTGCCTGCCCGACATGCGTGGGGAATGGCGGGAATCACCCTGCTCGTCTACACCTTTCTGATGTTCTGGAACCTCCCGCTCCCGCCGCCGCAGGGTAATCTGGCGGAGTGGGACGCACTGCTCGCCCGCGCCGCCGGTGGTGCCGGCGAACATGCCGCGCACGCCAGCGGCTTCGCCCTGCACGTGGTCGGCATGTGGCTCAATTTCGTGATCAGCACCGGTGTCGTGGCCTTCTTCCTGACACGCATGGCCGCGGCGCTCCGGGAACGCGAACGCGAGCTGGCGGCGGCCCGCGAAGCGGCTCTGCGCAACGAGCAGATTCTCTCGCTGGGAACCCTCGCCGCTGGTGCCGCGCATCAGTTGGGGACGCCGCTCGGCACGATGGCCATCGTCCTCCGCGAACTTGAACTGAACCATGAGCGTGATCCCGAGCTCAGCGAGAGCCTTCTGCTGCTGCGCCAGCAGGTCGAGCGCTGCAAGCAGACGATCTCCGAGATTCTCGCTTCGACTGGCCAGGGTCGCGACGAAAATCTGCGTTCGCTGCCGGTCGACGCCTATCTGCAGCGTCTGCTCGACGACTGGCAGATCATCCGCCCGCAGGCCGTGCTGCACGTGACGCTGCAGGGAGAACAGCCGGCCCCGGCGATCGCCGCCGAACGGACGCTGGCGCAGGCGCTCCTCAACCTGCTCGACAACGCTGCCGATGCCAACGCCGCCAGCGCGGAAGCGCTTCACTTTCTCGCCCGCTGGGACACCGGCAGTGTCCGGGTGGAGATTCTCGACCGCGGCCCTGGACTCCAGTCGGAGACCGCGCAACGCCTCGGCGAAGCCTTTTTCAGCACCAAGACCGGCTCGGGCGGACGCCCCCGCGGGATCGGCATCGGTCTGTTTCTCAGCAATGCCACAATCGAGCGCCTGGGCGGCAGGGTCGAGTTGTTCAACCGCGATGATCCGCGCGGCGGCGCGTGCACCCGCGTCACCCTGCCGCTGCGGCCGGCCTGAAGGAGCGACGACATGCTCAAGCCAATTCTGCAACCGCCCGACGACGAGCGAACGACGCTGCTCCTGGTCGATGACGACGACGCTTTCCGGCGCGTCCTGGCACGCGCCCTCGATCGGCGAGGATACGCCGTGACCGTCGCCGCCAACGTCGAATCGGCCCTCGCCAAGGCACAGGCGCAGGCGCCCGAGTGCGCCGTGGTCGACCTGCGCATGCCCGGTCCTTCCGGCCTGGTGCTGGTCGAGAAACTGATCGAACTCGATCCGAACACGCGCATCGTCATGCTCACGGGCTACGCCAGCATCGCCACCGCGGTCGAGGCGATCAAGCTCGGCGCCATCCATTACCTCGCCAAACCCTGTGATGCCGATCAGGTGGTTGCGGCACTCAACAGGGGCGGCGCCGGCGACTCGGCGATTCCGCTTGCCAGTTCCCCGCTGTCGGTCGATCGGCTCGAGTGGGAGCACATCCAGCGCGTGCTGAGCGAGAATCGGGGCAATATCTCGGCCACCGCGCGCGCCCTGAAAATGCACCGTCGCACGCTACAGCGCAAGCTCGGCAAACATCCAAGTCCGGAATGAACATGACCGACGGCACACCTGCCACCCCGGCACGGATGCGAATCGACAAATGGCTATGGGCAGCACGCTTCTACAGGACGCGTTCGCTCGCCGCACAGGCGATCGCCGCCGGCCACGTCAAACTCGACGGCCATACGGTGAAGGCCGGTCGCGACCTGCACATGGGTGCCTGCCTCGAAATCGCCATCGGCGACCTGGTCTGGACAGTCGTCGTCCGCGGCTTCAACGTCCAGCGTCGTCCGGCCAGCGAAGCGCAACTGCTTTACCAGGAAACTCCCGAGAGCAGCGCGCGACGTGCCGCGAATCAGGAGGCGCGGCGACTCGCACCGGTCCCCGGCAGCGAGCTGCGCGGACGTCCGACCAAGAGAGACCGGCGGCAGATCCGAGGATTCAACGAAAACTGCTGATCGCAGGCAAGCCCTCCCGGTGCAGTTGACGCCCGTCGGCCAGCCCGGAATACTGTGCCTGTCCTTCCCGACCTCGCTTCGACAATACGAAGTGCCTTGCTCCGACCCACGAAGCCCGATGAAAACGCTGATCGCCACTGCCACCAGCGACCCGAATTCCGGCCAGGTGACCGATGCCGTCGCCTCGCAGATCGAGAGGCTGCCCAATCTTGGCCCGAAATCCAGCGCGATGCTCGCGCGGGCGTCCATCCGTTCGCTTGACGAGTTGCGCGAAATCGGCGCGGTGGCGGCCTACGCGCGGGTCAAGCGGGTCGATCGCACGGCCAGCCTGAACCTGCTGTGGGCGCTGCAGGGGGCCTTGACTGGCGAGCCATGGCAGAAAGTCGCGCGTGAGCAGCGCAGCAGCCTGTTGCTGGCACTCGAAGTCGAGACAAAGGGCCCCTGAGGACAACGCCCCGATGCCGCGCACCCGCCCGCAAGTGAAGGCTTTCGCAGCAAGCGGGCACCACCGCTCGCGCACCATTCCGCGATGAGCCATCGACTGCTCCCCGACTGCGTCGTCGTCGTGCATCTGCTGTTCATCGGTTTCGTCCTTTTCGGCGGCCTGCTGCTGCGGCGCTGGCCCGGACTGGCGGTGGCCCACCTTCCCGCCGCCTGTTGGGCTGCGCTGGTAGAGCTGTACGGCTGGGAATGCCCGCTGACACCGCTGGAAACGGGCTGGCGACAGGCCGCCGGCCAAGCCGCCTACCGCACAAGCTTCGTCGAGCACTATCTGCTGCCGATCCTCTATCCGGCCGGACTCACGCGCGGCATCCAGATCGCTCTGGCGGCGCTGGTGATCGTGGTCAATCTCGCCGCGTATGGATGGCTTTGCCATCGACTTTGCGGGAAGCGAGGGATGCCGAATTCGGATCGGTAGGCGTGTGGCGACACGCTGCGCGAACTTTCCTTCGCCCTCGGCCCCCGCCTTCGCCGTCAATCCGCCTTGCGCTTGGCGCGCGGGTGCGACTGATCGTAGACCGCGGCCAGATGCTGAAAGTCGAGGTGCGTGTAGACCTGTGTCGAGGAGATGCTCGCGTGCCCGAGCATCTCCTGCACGGCGCGCAGATCGCCCGAAGACTGGAGCACGTGCGAGGCGAACGAATGGCGCAGCATGTGCGGATGCACCCGCGCTGGCAGGCCCTGCAGCAAGCCGCGCCGCTGCAGGCGGAGCTGGATCATGCGCATGCCGAGACGCTTGCCGCGCTGGCCGACGAACAGGGCGACTTCGTCTGCCGCCGCGATCTGGCTGCGCTGTGCCGCCCATGACGCGACCGCGGCCCGTGCCTTGCTCCCCACCGGGACGATGCGCAGCTTGCTGCGCTTGCCGAGGACGCGCACCTCGCCGGCCAGCAGGTCTTCGAGACAGGAAACATCGAGCGCCGCGAGTTCGGCCAGGCGCAGACCGGAAGAGTAGAACAGCTCGAACATCGCCTGATCGCGCAGTGCCAGCAGGTTTTCGGTGTCGGCTGCCAGCAGGCGACCGGCTTCGTCGGGCGACAGAGCTTTCGGCAGCGCTTTCGGGCTCTTCGGCGCGCGCACGCCGTCGACCGGATTCTGACTCGTCTCGCCCTGCCGGCCGAGCCAGCGATAGAAACCGCGCCAGGCGGAAAGGACGCGCCCCAGTGAACGGCCGCCGAGCCCACGGGAATGCAACTGTGCGACGAAGCGGCGGATGTGCTGCGTTTGCAGCGTGGCGAAGCTGCATTCCCCGGCTGCTCGGGTGGACCTGCCGGACGACTCGTCGATCAGGCGGCACAGCAACTCGAGGTCATGCCGATAGCCCTTGACCGTGTGCGCGGACAGCCGGCGCTGCTGCGCCAATTCGTCGAGATAGGCAGCGACGCTGCCGTTCATCGCACGCGATTCAGCTGAGGACGCGCGCCAGGGCGGCCGACGCCATTTCGCCGAGACGTTCGAGATAGATCGTCCCCATGCCGGCGTAGAAGCGCTCGTGGTCCTCGCTGCCGAGGGCAATCATGCCGATCGTCCCGCCGCCGTTGCGCATGGCGATCAGCCCTTGCGAGCGGACATGGGTGGACGCCTCGCCAAACCATGACGAGGTCTCGAAGCCCGCGGTCGAACCGCAATACGGTTGCACCAGCGTTTCGGCAAAAGCCTGCAGGTCATGGCTGACGTCGGCAAATTCGGGCAATTCCCCGCTCCCCTCGGAGCGATACCACAGACGTAGGGCGACGTGCGGGACCGCGAAATCGTCGCGCAGGTGAAAGTTCAGCGTGTGCAGGACCGACTGGAAGCTTCTCGCGGCAATCAGCGCTACCGCCAATCGATGCATCTTTTCGCTGATCGCGTCGTTTTCTTCGCCGAACTGCAGCAATTCGCCCATCTTTCCTTCGAGTTGCCGGTTCTTGTCGCGCAGCGCCAGCATCTGGCGCTCCGTGATCGAAATCGTGCGCCCGCCGTGCGGGTGCGGAACGACCATGTTCGCCACCAGGTCGGCATGCTCCTCGAAAAACTGCGGATTGTCCTGCAGATAGCTCGCGACTTCTTCCGATCTCATAAATCGATTTCTCCCTTGAAGACGGTAATGGCGGGACCCGTCATCAATACCGGCGTGCCGTTGCCGCGCCAGGCAACGAACAGCACACCCCCACGCATTTCAACGCGCACGGGCGAATCGAGCAGGCGGCGCGCGATGCCGGCAACCACTGCGGCACAGGCGCCTGTTCCGCAGGCCAGCGTTTCTCCCGCGCCACGCTCGAAAACCCGAAGGCGGATCGCGTGCCGATCGAGCACCTGCATGAAACCCGCGTTGACCCGCTGCGGAAAGCGCGGGTGCGATTCGATCAGCGGCCCCAGCCGCGCGACTGGTGCGGTATCGACGTCGTCTACCAGCTGCACCGCATGCGGATTGCCCATGCCGACTGCAGTGATCGCGAGTTCTTCGTCAGCGACCGTCAGCCTCTGCACCAGATCGTCGCTGGCACTGTCGAAAACAATCTGCGCCGGTGTGAAAACCGGCACTCCCATTTCGACGGTCACGCTGCCGTCCTCCTCGAGTCGGGGAACAATCACCCCGGCGAGAGTTTCGACGCGGATCCCGCGCTTGCTGCTGAGTCCTTCCTGATGGACGAAACGGACGAAGCAGCGCGCCCCGTTGCCGCATTGCTCGACTTCGCCGCCGTCGGCGTTGAAGATCCGATAGCGAAAATCGACGTCCGGCTGACTGGGGCGTTCGACGACCAGAATCTGGTCGCAGCCAATTCCGAAATGGCGGTCAGCCAAGAAGCGTAGCTGCTCCGGCGTCAACTCGACCGGCTGGCGAATGCCGTCGAACACGACAAAGTCGTTGCCGAGTCCGTGCATCTTGGCAAATCTGAGTTTCATCGTGTCGGGGGATTTCGCGCCGTGCTAGAAGAGCGACTTCGCCATTATAAAGTCGTCCATGACGAAGTCGTGCCCTATATCGACGCAGACGGCTTCACGGACGGCAAAGCCATGCCTGCGATATGCGGCAATGGCCCGTTCGTTGCGCTTGTTCACCGCCAGGACCAACGTGCTGCAACGACTCGCCAGAGCATGGCCGGACGCCTGGTCGATGAGTCGGGCGCCGACACCGATCCGCTGTCTGCGCGGGTCGACGTAAATCTTGTCGATCTTCATTTCCCCTGCTGCCGTGATCAGGCACGACAAGAAGCCTGCCAGTTCGCCATCGACCATCGCCTGATCCCACCAGATCCCGGGCATCGTCAATTCCTCGACCATGCGCGAGGGGTCGTAACGCTGTTCGAGCATGAAGTCGATCTGTTCCTGACTGATGATTCCGGGATAGGTATGCTGCCAGACGACGCGCGCCAGCGCCGCAACGGCGCCGATGTCGGCCGGGGTGACCGGGGAAATCGAGATGTCCATGAAAGCTCCTGAATGCCTGCCGCGCCGCCCGGGGACCAGGTTGCCCGCACCGTCGGTATCTGACGACTCTTCCTACATCGTGTTCCAGAGGCTGCAGTAGCCGTTCGGCGAGATTTCGTCGTCGTTCGGGATGAGTTTGCAACTACCCAGGTCCGTGTCGGTCTTGCCAGGGAGGAACTCGAGGCAAGTGCTGCAGTTCTTCCCGTCCATGGGAACATCCTGGTATTTCACTTTCGTTCGTACCGCTGGATTCGAACTCGCTCTGGCCTCACGCGTGACGGCAATCAGGGGAACCAGGGCAAGCGCGATACCGGCGGACTTCATCAAGCGGCGACGGTTGAGGTTGGTGTTCATGACGAGTCAGGGCTCTCCGGCAAGCAAGGAGGGAATGAAAACAGACCGTGGCGGATCGTACAAGTTCTGCGCCAACCATCATTCCCGATTCACTTCGATCAGTGGCTAGTTGCCGCGGAACTGTGGCTTGCGCTTTTCGCGGAACGAGGCCAGTCCCTCCTCGTAGTCGTGGCTGTCGTACACCACCCGGCGCAGCCCCTGCATCCGCTCGAACAGTTCAGGGGTGATCGAACGTGCGCTGGAGAGCAGGCGCAACTGCTCCTTCATGACCGAAATGCTCAACGGCGAATTGCGGACGATCTGGCCGGCAAGGCCGTAAACGAACGCGTCGATTTCTTCTACCGGTTTGATGTAGTTGATCATTCCGAGGTTCTGCGCCTGCGAGGTGGGAATCGGTTGGGCGGTGAACAGCATCTCCTTGGCGACCGGCAGCGGGATCATGTTCATCAGGGTCAGCAGGCCACCGAGGTTGTAGGGAACTCCGAGCTTGGCCGGGGTGATCGCGAAAGTGGCCTCGGGTGTCGCCACGAGGATGTCGCAGGCCATCGCGACCTCGCAGCCGCCACCCCAGACGCCGCCTTCGATCAGTCCGAGAACGGGCGCCGGGAATTCCTGGATCGCCCGGATCAGCACGCGCAGCGGATCGGCCCAGCCGAGCGGATCACGGCCCTTGTCCGGCAGTTCGCTGACATCGTGGCCGGCCGACCAGACCTTGCTGCCGGCTGGCGCGCGCAGCACCACGGCGCGGATGCCCTGCTCGCGAAAGGCGTCGAGGACGGTAGTGATCTCGTTGATCAGCGCTTCGCTCAGGGCATTGCGCTTCGCCGTATGGTTCATCACGATCGTACCGATCGCATCCTGTGTTTCGGTGATGATCAGCGACATGTCTTCCTCCTTCTTGGTGGGTATATCGATGAATGCCCTCCTCCGGCATTCGCCATCCATCCGGCCCGGACGCGGAAAAATCCACCCCCGGCCACCAGACAACTTCGATCGCAGCCGAGGCAGGTCCTCAGCCGGTGGTCAGTCGATCGCGCAGTTGCTCATATTCCGCGATTACCTGCGCGCCGAGCAACAGCACCGTGGCCGCGATTTCCATGCTGAACATGGCCACCACCGCAGTCGCCAGCGGCCCATATACGAGACTCGCTTTCGACAGCGTCGTGAAGAACCAGACCAGGATGCGGCGGATCACTTCCCAGATGAGTGTCGCCGTGCAGCCGCCGAACAGCGCGTGTCGCAAACGCAGGTGGCCCACCGGCATGACGAGGTAGATCGCGGTGACGATCAGCACCTCGACGCTGAGACCCAGCAGGTAGAGTAATTCGCCCGCGAAGCCGCCGAGCGACCAGTCGCGACCGAGGAAGTGCAGACTTGCGCGTGCGATTGCCTCGAGCGCGATCGAGGCGATGGTCACACCGAGCAAGGCGACACCGAGCAGCAAGACGAAGCAGTAGGGGAGAACTGCGGAGGTCAGGAAGTGGCGTTGTTCCAGCGCTGCGCGATGGGCAAAGATGACCGCCATCGCCTTTTCCAGCACCGAGAAGGCGAGCGAACTGAAGAACAGCATGGTCACCAGCAGGACCGCCCCGATCGTCGCCCGGTTTTCGAGGAAGACCGACACTTCCTTGAGGAAGGTTCGTGACTGACTCGGCACCACCCACTCCAGATAGCGCCCGATCGTTGCCAGCAGTTCTGCCTGGCTGACCAGCTGCGAAAG
>WBZT01000517.1_pt1 | contig 30918 bp, 20 predicted proteins | sample 5204241 | NCBI WGS metagenome assembly WBZT01 (sample SAMN12344358, study PRJNA552823) | activated sludge metagenome | biome: Activated sludge suspended growth; feature: Nitrification reactor; material: Wastewater; isolation source: activated sludge from nitrification reactor of wastewater... | reverse complement strand
TCCGGCACAAGCGGATAAGAGTAGGCATAGTGCCGTGGCGGCAAACAGGGGGTGCATTCCGGCGTGACGAGTGGCGACTTGCATTGTGCTCTCCATAATCTCAGGACACGATGCAGTGTACACTGGTCATGCATAAAAGGAAAAGCTTGAGAGCCGCCCCAGGCCAAATCGTTGGCACATCCAAAGACCCCGCATTTCCAAGTTGTATTGTTGTGGATCAACCCCTCCAGCTACCCCGTTCCTATATGCTTGTGTGCTGATACTAGAGTCGGCTCACCGTAGGTTGACTCGTCAATTTACGTATATTCCTGGCCTACCAAAGTTTTTGTCAGCGCCCATCCTCCGGGGAATATTCCACTCCGCGACCTTCGAATAATATCGCCCTTGTCCGCGCACGTCGGTCAATCGATTCCGGTGCATCGTTCATTCACATACAGGAGGGGGCATATGGCTGGTGGAGGTAGTCCTACTCAGAATGGTGACAAGTCGGTGGCGGTGACCGTCCGCCTACAATCGGTCGGGGATGCCGACCAGCCGACGTTGGCGAACTATTCCCAGGCGAGTCTTGCACAAGGGTTGGCCTACATCGATTTCGGATTTCTGGAGCCGGGGGTGATCGGTGCGGTCGCGCAACGTGCCCAAAGAGGCGAAACGGTACCAACGCAGCTCGTGGGAACCAGAGCCGTTCGAGTCGCCTTACCTTTTGATACGGTGCTTCGCTTACATCAACAACTCCAGCAGATAGTCGGTAGCCTTCAGCCCCTCAAATCGAAACTGTCCTAACTCGCCGCGCGCTATCCCGTTATGGATATTCCCACTTCCCATCTCGATTCTTGTTCGACTGAGGTATCTCAGCCGGATACCGGTTTGTTGTGCCTGCTTATGGTCGCGCGCTTTCATGATGTGCCGGTCGACGGTGGCCAGATTCAGCATCAATTCGGGCTGTCTGGCCACAGCTTGACGGTGAACGCCTTGGTGCGCGCCGCGAAACACGTCGGCCTCAAAGCCGGTCTTGTGACCTCCTCGTGGGACGAACTGGCGGCGACCTCACTTCCGGCAATTGCCCAACGATCAGATGGGACGCACGTTCTCCTCGCCAAAGTACAGGGAGAAAAAGTGCTCTTGCAGGATCCGCTGAAGGAGCGGCCGCAGATGCTCTCGAAAGAAGAGTTTCTCGCGGTCTGGAGCGGGAACCTATTGCTCTGTACGAAACGTGTAGGCGTCCGACTCGAAGCTCTTCCGTTCGGCATTACGTGGTTTATCCCCGCCGTGCTCAAGTATCGTCGTCTGTTGGGAGAGGTCGTCCTCGCGTCGTTCTTCCTCCAGGTGTGTGCGTTGCTGACTCCGCTGTTCACGCAAGTGATCATCGACAAAGTGCTTGTGCACAAAGGGTTCACGACACTCCACGTGATGGCGGTGGGCATGTTGGTTCTCGCCCTGTTCGATGCGCTGCTCGGCGGGTTGCGGACCTACGTGTTTGCCCATACTACGAACCGGATCGATGTAGGGCTGGGCGCGCAACTGTTCCGCCATCTCCTGGCTCTACCGCTGGCGTACTTCGAAGCCCGGCGGGTCGGCGATACGGTGGCGCGTATACGGGAACTCGAACAGATCCGCCAGTTTCTCACCAGCCACTCGGTGACGGTGTTCTTGGACGTGGTGTTTACGGTCGTGTTTTTGGGTGTGATGTGGGTCTACAGCCCCACACTCACCTTAGTGGTGATGGCCTCGCTGCCACTCTATGCCTTGCTCTCGGTGCTCATTACACCCCTCATTCGTGCGCGGCTCCATGACAAATTCAATCGTGGTGCGGAGAACCAGTCATTTCTGGTGGAAGTGGTCAGCGGTATTCAAACCGTGAAGGCGCTCGCCGTCGAACCGCCGCTACAACGTCGATGGGATGAACAATTGGCGGGGTATGTCCAGGCGAGCTTCCGTGCCACCAGTCTCGTTGCGGTAGCCGGGCAAGTGGCGAGCTGTATTCAGAAATCGACCACCATTGTCATCATGTGGGTGGGGGCATACCAAGTCATCCACGGTGCGTTAAGCATCGGGGAGTTAATTGCTTTCAACATGCTTGCGGGCCAAGTGACCGGACCATTGTTGCGTATGGTGAACCTCTGGCAGGAATTTCAGCAAGTGGGCATCTCGATCCAACGACTCGGGGATGTTCTGAATGCCAAGCCGGAACCAACCTACAATCCCAACCGCACGACCCTTCCGCAGATGGCCGGCAAGATTATATTTGAGGATGTGGCGTTTCGGTATCGTGTTGATGGGCCGCCGGTGCTTCACCAGGTCTCCCTCACGCTGCAACCAGGGCAGATCGTCGGCGTGGTGGGGCGCTCAGGGTCTGGGAAAAGCACGATTGCCAAGCTGATGCAGCGTTTGTATGTGCCGGAGCGTGGTCGCGTACTGGTAGACGGCGTTGATCTCGCGCAGATAGACCCCGCCTGGTTGCGACGCCAAGTCGGAGTTGTGCTGCAAGAGAACTTTTTGTTTAACCGCTCGGTGCGAGACAATATTGCGCTGACGGATCCCGGGCTCCCGATGGAGCGTGTCGTGCACGCCGCCACACTCGCCGGCGCTCATGAGTTCATTCTTGAACTTCCGGACGGATACGATACGGTTGTGGGAGAGCATGGCTGCGCGCTCTCGGGAGGGCAGCGGCAACGCATCGCCATCGCCCGCGCCTTAGTCGCGAACCCCCGCATTCTCATCTTCGATGAAGCGACGAGTGCTTTGGACTATGAGTCCGAAGCGATCATTCAGCGCAATATGGCTCAGATCTGCAAGGGCCGCACGGTCATCATCATCGCTCATCGGCTCAGCACGGTTCGTCCCGCCCACAAGATTTACGTCATTGATCGCGGGCAACTAGTCGAGCAAGGCACGCATGATGAATTGCTCAAGCGCAAGGGTATGTATACACGACTCCACCAGCATCAAGAAGGGCGGGCGGCGTAAGGATGAAAGTCCATCTACGAAACCTGGCTGGGTGGCGAGCGATGTGGCGTGTTGAGTCGAGGCAGCCATCACGGGGTGGCACTCCCGGACAGGCAATCGAGTTTCTCCCTGCGGTCCTTGAAATCCAGGATGCACCGCCGTCGCCGATCGGACGGGCGATCCTCTGGAGCATCATGCTGGCATTCGCCTCAGCTATGGCATGGTCTTCGCTAGGACAGGTCGATATCGTCGCAGTCGCTCAGGGGAAAATCATTCCCAGCGGCTATTCCAAAACCATCCAACCCTTTGAGACGGGCGTCATCGCTGCTATCCATGTGCAAGACGGCCAAGCGGTCAAACAGGGAGACGTTCTGATCGAACTTGACGCCACTCAAAACAGTGCCGATCGCGATCGGGCTTCCAGCGAATATCACGCCGCTCTCGTTGAGGCGGCTCGCTTGCATGCTCTGATAGCTGGGCAAGGCACCTTCAACGTGCCCAGTGATTCGGACCCAGAATTTGTGTCGTTACAACAGCAACGTTTACGGGATCAGACGGCGGAATATGCGGCTCGGGTAGATGCCGCACGACATCTTATCGGTCAGCGTCAAGCGGCTGTGGAGGCGACGAAAGAGAATCTCCGACGCCTTGAAGCCACGGTTCCGATGGAAAATGAGCGGGCAGCAGCCTACCGGGCATTACTGGCACAACAGTATGTGTCGAAGATGGACTATCTCCAGTTTGAGCAACAACGCATCGATAAGGCGCAGGAATGGGCCGGGCAGAGGAGCAAGTTGCGTCAGGACCAAGCGGCCCTGGCTGAGGCAGAGCAGAACTACCAGGCGCTTATCTCGGAATTTCAACAGAGTAAGCAAGCCGAGCTTTCTGCCGTGGAGATGAAGGCCGCGTCGCTGATCCAAGAGGTCCGGAAAGCCGGACAAAAAACGGAGCTTCAGAAACTGGTCTCTCCGATCGACGGCGTCGTCCAACAATTGGCGGTGCACACGGTCGGCGGCGTTGTCACTCCTGCCCAACCGCTGCTGATGGTCGTGCCTCAGGATCATCCAGTCGAGGTCGAGGCGCAGTTGGAAAATAGGGACATCGGATTCGTGAGGGAAGGGCAGCCGGTAGAACTGAAGATTGAAACGTTTCCGTTTACCCTGTACGGGACGATTCCAGGAAAGGTGTTGACCGTCTCGGGTGATGCGGTACCGTTAGATAAAGACAAAGGCGGTCTGGTGTATGTCAGCCGGGTGAGTATGGATCGAGCCACGATGCAGGTGGAAGGAAAGCAGATTCATCTGACTCCCGGCATGGCCGTGACGGTGGAGATCAAGACCGGACAGCGGCGGGTGATCGAATTTTTGCTGAGCCCCCTATTGAAGTCCACGAAAGAGAGTTTGCGGGAGCGGTAGGAGCGCGAGGTATTGCAGAGATGACTCATAGTGGTTAGTACCGGAGGAAACACCTAATGCCTCTCTTGCGCATGGCAATGCGTGAAGTCGATCGGAGGTTCCGCGCATGATAGCACTCACCCTGCTTTTCGTGCTGATCCTGTATGGATTGGCTGCTTGGTGTGTTACCCGAATGCTCGGATGGCTTGGCAGAATATGTGTCCTTCCCCCGCTCTCGACGAAAGTGGTGCAAGGCCTCACCCTGACGCTTTTTCTCTTGTTCCCGACATGGGACATCATCCCCAGTCGTTTGTATTTTGAGCATCTTTGTGAGACGGGGGCCGGCGTCAGAGCGTTCAAGATAGTCGAACTCGACCAGTCATATTTTAGGCCTGATGGACGGCCGGACGATAAAAAACTGTTAGATCGCTATGTCCAATCAAGTAAATGGAATCGTGATTTTTCGTCTTGGGCGCACATCACAAGAATAGAGGGGCAGATTCACGATAAGGAGACAGGCGAATTATTGGGCGTCGCCACGGATTTTTCTTACTATGGTGGCTGGGTTGAAGCGACTATCGCTCCAATGTCTCCCATAACTTGCCCAGCGTTTAAGGCTGGAGTGTTTGGGATAGGCTTACAGCAGGTCTTTAGGTTAAAGCAGACGTCCTTGCAGGAGAAAAACTGAAATGGCCGATCCAATTGGTATGTATTTTCAGCACTCGCAGCTGGCTATGGCGGCGTATGCGGATTTTACTGCGACAATGTCCTCGAATGACTATAAGCGCGCATTGAAGGATGCGGGGTTTACGGACCCCTTAGTCGATACATTTGTGGCTGCCTATAGCGTTATAGGAGAGACTTTTACGGACCCCGTGACAGGTTTGTCCGTAACGCTTTTCCAGAAGGTTGCGACCGGCGAGAAAATTCTGGCTATTCGTGGAACAAATCCTGATGAAGTTGGTGATCTCATCACAGATGGACTACTGTTAGCCGGAGAATCAGCCACCTTAAGTCCGCAGTATGTCGCACTCCAGAGATACTATTCGCAGCTGATTGAACACGAAGCACTTGGCCGCAATGAGCTTTTGTCTGTGACAGGTCATTCTCTTGGAGGGTTCCTTGCCCAAGCTTTCACGGTCGACCATGCGACCAATATTCGCCATACGTACACCTATAACGCCCCAGGAATTGGTGGCGTGGTGATTGAGGTCTTGGAACGGTTGGGCGTAGCGGCAAATACTGTTCCTTCAGGAGCCATTACTAACATTATTGGCGAGAACGGACTGTCGATCGCAGCTGGATTGGGTACCCAAATTGGTAAGCCAGTGAACATCTTTATCGAGGGCACAGGATTCAACACTTCGTTTCATGATCACCAAATAGCGACTGCCACTGATGCACTTGCATGGTATGACCTCGCTGCGAGAATTGATCCGACGATCGATGTGGCTGCAGTTACTAGATTTCTTGAGGCTTCTTCATCGGTCGCCGCCCGTCGGTTGGAAACGAGTCTTGATACCCTGCGCGTTCTGTTCACCGGCGATCGCACGCTAACTCCGTCAGGGCCATCTGGAATGGGTGATCCGAATCGCGAGGCGTACTATGTGAACCTCATCAATCTACGGAACAGCCTTCCCAGTACAAATGATTATCGACTCGTCGATTTGGTTGGAATGTCGAGCGCTACTGTATTCAGTCAGGCGAAGAGTCCGACGCTGGATGGCCTTGCCTATCGCTATGCGCTGCGCGAGTTAAATCCCTTTGTAATGATCGGCATCGACTATGAGGCCCTCCATAACCAAGACCACTCCCTAGACATATACGATGCCGATACCGGTGTTGGTGTCTGGACTCAAATGGCCCTGAGCGACCGCGCTGAGCTATTGGCGGAGAAGTTGCGCTTCAACGTCAACGATGGAACTCCCAGCAGCTCGACTCTGTTTGTGGATGAAACGACGAATTTCAACAACCAACGCGGGGCGACGGCAATCGAAGCAGTCATGTTCGGAGATATCGAGGGCCGGGAGTATTTGGGGCGGAGAGGGAATGATCATATCTATGGAGGGGCTGGGAACGATTTTGTTCATGGCGCAGGGGGGCAGGATTATCTCGAAGGCAATGAGGGTAATGATGAGCTCTATGGCGAAGCTGACAACGACATTTTGCTTGGCCAACAAGGGAGTGACACCCTTAATGGTGGTGCAGGCGCTGACCGCATGAGTGGCGGCCTCGGCGACGACATCTACATCGTCGATAATTTGGGAGATAAAGTCTTCGAGGTCGAAAGTGGCGGGCTCGATCAGATTCTTGCTTCGGTGGATTTCTCCCTTAGCCCACACGTGGAGAACCTGACCCTGACGGGCATGGAAAATACTTCAGGGACAGGGAACAATCTTGATAACCGAATCACAGGCAATAACGCTAACAATCGCCTCACTGGCATGGGCGGTAACGACCTCCTCGAAGGCGGCATCGGCGTTGACACCTATGTCTATTCGTCCGGGGATGGAATGGATCGGATTGAAGATAGTGATGCGCAAGGGCGGATTATTTTTGACGGCCGCGTGTTGCAGGGCGGTGTTCGTCGTGCCGGGGATGCCGCGAATACGTATACCAGTCTCGATGGCCGAACCACCTATGTCATGTCGGGGACGGATCTGCTGATCAATGGCGTGCTCATCGTTAACGAGAATTTCCAGAGCGGTCAGATGGGGATCCAGTTGCGTGACATGTCTGGAATGCCGCGCGACGCGGGCGTTCCAACAGGACCTTTTATTGATACGTATATCGGCGATGCAGATGCGGAGGGGTGGGTTCCAGGAGGCTTGGGGGCGATCGAGGTGTATGCAAATGGTGGCAACGATGTGCTTCATGGAGACCATACGCCGGTACTTGGTGCGTTTGACGATCTGTTGGATGGCGGAACCGGCAACGACGTGTTCTTCGGCGGTTATGGAAACGATTATTTGATCGGCGGATACGGGGATGACTATGCCTTGCTGACCGATGGGGACGTGTTTCTTGGTGGCGATGGTGACGACTATGCTGTGGGGACGGCAAACTATTTGAGCCTTGCGGGACCGATGATTGGAAGTGGGGCCCACTATGCCGATGGCGGGGCGGGTCACGACACGTTGATGGGGGAGATGGGGACGGATGTACTGCTGGGTGGTGACGGAGATGATGTGCTTCGGGGAGAAAATCGTCCGACGGGTTGGATCGGCCTAGTCTATGACAATTCCATATGGAGCCGAACAGCACAAGCAGGGGTCATTTCGTTGACTGGTGGCGACGACTATCTTGATGGCGGGGCGGGCAACGATTTGCTTGTCGGCGATGGCGGCAATGACATTCTCCTTGGCGGGGCGGGTGACGATCGGCTGTTTGGTGAGTCGGATTTCACTCAAACGATTGCAGGCGATGATTGGCTTGATGGGGGCGAGGGAAACGACTCGTTGTTGGGAGGCGCCGGTGCGGACATGCTGTCAGGAGGTGATGGAGACGACCTCTTAGTCGGTGACTTTTCCGGCGACCCGGGAGCCGACGATATTCTTGACGGGGGCGCCGGCGCAGATGAGCTCCAGGGGGGTGGCGGCGACGACATTCTGTACGGTGGAAGCGGGATGGACCGGCTTGCCGGATTTGGCGGGAATGATTTCCTCGATGGCGGCGCTGACGATGATGAGTTGCAGGGTGGCCTTGGCGACGACGCGCTCTGGGGCGGTGGCGGCAATGATCGCATGATTGGGCAAGAGGGCGATGACACGCTGTTTGGGGAGGAAGGGGATGACGAACTCCAAGGCGATGTCGGCAGCGATACACTCTTCGGTGGAGAAGGTCATGATGCGCTGTTTGGTCACGATGGAGACGATCTGCTCTCGGGGGAAGCCGGCGATGATTTGCTGAACGGTGGACTCGGCAATGACCGGCTGGATGGTGGCGATGGCGTCGACGATGTTCAGGGGCGTGAAGGGGATGATTTTTTGGTCGGCGGCGACGGACACGATTTCCTGTACGGCGACGGGAACAATCCTACGCTTCTCAGTTCTGCAGGCGGAAACGATACCCTGGATGGGGAAGAGGGGGATGACCAGCTATGGGCTGGCGCAGGGCAGGACCAGCTGTTTGGTGGAGAGGGTTCGGATCAGCTTGTCGGAGATGTTGGTGACGATTTCCTCTATGGTGAGGCCGGCGATGATCTTCTTTTCGGCGACTCCCCGTTCTTCTTCAGCCAGGCAGGCGCGGATATGCTCGACGGGGGAGAGGGCGACGATACTCTTCACGGCGGGGGAGGCGAGGATGATCTTCAGGGTGGTGGGGGAAACGATTTTCTGATCGGTGGAAGCGGGCTTGATACGTACAGAGTTAACCTAGGTGACGGTACTGATACAATTCAGGACGATGGGGCGCAAAGCAATCGACTCATCTTTGGTGCAGGCATCACTCCCGAATCGTTGAAATTGGATGTGGGGCCGGCAGACACGCTGGTCTTACGTGTGGGTCATGGTGGAGATGCAATTCAACTCACCGGCTTTGGGCTGAACGCTTCTGCCGAGTTCCATACCATCCGTCACTTTGAATTTGCTGACGGCACGGTATTGACGGACGGTGAGTTGCTTGCCCGAGGGTTTCAGTTGTCCGCTCCAGAAAACGGTGGAACGTTGCAAGGAACGAGCTTCGCCGATCATATGCAAGGCAGCCAAGCTGAGGACTGGCTGTATGGACGTAGCGGCAACGATATGTTGCTCGGTGGCGTAGGCGATGATGTCTTGGAAGGTCATGAGGGCGATGATGAATTAGACGGGGGTGCTGGAAACGACCGACTGTATGGAAACGAAGGATACAACGTGTTGCGTGGTGGCGAAGGCAATGACAGTTTAGAGTCGTCGGGTATTGCCGACCAGTTGTTCGGTGGCGCCGGGGATGATGCGTACCACCTGCGATCTATGGGGCAGGTCATCACCGAGGACGTGAATGCAGGTCGCGACACGATTTACCTCACCCCGACTGAGTCACTTACATTTCAGGCGCCGGACAACGTCGAGAACGTGAGCATAGAGGACGATGTATATCTGAGTCCCACGACTCAGGTGAACTTAATCGGAAACGCTTTGGATAATGAGCTGTCTGGCTCCCATCGGCTCGATGGACAGGCGGGCAACGACGTACTAATCGGAACCGGCGACAATACATTCCTGTTTGGCGTCGGGTACGGGCAGGATATCGTACGGAGTGGGATGCAGATGTATGCCCATTCGGGACTCGATCAGGTGCAGTTTCTCGAGGGCGTGGCGCCGACCAACCTGAGTCTAGAACGGCAGGCCGATGATCTTGTCGTGAAGATCAATGGGACTGCCGACGAGTTACGCGTGCAGTCCTACTACGAGTCTCCTGCCGACACGGTTGATCAATTTATTTTTTCGGATGGGACGATCTGGACGTCTGGCGAGATTGAAGTACGCGTACGAACCGTTGTCGGCGTCGGGGCTGACGAATCTATCTATGGTTCCAATGGTGACGATACCATTCGGGGCATGGGGGGGAATGATCAGATCCGAGCCAGCGAGGGGAATGATGTTCTTGACGGAGGCGCCGGAAATGATCTTCTGGAGGGTCATGCCGGCAATGACGTCTATCTCTTTGGCCGAGGGTACGGGCAAGACTCCATCGACGATCAAGGTGATTCAGCAGATGTCGATACATTGCAACTCATCGATGGAATCGCACCCGGCGATGTGACGTTACGGGCAACTCCAGATTTCGGTGGCAATGCGATTCTGAGCATCAACAACACCGGCGATCAAATCAGTCTCGGCGGATTCTTTGAGTTCCCATCCCTCCGCATTGATCGTATCGCATTCGCCGACGGGACCATCTGGGATTACAGTGCCATGCTGGCCCACACGGAAGGCGTCAATCTGGTCGGCACCGAAGACACGGACTATTTCTACGGAAATGTGACGAACGATACGCTCTTGGGATTAGGTGGCGACGACACTCTCTCGGGCGGCGCGGGGAATGACAGTCTGGACGGGGGCACGGGCGCAGATCTCATGACCGGAGGCGCCGGAAATGATCTGTATATGGTCGACAACCTCGGCGACGTGGTGACAGAACAAGCCGGACAAGGTGCGGATACGGTCCAGGCGAGTCGGACCTACACGCTAGGAGCAAATCTGGAAAATCTCACCCTCACCGGCGAGCTCGCCATCAATGGTACTGGCAACTCTCTGAATAATGTTTTAATCGGAAATAGTGCGGTGAATGTCCTGACTGGTGGGGCTGGAAACGACACGTACGTGGTAGGGCTTGGCGACATCATTGTAGAGGGGGCGAGTGCCGGGGCCGACACTGTGAAGTCTGATATCAGTTGGACATTGGGCACGAATCTCGAAAATCTCATCTTGACGGGTGCGGAGGCTGTCAATGGGACCGGCAATAGTCTTGCCAACACCCTGACCGGTAACAGTGCGGCAAATATTCTCAGCGGCGGGGCCGGAGCAGATAGACTGATTGGAGCGCAGGGGGATGACCTGTACATCGTGGACAATGTCGGCGACAAGGTCACGGAGCTAGTCGGCGAAGGCCTGGATACGATTCAAAGTTCAGTGACGTATACGCTGGGGGCCAATGTAGAAAACCTTACGTTGACAGGTACTTCTGCGATTAACGGGGCAGGAAATGGACTGGACAACGTGTTGATCGGAAACAGCGCGGCCAACCGGTTAACCGGTGGTATGGGAAATGATACCTATGTCCTTGGTGCGGGTGATACCGTCGTCGAGGCGGTGAATGCGGGGATTGATACCATCCAAAGCTCCGTAACGCATACGCTCGCTACCAATGTCGAAAACCTCACGCTCATAGGCACAGGCGCGATCAACGGTACGGGTAACGCGCTCAATAACATTTTGGTCGGCAATAATGCCGCCAATATACTGACCGGCGGTACCGGGGATGACGCGTATGTAGTTGGGGCGGGAGACACGGTGGTCGAGTCCTTGAATGCCGGCATTGATACGGTGCAAAGCTCGGTGACCTGGACCTTAGGCGCGAATGTTGAAAATCTTGCTCTTACAGGAACAGCCGCGATCGGTGGAACGGGCAATACTCTTGCCAACTCTTTGATCGGCAACGCTGGCAACAACGTGTTGATGGCTGGTGACGGCAACGATACGCTGTCGGGTGGAAAAGGGAACGATGTGCTTAATGGTGGGACGGGCAATGATGTGTTTCAGCTGGCCCGCGGAGATGGCCAGGACACGATTACTGATGCCAGTGGGACTGGGGATCGCTTGAATTTTGCGTCCGGGGTCAACCCCCTCGATCTCATGTTGAGTCAGAGTGCCAATGATTTGCGTATTGCCGTGTATGGTTCGACGGATCAGGTGACGATTGCCAACTGGTATGCCGGTGCAGCCAACCAAATTGAAACGGTTCAAGCCGGCAATGGTCAACAATTGATGAGCACTCAGGTGAATCAACTCATTCAGGCAATGGCGGGATTTACTCAACAGACCGGGCTCAGTTGGGATCAAGCTATCGCCCAGCGTCCAGAGGACGTGCAACAGATTCTTGCCGCGAACTGGCATTAGAAGGCTATGTCGCCTGCCGCCAGGGGGCGACCTCTATTTGGCTCAGTCTGCTTGCTCTCAGCGTGGCCTCATCCTCAGACCTTCGCCTGCCTGAGCTGTTTCTGATAAAACCACTTAAATTGCACGTGGTTGTGTGCGGTAAGTCCGCCATACGAAGGAGGTACGACCTCTGTGGGATGGCTGAAGCACGTTGCGATGGTACAGTCAGAACATCCGAGTGAACCAAGAGCTCAGCATCCACACACTATCACTATTTCGTTTGTGAGGAGGCTTAGGATGTCGAAACGGATTATTCTTTATGCTGCGCTTTGGATGTTGATGGTTGGGGGAATTGAAGGCTGCGCGACGATCCAGCCCGGGTCGTCCACCACGCTTCCGAGTAGTGCATTTTTTCAGGCCGATCCCGGGGAATTGAAACCGCTACAGGCGATTGCCCATGCCCAAGATCTACGAATGAAGAATTGCCACAAGGGGCCTGCCTGTGAAGATGCGTACTATACCCGTGCGTTGGTGGCATTATTCGAAAATCGGGCGGATGCCATTATGGTCTTTCAGGAGTTGCGCACGGCCATGCCGAACAGTCGCTATGAGGGGGCGACGACGGGCTGGCTAAATTTGCTCCAGGATGCGTCGGTTTCCTCCCCCCATCATAAGGCGCTGATGGTTCAGCTCAGGCATGAAGTGTTGCGTCATTTGCTTGAACGTCCGGATCTTACGGCGGTGCGTGCCATCAAGGATCATGAGCGGCGAGTGGCCGAACTCGCCCGGTAACTGCCCTTCGCCGCTGCCCATCAGTTGATCAGCCGGCAGGTCCCTCCTGCCGGCCGTGCTGTTTCCACGGAAGTTGGTCCCTCGTGTCCGTGTCCCTTCGTCCAGTCTTGGGAATAGAGAATCTTCGCTAACCGCCCCTCCAACTAGTTCCCGGTCCGTCCGCTGTACAGTTGAGTTTGCAACCAGGCACGGTTACACTTTGCCGAAGCGTGGGGATTGAGTACTCACACGTGTTGCGTCGGTGGGAGGTCTGTATGCGTCTATTTGGTACGACGGTCGTGATGTCTGCGCTTCTGCTCTTCCTGCCCTGGAGCGTTGCGGCCGAGGAACCACAGTCCGTCGCAGTTGGCCAGCAATCAGTAACTGATGTCATTCACGGCAAGGATGGCGCGCCGATGGTGTTGATTCCGGCCGGTGCGTTTACGATGGGAAGCAACGAAGGGTTACCTGCTGAACGACCGGAACATGTCGTCACCCTTAATGCCTATGCGATCGATCGATACGAAGTGTCAATGCGCCTCTATCGAAAGTTTCTTCAGGAAGCGCAACGCGATGCGCCGCCGACCTGGGACGATGAGGCGGCGGAGACGGTCGGGGATCGTCCAGCGGTCGGAGTCAGTTGGGCTGATGCGTCAGCCTACTGTACCTGGGCCGGGAAGAGGTTGCCGACGGAAGCTGAGTGGGAAAGGGGAGCGCGGGGAACGGATGGGCGAAGATATCCCTGGGGCCATATGCAGCCGTTTGTGGACATTGCCAACTATAATCGCGGAGTGTGGGTGAGCGAAGCGGTCACCCTTGTCAGTGTGGCCGGCGGTGTCGAAGGCATGAGCGTTCGTCATGGACTGAAGGAAGGGGGGCGAAGTCCCTACGGCCTCCACCACATGGCCGGCAATGCGGCGGAATGGGTCGCCGACTGGTACGATCGCGAATATTATGCGAAGAGCCCAGACAAAAATCCCGCCGGCCCGGCAAATGGGGAGAAAAAGGTGATTCGTGGCGGCTCCTGGTCCGATCTTCCGGTGGCGCTCCGAGCGTCAGCTCGTGTGTCTGCGGAGCCGGATTTTCAGGATCGTACGATCGGGTTTCGTTGCGCAATGGATGCTGCGCAGTAGCGAACGGCCGTGTTGCCACTTGAGACGCCTGGCATCTGGATGTCCAGCTCAAATGTCCCGTAGTATGGTAGGTGTAACATGCGTGTAAGACTCGTGTAGTCTGGTTATGCTCGGTCCAGTCTCTTCCCCATCGGTGCCACCCTCGAATCAAAAGAACAAGGCTGTTGCCGCGTTAGTGGCCGGATTTGTTCTGCTGGTTGCCTTGGCCGGGATTCAAAATTCACCGACGTCGTCGCCTGTCCCGCCGGCGGTTCTCCAGATTGATCCCAATATGATGCCCTTGGTGACCGGCGAGGAGTCGATACAAGAACTCTTCGTGCGTGCCGGGTGCACGGTCTGTCATCAGATTCCGGGGATCGCCGGAGCGAACGGAAAGGTAGGCCCACCTCTGTGGCTGGGCAAGACGGGCCCAAGCCGTCTGACCGACCCGCAATACCGGGGGCAGGCACAGACGGTTCGGGAATATATCGTGGAGTCGGTTGTGTCGCCGGGAACCTATGTGGTCCCGGGTTTTCCCCCGGATACCATGCCGACGTGGTATGGAAGAAAGTTGAGCGCAGGGGCGTTGAATAAGATCGCCTCGTACCTGGAGCAGGTAATGGGAGAATCGTCGCCGGAGGCTCGTTAATCGGGGGTGCCGCACGGCGTCCTGGGAGAGGAGCCCTCATGTAAGAGCCGGTGTGGTCCTCAGGCCGTGAGTGTCAACGCTTCTTGCCCGCCGCTTGGCCCATCTGTCCCTGGATCTGGAATCCTTTTTCATCACGGTCATTCTTGTCCAGCAGTGCCGCGACCGCATCGTCGCCTTTCAGCCCTGCCAGCTTGATCTTGAGACGCAGGTTATTCGCGCTGTCGGCGTTAATCAGCGCCTGTTCAATGCTGATCTTCCCGGCTTTGTAGAGTTGCAGCAGCACGTGGTCGAACGTCTGGCAGCCTTCATCAATGCCCTGCTCCATGGCTTCCTTTAGCGTGTCAATCTCTGAGCGCTTGATGAGGTCCTTGATGCGCGGCGTATCCAGCATAATTTCTAGTGCGGGGACGCGGCGGCCATCGAGGGAGGGGATCAGCCGCTGTGAAATGATAGCCCTGAGGTTCAGGGAGAGTTGCAAATAGATTTGTGCATGCCGTTCCACCGGGAAGAAGTTCATGATGCGCTCGATGGATTGATTGGCATTATTGGAGTGCAGGGTTCCAAGGCAGAGATGTCCGGTTTCTGCAAACGTGATCGCGGCTTCCATGGTTTCCGTGTCTCGGATTTCACCGATGAGAATCACGTCCGGGGCTTGCCGCAGTGTGTTCTTCAGCGCGTTGCCGAACGAATGGGTATCGAAGCCGACTTCGCGCTGGGTCACGATTGATTTTTTGTGGTGATGGACGAACTCAATGGGGTCTTCCACACTGATGATATGGCCCGCATGCACGGTGTTCCGGTGATCGATCATTGCCGCCAAGGTTGTGGACTTTCCCGACCCCGTAGCGCCGACGACGAGAACCAGCCCTCGTTTGGTCATGGCGATATCTTTGACGATGGGCGGTAGATCTAATTGCTCGACCGTCATGATTTCCGCCTTGATGTGCCGAAATACCAGCCCGACATTGCCCTTCTGCCGGAAGATGTTCACGCGGAAACGTCCCAGGTCCTTATAGTAAAGGGCCAGGTTCATCTCCATTTTCTCCTCGAACTCGCCCCGTTGTTGACCTCGCATGAGGGCAAGCGCCAACGATTCCAACTGTTCGTTGGTGAAGGGGGGCGCATCAGTTCGATGCGTCGAGCCATGGATGCGGTAGATGGGGGGCGCATCGACGGTCAAATACAGGTCGGAGGACTCTTGCTTGACCATGACTTCGAGGAGTGTGCGAACTTCCATGTAAGGCCTCTTGTTCGACTGGCTGAAAGCGGTGACCGATACAGCGCCGAGTTAGGCGGCTCCTGCCGCGCTGAACAGATTGGGATTCATGCTGCGGGACTGGGCTTCGGCTTTTGTGACCAAGCCGCGTGTGGCCAGGTCGATCAGGGCCATGTCCATGGTCTGCATGCCGTCCTTCTGGCTCGCCTGCATGATGCCGGGAATCTGATGGAGTTTGCCCTCGCGAATAAGGTTCCGCACGGCCGTGGTTCCCACCATGATTTCCACGGCAGCAATGCGGCCGCCGCTCTTCTTTTTGAGCAGGGTTTGGGTCAACACTGCCTCCAGCGTTTCGGACAACTGCGCGCGGACCTGCGCCTGCTGGTTCGGGGGGAAGGCGTCGATGATGCGGTCGATGGTTTTCGGCGCACTGGAGGTGTGGAGGGTTGCGAATACCAGGTGCCCGGTTTCGGCGGCGGTTAGGGCCAGCTGAATCGTATCCAGATCCCGCATTTCGCCGACCAGGATAATATCAGGGTCTTCGCGGAGGGCGGCACGGAGCGCGTTGGCAAACGACAGGGTGTGTACGCCCAACTCCCGCTGGTTCACCAGGCATTTCTTGGATTTGTGCACGAACTCCACCGGGTCTTCGATCGTGAGAATGTGCCCCTCAAAGGTGTTGTTGAGATAGTCGATCATGCCGGCAAGTGTGGTGGATTTACCGGAGCCGGTTGGCCCGGTGACCAGAATTAGACCCTTTTCCCGATCGCAGAGCTGCCGGAGAATGGGGGGCATTCCGAGTTTTTCGAGTGGGAGAATCTCGGTGGGAATGGTCCGGAAGACGGCGCCCAACCCGCGGCCTTGGACGAACACGTTCACTCGGAAACGGGCGATGTCACCGAGGTCGAACGAGAAATCGCATTCCCGGTGTTCTTCGAAATTCTTGCGTTGGGCGTCGCTCATCATGTCATAGATCAGTGCGTGGGTCTCATCCTGTGTCAGGGGGGGATGGTCAAGTTTTTTCAGGTCGCCGTGCAAGCGGATCATCGGTGGCTCGCCGGCGCTAATGTGACAATCCGAGGCTCCCTGCTGGACGCCAAAGGTCAACAGTTTGGAGATATCAATCATCGGAGCGCTCCATATGAGTTAGGGGACGGTGTGAAGAAACGAGCGTAAGGATGAATCCACAATCATGGCTCGTTGAACTGTTTCGATCATGCCATAGGAAGGGGGGAAATCAAGAAAATATCCAGAAGAGACGGGGCCGAAACAGGCGTCCTCCAGCCCATACACAGCGGCTAAAGTCCGCTCAGATCAGGTTGATGGCGCGTCCGGCTTGTTCAAGGATCACGAGTGCGCGATCGATCAGTTCCGGGGTGTGATCGGCAGTGATGGTGAGGCGAATTCGGCTGGTCGCGGGGGGAACCGTCGGCGGGCGAATCGCCGGGGCGTACACCCCATGAGCAAAGAGCGACTGGGCCATGGTCATGGCGCGATCGGGGGCGCCGACGATGATTGGAAGGATCGGGCTTTGCGAGGCGGCAAGGTCAAAGCCAAGCCGAAGGAGCCCTTGTGCCAGGCGCGCGCGATTCTCCCACAACCGGATACGTCGCTCCGGTTCGTGTTCGATGATCTGAAGTGCGGCAGCGGCGGCGGCGGCGCTCCCGGGATTCGGCGCAGTCGTATAAGTAAAACTTCGGCATGTATTCACTAGGTAGGCAATGAAGGACGCAGAACCGGTCAGATAGCCTCCCGAACTCCCCAGGGCTTTGCTTAAGGTTCCCATGTGGAAGGGGATGCGAGCCTCGACCTCGCAATGCTCTAAGGTGCCTCGCCCCGTTCGGCCCAAAATCCCGGTGCCGTGTGCGTCGTCGACATAGATCATTGCGTCGTACCGTTCGGCTAACTCTGCGATGTCCTGCATCGGTGCGATGTCTCCGTCCATACTGAACAGTCCGTCGGTAACGATGAGGGTGCGGGTGCCTGCTGGACGACGGGCAAGCAGTCGCTCTAGGTGATGCATGTCACTATGGTGGTAGACGCGAAACATGGCTCCGCTCAGGCGGCAGCCGTCGATCAGGCTGGCATGGCACAGACGGTCGGCGAGAATAAACCCATCTTTGCCGATCAGGGCGGGAATGGCCCCGATATTCGCGAGATACCCGGACGCGAAGGTGAGAGCCGCCTCGGTGCCCTTAAACCGGGCGAGGGCTGCTTCAAGTGTATGATGGGGCATCAGGCTGCCGCAGACGAGGCGGGCCGCGCCGGATCCGGCTCCGTATTGTCGTGTGGCGGCGATTGCCGCCGCGATGACGGTTGGGTGGGTGGCCAGGCCGAGGTAATTGTTCGAGGACAGCAGGATGACTTCTCGCCCCTCCAGCACCACCGTCGGTCCTGTTGCAGAGTCAATGGTGCGAAGCCGGCGTAAGAGGTTCTGGTCCTGGAGTTTTCGCAGATGCTGGTCGAACATCAGATGGTGCGCCTCCGGCAAGGGCCCAAGATTTGACAAGCCTGACTCCTCCCTAGTATAAGGCGGTCGGTTCTCAGAAACGACCGCTTCTTCTTTCTAACCAAGACGACCGGCTGGCAATGAGTTATCGCATCAGAGTTCCTGCGAAAGACGATCCGCTTGACGAAGCGCATTTGATCAGTGGCGTTGATCGCTTTCTTCATGTGTTGCAGGAACAGCGCCGTGCGTTGTTGGTCGGGGTGGGAGTCGTGCTGGTCGCGGGCGCCGTGGTCGCGGGCGTGATCTGGTACGACTACCAGTCGACCCTGAAGGCCAGAGAGCTCGACCAGGAAGCGACGCTTCACTACCTCAATCGGCCGGCGGACGATCCGAAAAAAAGCCAAGAGCACCTGACGCAGGCCATCAACCTCTATCAGCAAGTGATCGATCAATATCCGCGCAGTCCTGTGGCGCCTGTGGCCTTGTTCCACCTCGGAAATGCCCAGGTCCTCGCGAATCAGGTCGACGCAGGCATCGAAACATACAAGCGGTTCATGCTGCTCTACAGCTCCAATACCTCTCTCTTGGGGCTCGTCCAACAACGGCTGGCCTATGCCTATTTGGCAAAGGGAGATCGGGACCAGGCGGTGAAGGCCTTCACCGGAATTCTTGAAATTCCGGGAGCATTGAACAAAGACCATGTCCTGTTTGAGTTAGCGAAAATTGAAGAGTCCCAGTCAAGGCCGGAGGGCGCCGTTGCCCACTACCAGGACTTGATGAAGAATTACCCCAACTCGCCTTTCACCAGTGAAGCCGCAGTCCGGGTGAAAGTGTTGGAGGTGAAGAAGGCTCCTGAGAGTCCAGCGGCCGCTCCTCCACCGGCAGCTAGCGCGCCTGTGCCGAAACCTGAGCCGGCGGCCAAGGCCAAATCTGGGAAAGCTTCCGCCCCAGCTGCGAAGAAGAAGCTGCAAGAGTAGTCCTGTCTCCCTGAATTTCCGCTGTTAGAACAAGCGATCAGTCGAGATTGCCTCAGTTGGCGATGACGAGGCGGCTTCCTGCCCTAATGGTGGAGCCAGCGAGCTTGTTATTGGACTTGAGCGTCTTCACCGAGATGTTAAATCGCTTGGCGATCTTCTCCAGCGAGTCGCCGACACGGACGCGGTACCAATGCCCGGAGTCAGGCTCGTTCTTCAAATGTCGACCCTTCACCGGAACTGGGAGTGGCGGGAATTTGTGGGTCGGAGCCCGGTCCAGCATCTGTTCGACTTTTTCCCGAGTGCCGACCGGTACTTTGAGGCGATACTCAGGGTCATCCGGAGGCGTGGCATCGCGTCGTAATTCGGGGTTCAGCACTTTGAGTTCTTGATACGAAATCCCCGTCACATTTGCAATCGCCTTGAAGTGAATGGGCCGGCGTACGATCACTTCCTCGAACTGATGGGGGCGGACGTCGTTCTGAGGAAACCCGTACCGATCCGGGTTCTTCGCGATGATGGTGGCTGCCATAAACCGCGGCACATATTCCTTCGTTTCACGGCGGATGAGGCGTGTCTTGGCGATGTCGGAGAAGCTCTCGGCCTGCGCCGTATGCAAGGCTCGCATGACCTTGCCTTCTCCGGCATTGTACGCGGCCATCGCCAAAGGCCAGGTTCCAAATAAATCGTAGAGGTCACGCAGATAGCGTGCGGCTGCGACGGTCGATTTCACAGGGTCCCGCCGTTCGTCTACATAGCTATCGACGCGCAACCCATAGACTTTCGCCGTTCCCTTCATGAACTGCCACGGTCCGGCTGCTCGGGCACGGGAATAGGCGTGGGGGTTGAAGCCGCTTTCAACCAACGACAAATAGATCAGATCACTCGGCAGCTGGAATTCCGTGAAGATGCTGTCGACGAGCGGGCGATAGTGGCTGAGGCGGATGAGCCACTGTTCGAATCGGTTGCGGATCGCGACGTTGAAAAACCGAATATGGCCCTGCACGGAAGGATCCAGAACGATCGGCACATTGTATTCGGGGGCGCTCTCTGATTCCTGTGCTTGTTCGGCCGTTGCTTCCTGAATAACCTCGGCCGGCGGCGTCAGTAAGTCTGTAAATCTGGCGGTGTTGCCGCTCAATGGTTTGAATTGCAGCAAGGCTTCAGCCGGCGGGACCTCAGTTGACGGTTCGGTGGCGACGGCTGTCGACGATTCGGCGGCTTCGACTTCTGCGGCGGTCGCACGATCCTCTTCGTCCAACAAGTATTCCGGTTCCTGCACGATGGACTGAGGAGCCGGTTGGTCGGTTTCAGCACCCTCTGCCGGAGCGATGTCAGTTCCTTCTGTCGGAGCGGGGGCATCACCCTGAGGCGTGGTAGGCAATTCTGCTCCGGCGATCGCCGTCCATGATAGGGATAGAAGGCACATCGAGAGGAGCGGCAGCGAGCGAATACCAGCGCCAAATGAACGTGCATGCATAGAGACACCTGCTAGGCTGTTCGGGGAACTGTGCGGTTGTTGACTCTCGAAAGGTAGCCTATCGATGAGGTCCCGGGTTGTCAAGAAATTGAATGAGTTCGAGTGGAGATTTTGTTCGCCGTCGTCCCTCGAATTTTGTCGAAACGGGGTATGGGTCGATGATGAATTCTCTGTGACTACGTATCACGGCGACCTCGTGAACATACTGAAAAGATAAGCAACTTCGAGAATCCTCGCCTTGACACCCAGGGGGGGCTGTGGTAGCGTACGCGCCTTCTAAATCCCTGACATTGTTCGTTCCGCACAGCGAGGAGGATCGTCCCATGCTCAAACGGTATCTGCTGGCTCCGGGCCCCACCCCTGTTCCTCCGGAGGTGCTGCTCGCCATGGCCAGGCCGATGATTCACCACCGGGCTCCTGAGTTCGATAAATTGTTTGCCGAGGTGCGTGAGGATCTCAAGTGGCTGTTTCAAACCCGGAACGATGTGTTGATTCTCGCGGCGTCCGGTACCGGCGGCATGGAAGGATCGGTATCGAATTTTCTCTCCCCCGGTGATAAGGCGCTCACCATCAACGGCGGCAAGTTCGGGGAACGGTGGACGAAGCTTTGCAAGACGTTCGGTGCCCAGGTCACGGAGTTAAAGGTCGAATGGGGACGTGCCATCGACCCGCAAGCTGTGGCGGATGCCCTGAAGAAAGACCCCTCGATTAAGGCGGTGTATGTCCAAGCAAGCGAAACTTCCACGGCCGTTGCCCACGATGTCAAAGCCCTCGCCGAAATCGTGAAGCCATACGAAGACACCATTCTCGTGGTCGATGCGATTACGGCCCTGGGAGTGCTCGATCTCAAGACGGATGCCTGGGGGCTCGATGTCGTCATCACCGGCTCGCAAAAGGCGTTGATGCTGCCTCCGGGATTGGCCTTTGCCAGCGTGAGCGACAAGGCTTGGCGTCTGGCCGATAAGGCCAAGAATGCCGCGTTCTATTTCAATTTTAAGCGGGAACGGGAAAACCAACAGAAGAGCACGACTGCCTATACGCCGGCTGTGTCGCTGATTCTGGGCCTCAAGGAAGTCATGAACATCCTGAAGGCCGAAGGGTTGGAAGCCGTGTTTGCCCGCCATGCCATGCTGGCGACGGCCATGCGAGAAGGCATCAAGGCGGCTGGACTTTCCATTTTCCCTCAAGAACGGCCAAGCGACGCGTTGACCGCCATTTCAGCGCCGGAAGGTGTGGATGGTCAGGCCGTCTACAAAAATTTGCGGACTCAGTACGGGATGACGGCTGCGGGTGGTCAGGATCATCTGAAAGGGAAGATCTTCCGTATCTCGCATATGGGTTATATCGACAGTTTTGACGTCATCACGGCCTTGGCGGCCGTTGAAATGGTGATCAAGGGTCTGGGATATCCCGTAAAATTGGGGAGCGGGGTGGCCAGGGCTCAAGAGATTATTATGGGGAAGTCGTAAGTCACACAGTCACCTTCAGGTAAGGCGTCACGATAATGAAAATCTTGGTCAGCGACAGTCTGTCAAAGCAGGGAGTCGAGGTACTGGAAAAGGCCGGCTTTACGGTGGTGGTGAAAACTAAGCTGCCGAAAGAAGAACTGCTGAAGGAAATCAAGGATGCAGACGGTCTGATCGTCCGCTCCGGGACGAAGGTCACGGCAGAAGTGATCGCGGCTGCTGAGCGCCTGAAGGTTGTCGGACGAGCTGGGTCCGGACTGGACAACGTCGATACGCCTGCCGCAACCCGTCGCGGGATTGTGGTCATGAACACTCCCGGTGGCAACACCGTGACCACCGCCGAGCATACGATGGCCATGATTTTTTCGATGTCGCGTCGAATCCCGCAGGCCACCGCTTCGACCAAGAGCGGCAAGTGGGAAAAAGAGAAATTCATGGGCGTCGAATTATGCAACAAGGTTCTAGGCATCGTTGGGGTTGGACAGATCGGCGGGTATCTCACGAAACTTGCCCAGGGAGTCGGGATGCAGGTGTTGGCCTATGATCCCTACTTGGCGCCTGAGCGGGCCGAGAAGATGGGCGTGACCATTGTCGACCTGGATGAACTCTTCCGCAAAGCCGATGTGATCTCGGTGCATACGCCACTCACTCCCGAAACTAAATCGCTCATCAATGCACAGGCTATTGCCAAGATGAAGCCGGGCGTCATGATTGCCAATTGCGCCCGCGGCGGGATTGTGCATGAGGGCGATCTCTGTGACGCGCTGAAATCGAAGAAAGTTGCGGCGGCGGCATTCGACGTGTTCGATGACGAACCGGTGAAGGCGGATAATCCACTGCTGGCGTTGGACAACTTTATTTGTTCGCCGCACATCGGCGCGTCCACGACCGAAGCGCAGGAGAACGTGGCCGTTGGAATTGCCGAACAGATCGTGGCCTACTTCACTAAGGGAATCGCTCGTGGGGCGGTCAACATTCCTTCCGTGTCCCCGGAGTTGTTGCCGCAGCTCCAGCCGTACCTCTCGCTCGGCGAGCGTGTCGGCCTGTTGCAGTCACAATTGCTCGAAGGTGGTCTGGAGCGATTGACCGTCGAATACAGCGGGGATGTGGCCGCGTTGAATGTCGCGCCGTTGACGATCGCCGTGTTGAAGGGGCTCTTGACCCCGATTCTGGAAGATCCCGTCAATTACGTGAATGCGCCCGTGGTCGCCAAGGAACGCGGTATCGAAGTCAAAGAGGTGAAAATCAGCGATGCCGGCGATTTTACCAGCGTCATTCGCGTCCGCGTCGAAGGCGGCAAGAAATCTCACCAAGTTGCAGGCACCCTCTATCATCGGAAGGATCCGCGCATCATCGAAATCGATCAATTCAAGGTCGAGGTGGTGCCAGACAACCATCTGTTGTTGATCCTGAACGAGGATCGTCCGGGCGTGATCGGCACAGTCGGGCATATTCTTGGCGATCACAATATCAATATCGCGCGCATGCAATGTTCGCGGGAGGAGCGTGGCGGGAACGCCCTGTTGATTTTCGGCCTCGACGCACCGCTGCCGACATCCGTCCTCGATCAGATTACCAACAGCAAGCACATCCTTTCCGTAAAGGTCGCCGACCTGTCGAAAGGGTTGTAACGTGCCCAGCAGTCGATCATGGGCTCCCGTTCGTTGAAAGCCTCGTCTTCCTCCACTCCGCTGGTGGTTGGTCGGGAACGGTCGCTTATTCCTGTTGGGATGAGCACCATTCTGCCGGACGCCGCACGCCGTATTCGTCGTCTTGAAGAAACGCTGCTCGGCGTGCTTGCCCGCGGCCGCTACGACGAAATCATCTTGCCGATGTTTGAGTACCTCGATGTGCTCGCACCGGGTCTCGAACCGGAAGTCATCGAAAAATGTTATCAACTGGTCGATCGGACCACCGGCCGCCTGATGCTGCTGCGACCGGACGCAACGGCGCAGATTGCGAGAACCGTGGCGATGGGCATGATGGGGGAGCGGTTGCCACTGAGGCTCTGTTATCGCACCTCCGTGTTCCGGTATGAACGGGAACATGCGGGACGCGACCGTGAAATTTTTCAGGTCGGAGCTGAACTCATTGGGGTCGATGGAGTGGCTGGTGATGTGGAGGTGTTGACCCTTCTCCTGGAATGTCTGAACCAGGTAGGGCTTTCCTCGTTTAAGGTCGCGGTCGGACATGTCGGTTTCTTCACGGCGTTGTTAGTCCGTTCTGGCCTGTCGCCCGAGGGACAGAAGCGCGTGGAATTGGCGGCTGCGCGGAAAGACATGCCGTTGCTTGAGGAATTGTTGGTGCGGGACGGTGTGCCCAAACCGACCGCGCAGGTGATTCTTGAGGTGCTGGAGTTATGCGGTGGTCCGGAGGTGTTGGCGCGGGGGCGAAAGCTGGTCGGGCGTGACCGCACCCTGCTCGCACCGCTTGATCGATTGGCTCATGTCTATGAACAGCTTGATCCGACCAGACGGTCGTCCGTGCTGCTCGATCTGGGGGAATTCCGGGGCTTTGAATACTACGACGGGATTGTCTTCGATGTGTTTGCCACGGGCATCGGCGCGGAATTAGGTGGTGGCGGTCGTTACGATCACTTGATGGGGAGGTTCGGTCGTACTGCTGCATCCACGGGATTTGCGCTGGATGTCGACCGGGTCTTTCGGGCCATCGATCCTTCCGCTGAGCTTGCACCGTCTGGCTCGACCGAGCCTGAAGCGGGGCGCCTGAAGCGCATTGCTGCTCCGGCTCGACGGCAGGGGAGGCGAGCATGAAATCCCTTTCCGCCGTCGACCTCACCGCCCCTAGGCTCCCTCCGCAAAACATCGAGGCTGAGCAATCCGTGCTCGGTGCGATCCTGCTGGACAATACGGCCATGGCCAAGGCTATGGAAGTGCTGACGGATCAGGAGTTCTACCGGACCGCGCATCGTAAGATCTACCAGGCCATGCTGGAGTTATCTGATCGCGGCGAAGTCATCGATCAGATTACGCTGACGGAGTGCCTGAAAGGACGTTCGGAACTCGACGCGGTGGGAGGCTCGGCGTATCTCGCGGAACTGGTGCAAGTCGTCCCGACAGCAGCAAACATCCGCTATCACAGTAAAATCGTTCGTGACAAGGCATTGTTGCGTGGCTTGATTGAAACCTCCACGGAAGTGATCACGCGAGGGTATGACGGCACCGCCGCCGTCGATGAGCTGCTCGATTTTGCCGAACGCTCCGTCTTTGGCCTTGCCCAAGGCAAGCTGGACCGCTCGTTCACACAGGTGAATCAGATCATCAAGGAAAGCCTGGATGTTGTGGATAAGTTGTCCAAGCGGAAAGAGCGAGTGACTGGTGTGCCGACTGGATACATCGACTTGGATGATCTGACCGCGGGATTGCAGCCGTCGGATTTAATTATCGTGGCCGGACGGCCAAGCATGGGAAAGACCAGTCTGGCGCTGGGTATGGCCCAGCATGCGGCACTTCATGCAGGAACCGTGGTCGGCATTTTCAGTCTCGAAATGTCGAAACCGCAGCTCGTCCTTCGTATGCTGAGCTCTGAGGCTCGTGTGGACTCGCACTCGCTGCGGACCGGCAGACTGCAAAAGGAAGATTGGTGGCGGCTGGCCGAAGCGGCCGGCAAGCTCGAGCAGGCCCCCATCTTCATCGACGATTCCGGTGCCGTGACGGTGCAGCAGATGCGGGGAAAGGCTAGGCGCCTGAAGGCCGAGCGAGGCCTCGACTTGCTGATCGTGGACTATCTCCAACTGATGCAGGGTAAAAGCGATTCCGAGTCGCGGCAGCAGGAAATTTCCGATATCTCACGCTCCTTGAAAAGTCTCGCCAAGGAACTCAATGTGCCTGTGATTGCCCTGTCGCAGTTGAGTCGTGCGGTGGAGGCCAGAAAACCGCCGGTACCGATGCTGGCCGACTTGCGCGAGAGCGGCGCCATCGAGCAGGACGCCGACGTGGTGATGTTCATCTATCGCGAAGAAGTCTACGAACCGGCCACGGAACGGAAGGGGATCGCCGACATTCTGGTCAGTAAGCATCGTAACGGTCCGATCGGCAAGCGCGAGCTATTCTTCCACGATCGATTTGCCAAGTTTGAGAATCTCGAGACTCGAGAGGTCGTTTGACGCGTTCTTTTCAGGGTCGGTATAATCCTCCATCGTTCTGAGTTCACCCGGCAGTCTCCCTGCAAGTCGAGCGGATCTATTGTGCAACCAACGTGTGAAGAACGCCGGCAGCCGCTTCCCCCTCGTGGGGCTTTGAGCGTGAGAGCGACAGTCGTGTTGTTGGCTGCGCTGTCTTGTGCGACGACTGCCTGTCAGACCACTCCGCCGGCTCGTCCTGCTGCCCCGGTCGCTCCGGTTGCGACACCTGCGGTACCGCGCGTCGCGACTCCCTCCTTGGATTCTCGCGCGTCCTATCATTTTTTGCTCGGCTATCAAGCTGAGTTGGATCAGGAGACCGAGCAAGCGATCAAGGAGTACCAACTTGCCCTGCAGGCAGACCCCTCGTCGGACTACCTCAAGGCCAGGCTGGCCATATTGAATTTTACGGCAGGTGATGTGCCGTCTGCCGTGCGCTTTGCTGATGACGTTGCCGAGGCTCCTGGGTTGGATGCGCAGGTGCTCGGTCAACTCGGCGGGATGTATGCTGCGGCAGGGAAGCCGGACAAGGCGCTGCGTTTGTTCAATCGTGCTATCGAGCAAGAGCCGCAGCGCAGCGAGCATTTCTTTGCCAAGGGGCTCCTGCTGGCGAATCAAAAACACTATGCGGAAGCCGAGGACACGATCCGTTCGGGAATCAAGGTCAGCCCGGATTCCGCCGTCGGCTACTATTACCTCGGTCGCATCGGCGTCGAAGCCAGGGATTTCGAGAAGGCCACGACTCATTTCGAACAGGCGGTGACGCTGAATCCAGCATTTGAACCAGCGTACGTCGCCCTGGGATCCGTGTATGAAGCCAAGCAGGATCGCGACAAGGCCATTGATATTTACCGCCGCTATTTGCAGGGGGTGAATCCGAAGAACCGCGACATCCGGCACCATCTCATTCGCCTGCAAGTGTCGGCCAAGCAGTATGATGAGGCGTTACGGGAGCTGCAGGAGATTTTGGCGGAGGACCCCGCGGATCTTGACGCGCAGCTCAGAATGGGGCTGGTTTACGGGGAGCAGAGGAATTATCCCAAAGCCATTCAACAATTGACCCAGATTCTCACCGTGCGTCCGAGTGAGCTCAAGGTTCGTGACTACTTGGGGTATCTCTATGAAGAAACCAGAGACTATCCCAATGCGATTGCGGCCTATCGCCACAATCTCACGCTAGAGCCCTCGTATTTCGAGGGGCACTTGCATTTGGGAGTGCTGCTATACCGGACCAAACAATATTCTGAAGCCATCCAACATCTGCGGGAAGCCAGTCGGTTGAATCCCAAACAGCCGGAGACTCACATCGTTCTCGGGTTGTCGTATTTTCAGGTAGAGGAATATGAACCGTCTCTCCAGGCCTTCCAGGAGGGGATACGCCATAACCCCGATAACGCGGATCTGCATTTCAATGCGGGCACGGCCTACGATAAATTGAACCGATTCGAGGACGTGGTGAAGTCGATGGAAACCACGCTGGCATTAGATCCTCACCATGCCGACGCGCTGAATTACCTTGGCTACAGTTATGCAGAACGCGGCGTGAAGATCGAGGAAGCGATCTCGTTGACGAAACAGGCCGTCGCGCTCAGGCCGACCAATGGTTACTATGTGGATAGTCTGGCCTGGGCCTTCTTTAAGAAGGGGCTGCTGAACGAAGCGCTGTCGGAGATGAAACGCGCCGTGGCGTTAGTCGGCGACGACCCGGTGATTTACGAGCACTTGGGCGAAATTTATTTGAAGCAGCAACACCTATCTGACGGCCGAGAGGCGCTCCTTCATGCTCTCGAACTGGATCCGTCCAACGATAAGCTGATGCAACGATTTCGCGATCTTGGCTTGGGCGATCCTTCCAATGAAGAGCGGATTCGCCAGGCCATTCGGCGTGTCACTGAACGGAAAGCCGCTTCCCCGGCTCCGTAGTTCCTGCCCGTCCCTTCCTGACCTTAGACCTGTTTGCCTTCATTCCGGTCATCTGTTTCGCACTCCGCCCCGGAGTTCCCCTCCGTCCTCTCGATTGTGACACGACACATTCAGCAGGCTGTGTGCGAGACCGTCTTGGGATGGGTGTCGCACCGTGACTGTTCGATTCAGTCAATTTTTGGCACATTCCTTGGTGCGTTCCGCCTTTCTTGGCGGATTTTAGCCCGAGTCCATTCGCGCTGCAGGGAAAAATGTCAATGTCGGCCGTGGGTTAGGTATGCCTTTTCCCACGTGCCGCTTCGTGGCATAAGCCCTGCTTATGGAAGCCACTACGTTATGGCGCGGTCATCCAAGCAAACAGGGTTCACGCTGATCGAACTCATGGTCGTGGTGGTGATCGTGGGCATCTTGGCGGCATTTGCGATACCGAACTTTCTTCGGTACCGGGCGCAGGCGATGCAGGCCGAGGCGCGATCGAATTTGGCAGGTATCTTTGTGGCGGAGACATCATTTTTCAGTGAACAAAAACAATTCGGGAACTTTACGGATATCGGATTCGCGATCGCCGAGGGAGGAACGAACCGCTACACCTATCGAACGGGGTTGGGAATTGGAGCTGGGATGGGAGCGAACGGAGGGACGTTGTGCGGATCTGCCGGCAGTTGCGACACGATCCGGACAGAAACTCCGGCTGTGGGAACGATTGCTTACACCGGCATCGTGGGTGTTGCCACGACCTCATCCTCTGGGTTTACGGCGACGGCTGCGGCGGATCTGGATTCGGACCCGACTCACGATGGCTGGTATGTGAATGATGCTAAGCAGGGGTTGACCGCTGCAGACCCTAACGACGTGACTGGCTGACGTTGGCACCAAAACTTGTCATCTGGTGACGGAAAACGGAACCGGGCATCGACAGGCCGAAGAGAGGGAAGTGTGGCGATGGGCGTAACTACCTGGAATATGAAACGAAAGACAAGAAACTACAGGAAGGAGGTGTTGGGCATAGAAGCTGCTATACCCAAGATCTGCTGAGCGTGAACAGGCGGTTTCGGACAGTGACACAGAGATGAAAGTTGTGCGGGATGAAGTGGTAACAATAGGAAAGGGAGGCTGTATGTTGAAGCAAGTGAAGAGTCAAAAAGGTTTCACGCTGATTGAGTTGATGATCGTGGTGGCGATTATCGGAATCTTGGCGGCCATCGCCATTCCGAACTTCTTGCGCTATCAAGCTAAGTCGCGCCAGTCGGAAGCTAAGACCAACCTGGGCGCGATCTTCGTGGCTGAGACGGCCTACCTGAGCGAAAACTCGCGTTACGGTAGCTTCTCTGAAATCGGTTACGCCCTTGCCGGGACGACCAACCGGTACACCTACCGAAGCCCCGCCATCCTGGGTAACGCCGCCTCGGGCAACAACGTCGGCGTCGACCAGATTCCCTGCGGCGCGCCGGTCGGTTGCACGGTTCAGACTGACGCTTCCCCTGCAGTGCCGTCTGCCGCCAGCTCGACGGCGGGTTCAGTCGGCTTCACCGCTTCAGCGGTAGCCAGCATCGACAATGACCCGACCATCGACGGGTGGTCCGTCAATGACATCAAGGGTGGTTTGACCCAGGCGGTTCCTGACGACGTGATCAGCTAACGATCACGCGCAGGAGTCCTCAACGACGGGGGAGGAACACGGTTCCTTCCCCGTTTTCATTTCGATTGACGGCTCTGTGAGCTCCCTCTGAGTCGTGGCAGGTCCCATCTCCGCCCATCACGCGGCTCGCCGCCGTATTCAATTTCTCTTTGCCAAATCACGGCTCTCTGATAAAGCAGGAGAAAATGACAAGTCGCGGCCCTCGATGAACATCCGGTCTTCCATTCCGTTGATTCTGACCAGCGCCCTCATCATCTACTCTCCACTCTTGGAGGGAGGGACCACGCATGTCGCGCAGATGATCATTCGTCTCGTGATTCTCGGGTGGCTCGGAGGCGCGATGGTGCTGAGCATCCGGCACGGGCGTCTGACGGTGCCTGTGCTGTCGGTGGGATACGCGGTTGTGGCGTTTCTCGCTTTTGCGGCCGTCGCGACGTTTACGTCTCCCTATGCTCATCCCAGCCGGCAGTGGCTGATTATGATCATCGGCTATGCAACGTTGTTCTATTTGCTTGTCTCTTGTGTGGACCGATGGGAGCATGTGTATACGCTGACGCTGGTGATCGTCCTGATGGGAGTCGGCGAAGTCGCCTTGGCCCTCCTCCAAGGCTTCGCCCGGAATGTCGTGAGGCCCAGTGGCACATTCTTTAACCCCAACTTTCTTGCCGGGTATCTGTCAGTGAGTTGGGCCATTCTGCTGAGCTGCGCAGTCTATGGATATCGACGGAAGGCAACAGGGTTCTGGCCCTTGCTCACGCCAACGATGTGGTGGTTCGGCGTCGCCGCGTCCTTATGTGGCCTATTCCTCGCAGTGTTGCTCACCCAATCGCGCGGCGGCATGCTGGTGGTGCTGGTGGCGACGGCCTTTATTCTGACCGTGCGATACGGCTGGAGGCCGGCGGGCACCTGTCTGGTGCTGCTCGTGTCGGCGGGCCTGCTCCTTCCCACGCCGTTGCGGGAACGGGTGCAGGCGGAACATCAGCAGAATCCCCTCTCGTATGCACGTTGGCAGATGTGGCAGGGAGCGTTGAGTCAGATGGCCGATCATCCGTTCGGCATCGGACTCGGGCTGTATCAATACACCTATCCTCGTTACGCGCTTCCGGTCGAAGGAGAAATTGCACGGTATGGAAAGGTCGCGCAAACGCCGCATAACGACTACCTGCAAATGGGGGTTGAGA